>Ga0209098_1000100_pt1 | contig 92438 bp, 81 predicted proteins | sample AD_JPNHW1_MetaG_FD_184429 | JGI IMG/M metagenome (GOLD analysis project Ga0209098, IMG submission 184429) | Active sludge microbial communities of municipal wastewater-treating anaerobic digesters from Japan - AD_JPNHW1_MetaG (SPAdes) (version 2) | ecosystem: Engineered > Bioreactor > Anaerobic...
CGAGGTTGGGAGAATCCGCCGCCACTTCCTTCACACCCATGGTTGTCCCTTAATGGAGAATTTTCCCGTATACTTTGTCATAAACTTGGTCTATGGTCAAGTCCGAGCTGTCTAAATAGTAGGCATCGGGCGCGATTTTGAGCGCCCCGACGGACTTCTGGCGGTCGATCGTATCCCTCATCTCGATGTTCCTGCGGATGCTCTCGAGGGTCTCGCTGCTGCAACCCTGGTCGAAGCGCCGTTTCGCACGCGCCTCGGCGCTGGCATCGAGATAGAATTTATAGTCGGCATCAGGAAATACGACCGTGGTCATGTCGCGGCCCTCGACCACGGCATCGGTGCTGCCGGCTATCTTGCGCACATGGGCGTTCACGACCTCGCGGATCTCGGGGATGGCCGACAGCTGGGCGACCAGGGCGTCCACCCTGGCGGAATGGAGCTCGTCCTCGACATCGCGACCTTCGAGAAAGAGACGCTTGCCGCGGTATTCGATCGCGGCGCCGCGGGCGTATTCGAGGAGCTCGGACCTGGCTTCGAGTCCGATACCATGATCGAGGGACCCGAGGGTCAGAGCCCGGTAAATGTTGCCGGAATTGACATAGACAAAACCCAGGGACTCGGCCACCTTCCGCGCTATCGTGCTCTTGCCCGATCCAGCCGGTCCATCTATCGCGACGATCATCGCCCTTCCTCCACTGCTATAGTCACTGCGCTATAGTCACTGCGTTTGCTTGCCGCACAGGGCCCGAAGCCCCTCGAGTTCAGCCTCGGTCAGCTCCCTTGTCTGGCCTTCGGCGAGGTTGCCGATCAGGACAGGTCCGAACCTGACCCGCCTGAGCGAAAGGGCCCTGAGGCCAAAATGCTCGAGGACCCGCCGTATTTCGCGGTTCTTTCCTTCCACGAGGACGATGCGGGCCGTCCTCTCCCCTATCATGCGGGCCTTGACCGCCCTGTACCTGACTCCGTCGACTTCCAGCCCCTGCATGAAGCCATCAAGGAAGGCTTCGGGGATGTCCCGGTCGGTCGTGACCTCGTATTCCTTCTCGATGCCGCTCGAAGGATGGCTCAGGCTCCGGGCAAGATCACCGTCATTCGTGAAGAGAAGGAGGCCGCTCGACCATTGGTCGAGGCGTCCGACATTGTAGACCCGTTCACCGAGGCCTGCCGGAAGGAGATCGCAGGCAAGCCTACGGCCTTCGGGATCGCTCATCGCGGAAAGATAGCCGGAAGGCTTGTTGAGGAGGATATAGACGCGACGCTCGGCAAGGAATACCCGCTTCCCGTCGACCTGGACATCGGCATCGGGACCAGCCCTGGTTCCGAGCTCGGTCACGACGGCGCCATCCACCGAGACGCGTCCCGCGAGGATGAGGGCCTCGGCCTGACGGCGCGAGGCTACTCCAGCCCTGGCAAGCCAGAGCTGGAGCCTCAGGGGGGCGTCGTCAGTCCTCCTGTCCAGTTGGGGACTCTCCCTCTTCGCTCGGGGCCTGAGCGGGTTCGTTTTCCACGGCGGCAACCTGAGCAGGCTCAGGAGCGGCCTCCTCGGCCGCTGAGGTCGCAGTGGTCGCCTTCTGGGCCTCCTCGACCGGCATCGGGGCCTGCAGGGAAGGGTCTTCCTCCCGGAGGGGATGGACAGGCGGCGCGGCATCGAAGCGTTCCCGCTCGAGATCGTCGAGCTTGGGGAGGTCGGCTATGCTGCCGAGCCGGAAATACTTGAGGAATTCCTTGGTCGTGCCGTACTGGACGGGCCTTCCGGGCGCGTCTTTCTTGCCCACTTCCTTGACGAAGCCGCGCTCGAGGAGGAAGCGGATCATGCCGTCCGCGGAGACGCCACGGATGGCCTCCACTTCGGGCCGGGTTATGGGCTGGGAATAGGCGACGATCGACAGGGTTTCGAGGGCCGCACGCGACAGCCGGGAATCGGCCTTCTTGCCGTAGCGATCCTTGAGGGATTCCCAGAGCTCGAGCTTGGGCGCGAGGATCCAGCCTCCACCCGAACGTATGGGCTCGAGACCATGGGTCGGCTCGCGGTAGACTTCCTGGAGAAGCTCCAGGGCCTGCACGACCACATCCTGGCCCAGCCCCGTGGCGCGGGAGAGGGCAGCCTCGTCCATCGGGTCGGATTCGAGGAAGAGGACCGTCTCTACGAGGGCCGCTTCCTTCTCAAGCCTGACTTCCATCTTCGTCCTTCGCCTGCCTTCTGCGGATCATGATATCGCCAAAGAGTCTGTGCTGGAAAATCGAGATGAGGCGGAACTTCACTGCCTCGAGTATGGCGAGGAAGGCGCAGACCACGTCCATGGTCGAACGCGGGCGCGTCACGAGCTCCGTGAAGGAGAAGGATTCCCTGGAGTCGAGGATCTCGTTGATCAGGGTGATCTTCTCGTTGATGGAGACTTCCTCGTACATATCCATGACGCGTTCGGAGGTGAGGTTCGTCACGAGGGAAGAGAAGGTCTTGAGGAGGTCCCAGACGTCGATCTCCTCCCAGAGGTTCTCTTCCTCGGCGAAGGGAAGGGGCCGCTGCATCTTCTTGCGTTCGATGGCCCACTCGACCTCGAGCTCCTTCTGCTCCATGAGCTCGGAAAGTTTCTTGTAGCGCTGGTATTCGATGAGCTTCTCGATGAGCTCGTGGCGCGGGTCGTCGAGCTCGTCATCGAGGTCCATCTGCACGGGGAGAAGCATCCGCGACTTGATATAGAGAAGGGTCGCGGCCATGGCGTAGAATTCGGTGAGGTCGTCGAGATCGACGTCCGAATTGGCCTCGAGGATACCGAGGTACTGCTCGGTTATGGACGAAATGGGGATATCGTAGATGTTGACCTCGTTCTTCCTGATGAGGAAGAGGAGGAGGTCGAGGGGGCCGTCAAAGTCCTGGAGGTGGAAATGCCGGCCTTCACCGGCACCATAGGTCTCCTGGATGGCCGCAAACGCTTCGTTTTCTGCCATGTTTCCCTATATGTAGAGCCGATCATAGTCGGCGGTTTCCAGAAGGTAAATACCCTGGGGTGGCAAGGATGCGAGGATCGAGGCGAAGGGCTTGCCGGAAGCCGGATCCACGAGGTCGGCGTCGAGTTCGAGGAGGGGCAGGAGGGCGAATTTCCTCTCTCTGAGGCCTGCATGGGGAATCACGAGATTGGGCTCCACGATGAGCCGTTCGCCAAATAGGAGGATGTCGATATCGAGGGAACGGGGGCCCTTCCGGATCTCCCTTGTCCTGTCCCTCCCATGCCTGGCCTCGATTTCGTTGACCGCGGCGAGGAGAGCCTCGGGATCGAGGTCCGTGAGACCTTCCACCGCCGCGTTGACGAAATCGGGCTGGTCCTCGTAATACCTCGCCGTCGACCGGTAGAGGGAGGACAGCCTGGCCTGGGCAAGTATCCTGCAAAGCTCGCCGAAGGCATCATGGATGATCCGTACCGAATCGCCCTTGTTGCCGCCGAGTCCCAGGAATACCCGCTCCATGATGCCAAGCCCTCCCCGAGCCTTTAGAAGAGGCTGTCGTCGTCGGCAGCGGGGCTGGCCTGGGCCGCGGCCTTGGAGGCCTTGCCGGCGGCCGCAGCGGGCTTGGCGGCAGACTGGGCGGCGGTCTGGGCGGCGCCAGCCTTGGCAGGATCGGTCGCTGCGGTCTTTGCGGCGGCGCCGACACCCTCAGCCTTGGCCGGAGCCTCGTCGACGGCGGGCGCGAAGATCTTCGCCCGGACGAGAGTCTCGATTTTCGCCGCGAGGTCGGGATTCTGTTCGATGTAAAGCTTGGCGTTCTCCTTGCCCTGGCCGATCTTCTCCTCGCCATAGGTGTACCAGGCGCCCTTCTTGTCGATGATCTCGTACTTCACGGCCGCATCGATGAGGGAGGCGGAGGCAGAAATGCCCTTGCCGAACATGATCTCAAGCTCGACCTTCCTGAAGGGCGGCGCGACCTTGTTCTTCACGACCTTGACCCTGACGCGGTTGCCGACGGCCTCCTCCTCGCCTTTTTCGATGGTCTCGACCTTGCGGACCTCGAGGCGGACGGAGGCGTAGAACTTGAGGGCGTTGCCGCCCGTGGTGGTTTCGGGATTGCCGAACATGACGCCGATCTTCATGCGGATCTGGTTGATGAAGACGAGGATGGTCTTGCTCTTGGACAGGGTGCCCGTGAGCTTGCGGAGGGCCTGGCTCATGAGCCTGGCCTGGAGACCGACATGGGCATCTCCCATGTCGCCCTCGATCTCCGCCTGGGGGGTCAGGGCCGCGACCGAGTCGATGACGATGATGTCCACCGCGCCGGAACGGATGAGGGATTCCGCGATCTCGAGGGCCTGTTCGCCATTATCGGGCTGCGAAACCCAGAGGTCGTCGATGTTGACGCCGAGGTTCTTGGCATAGACCGGGTCGAGGGCGTGCTCGGCATCGATGAAGGCGGCTATGCCGCCCTTTTTCTGCGCCTCGGCGATGGCATGGAGGGCGAGGGTCGTCTTTCCCGACGATTCCGGGCCGTAGATCTCGATGACCCTCCCGCGGGGATAACCGCCCACGCCGAGGGCCTCGTCGAGGAGGATGGAACCGGAAGGAATGGTCTCGATCCCGGCTGCGCCCTCGTGCGAGCCGAGTTTCATGAGCGAGCCCTGGCCGAACTGCTTTTCTATCTGGAGTCTCGCGGCCTCGAGGGCTTTCTGCTTCTCTTCATTGACACCTGCCTTGGCAGGTGTAGCGTCATTTTTCTTGACCATGGTACCTCCGCGAACTATACGCCAAGCCCGGCTCCGGGCGATTGAGGCAGTGGGGACTACTATACACGCATTCAGCCGCCAAGGGAAAGGGCAATAATCGTCCTAGGACTTGCGGAAGATCTCCATGGGCGGGAGCCTCGAAGCGCGGCGGGCGGGATAAAGGGAGGCCAGGATGCAGAGGAGGATGCTTCCGAGGGCTATCAAAGCCAATTCAGGCAAGGAGATACGTACAGGTATGCTTTCGAGGTAAAAGGAAGGATCGAGGAGCCTGACATGGCCGGCGACCGGGCTTCCCCTAATCCAGGCCACGGCGGCGGCAACGAGGTTGAGGATCCACTCGAAGGCGGCGATGAGCTGGTTGATGAAGACCGAGATGAGGGAGCCGATGGCGAGCCCCGACAGGGATCCCGTCACGCCGACGAAGGCTCCCGAGGCCACGAAGATGGCTGAGACCTGCTCATCCTTCGTGCCGGTGCTTTTCAATATGGCGATGTCCTTCTTCCTCTCCAACGCCAACATGATGAGGGAGGCGCCCACGTTCACGGCAGCCACGGCGACCGCCAGGGCCATTATCAGGACAAGGAGGGCCTTCGTCGTGGAGAAGGATCTCCAGAGATTGCCCTCGATTTCACGCCAGTCCCTGACGGTCCATGGAAGGTCAGCCGAGTCACCGCCGGAAAGGAGGCGAGAGATCCCCTCCCCTCGCGCTGACAGGTCCTTGAAGGCGTCATCGGTCTTGATGCCGATGAAAACCCTCCTCGTACCTGGCTCCAGCATCTTCTCTCCGGTCGATAGCGATACCAGGGCCCAGAGTGCGTCCAGTTCCTGGTAACCCGTCGATACGATGCCCCTGACGCGAAGGGTGCTGAGGCGGGGGGCAAAGGAAGCGCCATCCCCCTCGCGCACGGTGATCACGCTCACGAGGTCTCCGACACCTGCGTGGAGCTTGGCCGCCAGGGCGCTTCCCAAAAGGACGTCGTTTCCTCTCTTGAATGAGAGCTCCCCATCCTTGAGCTCGATGAACTTCCGGAAACCAGGGTCCTCGAGCAGGGCCGGTTCTATGGCGCGCAACGTGGAGCCAGTGGGTTGGGGCTGGATTTCGCCTTCCTGCGCCGCCGCCGCGAGCATGACGCCAGGCCCCTGCATCTCGGGGAAAATACCCGTTACGCCCGGCAGGGCGGCCAGCTTCGCGCTGGCCGCCTCCAGGTCTTCACCCGAGATCGAATAGAAGGGGCTTGCCTGGAGATGATAGGTCGAGGTCTCTAGGTAGCGGGAAGTTATGCCCTCGATCATTCCGTCCGCCACGAAGAGCACCACGGTCAGGGGCACGATGGACAGGGCCACTCCCATGATGGCTCCGGTGAGCCTGTGCCTGGCCCCGGGGCCGTCCTCGGCGGCCTTCCGTCCGAGGAGGTTTCGGGCGGCAACGAAGAGGGCGGGACCCAGCTTCATAGGAGGGAGAGCCTCCCCGCGGCGAGCTCGTAGCGCGTGGAAGCCGCATGAGCGAGGTCATGGTCATGGGTCACGAGGATGAGGGTGGTGCCGAGCCTGTCGACGAGGTCGAAGATCAGCTTCTGCACCGAAAGCGCGTTGTGCGCATCCAGGTTGCCCGTGGGCTCGTCCGCGAGGAGGAGGGGCGGCGAATTGACGAGGGCCCGGGCGATGGCCGCCCTCTGGCGTTCGCCTCCCGACAACTGCGAAGGATAATGATGGAGGCGATCGGAGAGCCCCACGGCGTCCAGGAGGGAGCCGGCCCTTTCCATCGCGGCATCCCTCGGCATGCCGCCCATAAGGGCGGGAAGGGCTACGTTCTCCTGTGCATCGAAATCCTTGAGGAGATAGTGGAACTGGAAGACGAAACCCACGCATTCGGCGCGATAGTCGGTGCGCTTGCGCTCGCCCATGCCTGCGAGGTCCCAGTCCCCTACCCTCACGCTGCCCTTCGTCGCAAGGTCGAGCCCACCGATGATCGAGAGCAAGGTGCTCTTTCCGCTGCCGCTCGCGCCCGTGATGGACACCGACTGCCCTGCCTGGACGGAAAGATCGAGATCGACGAGGACGGCGAGGTCCTCCGCGAGCGACGAGAAGCGCTTCTCTACGCCCTTGAGCTCGATGAAGGCTTCACTCATGTCGCAGGAGCTCCGCAGGCTCGTAGTCGGCGATCCGCCCGGCAGCCGAAGCCGCGGCGGCGCCGGCGGACGCGATGGCCGCGCCCACCACGAAGACGGTCTCGGGATACAGGACCTTCACGGGCACCTCCATCAGGTAGAAATACTCAGGCGAATAGACCGATAGATCGGCGGGCCGGCCGCCTGAGATGCCCGCCATGGCCGAACTCGCCCAGTTCAGGACGCTGCCGGCGAATGAAAGGATCTCGTTGACATTGGAAGCTATCAGCAGCCCCAGCACGAGGCCGCAGGTCGCGCCGAGGAAGCCGATGGCGAGGCCGTCGGCGATGAAGATCCCCTTGATCTCCGAAGCCCTGCCGCCAAGGCTGCGCAGGAGGGCTATCTCTTCCATCCGTTCGTGGACGTTGCGCCGCATGGACTGGAAGATGTTCACGCCGACCACCACGAAGATGAGTCCCACGAGGAGCATCATGATGGTCTTTTCCGTCCGGAGCGCCCCGAAAAAGGCCTTGTTGTAGTCGTGCCAGCCCGTTGCGCCTTCGATGCCCATGGAGGCAAGCCTCGACACGAAGGCCGCATCGCGGTTCCTGTCGTCGAGCTTGATGCCTATCGATATCGGCACTCCGCTTGCCTCAGGCAGGGCGCCGCCATCGCCTCCATCCACGATGAAGGCAAGGCTCATGTCGAAATCATAGAAGCCTGAATGGAAGACCGCGCCGACGGGCAGGCGTCGCGAATAGGTGCTGATGCCCTCTTCCCGGTCGGTCGATACGCCAAGGACATCGACCTCATCGCCGACCACAACGTTGAGGAAACGCGCGAACTCCGAGCCTATCACGAGCCCCTTGATGTCGCCCAACGTGCCCTGGGACGGGCCGAGCGCCGAGACGAAGCCGGGATCCGTCCTATCGATATCCGCAGGAAGGCTCCTGATCCTCAAGGGCAGGCTGCGGCCGTCGCTTCCGCTCGCGAGGACCTGGGTCTCGGTGAAGGGGACCACGCATTTGACGCCCTTCTCGGACCGTATCTTCGGGAGGAGTTCCGCCTCGACCGCACCCCGGTCCCGGGTCTCAAGGCGCACATCGTAGCTCGACACCTCGAGGATCGTGTCGATATAGCCACGCTGGAAACCGTTCATGACGCCAAGGACCACGATGAGGGCGGCGACTCCGATGGCGATTCCCGCGGCGGCGAGGGCCGATGGACCGCTGCCTCCCGCGCTCTTCCGCGCGGATAGCCATCGGCGCGAGATATGCCGTATCCATGCCCTGCGGCTCATGGGTACTCCCTCGTCCTGACCACGGATCCATTCTCGACGAATTCTTCCTTCCTGAGCCTTCCATCCGATTGGTAGATACGCAGGAAGAGCGCTCCCCTGTCGTAGAGTTCCCTGACGACCGTTCCGTCCACGAGGGTCATGGTCACCGAAACGACGACGCCGTTGACCTGGACAGTCTCCCTGGAATTTTCGCCGGCGGCATCGTAGACGAAACTTGTCCGCGTGGTCGAGGACGGGACCATGAGGGAGCGCTCCACGAGGCGAGATGCATCGTCATAGGCGGAGATTTCCCGCGATTTCTCCGCGCCATCCACGGAAACGACGACGAGCACGACGCGTCCTTTAGGGTCGTAGGTCGTTTCGCTCATCGTGCGAGTGTCTGCCTCGAAGGTCCGGGACCGGACCAGGTTGCCGGTTTCGCCATAGACCATCGCTTCGGCCCGCACACAGGCGCCGCCTTCGTAGCTCGCACGCTCGATGGGCCGGCCCGCCGTGTCGTAGCGGGTTATCTCGAGGGACTCCTTGCCCGGCTCGGCGGTTCCTGCCTCGGGAACCGCGAACCAGGACGCGGCCGGCAAGGAGGCGCCGGGAGCGAGGCCGGCCGCCGACGCGCCGAAGGAGCCGGACGCGCTCAGTTCGAGGAGCCTTCCCGAAGCATCGTAGCGATACTCAAGCTTGCCCTGGCTCAGCGACGAGGCGTCGAAGGACTCGACGGAGACGAGCCTGCCCGACGCATAGGTATAGACCAGATGCGACACCAGCCGGGGCGGGGGCGGAATGGCGGACACGGCGCCGGACGGAGCCGCATGTCCGGTCGCTCCGCCGGTCTCGGCCTTGCCATCCCCGGAAGATGGGCTCTCGTAGAGGGACTCCTCGACAAGATTGCCGGCCCGGTCGTAGGTCCTCTCTTCCTTGAGGATGCTTCCTTCGAGGACGCTTTCCCGTGAGCCGTCCACGGTCGCCACCTTGACGGTCCTTCGCATTTCATCGCCGTCACGGTAGAGAATCCTGAGCGAGGAAGATGGCGCCACCTTTACGGCAAGCGTGTAGCCCTTGGCCTGTATGCCGCGCAGTTCCTCGCCCTGGAAACCCGCCTCGTCCGAAGAGAAGAACCTCGTCTCCTGGCCTGTCAACCTGCCGGCTGAAAATGCCAGCGCGAGGAGAATCGCCAGGACGACGGGTGCGACTCGAGACAGGGACACGAGTCCTCCTATGCCCTTTTGCCTGACCCCGCCACCTGCGCGGAGTCGCCCATTCCGAGGAAGGAGTCCAGGAAGGCTTCGGCATCGAAGGGCTCGAGATCGTCGTAGCCCTCGCCCTTGCCGATGAAGGCCGTGGGTATTCCAAGCTCCTTCGAAAGGGCCATCACGAGGCCACCCTTGGCCGTGGAATCCATCTTGGTGAGGATGGCGCCATCGATGGGCACCGCCGCCTTGAAGGTCTCAGCCTGCCTGAGCCCATTCTGGCCAGTGGTCGCGTCGAGGACGATGAAGCGGCGATAGCAGGCTCCATCCGCCCTGGCGCTGACGATCTTGTCGATCTTCCCGAGTTCGCGCACGAGATCCTGCCGGGTATGCATGCGGCCTGCAGTATCGGCGATGACGAGTTCCGCGCCCTGCGCCTTGGCCGCATCTATGGCGTCGTAGAGGACCGCGCCCGGATCCGATCCCGGAGCCTGGGCGACGACGCGCATGCCGAGGCGCTCGCCATGGACCTTGATCTGGTCGATGGCCGCCGCGCGGAAGGTATCTCCCGCGGCCAGTATCACGCGATCGGCGAGTCCCTTCGAGGAATAGTACCTGGCCAGCTTCGCGCAGCTCGTTGTCTTGCCTACGCCGTTCACTCCGAGGAGGAGGAAGACGTTGAGCGATCCTTTAACGGGAGAGACCTTGACGTCGCGGCAATAGGCCGAAAGGAGGCGCCTCAATTCGCGACGGATGTCGTCCGGAGCGCTGATGGCCGACTTCCGGCAGCTTTCGCGCAACGCGTCGACGACCTCGAAGGCGAGGCCGGCGCCCAGGTCGCCCTCGACGAGGAGGTCGGCGAGTTCGTCGAAAAAAGCCTCGGTGTCGGCATTCCTGATTCCAAATAGGGCTTTGAGCCTGTCCGAAAAGCGCATGTTCGCTGTTCCCCTTCACCGGTATCCGGGCGCAGGCCCGGCTTCATTTTGCGGCACCGATATAGCCGATCAGCCTGATGATCACGTTGACGAGCAGGCCGACATTGATGGTCCCGCACACCCCGAGCGAGATGGTCGAGGCCGTAAGTCCATCGAGCATCGCGGCATCGGTACCGCGGGCATAGGCGTCTGCGTAGGTTCCCATGAGGCCGTAGGAGATGCTCGTCGGCGGCAGGGAAAGGACGAAAAGGCCAAGAGCATCGTAGAAGGCATCCCGCCGCTTGTCCACGAGGGCGACAAGGTCCTTCGCGGAGGTATCCGGTACGAGCACGACTTCCACGTTGCCGCCTGACGGCAGGATCGAGGTGGCGCTCGCGTCCTCGCCCGACTTCGAGGCGACGACCGACCGCTCGCCCGAGAGCGGAAGCTCGAGTGGCGACATTCCGGCAAACATGCCGTCTACATAGACGGGAAGGCCTGAAGGCACCGTATCGATTTTAGCGGTTCCCAGGATGGCCGTCTGGAGCTCGAAACTGGCCTGCTTCCGTTCGCCGAGGTCGATATCCACGGTCATCTCGAGAGGGACCATGCCAGGCGCCGTGGCCGAAACCACGAGCGTGGACTTCTCGAAGAGATAGAGCCTCCTCGTCGAGGCATCGAGGGCCTTGCCGTTGACACCCAGGACGGCCGCGTCCGGCCTGGCCACGAGATCCAGACGCGCGTAGGGCCTCCCCGCCACGATCCGGCAAATGCGTTCGCCGAGGTCCCTCGCGAGGGGTGCCGGATCGGAAGGATCCGCATAGCTCCTCGCCGAGTAGATGATTCGGCCGAGGGCCACGTCGTAGATGTTCACGTCAACGGCGACGTAGGATCCGACCGGCTCCAGGCTGCCGTAGACAAGGAGATCGATATCCTTTCCGGCAACCGTGGCCTGCGGGCCCCCGGCCGCCATGGAAACGAGCTGCCCCTTGTCATTCTGCCCCGAAAGCGCAGAGGGAGAGACGCTGCCCGCCGGATCGCGGGCGGGGACTGGAACGTTGGCCGACCCCGACTCGAGCTTCTTCCTCGCCTCTTCGACCTTCGATCGCGCCTCGGCAAGATTCTGGGCCCTTTTGCCGGGATCTATGCCCGGCTCCAGCATGCGCAATGCCAGATCGTCGAGACGCGAGGCGAGGTCAGATCCAGATGTGTAGAGGGCCCGGGACGAGCTGACCGAGGCTTTTTCAGCCTTGTATTCGGCCGTCTCGAAGTGGGACGGAAGGACGGCCAGTTCCGCGATGAGAAGCCGGGGAAAGGTCGAGGCGAAGAGGGCCATGCCGGAGGGCAGCCCGGACGGCGGAAAACCGGCGACGGCTACGGTGAAGGTGGAACCGGCCGTGTCCTCGCAGACGCCCGCGCCGGAGAGCGCGAACGCGAACGCGAGGATGACGGCTCCTCTCACGGCGTGGCCGGCGTGGCCGGCGCGGCCGGCGCAACCGACAGGGACGGCGGGCCTCTTGTCCATCTTGCCTACAGTTCCTCTTCATCCTCCGCTTCATCAGAGGAGGAGGCAGTCCCACCCTGCCAACGCCAGCGGAGGTAGGATTCGATGAAGGAGTCGATATCGCCGTCCATGACAGCCTGCACGTTGCCGACCGAGAACTTGTTCCTGTGATCCTTGACCAGGGTATAGGGCTGGAAAACGTAGGACCTGATCTGGCTCCCCCAGGCTATTTCCTTCTTCTCGGAGGCGAACTTCGCGTTCTCCTTCTCCTTCTCCTGGGTGTAGCGTTCGTAGAGGCGCGACTTCAGGACGCTCATGGCCACGTCCTTGTTCTTGTGCTGGCTGCGCTCGTTCTGGCAGGTGACCACGATGCCTGTGGCAAGGTGGGTTATGCGCACCGCCGAGTCCGTCTTGTTGACCTTCTGGCCTCCGGCTCCGCCCGACCGGTAGGTGTCGATGCGGATATCCTCGGGACGGATCTCGACATCGATGGAATCATCGAGGACGGGGAAGATGTAGACCGAGGCAAAGGAAGTATGCCTTCTCGCGTTGGCGTCGAAGGGCGAAATGCGGACAAGGCGGTGCACGCCCGACTCGCTCTTGAGATAGCCATAGGCATAGGGAGCATCGATCTGCACCGTTGCGCTCTTGATGCCGCCCTCGGCCTCGAGGAGGTCGATGACCTCGAACTTGTAGCCCTTGCGCTCCGCCCAGCGCGTGTACATGCGGAGGAGCATTGAGGCCCAGTCGCAGGCCTCGGTACCGCCCGAGCCCGCATGGATGGTCAGGAAGGCGCCGGAGGAATCGGCTTCCCCGGAGAGAAGTTCGAGCACCATGAACTTGTCGAAACGGGCCTTTATATCGTCGAAACTTGCGCGAAGGTCAGCTTCCATCGAGTCGTCGCCATCTTCCCTGGCGAGGTTGTAGATCTCCTCGAGGGCTTCGACGTCCTTCTTGAGGCGGGTCCAGGTGCCGATCCTGTCGCGGAGTTGCTTGATCTCAGTCATTGTCCGGCCGGCCTTGGCCCCGTCATTCCAGAATCCCGGTTCCGCGCTCCTGGCTTCCTTGTCTGCTATCGTGCGTTCAATGGACGCGACGTCAAAGACGCCCCCAGATATCGAGTATTTCCGCACGGAGAGAGGCGAGAGGTCCCGCGAGCTCTTCGATCATACACTGCTCCTTATGGTTTCCCGGATGCCGCTTATTCGCGGGGCCGGGAGGGATCACGGATTATGATGCGCCGCCATTTGTTGCCCTTCAGGGTCGTGATGGCGAGGGTACCCTCGATCGGATATTGGTAAATGCGCAGGGTGTCGTAGGAGTCGGTGATACGGTCGATGTCCCGCTTCAGGGCCACGAGGCGCTGTTCATTCATGCTGCTGCACTCGAAACAGGCTTTCTGGACCTTCTCGAAACCATACTGAGGCAGGAGGTTGTAGAGGGCGCCCCGGGAATCTTCGCTTCCCATATCGCAGGCTATCGAGACGAACATACAAGGATGGTACCTAAAATGCCCCTTCCCGTCAATTCAGCTCTGGATGGAAGGGGGTGGCGTCGGTTAAAATGCAGGATATGAAGGGTTGGCGAACGCTCCTCGTGGCCATTGGCCTCCTAGCACTTCTCCTTGCCCACCGATCCTGGGCCGAGGAATCCGATGACGGCCAGACCGAGGCTGCCGTCCCCACCATCACTGGGCTCCGTGCCGCCATACACGGCGACACCATAATCCTCTCATGGACCGACGACGGGCCCGAGGCCAAGGCCTATGCCGTATATCGTTCCGAAAAGCCCTTCGCCGGGACGTCGCTTGCCGGCATCGCGAGCGTCGCGGTAGTCGCGCCCGGCAAGCAGAACTACGTTGACCGCCCCCCGCAGGGCTCCTCGTTCTACTACGCGGTGGCCGCGATTTCTTCCGAAGGGCAGGTGCTTTTCGCCTTCAAGGCCAACCAGAATGCCACGGTCGTGGCCATCTCCGCGGAAGCGCCGCAGTCGCCTGCTACGCCGCCTCAGCCCGCCGGGGTGACGGCGGCTGCCCCGCTGCCCGCATCCGTCCCCCCTTCGCCTCCCCCGCTCAACGGGGAGCCCTTGATCGCCAAGGCAGCACCGGCAGCTGAAAAACAGCCGTCCGAGCCCCAAGTCCAGCCCAAGGCCCCGTCCGAGGCGCCGCAAGCCGCGAAGCCGGTCATCGAGACGCCGCCCCCGGCGGAAGCCGCGGCCACGCCGGATCTGGTCTCCGCGGTCGAACCTACGGTTGTCGCCACATCCCGCTCGACGCCACTTCCCGCCTTCCTGTACCGCGATAGTTCCATCCTGCCCGTTGGGGGCGACGCGACGGCTCCCGGATCCGGTCAGCTCCCTCCTGAAACGGCAAAAGCCCTCCAGCAGCTCCAGGACGAGACCGAATCCGTCCCCTTTACCGGACCGGAACTGCGTCTGTTGCCTAGGGCTCAACGTGAAGGCGATTCCGCCACCATCCTCCTGGCTGCGGAGTCCCTCCTCACGGAGGGGGACTGGAGAGGTGCGCGGGCGATCCTCGAGCCGCTTTCCAGGTCGGGAAATGCCAGCCCCGAAAGGGACTGCGCCCATTTCTACATCGGAATCACCCTTGCCCAGGAGGGGAAGTACAGGGACGCCTTGTTCGAGTTCCTCGCCGTCCGGGAAGCCTTTCCTGCCCAGACAAAACCCTGGATCGACTTCGTCGTGGAAGGCCTGGCGCGACCCTGAAGGTCCTGAGATCCGAGACCGAGCGAGCGGACGCTAGAAGCTGAACGAGTATCGGGTCTCCTCGCGCCAGGGCTCGCCGGGCCTGAGTACGCAGGTGGGGAAGTCCGGCCGGTTCGGAGTGTCGGGAAAACACTCGGTCTCGAGACAGAGTCCCGAATGTTTTCGGTAGGTCCGGCCTTCCTTGCCCTTTGCTCCCTCGAGGAAATTCCCGGTATAGAGCTGGATGCCCGGCATGGTGGTGAAGACCTTCATGCTTCTTCCCGTGGCGGGATGCCGGAGCTCGGCGCATTCGACCGCATCGCGAGAACCCTTCGCATCCCTATCGATCACGAAACAGTGATCATAGCCTCCGGCATCCCTTATATCGCGGCCGACGCTCTTGAAAGAGCGGAAGTCGAAGGAGCTTCCCTCGACCGCCGCCATTGCGCCGGTCGGAATGAGGTCTCCATCCACCGGCAGGTATCGCGAGGCCCTGATCCGCAGCTCATGATCGAGGACGTCGCCCCTGCCGTTGCCGGCCAGGTTGAAATAGGCATGCTGGGTGAGCCCGATGACGGTCGGCGCGTCGGTACTGGCTTCGTACAGGATGCCGACTGTCCCTTCAGGAGAAAGCCTGAAGGTCGTGTTCACCTTCAGGGCACCGGGATAGCCCTCATCTCCGTCCGGGCTCTCGAGCTCGAAACGTATGCATGCCGAGCCTGAATCCTCGAAGGCGCTCGCCTTCCAGATCCGCCGGTCGAAGCCGACGAGTCCACCATGAAGGTGATTGGGGCCATTGTTGGCCGCGAGCCGGTACTCCCTTCCGTCGAGGCGGAAGGAAGCTCCGGCGATGCGGTTCGCATAACGGCCCACCGTGGCGCCGAAATACGCGTCGGAGACCTCGTAAGCGGCAAGGTCGGGACAGCCGAGGAGGAGGTCGTCGCGGCCATCCTTGCCGGCAGGCACGAAGAGGGAGATCCAGCGGGCGCCGAAGTCGCTGAAAACCGCCTCGAAGTCGCCGGCATGCAGATGGAAGGCACTGGCCTCGCGGCCATCGCGCGTGATTCCCAGGATTTTCCGTTCGCAGCTTACCATGATGGTCCCTTTGCGCTTCCGTCAGGGAAGCTTGTAGTACTTGCGGTAAACGACCTCGAAAAGCCGGGCCGGCACAAGGCGCTTTACCATCACGCTGAGCCGCTCGATGAATGGACCCACCGTATACCTGACATTGAGGTGCCGCTTCTCGAGGAGGCTTTGTACGAGCTTGGCCGCCTCGATCGGGTCATGGCCCGCTGTCTCGTCCCTCACCTGTATGCCCATTGCGGCATCGTAGTATTTCGCATAGGCGCCTTCCGACGAGGTCTGGGCAGGCCGCCGCGCCGCCGTGAAGCCCGTGCGGAAATCGCCGGGTTCGATCAGGCAGGCCTCGACGCCGAAGGGTCTCATCTCGTAGCGCAGCGATTCGATGAAGCCCTCAAGGGCGAATTTGCTCGAAGAGTAGAAGGCCTGGAAGGGCATGCCCATGACGCCCGCGATGGAACTCAGGACGATGATCCGACCCTTGCCGACGGCCCTGAAGGAAGGCAGGACAGCCTTGACGACGCGGACGGCTCCCATGAAGTTGGTATCCATCTGGAGCTTGATCTCGTCGAGGCTGGAATCCTCGACGGAACCGGATATTCCCATGCCGGCGTTGCATACGACGGCGTCTATGCGTCCTTCCTTGGCGATGACCGACGCGACGGCCTTGGCGACCGACTGGTCATCGGTGGCGTTCATCTGCACGAGGTCGAAGAACTCGTCCGCCTTCTTGCTGTAGTTCGAAGGATTCCGGCTCGTCCCGTAGACGCGGAAACCGCGCTTGGCAAGGTGCGTTGCGCAGGCATTCCCGATTCCGCTCGAGGCACCGGTAACCAGCACTATCATTTCGCGGTTGTCCATCCATTTCTCTCCTTGATCCGCGTATGGTAATCGAAAAGGTTCCCTTGCCGCAAGGCAGTGCCTTGTTCCTCCTCTCCTTGACATCACCGGCCCGGAGAAGGTATACGGGCCCATGCCCACCAATAAAAGCTCCGGGACCGTCGCGCGCCTCGGATTGCCCTGCCTCTTTGCCGCCTTGATCGCAGCAGGTGCCTTCATAGCGATACCACTCCCCGGCAATCCCGTCCCCGTCGTCGTCCAGAACCTTTTCGTGGTCCTTTCGGGCCTCCTTCTCGGTCCCCTTGCCGGAGGAGTATCGGTCGCGCTCTTCCTCTGCCTCGGAATCGTGGGCTTCCCGGTCTTCTCGGGCGGGCACGGAGGCCTTGCGGTACTTGCCGGACCGACGGGCGGATACCTCGTCGGCTACTTGGTCGCAGCCGTCACTGCAGGCTTTTTGGCGAGAAGGCGGAAGCCGGTAGCCACCATCATTGCATCGATCCTCGCCTTTGGACTGATCCTGGCCTTCGGTTGCACAGGTCTGCATCTCCTCAGGAACGTCGGATGGGCCAAGGCCCTGGCCGTCGGAGCCCTGCCCTTTCTCGTAGGCGATGGCGTCAAATGCATCCTTGCCATCCTCCTCACGCTCAAGCTTGGGCCTTTCGTCGACTCCATACGGAGACGGACCGTCAATGCGTAAGGATCCGTCGGTAATCGATGGCAAGCCGTTTGTCCTCGAAGGCACGTCCATGCTGGAGGCCAGGGATCTCTCAATGAGCTTTCCTCCAGCCGGGGCCGAGGGGAAGGCCGTCGCGGCTGTCTCCCATATCGGGTTTCGAGTCGAAGGAGGAGAGCTTGTCGTCCTGGCCGGGAGGAACGGTTCGGGCAAGACCGTGCTCTGCAGGCTCCTGGCGGGCCTTCTCTCGCCGACGGGAGGAGAAATCCGCTACGGGGGGATTCCCCTCGAGAGCCTGCCGGGCTCGCCGGCCCGCCATGTCGGCTATGCCTTCCAGGAAGCGCGCCTGCAAGCCATCGGGGAAAGGGTCCTGGACGACTGCATGTTCGGTCCCATGAATGTCGGTATGGGGAGGCGCGAAGCCGAAGAGCGCGCGATGGACGCCCTCCGCCGTTGCGGGCTCGAAGAGAAGCGCGGGACCTTCGTGCATGCGCTCTCCGGCGGCGAGCTGCGCAGACTTTCGATCGCCGGCATCCTCGCCCTTGATCCAGGCGTCGTGGTGCTCGACGAGCCCTTCGCCAACCTCGATCTCGATGGCATCAGGGCGACGCTCCGCGTCCTCCTCGCCCTTCGGGACGGAGGTAAGGGCATCGTCGTGGCGACACACGAAATCGAGAAGGTTCTCGCCTTCGCCGACCGCCTCGTCATCCTCGACCAAGGTGTCGTGCGGGAGGAGGGACTTCCCGCGGAGGTTCTGGGCCGGAACCTCGAGGGCTACGGAATCAGGAATCCCCTTCGAGGCGGAGCGAGGCTCGCGGAGCTTTCGTGGCTGGATTGAGGCCGGCCAAGGCCCTCGACCCCGGCTGCAGGCTCCTCTGCCTCGCTCTCGTTTCCTCGGCCGTATTCTTCCTCGGCGCGCCATGCGCCGCCCTCGCCGCCCTCGGCCTCATGGCCCTGGTGGCCCTCGAAGGCGTTCCCCCTCGAAGGATACTGAAGGAGGCGGGATACATCCTCCTCCTCTCGCTATTTGCCCTGGTCCTCGAATGCGTTGGCTGGAACGGGGGACCTGTCTTTTACGCAGAGTATCTTCCGGGCATCGCAGCCTATGCCGCCAGGCTCCTATCGGCCTTCATGGCCGGAAGACTTTTCTACACCGTCACGGACAGTTCCGAACTGCGCATCGCAGCCCTGAAGGCCGGCCGTCTCCTGCCGCGCAAGCTACGCGGAGACGCCGCCCTGGCCATGATCCTCGTAATCGGCTTCGTGCCCCTGATACGCGACGAATGGAAGTCCAGCCTCGACGCGGCAAAGGCCAGGGGCCTTCAGCTCCGGAGCGCGAAGGGTTTCAGCCTCAGGGCCAACGTGGATTTCCTTGCGGCCTTCCTGCGGCGCCTCATGCTCGATTCCCTCAGCCTTCCCGAGGCCCTGGCTTCGCGCGGCTGGGAAGGCGGCGACCGCTCACCCCGGCTTGCCCTCGACCCGTGGAGGGGGCGCGATTGGCTGGCCGCGGCCCTGTCGCTCGCTGTCCTTTCCCTTGCCATCGTCTTCCGGGAGCGCGGGCCCTCCGGCTCCCTCTGGCGCTAGCGACCGGTCGTACGGCTCGTCCTTTCGCGATATGCGGCTTCGATGATGGAAGCTATCTGCGCTGGCGAGAAGCCCTCGGTGTTGATCGTGAGGTCGGCTCCGGACCAGTCGTCGTTGTCGATGCCATAGAGATCCAGGTAGCGCTGATGGTCCCTGCCGTCGCGCTTCTCGGTGAAGGCCATGATCTCCTCGAGGCTCTCGCCCTCCCTCATCTGGATGCGCGAGGCCCTGACTTCGGGAGAAGCCCAGAGGTAGACCTTCAGGGCCGCGTCGGGGAGGAGCCACATCGCGAGCCTGGAGCCGACGACGCAATCGGCTTCATGGGCCAGGGCCACCTGCTTCTCGTCGACGGTCCGGTCGAAGGAAGGGTCCTCCTGCGCCTTCTCGAGGAGGGTCGCGAAGTCCATGCCCATGTCGACTGCGAGGGAGCGGAATGTGTAGTTGATGAGGCGAATGCCGAGCCTCTCGGCGAGGATGCCCGATACCGTCGTGTTTCCGCAGCCCGACTTGCCGGAAATCGCGAGAATGCGCGCTGGAGTCACTTGAGCCTGCCTTCCTTACTCGATGTTCCTGAGCTGTTCCCGGACGTTTTCGAGGGCGTCCTTCATCTCGACAACGACCTCCGCTATGGGGAGGAGGACGTTCTTCGAGCCGATGGTGTTGACCTCGCGGTTCATCTCCTGGCAGAGGAAGTCGAGCTTCTTTGCCGCCGCGTCCTCGGAAGAGATGATCCTGCGGAAGGAGACGAGATGTGCGCCGAGGCGCGAGACCTCCTCGTTGACCGTATACTTCATGAGGAGGGCCGCTGTCTCCGCGAGGATCCTGTTCTCGTCGACGACGTCGCCCATCACGTCCTGGAACCTTGCCCGGAGCTGCCCGCGCAAGGTGGCCTCGATTTCGGGAACCCGCGCGGAGACAGCGGCGAGCCCCTTTTCCACGCGGCCGATCTGGCCCTCGATGTCGGCCCGGGTCGCGGCGCCCTCGGTCAGCCTCGACTCGTCGTAGGACGCGAAACAGGCCTCGAGCTCCGGGCCGATCTCGGCCCAGATGAGGTCTTCGTCGAGTTCCCGCTCGTAGGTCACCACGCCGTCGAAGGATAGAAGGTTGCCGATCTTCACTGGCTCGCCCATGCCACAGGAGGCGGATATCTCCCTGAGCACGCCTGCCACGGCCTTGGCCGCTTCGAGGTCGGCGGTCGCCCTGACCGGCACATCGAACTCGCGGACCCTGAAGGAGAGTTCGACCTTTCCATGGACGATCCTGGAGGAAAGGTAGTCCCTGAAGCGCGGCTCGAGCATGGCAAGCTGGGGCGGAAGCGATATGTAGAGATCGAGGTACCGGTTGTTGTAGGACTTGATGGCAAGGCTGCCCTTGATCGATTTCGACGATATTTCGCGATGTGCGAACCCCGTCATGCTGCGCGTCATGCCTTTCCTCCCTCGCCCTGTCCTTTCCGCCCGAGGAGCCAGACTCCGAGCTTCCAGTTGTCTCCCGCGCCCATCGTGAGGAATAGGTCCCCTTCCCTGAGCAGGCCGAGGACGGGCTCCCTCGCCTCGTCGGGGTTCTCGAAATACAGCGCGGTATCGGCTCGAGAGCCCTTTGCGGCCCGGTGCGCCGCGACCGCGTCATAGAGTTTCTTCCCGTCGAGGGCAGGATCGGCCGCCTCGCGCGCCGAGGCATAGATCCTGTGTAGTATGACGATATCGGCCTCGTCAAGGCAGGCAGAGAACTCCTCGAAGAGGGCCTTGGTCCTCGAATACGTGTGCGACATGAAGTCCACCACGAGACGACGCTCGGGCCAGAAGGCCTTTATGCCCTGTATCGTGTCCCTTATGGCCGTCGGATGGTGGCCATAGTCATCCATGAAAATGACTCCGCCCGCCTCGCCGAGGATTTCGGACCTCCGCTTGGAGCCCGAGAAGGCAAGGAGGGCCTCGCGGAGCTTTTCTGCATCCCCGGGTCGAAGGCCGGCGCTACCGGCGCTAAGGCCGTCCACGCCCGTCGCGGCAGCTCCGGGGCGCTCATCGCGCCAGCTCTCGAGGATGGAGCAGGAAAGCGCGATGGCCGCGGTCGCGTCGAGGGCGAGGTGCTCGCCCGGCACCCTTAGCGCGAATTCGTCGGCAAAGGCGGAAAGCCTGAAGACGGCCTTTCCGTTGCCCGTCCTGTAGTATTCGACCTTGAAGGGGCCCGAGGCCTTTTTCCCATAGGGGACAAGGCTGATGTCGGGCCTGCGTTCGCATATCGCGGACGCGGCCTCGCATGCTCCCGCGTCGTCCGCGCAGTAGATGAGCTCGCCGCCCCGGGGCAGGAGAAGGCCGTACTCGATGAAGGCCGCGAGGATGTCCTCGTAGCGGGGATAGTAGTCCTGGTGATCGCTCTCCACACTCGTGAGCACGATCCTCCGCGGATGGAAGTTGAGGAAGTGCCGACGGTATTCGCAGGTTTCGGCGACGAAGAACCTGTCGCCGAGGATCTTCGTCGACCTGCCGCCGAAGCCTGCAACGGCCGAACCGGCCAGGATCGTAGCCGGGAGGCCAAGGCCGGCCATCAGGCAGCCGGCCATGGCCGTCGTGGTCGTCTTGCCGTGTACCCCCGCAATGCCCGAGGAATCATACTTGACCGAAAGCGCGCCGAGGGCTTCAGGGTAGCTCATGACGGGGATGGAACGCCTCGCAGCCTCGAGAAGCTCGGGATTCCTGTCGGGCGCATAGGCAGCGGAATGGATGACGAGGTCCAGTTGTTCCGGAAGGTTCGAGGCAGAAAAGCCGACCCGCATATCCACGCCGAGTCCGGCGAGTATCGCGTCCGTATAGAACACATCGGCTACGTCCGAGCCCGAGAGGATGGCGCCCTGGGCCTTCAGTATCTCGGCGAAGGCTGCCATCCCCGTGCCCTTGGCGCCGACAAGGTGGATTCGCGCGCCTTGCAGCGGGGGCAAGATCGAAGTATGCGACATGGAAGGATTGTAGCGGAAAGCGGGGCGAGGCGGCAAGGACAGGCCCGGATCAGGGCCTGAACTCGAGGTTGAGGACGACCTTCACGGAGGCGTCGGGCGGCACCGAGAGGTCCCATCCAACAAGGATGGAAGCGCCCTGGTAGACCTTCGCCTCCGTACCGTATGCCGAAGCGTTCTGGAAGAGCGGCATGGCGAGGAGCTCGAAGGGTCTGTCCGCCCGGAGCTCGAGATGCTCGCCTGCTGCCCTGTTCTCGATCCTGAGGAGGTCTATGCCGCTCGCCGCTGCCTTGTTCGAGGAGGAGAGCTCGACCTTTTCCGATCCGTTGCGCTGCCCCTCGAGACCTACGGCGTCGGGCTGGTCGCCCGCCTGGAGGTTCAGCTCAGAGCAGAAGCGGAAGTTGAGGGTATCGTTTTCCCTGTTTGCGATCTCGTAGGTGACCGAGAGGGCCACCTTGCGGAATGTGTAGCGCTTGCGGATGAAGACCGTTTTCTTGCGGCCGGATTGCTCGAGGGTCACTTCCTTCGTGAGGACGGCGAGGTGGGCGGGACGGTCGGAATCCTCGAGGCCGTATGTCGCCTCGCGGCAGTTCGCTATCTCCTGTCCGAAGCTCCCCGATTTCGCGATGCTGTCCTGGAAACAATGGCGCGGGCCGCTTCTTCTGGCGTTGGGATCCTGGGAAGCTATGACCGACGCGTAGTTCGTGAGCGTCCTGAGCGAGTCGAGCTCGAAGATGGCCCCGCCCTTCAGCCGGACATAGGCGTTGAACTCCCCGCCCTGGTAAAGGATCTCGCGCTCGCCGTCGAAATCGATGTCGGCCATCGTGACGCCCGAGGAAAAGCCGCCTCGCTGCCGCGTGGTCTTTTCGGCGAGGATGAGGGCCGAATAGGCCGCTCCCCTTAGCCGCGGACGGAAAAAGCCTCCGGATGGGCCGTTCCAGTAGGCGTCGCCGCACTGGGCCTTCCAGAGCTCTTCCTGCGCCGATTTCTTGCGGGATTTGTCGCCGCGCAGCTGGCTCACGAGGATGCGGACATACTGCATCTTGGCGTACAGGAGGAGGCTTTCCTCATGGCGGAGGAGAATGCGCCGGGAGCTCCCGAAACCTTCGAGGGTTCCATCGTTGCCCGCCTTTTCCACCCGGGGCGCCGCAGGGCGGCTCTTTTCGAGGAGGAGGGCGGAGGCGCTGCTCGAGAAATAGGCCCTGTTCAGCTTCTGTGCGGTCTTGAGGTAGCGGCTCGGCGTCGTCGTCTCGACTACGAGGCTTTCCTTCTGCAAGGCCGCGAAGGCCTTTTCAAAGAAGACGTCGGGCGACTCGAGACCCGATGCGGCCCAGAGCTCCCTCGCTGCCGATCCGGGATACATGATGCAGACGAGGGGCAGGTCGCCTTGCCGTGAACGAAGGTCGGCGACCGCTTCATGGAAGGGCACGACCTTCGCGAAGCTCTCGCCGGCATCGAAGGCGGGAAAGACGATGAGGCTGCGGCCCTGGTCCTCGGTGATGGCAGGACGGCCCGAGTCGACGCCTGCCATGCGGAACTGCCTTTCCTGGAGAAACGTGAAATCGAAGCCGCAGGCCTCGAGGCTCGAGGTGAAGCCAGGCTCCCACGCATAGTCCTGTATCCAGCAGCCCCGCGGACGCCTTCCGAAGGCCTTACGGATGTAGGTCGTCAGCATCTCCATCTGGCCAAGACGATCAGGGCCCGGCACGAGAGGAAGGAGGGGCGCGAAGAAGGCGCCGCCAAGAAGCTCGATCTGTTTCCTCGAGGTCATCTCCTCGAGAAGCATGATGAATTCGGGGTGCCTGGCCTCGAGCCAGGAGAGCGCCGTGCCTGAATAATGGAGGACCGCGGCTATGTCAGGGAAACGGTACAAGGTCGAGAGGAAGGGTCGCCAGCAGACCTGATAGGTTTCCTCGAAAGAGGATTCTTCGGTACCTTGAGGGAGATGGTTGTATGTACCGATGATGCAACTGCACTTCTGCATGGGCCCGCTATTTCATCCTCTTTGGAATATGGAGGCGATTATAACTTAGGCTTTATCGTTCAGGAAGTAGCGTCGAGGTTTTTTTGACGCTTCGTTTCCTCGTTGCCTTCCACGGTCGGGCTGTCATCCCTTCTACGTGTATTGACGATGGCCTTGGTTGGGCAGGCGAGCGAAATGGCTTTCCAGCGCCCCGCTCTGGGCCCTTCAGTGGGGACGGTTGCCGAGGCTTTGGCGAGATTATCAAAAATGGAGAATTCCCAGGCAGCTGACAAGCGAACGCACTCCCCGCAGCCAGTACAGGCCCTGGCGCAATCACGCTTCTTTTCCTCTGCGGATTTGCTGGAGCTACAGGCGACCTGCCAATCCGCTGTCCGCGGGACAAGACCGATGACGCCGGTCGGGCAGAAACCGACGCACTTCCCGCAACCTGTGCACAGGTCATGATTGATGGCCGCAAGCCCCGATTCGATGCGTATCGCACCTATCGGGCATACATCGACACAGGAACCGAAACCGAGACAGGCGAAGGTACAGGCCTTGGGGCCCTGGAAGCAGGCTGCCGCAGCACGGCAATCCTGGCGCCCGTCGAAAGCATAGAGCTCCTTCGCGTCTTCCTTGCGGCCGCCGCATCTGACGAAGGCGACGAGATCATCCTTCGCTTCCTGCCCGAGGATGGAGCGCAAGGCCTTTTCCGTATCCTGTCCACCCGGAGCACAGAGTCCGGGATCTTCCTTTTTTTCCATGAGCCCCCGCGCATAGGAGCGGCAATCGTCATGGCCGCAGAGGCCGCAGTTGATGCCGGGAAGCCGGGCGATCAGGGAGTCAAGCGCATCGTCGCGCTTGCGCCGTCGTTCCCAGGCGCTTGCGAGATAGGCTGTCCCGAAGGAGCCGAGGAAAACAAGGAGGAAGGCGGCGGGGATCTTTAGCCATTCCATGATCACCTCGCGAGGTTGTGCACGAGGGCACTGTCAATGCCGAGAAAGGCCATGGCCATGAGGCCCGCGGAGATGAGGAGGCCAGGAGCTCCCCTGAAGGCCGGAGGAACTGCCGACAACTCGAGCCGCTCGCGTATGGAATCGAGGACTATCACGGCTGCCCAGTATCCGACACATGAACCGAGGCTGGCAATCACGGCCTCGCCGAGGCCGTAATCGGCCCTGGTTACGATGAGGGCTACGCCAAAGGTCAGACAGCTCATGACCGCCTCATCAGCGGCCGCGCCGACCCGCACGAGGAAGGACGAGGACGCCGAGGCGATGAAGCGGGCAAGGTACTTTATGACCGGGGCAATGATGACCGCATAGACGATGACGTCCAGGATGTCGAGCTTGAGCGGCACGAGTATGAAGCGGCGTACGAGCCAGAACAGCCCAGAGGCCAAAAGGTTAACGATGGCGAGGGCTACGATCTGGGGCCAGACTCCCCGCCTTTCCTTCCGGAAGGCCGGGCAGATCCCGAAACCGTATACGAGAAGGGCGTTGGCCGAGAATACCGAAGCCAGGACAATCGCAAGGTAGCTCAAGGAATTCTCCTTCCGCCCTTCCGGAGCACGATCCTGTAGAGGCCGGCCAGGCAGCCGAGGAGCATGAAGCCCCCTGCTGGCGCAGCGAGGAGACGCATGGGCGCGGCATCGAAGAGGACCAGCGTCATCGGGACCTCTCCGGGCACCGGCAGGGTCAGTCTCCCGAGGCCGATCGCCTCCCTGAAGGCGGAAATCGCGATGATGATGCCAAAATAGAGGAAAGTCGACGGGAGCAGCCATGAAGCGAAGGGCTCGTCTCCGCGTATTCCCCGCCTCAGCGTCGTAAGGACGAGGCAGTTGACGATCGTAAGCGGTATGAAGATGCCGACGAGTGAGGCGAGCGATGGAGAATACGCGCCTGCCGCGAGGGCATATCCGGCGGAGAGGCTCGCCGCGAGGGCGAAGGCGACAGGCGCCCTGAGCCGCTCGGGAAAGAGGCTCCGCAATGCCGGAAGCGTGGCACCGAGGACAAGCATCGATATGAGGACTCCGACAGCCATCATTACGCCCGCGCCGAAATTGCCCGTGACCGCGATGATCGGGCAGAGGCCAATGAGGCTCCCCGTAACGGGATCGGGAAGGAAGGGAGCGTTCTTTCTTTCCATCCTAGTTTCCTTCAGCCGTGCCGGCCATTCCGGTCACGTATCCGGAAAGGCGGGAAAAAGCCTCCTGGGTTTCGAGGAAGCTATCGGTTGCGGCACTCACCGTGTCCGGTCTGCGAAGATCGCCACGGTTCGAAGGGAAGGCATCATCTCCGCCTTTGCCTACGAATTCCGTGAACCAGCCTTCCCTGATAAAAGGGGCATCGGCGGGAACTACGCTGAGAACCTTTACGCTATCCACATGCCCGTCGGCCGTTACGATTGCCGCAACCCTGGCTTTCCCACGCTGGTCGCCGATCGCAAGGATGGTTCCGTAGAGAATGCGTCCCTTCCTGACGAGAGGATAGACCCTCCTGAAGGAAGAATCGGAAGCAATCAGCGCTTTGCCTGAGACCTTGGCTCCGCCCAGCGTGGCAAGGGCTTCCTGTTCGCGCTTTTCGTCATGCCCGTCGACGAGGAAGGAGGCCGAAGCGACAAGGAGGGCGAGGAGGCCCAGCAGGGCGGCCGCCGAGAGGTTCTCGACGAGGGAATCCTTGTTTTGCCTATCCACGATCCGACCTCTGTGAATGGTTCCCGCGCCGCAGTTCGACGCGGGATATGGAAGGTACGAAACAGTTCATGATCACGACAGCGAAGGCCACGCCCTCGGCGCCCGAACCGAACTGCCGCAGCACGAAGGTCAGGGCTCCGATGCAGGCGCCATAGAGCAGCATTCCTCCCCTTGTCGAGGGCGAGGTCACGGGATCTGTGGCCATGAAAAATGCCACGAGGAGGAGGGAACCCGAGAAAAGCTCAAAGAGAAGGTCGCCGGAGAAGAAGCCGTTCCCGAAGGGCAGCCCACAGAAGGTCCAGGCCAGGCCTCCGAAGACCACAAGCATGCTTGCGGGTATTTCCCAGCGGATCATCCGCCTGGATATGAGGATGATCGATCCGGCGAGGAGGAGGATCCCTGAAAGCTCGCCGATGGAGCCTGCCTTGTTGCCCACGAGGAGATCGATATAGCCCGAAGGAAGGCTCACGCCGAAGCGTCCGAAGAGCCCGCTGTTAAGGAAGCCGGTCACGCCCGAATCGAAGCCCGATACCGAGTAACCTGCAGCGCCGAGAAGTCCGAGGGCGTCGCCGGACTGGGCTCCCGAAAGGATCCTCGAATGAACGAAACCGAGGGGCGTGGCCCCGCTGATCCCGGCAACGCCGGCCATGTGCCGTGGCCAGGTCCAGGTGCCCATCTCGGTCGGCCAGTTGAGAAGCGCAAAGACAAGACCGGCCAGGGCCGGATTCATCCAGTTGGATCCGAGGCCGCCGAAGGCTCCCTTGACGAGGCAGACGGCAAAGAGCGAGGCGATGGCCGGGATGTAGAAGGGGACTCCCGGAGGCATGGACAGGCCGATGAGGAAACCGGTCAGGAAGGCCGTTCCATCATGGAGGGTCATGTTGCCGAGGAGGAGGCCAACCAGGGCCTCTCCCACCATTGCAGATGCGATGGCAACGGCCACGGGGATGAGGGCGTCAAAGCCAAAACAATACAGGCCCCAGAGGAAGGCCGGCGCGAGCACCAGGGCCGTTCCCCATGCGAGGGATGCCGATGACTGCCGTACATGGATGTGGGGGGCAGGCCCCACGAGCATCCGTCCTTCCCGCGTCATTTCGCCGCCCCCATGGCCTTGTTCGCGAAGCGGAAGGCCTCGACGAGATGTATCCTGGACGGACAGACATATCCGCAGGCACCGCAGCAGGTGCAATTTGCCAATCCATTGGCCATCGCTTCCTCGTATCTCCGCTTCTCGATGAAGCGGAAAAGCTCGCAAGGCGCGAGCCGCTCGGGACAGACCTCGAGACAGCGTCCGCAGCGGATGCAGGCCTCCGTGCGGCTGCGGTTTGTCTCCTCCCTGGTCAAGGCCAGGATTCCGCCTGTGAGCTTCGTTATTGGCGAGTCCAGGCTGAAGACAGGCTGTCCGCGCAGGGGCCCGCCGACGACCAGCTTTTCGGGCGAGTCGACGAAACCGCCGCATTCCTCGATGAGATCGCCTATGGATGTCCCGATCCGCGTTTTGAGGACCGAAGGGTGCTTGATGGCCCCTCCTGCCACCGTGACGTAGCGTTCCATGACCGGCTTCGCGAAGACCAGGGCCTCGTAGACCGCGAGGGCTGTCGAGGGCCGGACGATGAAGGCATTCGCAGGCGATATGACCGCCTTGCCGGAGCCGAGGACGGCGAACAGCTGGTTTGGCATGTCCTGGGGATAGCGAGGCTCGGTAAAGCAGGCTTCCATGGACGTCTCCGACGCCCCGAGAAGCCCGAGGATCGAGGCCCTCTCGCTTTCCTCGCGCACATCGAACACCGCGGCCGTATGTTCGGGGGAGACCAGCTTCTGGAGGATGGCGAGCCCGTCCAGTATCTCCTTGCCGCGCGCCGACATCAGGGCACCTTCTGTCCTGATATAAGGCTCGCTCTCGACGCAGTTGAGCACGAGGAAGGAGCAGCGCTCATGGGAAGCAATCATCTCGCCGAGGGGCCTGCCCGGCTCTTCCATCTCGACGACGCCCCTGTCGCGCAGGGTCTGGAACATGTCGGCCCTGGACATGCTCGACCAGATATAGCGTTCTGCGCGCTTGCCGAGGCGGTCGAAGCTGCCCTGGAGGGAGATCTCTACCGCTTCCACCGGCCCGTCAGAGGCGGTCCTGATCCGGCGGATATCGCGTATGATGCCCGGTATGGGCGCATGGATGTGGGCCGAATCGCCGCGCTCGCTCTTGCCTATCATGGCTCCTTCGCGCACGAAATCGCCCTTCTGGACGACGCAGCGAGCCGCGGGGCCCGCATGCTGCTTGAGGGGGATGAGGGCCGTTACCGGCAAGAAGGCATTGTCGATCGGAAGGCCGCCGGTCCAGGGAAGGTCCTGCGCCAGCCTCAGGCCGCCATGTCGGAAAGTCTTTGCATGGATCATTGTGCTTTGCTATGCTCCCGGCGGTCGCGAAGTCCGCTCCTCGCGAGCGAAAAAGCTCCTACCGAGGGCGGAGCCAGAAGGATTATATACAGAAGGACCTCCATCGGCGCAAGCGGTCTGCCTCCGGCGATCGAAAAAGGCGCATAGAAGCATCTCGCAAACCCATTCCCTCCAAGGAGAAGCGACTCAATGCCATCGTGGGGCCTTGTGCGGTAGGCTTCGCGGGCCCATCCCTCGTCAAAGACCTTCGAGACCTCGTCTTTCATTGCCGGCAGGGGAACCGATACCGTCGAGAAGGGCTCCACCGGCCTTTCCTTGAGGGGGAGATAGAAAAGGGCTTCCTGATACCAGCGATGGACGAGCCAGTCGGCGATATTGACGAGTTCGTCCTTTGCCGATGCTCTCAGCTCGAGGGCCTGGGCCGGGGCGGGCCGACTGCCGAACGTCCGGCCTCCGGCAAATCGCGGCTGCGGAAGCCGGATCGAGGATACCGACGCCTGTGGCCCTTGCCTCTCGGGAAAGGACAGAGCTCGTTCTGCAAGACCGGCGACAAGGCCGAGGACGATGACCAATGCCGCCGCGAGGTAGGGAAGCCTGTCTCTTTTCCCCTGTATCGATATTCGCAAGCCAGCCTTGCCCAAGCCCTGGCCTATGCGTACCGCCCTGAAAGGCTTCCGCACGTCTCCCTTGTCCCTATAGGCCAGGGAGATGGCGAGGAAGACCATGAGGGAGGAAGCGAGGGCGCTCCCCATTGTCGCGGCGAAGGACGGCTCAATAGCCAGGGTTCCGAGGGCGGGCAGAAGAAGGGGAATGACAGGTACTTCCTCCCTTGCAAGGACGCGTACCGCTTCGCGCGTTTTTCCCGAAAGCCGGTACTCGTCGAGGGCTGCGAGGGCGCGGCAGGAGGCGAAAGCCATGGCAGCGAGCCATGGTGCGGCCATCGCGGAGGAACGGACGCCGGCGGCAGCCAGAACCAGCCATGGAAGGGCCATCGAAGCCGAGACAATCCCCTCCCGCCTCTTCCTGAAAGACAGCGACAGGAGAAGCGCCGCACAGACGAGTCCGCAGAAGCCCGCGACCGGGAAGCCCGCGGATGTGCCGGCTCTTCCTTCCGGCAGGACCCATGCGCCATCCAGTCCTTCGAAGGCATGCCCGATGCGCGACTGCAGTCCGGCCGATCCTGTGGCGCCAATGTAGAAAATGCGATATGCGACGCCGCTCACGTCGGCACGGAACCATCCGGCCAGCCCTTCGAGGTAGCTGTCATTGCGTGGGTCTCCCTCGATCAGCCGCTGTCGCGCCGCCGCGAGGCTAACCTCGGTGATGGCACGGTAATCGGAGATCTGCACGGGTTCCGTCGATTCCGAGAGGACGTACTTGAATCCCGCTGCCCTGAGCCTTTCGAGGACCTTCGCTTCGTCGACCTTGGCCTCGACAAGGAGGATCCGGTATCCCTTCCAGACAGTCGCGACTTCCCTCGGGACGAGGATGTACGAGAGGACCGAGAGGCAGACCGCTCCGGCCGCGATGAGGGCGAGGGACATCCTCCGACGCACGTTCAGCGCCTACAGGGTACAGAAGGCAAGGGCAATGAAGAATCCGAGGAGGGCCCCGACGACCACCTGGGCCGGACTGTGTCCCTGGACTTCCTTGACCGGACGGAAGGCGATGCCGAAACGGCTGTTGAGTTCCTTCCCGACCTGGTTGAGGGTCTTGGCCTGGATGCCTGAAGAACGACGGACGCCCATCGCGTCGCGGATGACGACGAGGGCAAAGAAGAAGGCGAGGATGAAGATGCTCGTGTCGACGCCCTCGGTGAAGGCGATCGCAGTTGCTATGGAAACGGCCAACGCGCTGTGGCTGGAAGGCATGCCGCCGGTCTTCCAAAGAAAGGTGACGAGCACTTCCCTGAGGGAACGGGAACGGTAGCGGAATAGATTGACGATGGCCTTGATGAACTGCGCGACAAGAAGGCTGAATACGGCGGAGAGGAAAACGGGATTGCCGAAAAGGTCCCCTGCTGCGGGCCTAGCCTCTTGTATCATCGTGAAATAGTCTCCCGAAGGTCCCATGCTTGTCAAGGCTCGGCATTCAGGCGTAAATAGAGGCAATGCCGGAAAAACAGGAATTCACCGCCGGGCCCGATGACGAGGGAAGGCGGCTCGATCGCGTGCTTCGCATCCTCCTCGAGGGACTTCCCCTTTCCGCCATCTACAAAGCCCTCAGGCAGAAAAGGATCCTCGTCAACGGCGTCAAGGCGGTCCCGTCCCGTTCTGTCCTGGCAGGCGACATCATTTCGATCGAGGAAAGCCTCATCCCCGAGGGGGGACAGACAAGGGTCCATGCAGGTACAACGCCTCGACGGCCGGATGCGACGGCGGCAAGCCATATAGCATCCATGTTGCTCTTCCGCAGCGAGGACATCCTCATCCTCAACAAGCCCCGAGGCCTCCCGAGCCATGGCCAGGGCGGTCTGGACCTCCTTGTCCGGGCGCAGCTTTCCCCGGAGAGGGAGAGCTCCCTGGCCTTCACGCCAGCCCCCCTCCATCGGCTCGATCGCAACACGACTGGCGTCCTAGCCTTCTCCCTTTCCATTCGGGGCGCCCATGTCTTCACCGAAGCGCTCCGCGAAGGCAGGATCAGGAAGACCTACCTGGCCCTCGTCGACGGCCTTGTCGACCGCGATGAATCATGGGAAGACCTCATTGCGAGGGATGAAAAAACCATGAAGAGCGGCGTAAGCGACGAGGGAGAGAGGGCCCTGACCACTGTCAGGCCCCTCCTTGTCTCGCGGAAAAGAAGCCTCATCGTCGCGACGCTCGGAACCGGCAGGACCCACCAGGTCCGAGTCCAGGCCGCGGCACATGGCCACCCCCTCTCGGGCGACGCGAAGTACGGCGGCAGCTCCCTTCCCCGCGGTTACATGCTCCATGCCTGGCGCCTCGATTTTCCGCCCTCGTTCCTGCCCGGACTTCCCGGGCGAGTGATCGCTCCCTTGCCTCTCACGGCCCGCGCCATGCTCGAGGCGGAGTTCGGGAAGGCGGCCGTGGACGAGGCCTTGAGACGCGATTGAGGCCGATAGCGGGCCTGCAAACGGGAAAGCGCGCAATAACAGGTTGCTATGCCCGCCTCAGCAGTCTATAGTCCCTAGTATGAGCATACGGCTCAAGATCATCCTCGTTGTGCTTCCGCTCCTCGTGGCAGCCATCGTCCTCGTTGGACTCTCATCCTACTTCGTCGCCGCTTCGGCGGTTACGAACGTCGCAACCCAGTTCCTTTCCTTCAAGGCCGCGGAGCTCGAGAAGTATGCCGACGGCCAATGGACCCTCCTTGCGGAAAACGGCCTCATCGGCCGCGCGGACATGGAGGGAGCGGCGCACTCTGCCGTGGAATCCTTCGCGCGCTCCATCATACGGAGCCCCACCGAGGCCATCTTCGCCTTCGACGCCAAGGGTGAGCTCGTGATGAGCGCCCTCGGCTCGGACACCAAGGCCCCCGTCCTCACCGGGACAGAGGAAAAGGTCGTCGTCGCGATGGCCCAGGCAAGGGAGAGCTCTTTCAGGACCCTCGATTTCGGGGGTACCTCCAGGGTCGCACAATCCTTCGCCTTCAAGCCCTTCGCCTGGCAGGTCTACGTCACCGAGGCACGATCCTCCTTCTATGGCAAGGTCGAGCAGATAGCGAGGACCACCCTCATCCTCCTCATCGCGACCTGCGCGGTGGCCGTCATCTTCCTCCTCATCGTCACCAGCATCCTCACGCGCCCCATTGAGGAGGTCGTCGGCGCGATGAAGCGCATCATCGCCTCGAACGATCTCTCCGAACGCGTACCGGTCGAGTACGACGACGAGGTCGGCCAGCTCTCGCACACCTTCAACGTGATGCTATCAGAGCTGAGCCGGGCCTACGACCAGATCAAGAAATTCGCCTTTGACGCCGTAGTGGCCCAGAAGCGCGAGATGAAGATCCGGAACGTCTTCCAGCTCTACGTGCCCAAGGACGTCATCGAGCAGGTCTTCCTCAATCCGGAGAGCATGCTCGTGGGCGACAACCGGGTCGTTTCGATACTGTTCTCCGACATCAGGAGCTTCACTTCGATCTCGGAGACGATGGCGCCGGACGTCCTCGTCAATTCGCTCAACAGGTACTTCTCCGCGATGGTCGACGTGATCATGGACCACAGTGGAGTCGTGGACAAATACATCGGCGACGCCATAATGGCCATCTTCGGCGCCCCGGTGAAGCATGAAGACGACGCGCTGCAATCGGTCAAGGCCGGCTTGGGCATGGTCAAGGCCCTAGAGGCCTTCAACGAGGGCCAGCGCAGGGAAGGCTCGCAGGAATTCCGCATCGGCATCGGCATCAACTACGGAGTGGTCACCGTCGGCAACATCGGCTGCGAGAAGAAGATGAACTACACGGTGATCGGCGACATGGTCAACCTGGCCTCGCGCCTCGAGGGCCTGACCAAGAAATACCACCAGCCCATCCTCGTTTCCGAAAGCGTGCACCACAAGATCAAGGAAAAACTCCCCTGCAGGCTCATCGACATCGTGGCGGTCAAGGGCAAGACCCAGGGCGTGAAGATCTACACGACAAGGGAGAGCCTCTCCGACAAGGAGAAGCGGGTCTGGGAGCTTTCGGCTCGCGCCCTCGACCTGTACTATGCCCGCGATTTCCGGACCTCCATTCCCGCCTTCAGGGAGGTTCTCGCCCTCGAACCTGAAGACGAAGCGTCGAAGCTCTTCCTGGAGCGCGCCGAAGAGCATGCGATCAAGGCTCCGCCCGCGGACTGGACCGGCGTAGAGGTCATGACGGAGAAATAGGTGAGAGCGCCCATCCTGATCGCATCCTGCCTCTCGCTCCTCCTTGCGATCGGTGCAGTATCGGCTTCCGCGCAGGATGCGCCTGGGGCTACCGGCAAGCCCGCCGGCGCGGGGGCGGGAGACGGCAAGGTACTCGTGATGGCCATTGGGCAGACAATGTCCGAGAGCGGCAGCTACGTGATCGAATTCGCGGCTGCCCTTGGCCGCGCGCTCTCGGCCGCCGGACTCGAGAGCGAGGCGATCGCGGCAGATGTCTCGCCCCTCCCAGAGGACGTGGTTTCCCGATCCGAGGCCTCGGGCTCGCGATGGATCATCGTGGCGACCTGTGAACTAGCCGGGGAGAGGCTCGTCTGGCGGGCCGCAGCCTGGGACGGCAGGAGCGGAGGCGTGGTCAGTGCCGACAGCTACTCGAGCTATCCCGGCCTCGGCGCCCTGCCCCTCATCGAGGAGAGCGCGAACAAGGTGGTTCAGGCCATGGTCGCCTCCATGAAGACGGCCAGCAGGGAAGAGCCCATCGCGTGGCCCCTTACCTTCACGTCGACCGACGAAGCCGCGATCGTCTGCATCGGTCCGGCGACCGAGGGCAAGGATGGGCAGCCCGTACTCGCCGAAGGCGCGATCGAGGTCGGAGCCATCCATGAGGGATCCGTCACCGCGACCTACCTTCCCTATCGACGCGGCCAGAAAGCCCTCATCACGGTCATCAAGAAAGGCTTCTGGCCCCTTACCCGGGTTGTCGACATCAAGGACGATGCCCCGATAGTCTTGCCCGCCCTCATGCCGAGGACAACCATCGCCTGGGGCGCCGACTATGGGCTCGGACGTTTCCTTGGCGCCAATGGCTTCTTCAGGTACTACCTTCTGCCCGACCAGGCTTTCGTCGAAGCGGATGACGCGTTCTGGATGGCCTATGACTTCCTGGCCAACTCCTCTCCCGTCCTCCACGACGAGCTCAGGCTCGGCGTATCCTTCGATCCCTTCTTCCTTCCCAGGGCCCGTTTCAGGATGAACCTCGGCGTCGGCATCTCGGCCCTGTTCACCCTCGTGACGGCTGAAGGTTATGCGGATCCCTTTGCCCTGGACCTGGCCATCGAGCCCGTGAGGATGTCCTTCGAATGGAACGAGCGCGACTGGGCACTCATCTTCACGATCAGGAGCCTCTACTCCGTCGGCCTCGACGGAGGCCTCCTCTCGCGGGGCTGGCTGTCGCTGGGCGGCGACGGGGCTCCGATGTATATGTACCTCGGAGTGATGTTCAAATGAGCGGCAACAGGACCAGGGCGCCACGGCGTCCGACGCGATGGCTGGCTGTCGCGCTCATTGCCTTCCTTTCGGCCTCTTGCCAGTTTCTCGGCCTCGACATGTACCCGCCCGAGCTGCAGGTCGCCTCGGTCAATTGCGACCTTCCCGCCCTCGTCGCGGAGAAGACCGGCTATACCTTGAATTCCGTGGAAACGATGCGTCAGCTCGGCTCCGGATCGACGAAACTCCTCTTCGTCCTGTGCAACACGACCTCGGGCAACGTCGTCATGGTCCTCGATCCTGTGGATCTCTCCTACCGCAGCCACCTGGCAGGAGCATCCCTGCCCCTCGGGGTGGATGCCGCGGGCTATTTCATGGCGGGAAACAATGGCTATGATCCCTCGACGGGAACCTGGGCATCGTTGAGCACAACGGTCCCGATCCATAGCTATTCCGTCCTTCTCGTTTCAGACACGGACGCCAATCCCAATGTCCTCATGAAGGCCGAAGGCTCCAGCCTCTCGATTCTCGCGGCAGAGAATCCATGGCCGGCAGCGATGCCTGGCACTTTCTATATCGCCCCGGTAACATACCCTCCGATAGGCAACTGGCGGATCGAGGACGCTACGGCGAGCTCTTCGGAAACCAGGATCCTCCTCAGGAACAACTGGGACGGCCTCGTTTACTACATCGACTACGCCGGGCGCCCCTCGGCCCTCTGCACCGATGTCGGGACAAACATGTTGACGACGGGATTCCTCGCCAAGACGACAACGGCCTTCACCTTCTATGGCGAAGGGGGACGTTGCTGGCTCCTCGGCGACAGCATCGCCTACGTCGAGAACGACAGGGAAAGCCGCATCACGAGGCGGAGCTATACCGACGGCAGCGTGATTGACAGCCACCTCATCGACCCCTCCTGGAAGGATTCCATCTACTTCGAGCCCGCGGGAGAACGCTGGTACTATTACGACACCCGCATCTCGAAGCTATGCGTCCTCAGGACCTGGTGGTAGGAGACAGCCATGCAGCCAACGCCATCATCGAGCGGGAAGACCCGCCACTGTCCGAGGTCGATGCGCTTCTCCTTTCTCGCCCTCATGCTGGTCGCTGCCCTTTCCCTCGGCGCTCAGGAACAACGCCGTATCTGCTTCTCGCTGTCGTATCCGGGACCAGGCGGGGAAGCCTGGCGCTCCTCGCTCGAGGGCGCCCTCGCAGCCTCGGGGCGAATCGGTCTCGTTCTCAGGATTCCCGATGGCGAGGATGGCACCTCGTTTGCGGCCTTGCATGGTTGCGATGTGGCTGTCATCGTGGCCCTGCATGACGGAGTGGATTCCGGATCTCCGACGGTAGCCGTCGAGTGGAAGATCCTGAGGCCCCTTGCGGCGAGCCTGGCCCAGGCAGGAGAGGATGGGACCCTCCTTGCGGGGACCTTCACCGCCCCGACTCCCGACGAACGACGCCGCGCAACGTCGTTCTGGCTCGAGGTCGTGAGCCGCGTGGATGGGGCCCTCGCGAACCTGCCGCCCGCAGGCAATGCCGACCTGACCATCGAGGGACCTCCCGGAGCCATCGTTTCCGGCCTCGCCAAGGAGGCGGTCGTCATTCCCGAATCCGGAACGACGAGCATCCGACTCAGGGCTCCGGCGACCTACCACTGGAGCGCAAGCGCGAAGGAAAGGAAGACGGCCTCGGGCGTGCTCAACTTCCTCGGCCCTTCATCCCTCGAGCTCGACCTGCCCGGCCGCGACCGTTTCCGGCTCGAGGGGGGCATGGAAAAGGCCGCCTTCCCGGACTTCCGCTTCACCTGGCTTCCCGGGCCCGACTGGCTCTTCGTGAGGGCCGGATTCTGGCAATACCTCGGCGGCATCAATCTCTCTGAGGTTTCCGAGGGCGAGACTCCCCCGGTCTTCATTTCCTACGACCTTTTCGTTCCTTCGCTGGGGGCGGGGCTCCTTCTGGGAAGACCCGATGGCGCACTGAGGGCGGAGCTCGGAACCGATATCGGACTCAGGATGATGCCTGCAGGGGAAGCGGGGATCATTGACTGGATCGCGCCGTTCAGGGTCGCCGTCTACTGCGGCATCGAATGGACCCTGTACCGGAAGTCCCTTCTCTTCTTCGAGATCGGAGCGGACTGGTATCCCTTCTCCGACGGAGTCCTGATGGCGGCTTCACGCGGGGACGATTTCAACTGGCCCTGTTTCTACGGTGATTATTATTATATCGAACTCCCCTCTTTCAGGTTCGGCCTGAGGTGGTCGCTATGAGGCTTCACTACCATGCGCGAGGCCGCATAACGTGGCGTCTCGCGCCCGCGCCCCTCTGTCTGCTCGCTCTGGGCTTCCTGGCTTTGGCCAGCTGCTATCTCCCGCCCTTCGACGAAAAACTGGCCGAATCGGAGCAGTTCGCCGCGGGACTCAGCCATGTCGCGCGGCTCGGCCCGGTCTACATCGATGAGTGGATGTACGATGGCGGGTATTTCCTGCCTTCACGGGAATTCGACGCCTCGGCTTCTCCCGACGGTTTCTGGGTGCGCCAAGCCGGGACAGATCTCATCGCGGCCTACATGAAGGGATCCGAAATAGAGTCAAGCAACCATACGACGAGCAATGCGCTTGCGGACGGTTTTGTGGCATTTCCGCTGACAGCCGAAGAGGTGGCCAACTTCGATACTTCTCAGCCGCAGCGCGGTCTACTCGTCATTTTCGGAAGCGATGCGCAGAGCTCCATGCCCGCGCTTGCGACGGATTCCGGACTTGGCCTGAATATTCCTTTTTTCCCGTTTTTTGTTTCTCCGACGCCTTCGGGGTCGATAGTCGGTGCGAGCTATTGCATCGAAAGCCAGTCCCTGGATCGAGCCTCCTTCCTGTACCAATCGTCTGATTCCAGTCCCGTTTTTTCGGGAGGTTCTCTTCCCGCCTCGAGCAGCACCCCATGGTTGGCCAGCAGCTTGCTACTCTCGGTCAATTCCGATTCCAGCGGCACTCTCCCGGCACTCGAGGCCGGAGCCTTTTTCAGCTATTGCGCGTATGACGACCGGTATTTCGTATCAGGCTATCGGAAGGACAATTCCAGCCTCTGCAGCGCCTATTGGCAGGGCAACCTTGCATCGACTCCGGTTACATTGTCAGGTATCGCGGTCCGCATCTCCGCAATCCTCTCCACCCACCGGCTCCTGGCCGTGGGGGACGGAGTCATGTATCTCTATGATCTCGACGGTACATCCCTGACGAGCTTCACCACGGGAAACATGCACTTTGCCTATGAGTACTACGACAGCTCGGAGGCCGACTGGTACTGTTACTTCACGCGGACGGTCCGCATGAAGGACAATAACAGCGGAGCGGTCACTGTCGACGTATACCGCTGCCGTACCGCCGACCTGGACTCCCTCGGGAACTGATACCTACGCCGTCCGGATCGATCTGCCGCGCCGCTTTAGTACCGCCTTATGTCAGGCCATGCGGCGTCAGGGCTTGGCATTCATTCCGAGGCGCCGCTCCATTTCCTTGATCAAGGAGAGCAGGCTCGGCTGGCGGCCGTATTCGCTTTCGAGGGCCTTGAGCTCGCGTTCGCGGTCGGCCTGGGCGGGATAGTTCCTGAGAATGTCCACGAGGCGAAGGCAGATATCGGCCTCGTCCTTGGTCGAGGCAGTGGCGGTGCTGGTCCTGAGTTCCAGGAAGAGCCCCTTTACCGTCGTGGCCAGTCCCGGGAAGGCGGCGTCAGTGGCCGGATCCGCAAGGAAGGCCATGAGGTTGCCGTAGACCTGCGTGGCATCCTGTGCGCGGGCCGCCTGACCCTCTCCACCGGGGAAGTAGTTGCGATAGGCCGAGAGGATGGCGTCGTAACGCGCCGCCGCATCCTGGAGCCTATCGTTCTCGGCCTTGAGTGCGGCGATCGTGGCAGCAGTGTCGGCGTTGACGGCCGCGCCTCCGTTTCCGGTCGCGCCGGCCGCGCCGCCCGCGCCGCCCTGCGAGGCGAGGCTCTGTTCCTGGGCCTTCTTGAGGGCGGCTTCGAGATCGGCTATCGCCTTATCCTTATCCGCCATGAGGCTTCGCAGAGTTTCCGCATCCTCGGTCCGCGCGAGCCGGACCGCCTCGTCCTTGGCTATCGACGCCGCCTCGACCTGCCTCGTGAGTTCGTCGACCCTGGCCTGGAGTTCGGCCGCCTGCTTGCGGCTTTCGTCTCCGCCGGCCGAAGTTTCCTTCATCAGGCCGTCGAAGGCGCCACGGGCTCCCCTGGCGGCTGCCGCCGCCTGGTCGGAATTCGGGAAGCCTTCCAATATAGACAGGAAGCCTGCGTAGGCCTTCTCCCAGTTGCCGGCTTTGAGGTCGCGCTGCGACTGGTCCAGCACCGACTTCGCGGCCTTCGACTGCGTCGTCTTCCTGGCCTTGTCGGTCGCATCGCTCCCCGCCTCCATGACACGGGAGATGAGGTCATGGCGTTCCTCTGCCGAGACGGGAAGGAAGGCCAGGGCATCTTCATAGCGCGCGGCGACCGCGGCATAGTCCCTGGCACGGTAGGCATCGTTCGCCGCGGAGAGGGAATCTAGGAGGGCCTGTGTCCGCTTCGCGTTGTCCGCGTCGGAGCGTGAAAGGAAGTACGAATGCGCGGCCATGATCTCGGGTACGAGGCTCAGGGCCTCATTGTATCTGGCCTCAGCCTCGCGCCGATTGCCTGCATCCGCCAGTTTCTTGCCTTCCGCCACGGCGTTCTGTATCGACTGGAGGAGCTCGGCCTGTCTGAGGAGCTTGCCGGTATCGACGCTGGCCCGGTCGAGCTGGATGCGCGCAAGCTCGCCGAGGGACTCGGAGGCGAAGACGTCGGCCGGCCTCCGGGCCGCCATCGAGGACAGTGCAAGGACTTCGGGATCGTCAAGGTAGCTTCGCAAGGCCGCAGCCTGGAGGGCGGCGTCCGCATAACGCTTCTCGTCGAGGGCCTTCTTTACGCTCGCGTAGAGGGCGGCGACCTTCTCGTCGGCGCCCGCGGCCTTCTTCTTCTGGTCCTCGAGGCGGGCGAGCTCTGCCTGGGCGGCCTGGAGACCGGCGAGGTTCTGGGCGTTCTCCGCCGCCATGGAAGCGGCCTTCGCGTCGAGGGAGGCGCGGAGGGCTTCCTCGCGTTTCTGCGCCTCGGCCTGGATCTTCTTCCTTTCGTCGGCCAGGCTGGCCATGTTCGCCTCGTACTCGGCCCTGACGGCCGCGAGCCTGGCTTCCTCGGCCGAACGATCCGCTTCGGCCTGCTTCTGGAAGGCCGCGATCTGCCGCGAGAACTCGGCGTTCTTCTCGGCCTCGAATTTTCGGATCCTGTCCTGGACGGCGGCCTCAGACAGGCCCTGGGCGAGGAGGCGCTGCCGTTCGGCCTCGATCTCCGCGGCCATCGTAGCCTTCAGCTCGCTCTCCCTGGCCTTGATGCGGGCTTCCATCGAGAGGGTGAGATCATTCTTCTGGCGATCCAGCTCGGCCATGCGCTGCTGGATCTCGGCTATCTGCCTGTCCTTGGCGTCGAGTTGGGAAGCCGACTCTTTCTTGAGCTCGGCGATGAGCTTGCCCTCGGTGGATTGCAGGGCCACGCCGTTGTTTGCGGTTTCGGACTCCTCCTGTCCGAAAAAACGGACAAGGAAGAATACCGCGAGAGCCACGCCGAGGATGGTGGCGAGGTTGACGATGACAGGCATGAGGACGCCTTTTTTCTTCGCCTTGACGACGAAGGTCGAAGGCCCGGCATTGATCCGGCTCTTCCTCGTGAGTTCGTTGAGACGGGACGATATCTCGGCCCTGTCCTTGGCATCGATGCCCGAGGCATCCATGCCCGAGCCCCAGTCCCCCTCCGTGTCCGAGGTCGAGACGAAGCCCTCGGAATCCCTCAGGTGGCTTGCCTTGTTGAGAAGGCCCTGATTGCTGCTCTCGCTCATCTGGTCATGTACCGCCTTTACGAGTATCGGCAGACAAGGCGTTTTTGCGCAGGGTGCCTCAAAGGCTTTTCAGTTCCATCTGGATGGAAGCTGCCGAATTGCCGGGCTCGAGCCTGCCGCGGGCATAGAAGCCCTCGCGGAGCGAGCCGGGGTTCACCACGAGGGTCTCCTCGACGCGGGATACCGACCGTCCCTCGTGGATGTGCCCGCATACCCAGAGCACTGGCTTGAGGGAGTCGAGGATGTTCCGCAAGCCGCGCGACCCGACGTGGCTGCCGTGCCTGAGGTCGGCGCCGCAATCGAGGGGCGGCTGGTGGCTCAGCGCGATGAGGAAGGCCGAAGGACGCCGAGGCCCTTCCAGTTCATGCATCGCGGACTCGAAGGCGCCGACGAGCTCCCCTTCCCTGCGTTCATAGGGGGTCAGGCCGGTCCTGAAGAGGCCACCTCCGGCCCCGATCACCGTCATGGCACCTGAAGGGAAGTCGAAGATCCTGGCCCTGCCATCGACCGAAAGGTCTTCAGCCTCGAGTGCCTTGCGGGCCTCGGCGCGGTCGCAGTTGCCCGCCACCGCGGCCAGCGAGGATCGCCGCGGCAGAAGGGGACCGAGCATCCTCAGCATGTCCGCCCTTCCTCCGAAGTCCGTGAAGTCGCCGGCGCAGAGGATGAGGTCGGAGTCGGCCATCTCGCCCGAGAGCTTCTCGAGGGCCGCGAGATCTCCGTGCAGGTCGGATATGCAGAGGAGCTTCATGTCCTCCAGTATAAGCCCTCGTCAGGCCCCGCTGCAACGAAGCTGCCGGACGATCCGCCTCTCCTCGTCGACTTCGAGGCAGGCGCCTGCCGATTGCTCGCCGACTTCGGGGGAATAGCCCGCGACGAATTCGTCCACCGAAAGCCGCTGTCCGTCGAAGGCAGGGAAGAGCGACCAGGCGAGGGCGTATTCGGCGCCGTGGGGCATGCCATCGGAACCGAAAATGAGGTCCCTGCCCGGAACGAAGCCGGCCTTGTCGATAAGCATCCTGAAAGGATTGTTCGCGGCAAGGAGCTGTTCAGGCAGCCTGTCGGCGTAGTCCACGGAATCCGAGTTGAAGTTGGGCTGCATGGAGAGGCAGGCCCCCAGATTCCGCGCGCGGAAGGCCTCGTTTTGTCCAATAAACTGCACATGCTCAAGTCGAATCCTCGGAAAATCGAGCGAATTGGCGGAACAGCGCTCGAGCACATCGAGGATCTGCCTGATGGCACGTTGGCCGATCGCATGGACGGCCAGGGCCTTATGCTCGCCGGCAAGTCCGGAAACGAGCTCCTCGAGGCTGGCATCGTCGTAGAGGAGGCGGCCCTGTCCCCCATCGAGGAAGGCTGGCTCGATGGCAGCGCTCCGTGCGCCGATGGAGCCATCGAGGAAAAGCTTGAAGCCCTCGACCTGCTTCCGAGCGCCGGCCGACAACTTCGAATAACATGAAGGGCTCGCCCAGGAGGCCACGCGGTCCCGCCAGGGCGAGGCTTCGATCACGGCCAGGGCCTGCTCCCCGATCGACGCCATATCCTCAACGGAGCCGATGCCGACATCGGCGAGGCCCCGCATGAAGGCATCGAGCTTGGCTCCGTCGAGACCGGCGGATACACCATAGAATTCGAAGAGCTCGGGAAGGCGGCCTTCCGTCCATTGTACGTCGCGGTAGTTGCGGGCGAGCTCGGGCCAGGCCTCCTCGACGTAGGGGATGGCGGCCTTCGTCATCACGAAACCGTGAAGGCTGAAGTTGATGGCGATGAGGGGAGGGAGGCCTGCTATCGCCTCGTCGCTGAAAGCGAGACGATCGCTCCTCCAGCCCTTGACGAGGCTGAGCCTGTCCCTGGGCTGGGCTGCAAGGCAGGCCATGGCCTCCTCGGGGGACAGGGCGGAGATATCGGGAAGGCCGCCCAGGGCGGCATAGAGGCTCACATGGCTATGGTGGTCATGGAGGGACGGAAGGTCGAGACGGTACATGATGCCTCCGAGTCTAGCCCAGCCTGGACTTTTCCGGAAGCGAGGCCTCACGGAAGAGCATGGTGATGCAGCCGTCCACCACGACGCGGTATCTCCGTTCGCGATCGGAGAGGTGATATGAATATCGCTTCGGGCAGGATGGCGGACATTTGCCACCGAAAAGGTCGTGCCTCGCATAACAGCCCCGCGACATGAAGAGGGGCGGCTCGAAATCCGCTCCGGCCTCCGCAAGGCCCGGGACGGCATGGAGGGCCGCCCCCGCATCGTCCTCGATCCACGCATAGGCGAAGGTCAGGCCCGGGACAGCCTTCCGCCAGAAGGCAAGGGCTCGGGAATTGGCGCAGTAGAGGTGGATATCGCCGTAGAACGAGAGAAGTTTGCCATCGGGGGCGAGGCCTCGCAGTCTCAGGGCGAGGGGCAGGTGATGGAGGGCGTCGATTCCGACAACGGTCCTCTTTCCTGCCGCGACGCTGTCCGCGACAAGCCTCCCGACCTTGGCAGCGTATGATGGCCAGTCGGAGACGAGGGGCGAAAGCGGAAGCCAGGACCGTCCCTCGATCTCGGGGAGGACAACCTCGCCCTCAAGGAGGCCGGCTGTGAGGAAGGGCAGTCCCGAAGCGAGCTCATCGGAGGGGAAGGACAGGAGCCGCCGCGGCGGAGCTTCGAAGGATGACGGGCCCTCGGCGGAGCTGCGCGGGAGGGCGAGCTCCCCTGCCCTTTTCGCGGTGGCCTCCTCCATCCACGCCGCTACGGCCGAGTAGAGGCGGTTCTTGCACCTCTTCAGGAAGGAGGGCGGCAAGAAGAGATCGGCCAGTTTCGCGGTCCCACCTTGAAGCGGAACATCGGCATCGCACAACCTTGCATCGAAGCGGAAATCCGAGGCGCCCGACTCGGCAAAGAGGGCCAGGGCCTTCGTGAAGCCGCCGGGACTCCGCGCGGGCTCGAGGGGAGCCGCCTCCCCGTCGGCGAAGAGCATGGTCTCGCCCGCCTTGAGGAGGCCACAGGCAGGACCTTGAAGCTCGAGGGATAACCGCAGGTCTCCCGGGCTTCCTTTCACGCAAAGCCGTGCCGGGAGCGACTCGACAGCGGCCTCGTATTCCTCGGCGGCGACCTTCCTCCGATCGGCTTCCCGCGAAGAGACGAGCCTGAGCTCGTCGCCCCTTGCAACGCCCTCGGGCACGTCGAGCTCCACGAGGCTGCCGGCCCGTACCGTCACAAGGGGCTTGCCTGAACGGGCGTCGCTGATCCCGATCGCCGAGAAGGCAACAGGATCTTCAGGGGCGCCGGCCTTGGGCCGGGCTGCAGCGCCGAAGGCCATGATCCCGTCGCGGAGGCCTAGCCTCGAGCCGAGTTGGACCACTGCCTTGCCGCGACCGGCCGAGACGACCTTTCCGAGGGGGGAACCGCGATGGCCGGGATAGACGGAATCGATAAGGTCCTCGCCATTTCCTGCGCGGAGATAGGCCTTCGTGGGCGAGCGCGAGAAGGCGGTGCGCGCAGCATCGAGGAGCAGGGCCATGTCCTCATCTCCGGGACCGGCCTTGCCGCAGGCGCGGTCGATCGCCGAACGGTATAGTCGCGCGACCGCGTACACGTACTCGGGCGACTTCATGCGCCCCTCGACCTTGAAGGAAACCGCGCCGGCATCAGAAAGGGCCGCGAGCTCCTCGACGAGGCAGAGATCGCGGCAGGAGAACCAGTAACCGTTGCTTCCATCCTCGCGCCGGTAATAGGACCTGCAGACCTGGGCGCACTCGCCGCGGTTGCCCGAGCGGCCGAGGAGGAGGCCCGAGGCGAGGCAGAGGCCCGAAAAGGAGTAGCAGAGGGCTCCGTGAACGAAGACCTCGTACTCGAGGCCCGGCGCTTCGGACCTGAAACGCTCGAGGTCCTCGAGGCCGCACTCCCTCGGGAGCACGATGCGCGATACGCCGAAGGACGCGGCGAGGCGTGCGGCCTCGGGAGTCTGGATGGCGGTCTGGGTGGAGGCATGGAGGACGAGGGAGGGGAAGTCCTCGCGGACAAGCGACGCAAGGCCCCAGTCCTGGAAGAGGATGGCGTCCGGAGAGAAGCGGGACAGGAAGACGAGGAGCTCCGAGACCTTCGGCAGCTCGGCCTCGGTCATGATCGTGTTGAGGGTGACGTAGATCCTCTTCCCGTCCTTCCGCGCATGGGCGAGGAGGCGGCGGTACTCTTCCCGGTCGAAATTCCTCGCCTGTTTCCGTGCGGAGAAATCCCGGAAGCCCAAGTATACGGCATCAGCGCCCCCTTCGAAGGCCGCTATGGCCGCGTCGAAGCCGCCCGCGGGCATGAGGAGCTCGGGCAGCCGCTGGGGGACGGTGCCGGCAGGTTTATCCGAGGGAAGCTGTCCGATCCTGTCCATGGGACTACTCAATACCCGGGAGGCCGCCTTGGTCTAGTCCCGGCGCAGGCCGGGTCCGTGCTGCCGCGGCTGCGCAGGCCACGCGCCGCATTGCGCGATCCGCGGCTTCGGCTATACTTCATGTCCATGGAGGGACCATGGCCAGAGACTCCTACACCGTCCTCATCTGCGACGACATGTCCAGCAACAGGGCCTACCTCTCAGCCATCCTGCAGGAAGAGGGCTACCGAATCGTCGAGGCCGAAAACGGCGAAGCATGCATCGAGGCCGTGGAGCGCGAGAAGCCCATCCTCGTCCTCCTCGACGTGGTCATGCCGGGGATAGACGGCTTCGAGACCCTGCGAAGGCTGAAGGCCGAGCGCGCAACCGCATCCTCCTCGGTCATCATGCTGACGAGCCTGGATGATGAGGAGTCCAAGCTCAAGGCCTTCGGCTTCGGGGCGGTGGACTACATCGTCAAGACGGCGAGCGAGGCCGAGATCAAGGCGAGGGCCAGGGTCCATGTGCGCCTTGCCATGGCCAGCGAAGAGCTCATCGCTGCGAGAGCCGAGAGCATCCGGCAAATCTCCGACGCGCAACGCTCCCTCCTCGTCCAGCCCGCCGACCTTCCCGAGGCCTCCTTCTCGGTCTATTACCATTCGGTCCACGAGGCGGGCGGCGACTTCTACGACGTCGTCCCGGTGTCGGACGGCGTCTATTTTTACCTGATGGCCGACGTGGCGGGGCATGACGTCAGCACGAGTTACGTCACGCCCGCGGTCAAGGTCCTCCTCAAGCAGTTCGCGACGCCCGCCTTCGCCGTCGAGGAGACGATGGCCTACATGCATGGCATCCTCTCCAAGACGGTCCTCCAGGAAAATTACCTCACCGCCTTCGCACTCAGGGTGAACAAGCGCGCGGGCAAGGCTGTCTACCTTTCCGCCGGTCATCCGCCGGCCCTCTATCTCCCGAAGAAGGGCGAGGTGCGCTTCCTTTCCTGCGAGAACCCCTTCATCGGAATGGTCGATGAATTCAGCTACAAGTCGGAAACCATGGACATCGAGGAGGGCGACCGCTTCATACTCTACACGGACGGCCTCGTGGAGGTCGGACCCGTGAAAAAGACCTGGGCCGACTCCTTCGAGGACCTCCTGCCGCACGCCGACCTCCTCAAGTCCCTGCCCCGCGAGGAGGTGGCCGAGGCCATCGTCCGCTGCCTCGGCGCCGAGAATCCCGAGGACGACGTGGCAGTCCTCGTGGTGGAGGTCTAGCGGGGCGGCGGCGGGGCAACGGGAATCGCCTCCGCGGGAATGACGGCACTCCATTGGCGCGGTTCGGCGGCTGCTCCGGACTGACGTCGTGGTATAGGAGGCGTTGGCATGAAAAGAAACATCATAGCCATGGCATCCTGCGTTGCGTTCATCGTCCTTTCATTCGGCTGCTCGCCGCCGGGGCCAAGGGGGCCGGGCGGGGCAATCTACCACCATTTCGCCTACGACAGCACGCACAAGCTCATCCTCTTCACGTCCGGTTTCGACGGCGGGCTCAATCCTCTAAAGGAGACCTGGACCTTCGATCCGGCAAAACGGAGGTGGGCCCGCCTATCCGATGAAGAGAAGCTTTTCGGTTGTTCCGGAACCCTTGGTTTCGATGCCAAGGCAGGAGTCTTCGTCTTCTTCATAAACGCAAGGCTACGATCGAACCGGCGAATGGACCTGGACGAGGTAAGCGAGACCTGGACCATCGACCTCGGTACCGGCGCATGGAAACAGCTTGCCACAAAAGGCCAGCCGCCGGCCGGACTTCTCGGCTGCAGCATGGTGTACGACGCCTCGGCGGGCAACTTCATCCTCTTCGGCGGCTGGTTTCCGACGACGGGCAACTTCTACAACGAGACCTGGAGCTTCGATTACGCCGGCCTCGAATGGAAGAGGTTCGAACCGACCTCAAGCCCGCCGGGGCGGAACTACGCGGAGATGGCCTGGGACGAAAAGGCGGGCAAGGCAGTCCTGTTCGGCGGAGACTCGGGGGGCGACAAGGATCCGCGGACCTGGCTATTCGATCCGAAAACCGATGCCTGGACTTCCGTCGAGGCGGCCGATGGTCCCGAACAGCTTGATTACGCCTCCCTCACCTTCGTCCCGCCGCTCGGAGGCTGCCTGCTTTTCGGCGGGGCCAAGCCCGACAACGAGTCGGTAAGGAACGGGACCTGGCTCTTCGATTCCGCATCGAAGACCTGGAAGGAACTCAAGCCGGCTAACAGGCCCTCGGCGCGGGGCTGGCACGCGACCGTCTGGGATCCTGGACGCAAGGTGCTCTGGCTCTATGGTGGAGGCACGAACCGGAACGGCGCCACCGACGAGCTCTGGTACTTCGATCCCGCGAAGGGGGACTGGATCAGGGTCAAGCGACCGAAATCCTGAGACTATCCGGTACGGCGCGGATCGGAGCGGCAGGGCGATCCGCGTTGTACCTTCGGGCTCAGGCCCTCTCGACAAGGCGCTCGAAGCGCTCGACCTTCCTCCGCACGATGCCGATGCTCGCCTCCCAGAAATCCGGTTTCCTCAGGTCCACGCCGAGGTGCTTCATCGCAAGCTCCTCGGTCTCCATGCGTCCCGTATCCCTGAGGAGGGCGCAGTAGGCCTTGTGGAAATCCTTGCCAAGCTCGGCGCGGCGAGCATAGACGCCAAGGCTGAAGAGGTATCCGAAGGTATAGGGAAAGTTGTAGAAGCTCACCGCACTCTTGTAGAAATGGAGCTTGGAGCGCCAGAAACCCGGATCGAGCTCGGAGAGCGAGTCGCCGTAGTACTCCTCCCAGGTCCTGCCCATGAGGTCGGAGAGGGCTTCGGGGCCGAGGGGCTTTTCGGCGCGCGCCTCGTAGAAGGCCTTCTCGAAGGCGAAACGCGCGGGGATGTTGAGGAGGAAGGTGGAGGCGTCCTGGGCGTCGGACCAGGATACCTCGAGGAGATTCGAGGAGGAGGCCCCGGCGGCCGCGCCGGACGCTCTGGCCGCGCCGCCGGCCGCCCCCGAGTCGAGGTAGTCGCCCAGGGCCGTCTCGGCGAAGGTGCTCGCCGTCTCGGCGAGGTTCATGGGGTAGCGGGTCTCCATGAGGGGCAGCGAGGCCACGAGACTCTCGTGGTAGGCGTGGCCGAGCTCGTGGGCCAGGGTCGAGACGTCGGCAAGGCTGCCGCGATAGGTAAGGAAGACATTGGCCTTGCCGGACTTGGGGAAGCTCGTGCAGTAGGCACCGGGTCGTTTGGACGAAAGGACCCGCGCCTCGATGCGGCCGCCTCCGAGCATGGCGTCGACGAAGTCTCCCATGGCGGGCTCCACCGAGGAGTAGGCCGCGCGCACGAGGTCGAAGCCCTCGCTGAAGGTGTAGGTCTTCGCCTCGACGGCGCCCATTGCCGGAGCCGGCGCGAGGAGGTCGTAGCAGGCGAGCCTTTCCACGCCGAGGAGCTTGGCCTGGAGGCGGAGGGCCTTCCTGCCGAGATCGCGGGACGCATCGACGACGGACATCATCGCCTCGAGGGTGGCCTCTTCCATGTGGTTCATGGAGAGGGCCGCGTCGAGGAAGCGCATAGGCGCCTTACGCGAACGCATGCCGTATTCCGCGAGTCGGTGGCCGGCGAGGGCGTTGAGGATGGCGGCGAGGCTTTCCCCGTGGATCTCGAAGGCCGCGGTCTGGGCCCTGAAGGCAGCTTCGCGCACGGAGCGGTCGGGGGCGCGCAGCAGCGAGGCGACCTCGGAGAGGCCCATGTCGCGCTCGACCTTCGGCGCCACCTGCGCCGCGCCATGCGCCGCCTGCGCCGCCCTGGGCGCCTCCGTGGGGTCGGGGCCGCTGTACCGGGCCCTGGCTGTGCCGGCTATCGCGTCATAGAGCCTGCTCCAGGCCTCGAAGCCGTCCGGGTAGAGGCTCGAGACGACACGTTCCTCGGAGAGCTCGAGGAGGCGGTCGCGGAACTTGCGGGCCTGCCTGATGGCGAAGGCGTCGCCCGAGGCGCGGGGCGAGGCAAGGAGGGCATCGGCGAAGGAGTCGGAGGCCCGGGCCAAGAGGAGGGCGAAGGCGGACTCGGCCTTGTCGATGCGGGCTCCCATGGTGGAGAAGACTCCGCGGAGTTCCTTGGCCTTCGCGTCCTGGCCATCGAGGGAGGCGCGGCAATTCGCGTAGGTCCTCACGTTGTCGAAGAGGGTCTCGAGGCGGGTCTTGAGCTCGAGGAAACGCAGCGCCGACTCGAGGAGGGCACCATCGGACGCGGGGTCGAGTCGGTCGGCACGTTCAAGCGCCTCCTCCGCAGTCGGGGAAAGGGCTTCCAGTTCAGCGAGGAGGGCTTCGATCGCCTCGAGGTCAGCCGCGAAGGAAGGATGGTCGAAGGAGGGATATTCGGAGGAGAGGTCCCAGGCGGGGCATTCCGCCGCTGAGGCAGCCGTGGGGCCGCGGACAAGGTCATCGTGCTGGTTCATGGCATGAGAGACTATCATGCCTCGTTTTCGCGGTAAAGCAAGGTAAGGTAGCCGCGAGGCATGTCGCCGGCCGGCGCGAAAGCAGGGCCGCCGCTCCTTCTCCCCTTGATGTTATCCGCCTTTTCTGTCAAGAATTGTAGACAATGGTAACAGTAAGCGACGTATCCCTCGGCTTCGGCGAACGTGTCCTTTTCAAGGACGTCAACCTTAAATTCAACCCCGGCAACTGCTACGGCATCATCGGGGCAAACGGCGCCGGCAAGTCGACCTTCCTCCGCATCCTTTCCGGAGAGCTCAAACCCGACCGCGGCGAGATCGTCATCGGCACCGGGAAGCGAATGGCCGTCCTCGCGCAGGACCACTTCGCCTTCGAGGAGCACCGCGTCCTCGATACGGTGATGATGGGCTGGCCCAAGCTCTACTCGATCATGAAGGAGCGCGAGGCCCTCTACGAGAAGGCTGATTTCTCCGAGGCGGACGGCAATCGCGCGGCGGAACTCGAGGGCGAGTTCTCCGAGATAGGCGGCTGGGAGGCCGAGGCCCAGGCGGCCATCCTCCTCTCCGGCCTCGGCGTCGTCGAGGCCCACCACGAGAAGCTCATGAAGGAGGTCGACGAGGGCGTGAAGGTCCGCGTCCTCCTCGCCCAGGCCATCTTCGGCAATCCCGACATCCTCCTCCTCGACGAGCCCACGAACGGCCTCGACCTCGACTCGATCTCCTGGCTCGAGGACTTCCTCATCGACTTCCCGAACATCGTCATCGTCGTGTCCCACGACCGCCACTTCCTCAACGCGGTCTGCACCCACACCTGCGACATAGACTACGGCAAGGTCCGCATGTACTCGGGCAACTACGACTTCTGGTACAAGATGAACCGAATCCTCGTCCAGCAGCAGAAGGACCTCAAGAAGCGCAACGAGGAGAAGGCCAAGGACCTCAAGGAATTCATCCAGCGATTCTCCTCCAACGCCGCCAAGAGCAAGCAGGCCACTTCGCGCAAGAAGATCCTCGAGAAGCTCGAGCTCAGCGACTTCACGCCCTCGTCGAGGCGCTTCCCCTTCGTGGGCTTCAAGCCCGAACGCGATGTCGGCAACAATGTCCTCCGCGTCGTCGATCTTTCCAAGAAGATCGAGGGCGTGAACGTCCTCTCGGGCTTCAACCTCACGATGAACCGCACCGACAAGATCGCCTTCGTCGGCCGCGAGCACCTTTCCAAGACCGCCCTCTTCCAGATCCTCGCCGGCGAGGACACGGCGGACTCGGGCGACGTCTACTGGGGCCAGACCGTGAGCAGCTCCTACGCTCCCAAGGACAACACGTCCCTCTTCAATTCCGACGAGTCCATCACCGAGTGGCTCATGCAGTATACGGATTCCGATGACGAGACCTACGTGCGTTCCTTCCTCGGACGCATGCTCTTCTCCGGCGACGAGGCCCTGAAGCCCGTGCGGGTCCTCTCGGGAGGAGAGAAGGTGCGCTGCATCCTGTCGCGCCTCATGCTCTCGGGCGCCAACTGCCTCATCCTCGACGAGCCCACGAACCACCTCGACCTCGAGGCCATCACGGCACTCAACGACGGCCTCGTCGATTTCGCGGGAGTCATGCTCTTCACCTCGCACGACCACGAATTCGTCTCGTCCATCGCGAATCGAGTCGTGGAAATCTGTCCGGGCGGGGTAATCGACCGCTATATGAGCTTCGACGATTACCTTCATGACAAGCAGATCTCGGAGCTGCGCGACGAGTACTACCATGGGCACACGATAGCCGAGATATAGCCCACGGACCGGTGAGCGCTGTCTCGCCGGTCCGCGCGGGACCCTCCCCCTCCTTGACGATTTCGCACGGCGAGTTCTATGATTATTCCCACGAGCCGCCATAGGTGCGGCCCGAATCGTAATGGAGGAACCCCATGAAACGATCAATCCTCGCCATCCTCGTCGTCGGTCTCGCGGTGCTCGCGATGTCCTGCGGTGGGAAGCAGGCGACGAAGACGGCGGGCGTCACTGTCCGCCTCCTCACCGATGCCACCGGCATCGATGACAAGTCCTTCAATGCCGCCGCCTGGCGCGGCATCCTCTCCTTCTACGGCGACACCTGGGAGAACCAGGCCAACAAGGGCAAGTCCTACGACGTCATCACCGCCCAGAGCCAGGACATGTACGTCCCGAACCTGAAGCAGGCCTCCGATGAGAAGTACGACCTCATCATCACGACCGGTTTCACCTTCGCCGACGCCCTCGGCGAGGTCTCGAAGCAGTACCCCCAGCAGAAGTACATGATCGTCGACGTCGACTGGGTCGGCGGCGACAACGTCATGCAGGTCACCTTCGCCGAGCACGAGGGTTCCTATCTCGTCGGCGTCGCGGCCGCCCTCAAGGCCCAGGCTGACGGCATCAAGGATCCGAAGTTCGGCTTCATCGGCGGAATCCCCGGACCGGTCATCACGAAGTTCGAGATGGGCTATATCCAGGGCATCCTCTCCGTCCTCCCCAATGCCAAGATCCTCGACTACTACGCGAACGACTGGGGCAAGCCTGAGCTCGCCAAGACCCAGGCCAAGAACTGGTACGATTCCGGCGTCTACGCGATCTTCTCCGCTGCGGGCGGCACCGGCATGGGCACCATCGCCATGGCCAAGGAATACCGCTCCCAGGGCAAGAACGTCTGGGCCATCGGCGTCGATTCCGACCAGTTCCAGGACGGCGTCTACAGCGCCGACAACAAGTCCGCCGTCCTCACCAGCATGATCAAGCGCGTCGAGACCGCGTCCAAGTACGCCCTCGACCAGGTCAAGGCCGGTACCTTCAAGGCCGAGACCATCGTCCTCGACACCAAGGCCGATGGCGTTGGCTTCTCCGAGGCCAATCCCGAGCTCGGCGCCGATGTCGTGGCCAAGGTCAATGACGTCAAGGCCAAGATCATCTCCGGCGATATCAAGGTCGTTCCGACCTACGCCGAGGCCAAGGCCCTCCCTGGGTTCCCGCAGAACCTCCAGGCGAGCGACAAGTGAGCCTGAGCAATTCCTGATCCGTTTTTCGGCGGGTGCCTTCGCCATCCGGGCATGTCCGGGATGGAGGAGGCGTCCGCCGGTTTTTTTAATCCTTCCATCGGGACGCAAACATGAACGTCACCAAGGGGACCTCAGCTCCCCAGAAACGAGAAGGGACTCCCGGCGCGGGAAACTACGCCATCGAGATGCTCGGCATCACGAAGGTCTTTCCGGGCGTCGTGGCCAACGACCAGGTCACCCTGAGGGTCCGCGAGAACGAGATACACGCCATCCTCGGCGAGAACGGGGCGGGCAAGTCCACCCTCATGTCCATCCTCTTCGGCCTCTATGATCCCGACGGCGGTACGATCAAGGTCAAGGGGCAGGAAGTCAGGATCAAGGACCCGAACGAGGCCACCGCCCTCGGCATCGGGATGGTGCACCAGCACTTCAAGCTCGTGCGCAACTACAGCGTCACCGAGAACATCATCCTCGGCATGGAGCCGCGCAGGCGCGACGGCACCGTCGACCTCGCCGGCGCCGAGAAGCGCGTTGCCGAGCTCTCCGAACGCTACGGCCTCGCGGTCGATCCGCGGGCCAAGATCGAGAGCATCACGGTCGGCATGCAGCAGCGGGTCGAGATCCTCAAGATCCTCTACCGCAGCGCGGACATCCTCATCTTCGACGAGCCTACGGCGGTGCTCACGCCGCAGGAGATCGATGAGCTCATGGACATCCTCCAGCGCCTCAAGGCCGAGGGGAAGACCATCATCCTCATCACCCACAAATTGAAAGAAATCAAGGAAGCAGCCGAACGCTGCACGGTCCTGCGCAGGGGCCGATATATCGGGACGGTCCAGGTCGCCGACACCTCCGAGGAGGAGATGGCGGAGATGATGGTGGGCCGCGCCGTCAGGTTCAAGATCGACAAGGAGCCGGCACGGGTCGGTGACGTCGTACTCTCCATCGAAAGCCTGACGGTCTACAACGCCAAGGGCTATCCCGCGGTGAAGAACCTGTCCCTCGACGTGCGTGCGGGCGAAGTTGTCGGCCTTGCGGGCGTCGACGGGAACGGCCAGTCGGAGCTCGTGCAGGCCATCACCGGCCTCATGCCCGTCCATGCGGGACGCATCCTCCTCGACGGCAAGGACATCACGAAGACGAGCATCCGCGAACGCGTGAACGCAGGCATCGGCCACGTTCCCGAGGATAGGCAGCGGCACGGCCTCGTCCTCGACTTCCGCGTCGACGAGAACATCGTCCTCAAGACCTACGAGCGGCAGCCCTTCTCCTCGAAGCGGGGCATACTGAGCTTCCCCGCCATCGCGAAGAAGGGCAAGGAGCTCATCGAGGAGTTCGACATCAGGGCCGGACAGGGCCCGGCCACCAAGGCCAAGAACATGTCGGGCGGCAACCAGCAGAAGGTCATCATCGCCCGCGAGATCGACCTCTCTCCCCGCCTCCTCGTCGTGGCCCAGCCCACGCGAGGCCTCGACGTGGGCGCCATCGAGTACATCCACAAGCGCATCATCGGCGAGCGCGACAAGGGCCGCGCCGTCCTCCTCGTCTCATTCGAGCTCGACGAGATCATGAACCTCTGCGACCGCATCGCCGCTATCTCGAAGGGCGAGATAGTCGGCATCGTGGAAGGCGACAAGGCCGAGGAACGGTCCATCGGCGCCATGATGGCGGGCGTGCGCTCGCCGCGGAAGGAACGCGAGATCGAACCCAACGAGGAAGCCCAGGGAGGATCCAAATGAGCGCCGCTGCCAGTGGCAAGGACGGGAAGGGCGGCCTCAAGGCCGGCTTCCTGGATGCCTTCATCTCCTCCGACGGAGCGATTTCGGTATTCGTAGTCCTCCTCGGTTTCCTGTGCGGGACCATACTCATCCTCGCGGTGGGCAGGAACCCGGGCAACATGTACGCCGCCCTCCTCCAGACCCTCTCGGGCTACGACATAACCCGTGGCGTCTGGAACGCGAGGTACATCGGCGAGTGGTTCACGGCCTCCCTGCCCCTCATCCTCTGCGGCCTCTCCATGGGCTTCGCCGCGAGGACGGGCCTCTTCAACATCGGTTCGGAGGGACAGTACATAGTCGGTCTCACCGCAGCCCAGTTCGTGGCCATCTACGGCCCCCAGGTGCCGGGCCTCCACTGGGCCCTCGCCCTCCTCGCGGGCGCCCTGGCGGGAGCCCTCTGGGGCGGCATCGTGGGCTGGCTCAAGGCGAAGTACTCCGTCTCCGAGGTCGTGGCCACCATCATGCTCAACTACGTGGCCTACTTCCTCTCGCGTTACCTCACCCGCCTCATTCCCGAGGCCAACACCTACAAGACGCAGAGCTTCCCCAAGACGGCCCTCCTCTCGGACCCCTTCCTCTCGCAGCTGACCAACGGATCGCGGCTCAGCATAGGACTCTATGTAGCCCTCGCCTGCTGTCTCATCTACTGGTTCATCATCGAGAGGACGAAGCTCGGCTTCGAGCTCAGGGCCACGGGCTTCAACAAGGAAGCAGCCCGCTGCTCGGGCATCCGGGTCACGCGGAGCATCACCCTCTCCATGGCGATAGCGGGAGCCTTCGCTGGCCTCGCCGGCGTCGTCGTGGCCCTGGGCTCCTTCAGCTACGGGCGGGTCCTCGCGGGCCAGGACGGCTATGGCTTCACCGGCATCGCCGTCGCCCTCGTCGGCAACAACACAGCGGGCGGAACCCTCCTTTCCGGTCTCCTCTTCGGCATGCTCCAGTCGGCCCAGCCCCTCATGCAGTCGAGGATGATCCCGAAGGAGATCACCCAGATCATCTCTGGCCTCGTGGTCGTCTTCATCTCCCTCAGGGCCGGTTTCAAGATGATAATAGAATGGCGCGCCAAGCGCATTGCCCGCGAAAGGCGAGGTGAACGCGATGAATAGCATCTTCGGCCTCCTGCCCTCCATCCTCATGATGGTGGCGCCTATCCTCATAGCCGCCATCGGCGGCATGATCGCAGAGCGCTCAGGCGTGACGAACATCGGACTCGAGGGCCTCATGGGCTTCGGCGCCTTCGGGGCGGCGACCTTCCATGCCCTCCTCGAACCGACCCTGCCCGGCTCCGTGTGGTTCGCCCTCGTCGCCGCAATGCTGATCGGCGCCCTCTTCTCCCTCATCCACGCCTACGCGGCCATCAGCCTCAAGGCCGACCAGACCGTGTCGGGTACGGGCATCAACCTCCTCGCCATTGGCATCACGGTCTTCCTCTGCCAGATCATCTTCAAGCAGGAGAGGACGGAGCCCTACAAGCTCGGCATGATGCCGGGGCCCGGCGGCGTTTACCCTACTGCATACATCGCCATCGTCGTCCTCCTCGCGAGCTGGTACGTACTCTACAAGAGGCCGGTGGGCCTGCGCCTTCGCGCCTGCGGAGAGCATCCCGCTGCCGCGGCCTCGGCCGGCATCGACGTCAAGAAATACCGCTACCTCGCGGTCCTCGCTTCGGGAGCCCTCGCCGGCCTCGCGGGCGGCTGCCTCGTCCTCACCCAGACCATCCAGTACACGAACATGACCATCAACGGCGCGGGCTTCATCGCCCTGGCCGCGGTCTCCTTCGGTCGCTGGACGCCCAAGGGAGTAGGCGGCGCGAGCCTCCTCTTCGGCACGGCGGTGGCCCTCGCCATCTACATGGTCAACATCCCCTCGATGCGGAGCCTGCCGCCGGAGTTCTTCAGCGTCATGCCCTACGTCATCACCCTCGTGACCCTCGTCATCTTCTCGGGGAAGGACTACGCGCCGAAGGCCGTGGGCATCCCCTACGAGAAGGGCGGAAGCTGAGCCCAGGCAAAAATGATTGAACCACAGAGGCACAGAGACACAGAGAAGAAGGGGAAAAAAAGGAATGAGAAAAGGATATTTTCCAGATCCCCTTTTTTAGGCGACTCTCTCTTAGTATTCCCTCTGTGCCTAACGCTTCGCTAAACTTCGTTCTGTGACTCTGTGGTTTGTTACTAACGATTTTGAGGAGTCATGATATGCACCACGATCCAAGCCTTGCGCATTATAAAAACGGTACGCCGCACAACGCGGCCAAGGAAGGGGACATCGCTCCCTTCGTCCTCATGCCCGGCGATCCCCTGCGCGCCAAGTTCATCGCGGAAAACTTCCTCGAGTCGCCGCGCCAGTTCAATACCGTCCGCAACATGTTCGGCTTCACCGGCACCTGGAAGGGCAAGCCCGTCTCCGTCATGGGCTCGGGCATGGGCGGCCCCTCGATGGGACTCTATTCCTACGAACTCTTCGCCTTCTACGGCGTTGAGCGCATCGTGAGGATCGGCACCTGCGGAGGCCTTACCGCCGCTGTCGACGTGGGCGACAGCGGCGGTAAGGCCATGACCGCCAGCACCGACTCTAATTACGCCCACCAGTACAAGCTCAACGGAACCTTCAGCCCCTGCGCCGACTTCGGCCTCCTCGAGAATGCGGTCAACGCGGCGCGCGCGCGCAAGGTGCCCCACTGGGTGGGTGGCATCCTCTCCTCCGACGTCTTCTCGCTCTACAGCGCCCTCCCCGAGGACGAAGGCTGGAAACGCTGGGCACGCATGGGCTGCGCCGCGACCGACATGGAGTGCTACGCCCTCTACTGCAACGCGGCCTGGCTCGGCAAGAAAGCCCTGGCCATGTTCACCTGCTCCGACTCGAACATCTCGAGGAAGGAGATGAGCCCCGCCGAACGCCAGACGGCCCTCACCTCGATGTTCGAGGTGGCCCTCGACCTCGCCTGACCATGGGCCTTCCTCCCGAAGCCTCGGCCTTCCTCGAGGCCATGAAGCGCCGCTTCGCCTGCAAGCTCTATGACGGCGAGGCCCTCCCGCGCGAGATCGAGGACTATATCCTCGACTGCGGGAGGCTCTCACCCTCATCGTTTGGCCTTGAGCACTGGAAGTTCTTCGTGAACAGCGCCAGCGTAGCTGGCGGCGCCGCGCCGGGCTCGACCGTCCGCGATGCCCTCTACGATGCCTGCTTCGCCCAGGACGCGGTGAAGACGGCGGGCATGGTCGTGGCCATCCTCGTGCACAGGGCCGCGGACTATGAGCCCGATTCGGCCTTCGCCCGCCAGCGATCGGAACGCTTCCCGGGTGGACACCCGGTTTTCCGCGACGACTACAAGGGCTACTACGAGTTCCTCGCCTCCGAGGGCCGGATCGAGGAGTGGGCCCGGGCCCAGGCCTACATCGCCTGCGCCAACATGATGACGGGAGCTGCCGCGGCCGGCATCGATTCCTGCGCCATCGAAGGCTACCGGGAAGCCGATATCCTCGCGGCCTTCGGCGCGGCCCCCGCGGAATGGCGGGTGGGCATCGTCGCGGTCTTCGGCCGCGCGGCCGAGCCGCCGAGAGAGAAGATCCGGGAGCCCCTCGCGGAGCTCGTCGAGTACCGGCGTTAAACGTCCTGCCTTCATTCGGGGCGCCGCTTCCTTCACGGGAGGCGGCGCTTTTTTTCATGCAACCTTTCGCCTCCATTTCTTGCCTAAAAGTGAAATGCAGGAAACCAGCCCCGGGCGACTTGGCCCGGGCGCCTTGCAGCTGTATTGACAGGAAAGAACAAGGAGCGGCGATCATGATGCGCGAGAATTTCGTCCAGTACCTCGAAGGAAGCATCAGGGACAATTGGAAGCTGCCGGCCTTCTCGGATTGGGGCGCCTCCAGCCTGAGCTATGGCGAAGTCGGAGAAAGGATCTACCGCCTCCATGCCCTCTTCGAGGCCTCAGGCCTCAAGGCCGGGGACAAGGTCGCGCTCCTCGGGCGCAACTCCTCGAGCTGGGCCACATGCTATCTCGCCGTCGTCACCTATGGCGCGGTCATCGTACCCATCCTTCCGGACTTCCATCCCCATGACGTCGAGACGATAGTCGATCACTCCGAGTCGCGCCTCTTCTTCACGACCGAAGCCTTCCTCTCGAAGCTCGACCAGGGCAAGATGCCCGGCCTCAAGGGCATCTTCTCGCTCGATGGATCGGGCCTCCTTTCTGGCGGCGCGGACATGGCCGGGATCGCGGACAAGGCCGCCGCCCGTTTCGAAGCAGCCTATCGCGAACGACTCGCGCCCGGCGCCTTCGGCTTCGGCCAGGTGCCCAACGAGGCCCTCGCCGCAATCGTCTACACCTCCGGGACGACCGGCTTCTCCAAGGGCGTCATGCTGACGCACAACGTCTTCATCTCGAACCTCATCTACTCGCAGAAGAACGTCTTCCTCTTCCCCGGAGACACCATCCTCTCCTTCCTGCCCCTCGCCCACATGTTTGGCTGCGCCTTCGAGTTCATCTTCCCCTTCTCGCGCGGCTGCCACATAACCTTCCTCGGCCGCATCCCCTCGACGAGCCTCCTCATCGAGGCCTTCGCCACCGTCAAGCCCCGCCTCGTCCTCACGGTCCCCCTCGTCATCGAGAAGATCTACTACAAGCAGCTCCAGCCCCTCCTCGCGACCCCGCGCATGCAGGCCCTGCTCAAGGTTCCCGGCCTGCGCTCCATCATCTACCGCAAGATCAGGGACAAGCTCCTCGGCTTCTTCGGCGGCAACGTGATCCAGGTCATCATCGGCGGCGCCTCATTCAACGCCGAGGTCGAACGCTTCCTAAAGCTTGTCCACTTCCGCTACACGATCGGCTACGGCATGACCGAGTGCGGCCCCCTCATCACCTATGTCGGATGGAAGGAACACAAACAGGCTTCTGTCGGCCACCTCGTGGACGGCATGGAGATGAAGATAGTTCCCCTCCCCGATTCGGAACAGGGCGAGATCTACATCAGGGGCGAAAACCTCATGTCGGGCTACTACCGAAATCCCGAGGAGACGGCCGCAGCCATAGGCCCCGACGGCTGGTTCCGCACCGGGGACCTCGGCTCCATGGACCCGGACGGCAACATCTTCATCCGCGGCCGCTGCAAGACGATGATCCTCAACTCCTCGGGCCAGAACATCTATCCCGAGGAGATCGAGGCCAAGCTCAACGTCCTTCCCCTCGTCGCCGAGTCCCTCGTCCGCGACGAAGGCGGCAGGCTTTCGGCCCTCGTCTTCCCCGACCTCGCCGAGGCCGAGAAAAAGGGTCTCAATGAGAAGGGTCTTTCCGAGCTCATGGAGGAGCATCGCCGCAAGGTCAACAACGAGCTTCCCGAATATTCGAGGCTCTCCCGGATAGGCCTCAGGCTCCAGGAGTTCGAGAAGACGCCGACGAACAAGATCAAGCGCTTCCTTTATGCGACGGATAAGCAATAGCGCTTTGGCCCGGGACGGACGCGACATACGGCAACGATAGCCGATACCGTGCATCGAGTCCCGATCATGACAAGGCCTCAAGGAAGCGGGACAACGCTTCCTTGAGGCCTTGTTATTCCGGATCGTTTCAGGCGGCCCTGGACGCCCCAGGCGCCACCCGGTTCACGCGGCCCTTATCCACTTCATCATTTCCTTGAGCGTGGTCCGCTTTCCCGTCATGAGGATGCCCACGCGGAAAATCCTGCCTGCGGCCGCCATCATCGCGTAGATCGTAGCGGCAAGGAGGCCGAGGCAGAGGGCGAGCTGCCACACGGGCGGCGGCGACACGAGGACCCTGATGAGCATGACGATGGGGCTCGTCATGGGGAAGAGGGACAGGACCACCGACAGGGTCGAGTCCGGGTTCATCACGAAGGACGAGATCATCACGAGGGGAATGATGAGGAAGACGAGGAGGGGCCAGGCGAGCTGGCCGAGGTGGCTTTCGTCTTCCGCAGCGGCCCCGATGGCGGCGTAGCCCGCGGCGTAGAGGAAGAAGGCCAGCACGAAGAAGGTCACGAGCCAGGCGATATTGCCGAGGGAGACGGCGGCCGGGGCCGCGATGCCCAGGGCGGGGGCGAGGAACTTCGAGAGGACGAGGGCCATTCCCGCCCAGACTCCGTACTGGAGGAGGCCTGCAAGGCCGAGGCCCAGGATCTTGCCTATCATGAGCTCCTTCGACGACACGCTCGAGAGCATGACCTCCACCGTCTTCGACACCTTTTCCTGGACCACCGACCTTCCGATGAGCTGGCCGTAGAGGATGGTCGTCATGTAGATGAGCATGACGAAGCCCATGGCCGTAAAGAGCGTCGTCATGAAGGCGTCCTCGATGCCCTTCTTCTCTCCCGCGTCCTTGCCGACCCCGACGATGGAAAGCGTCACTTCGCGCGATAGCTCCCTCGCAAGGGCTGGATCTATACCGCTCTTCGCTATCCTCGTCTCCCGCGCGATGGTTCCCAGGGTCTGTTCCACGAGGCCGAAGAGGATGGCGTCGGTGCCGGTCTTCGTGTAGATCGTTCCGCCCTGGTCGATCCAGTCGCCTTCGAGGACCACGAGGGCGTCGAGGGCGCCCTTTCCGATGTCCGCCTTGGCCTGCGTCCTCGATGCCTCGTCATCGCCGAGACGGACCAGTTTCCGCCCCTGGCCTCCGATCGCAGCCTCGAGGGCCGATTGCACTGCTGCGTCGCCGCCGGAGACCGCGACGGGGCCGCCTCCGGAGGAGACCTTCGGGTTCATGGAGAGGAGGCCCGGGAGGACCGTTATGGCGAGAATGAGGAAGGGACCGATGATGGTCAGTATTATGAAGGTCTTGTTCGCCGCGGCGACCTTGAACTCCTGCCTGATTATCGTGCCGAGCTTAGTCATGCGAGGTCTCCTTGCCGCCATTCGCGGCGCTGCCGTTCGCGGCGCCGCCGTTCGCGGCGCCGCCGTTAACGGCGCCGTCTTCCTGGGCGGCGTCTCCGACGAGCCGTACGAAGACCGAGTGGAGGGAGGGCGACATGACCTCGAAGCGCCTGACATGGAGGCGGCCAACGAGCGCATTGTAGAGCTCATCGGCGTCGGCGCCCTCGCGGAGCTCGACCTCGAGCCAGCGCGGGTAGGTCCTGGCGGCCGCGACGAAGGGAAGGCCCACGATGAAGGAAGCGTCGCCGTCGAACTCGACCTGGATGGCGTCATGCCCATGGCCGGCCTTCACCTCGGCGAGGCTTCCCGACACGAGCTCCTTGCCCTTCCTGATGAGGAGGATACGGTCGCAGAGCTTCTCGGCGTGTTCCATGACATGGGTCGAGAAGAGGACGGTCTTGCCGCGCTTCCTGAGCTCGAGGACCGCTTCGAGGAGGAGATCCTGGGAGATGGGATCGAGGCCGGAGAAGGGCTCGTCGAAGAGGACGAGGTCGGGATCATGGATGACCGAGCCGATGAACTGGAGCTTCTGGGCCATGCCCTTCGAGAGCTCCTCGATCTTCCGCCCCTTCCATTCCGCCAGGTCGAAACGTTCGAGCCAGACCTTGGCGGAGGCCCTGGCGGCCTCGCGGCCCATGCCCTTGAGGGCCGCGAGGTAGAGGAGCATGTCCTCGACCTTCACCTTGCGGTAGAGGCCCCTTTCCTCGGGAAGGTAGCCAATCCTGTCCTTGAGCGCCTCCGAGAAGGGCTCGCCGTCGAAACGTATCGACCCGGAGTCGGGCGCGATCACGTTCATGATCATGCGGATGGTGGTTGATTTTCCGGCGCCGTTCGGCCCGATGAGCCCGAAGATCTCGCCGGGCCGGGCTTCGAAGGACAGCCCGTCCACCGCCCGCACTGTCTCGTAGCTCTTGATGACGTTCTCGAGACTGAGCACAGTACGCTCCTTTCGCGATATGCGGTATTCGCAAGCTAATATGCCGGGAGATACTATGCAAGCGGGTCACGCGGGCAGGGACGGATGGCCGGGGACGGAAGCTGCCGCGACGACGCAACGCCGCGTTCCGCCTTCGCCCGGGGCAAACAAAAAGCCGCCATCGCTGGCGGCTTTCATCATCCCCTCAAGAACGTCAGGCGCTCGTATCAAGCAGGTTCCCGAGGGCTGGATCGGACACTGTTTCCGTGCTTCCAAGGAGCTTGATGAGGGAAGCGCCCTCTCCTTCCGCGGTATGGAGGGACATGGCGAGGAGCCTTGTCCCGACCTCGCCTGCGAGACGATCCTGGGAAAGCTGGACGGAAAGCGAAGCGATATCCATATCGTTAAAGGTAGCGCTCCCGGCGCGGCTTTTCAAGGCCGGCCGGGAAGGTCAGTTCTGACCTATTCCGCCACGAGACGGAAGACACGCTTCTTGCCGGCCCTGAGCATGAGGGCGCCCTTGTCGTCGAGGCGGGACGCATCGATGACGGCCTTCTCGTCCGCGATCTTTGAATCGTTGACGATGGCGCCGCCCTGCTGGACGAGCCTGCGAGCCTCGCTCTTCGAGGGGCAGAGGCCGGAGAGGACGAAGAGGTCGAGTACGCCAATGCCCTTCTCGAGGTCGGCGCGCGGGATGCCCTTGGACGGCACCTCGCCGATATCCGCGCCGGCGCCGCCGCCGAAGGCCGCCTTGGCAGCGGCAAGGGCCTTGTCGGCCTCTTCCTTCCCGTGGATGAGGGCGGTGACCTCCCAGGCGAGACGCTCCTTCGACTTGTTGATCCCCGAGTCCTTCTGCGCGCCAAGGGCCCTGCATTCCTCCGTGGGGAGGAAGGTGAACATGAGGAGGAAGCGCTCCACGTCGGCGTCGGAGATGTTGCGCCAGTACTGGAAGAAGTCGTAGGGGCTCGTGATGGCCGGGTCGAGGAAGAGGGCGCCCTTCTCGGTCTTGCCCATCTTCTTGCCGTCGCTCGTGGTGACGAGGGGGAAGGTCAGGCCGTAGCACTCGGCGCCTTCGATGCGGCGGATGAGCTCGATGCCGGCGACGATGTTGCCCCACTGGTCGTCGCCGCCGATCTGGAGGCGACAGCCGCGGCGCTTGTAGAGCTGGAGGAAGTCGTAGCTCTGGAGGAGCTGGTAGTTGAACTCGATGAAGGAGAGGCCCGTCTCCATGCGCATGCGATAGGCCTCGAAGGAGAGCATGCGATTGACCGAGAAATGCCTTCCGATGTCCCTGAGGAAATCTATGTAATTGAGGTCGGCGAGCCAGTCCTTGTTGTTCTCGCTGTAGGCTGTCGCGCCGTCGAAGCCGATGAAGCGGTCGAGCTGGGCCTTGATGGAAGCCGCATTCGCGTCGAGCTGCTCGTAAGAGAGCATCTTGCGCATCTCGGTCTTGCCCGAGGGATCGCCGATGCGTGCGGTGCCGCCGCCTATGAGGGCGATGCCATGGTGCCCTGCCTTGCGGAGGTGCTTCATGGCGAAAAACGGCACCATGTGCCCGATGTGGAGGGAGGGCCCCGTGGGGTCGCATCCGACGTAGAAGGTGACGGGCTTCTCGTCCATCAGCTTCGAAAGCCCTTCAAGGTCCGTGCATTGCTGCAGGAAGCCCCGTTCCTTCAGCGTCTCGAGTGCGGCGTTCATGCTAAACCCTCCGGATGTCATGTACGGCTTCTCGCCGGCGCTGGATTATATCCCTCTTCCCGCCCCTCCCTCAAGCCCGCCTGTCATTGGAACTGTACCTGCATCGTGATATGGGATATACTCGCTTTCACTCCAAACTCAGGGAATCGTTAATACGCCATGGATGAATACCTCGATCCCGACCGGCCCAGAAGTTATGTCTACAAAAGCGTCAACAACTCGTTGGTCGACCGCTATGTCCTCAGGCATTGGTGGCCCATAGCGATAAAGCTCGTGCCAGCCCGGGCGCCGGCGAATGCCGTCAGCATGCTCGGCAACCTTGGCGTCGTATCGGCCTTCGCCATCCTTTCAGGGCTTCTTCTCGGCCCGATGCCCGTCTTTGGAAGGAGCCACCCCTGGATCTTCGGTGTGGTGGCTTTCTGCCTTTTCTTCTACCAGACCCTCGACGCCCTTGACGGTATCCAGGCGAGGCGAACGGGCACCTCGGGGCCCTTGGGAGAATTCGTCGATCATTGGTTCGATTCCTTCAACTCCTTCCTGCTTCCCCTCGGTTTCGGCTTGGCCTTCCCATCGGTACCCTATCTCGTCCTCATCATCCTGATCCTCCTCATCTCGGCGACAGACTGGTCCCTCCTCCGTGCCGTCAAGAAGGCCGACACCATGGTCTTTCCCCCGCTATCGACCGAGGAAGGACAGGTCATCGTCCAGCTATTCTGTCTGGCCGTATGGGCCTTCGGCTATGACCTATGGAACCAGCCTGTCCTCCTCGGGCATTCGGTCATCTTCTGGCTCTACATCTTCGGGATCGTCGGAATTGCCATCATCTTCGTCAAAAGCCTTGGAGACCGGGAAACGCTCCGCTATCTCCTTCCCTTGCTTGCCTCCCTCCTCCCCATCTCGCTGTGGACAACCCTTGCCTTCCCTGGGTTCGGATTCCCGGCCCTTCTCGCAGGCACGATCCTCCAGGGCCTTTCCGGCTCCCGCTTCGTCGGAGAACTCCTCAGGGAGCGGCTCGTAGGGCTCCGCTACCGTCCCCTCTTCATGGATATCGCCATCATGGATGTCCTCCTGCTTTTGTCTCTCCTGCCCGGTCTTCCGTCGTGGCTTCCTCTTTCCCTTGCCCTTGCGGGCATTGCATGGTCAGCCCTGCGCCTCGCCCGCCAGTTCGCAGCCATGCTCGGCCGGATCCGCGAAGTCCTGGGCATGGGCCTCTGGGGCCCCATCACCGCAAGCGCCCGTTCCCGCATGGTCGGCGAAGAAGGCAATCCATGAGTGACCATAGTCTCGAAGCCGGCCCCTTGCCGGCCTCGCTACCGGATGCGATAGACGGGACAGCGCCGCCGCTGCTGGCGGACGAAATCCGTCGCATATTCACCTGCAAGCGCATCGAGGCGGCCATTCCTTCCTCGCTGAAGAAGCAGGGACTCAAGGTCGAAGACTACGAGAGGATAGGCGGACTCACCAACCGCAACTACAAGCTGAACCGCGGAAGCAACGCCGTCGTACTCAGGCTGCCCGGCTGGGGTACGGCCCGCTTCATTGACAGGAGCTCAGAGCGGACCAACCAGGAAGCGGCAGCCCTCGCCGGCTTCACGCCCCAGTCGATCTACTTCAACGACAGGACCGGCGTGAAGATCACCCGCTTCTTCACCGATGCGAAGTCCCTCGACGCCAGGGATGCGCGCCTTCCGCAGTGGAGGGACGAGGTAGCCCGTCTCCTCAGGCGCTTCCACTCGAGCGGAATCGTCTTCGCAAAACGCTTCGATGGCTTTGCGATGGCGAGGACCTACGAACGGATTGCGGCGGGAAGACTCTCGCGCTTCTACAGGGATTTCGGCAAGGTCAAGCCGCGCATCATGGCCCTCGAAGAGCCCCTCGCCGCGATCAGCGCGCGGCCCGTGGCCTGCCACAATGACCTCGTGCCGGAAAACATCCTGCGCAGGGCCTCGGGCCTCACCCTCATCGACTGGGAATACTCCGGCATGAACGATCCTGCCTGGGATCTGGCCTCCTTCTTCATCGAATCCGGATACAGCGCAACCGATGAAGCGGCCTTCCTTGCCGCCTATCATGGACCAGCTACGGATGATTCCGGCAAGGACCTGCAGGTGAGGATCAACGCCTTCAAGCTGCTCCAGGACTACCTTTGGTCGCTCTGGTCCCTCCTTCAGGAAGGCGCGAGCCGGACCCCGGCCAGCGCCCGCTATTACCGGAACTACGGAACCATGCGGTATGCGCGCGCGATCGCGAGATTGCCCGCCGTCGAACGGAGCCTCGGCATCCTCGCCAAGGAAGCCCACGCGGGAAATACCGACAAGAGCGAAAGGAACCGCGGAGGCCTGCGCGGCCAACGCCACAAGACCGCATGAACGCAATCATCCTGGCAGCCGGCATGGGCACCCGCCTCCGGCCGCTCACCGATACGTTACCCAAGGCGCTGGTGGAAACGGCCGGCGAAAGTTTTTTTTCCCGGCAACTCCGGCTCCTGCACGCGGCCGGCGTGAAACGGATTACCGTTGTCACGGGCTACCATGCGGAGGCCTTCGATCCCTGGGTGGGACAACCTGGGCTCGAATTCGTCTTCAATGCCCACTATCACGACAGGAACAACCTTTTTTCAATGCTCCTCGTGGCTGACCGGCTTTCCTGCGATCCCGAGGGCTGCCTTGTCCTGGAAGGCGATGTCTGGCCCAGCGAGAGAGTCCTGCCTTCGCGACCCTTGCCGCGAAGCTCCTGGTTCGTCGGCCATCGCGACGCCATGGAAAACGAATGGGTCGTCCGGGAAGGCCCCGATGGGCGCGTCAAGGAAATCGAGGTGGCGAGCGGCTCAGGATGGATACTCAGCGGCATGTCATTCTGGCGGCCCGAGGACGGAAGACAGCTCTCCGGACTCATGGCGGAAATGGCCGGCAGGCCGGACGCCGAAGGCCTGTTCTGGGATGAAGTCCCGCGTCGCAACCTCGATAAAATGGACATCAGGGCGCACAGGATCGCAGAAGGCGACTGGCAGGAGATCGATACGCTCGAGGACAGGGCCAGGCTCGAGGCAGCCCTCGTAGGCGCCTCGTCCCCCCGAGGGCCGGGGAATGCCTAAAAGGGCCTGAAAACCGCATAAAATGGGCCTCTGGACAGGCTAAATTTGCTCTTAATACTTGCGATTGCATAAATATGGCAGTATTATCTAGAAAACTCGTAAAGGAGATGCACATGGCAACAGCTGCTGCCCCCAAGGCGCTCACGAAGGCCCAGATCATCGCCCAGCTCGCGGAGAAGAACGGACTCACGAAGAAGCAGGTCGCCGCCTTCCTGGATTCATATGCCGATCTCGCTTACAAAGAGACCAAGAAGAACAAGAAGTTCACGATCCCTGGCGTCGGCATCCTCAAGCTCAACAAGCGCAAGGCCCGCATGGGACGCAACCCCGCCACTGGCGAGGCCATAAAGATCCCCGCCAAGACCGCGGTCAAGGTCACCGTTTCCAAGGCTTGCAAGGAAGCCATCCTCGGCGCCAAGTAAACCTGCCAGAAAGGTCGAAAGCCGGCTTGGTCATCCAGCCGGCTTTTTTTATTTCCGGATGAGGAGAAGCCACCTTACATGGAAAGATCATCGCGCATCCTGACGCCCCTCATGAGCCTCTTCCTCTTCGCGATGATCCTGGCCAATCTGGGCGGCTCGCTCTTCTTCCCCTTCTTCTCGATCTATCTTTCGAAGCTGGGACTCGCCGTCGATACGATAGGCGTCTTCTTCACCATATCCGAGCTTTTCCCCCTAGTCTTCCAGATCCTGGGCGGCTGGGTTTCCGACAGGATAGGAAGGCTTGCGAGCATAGCCATCGGCTCGATTTCCGGAACCCTGTCGTGGATAGGGATCATCCTTGCGCCTTCGATGGCCAATCCCATGGCCTGGTTCCTCGTCTCGAACGCCGTCGGCTCCATCTCGAGCGCCCTCGTTTCGCCATCCTATGATGCCTTCATCGCGGAGCAATCAGAGGAGAAGGACAGGGGAAAGGTCTTCGGCGTCGTCCAGTCCATCTTCCTCGTCGTAGGCATCCTGGGGCCGCCGCTTGGCGGCTTCGTTGTAGAACGCTTCGGTTATGCGACGCTGGCCTGGATTTCAGCCCTCCTCTACTGGGGCGCGACCCTCATCCGCATCGCCATGGCACGGAAGGTCGGCCGGAAAGATGTGGCGCCTGCGGCCGGAGATTCCGGAGAGGAAAGGAAGGGCCTCTGGTCCTCGCTGAAGTCCATAGCCGTCCTCATCCTAGCAGGTGGCGTTTTCACCTGGATCTTCCTCATAGACGGAGCCTTCGATATTGCGAGCAAGCTCTCGGGGGATCTCCTGCCCCTCTTCATGAAGAGCGCCGGCTCCCAGTCCGAGTCGAGCATCGGCATCCTGCAGGGCCTCTCCGCTTTCGTGATGGCCGTCTGCATGGTTCCGCTCGGGGGAATCGCCGACAAGCGGGGCGAACGGCTTCCCATCGTGGGAGGGTGCATCCTGTGGGCAGTCTCGATACTTCTCCTCTGGCTTGGCCATTCCTTCGCGGTCTATGTCGTGTCCTTCGCGATCTCGGGCCTTGCGGGGGCGGCCCTCCAGCCCGCGATGCAGTCCCTCACGAGCAAGGCGGTTCCCCAGGAACTACGGGGCCTCGCCTACGGCTTCCTGGGTACTTCGCTCGGCGTCTTCTCCTTCTTCGCACCGGCGATAGGCGGGGCCCTCTGGAAGGGCTTCTTCCCCGCCCTGCCCTTCCTGGTCTCGGGCGTCCTCATCCTCGCGGCGGCCTTGCCTGCATGGGCCAGGCTCGGGCCGCCCCGAGGACAGCCGATCGAGACCATGACATCCGACACTGGCGCGCCGACAGCACAGTCGGCGCAGGCATCTGACACGGCAGACTCGATGCAGGAAAGAAGCTAGGATTCCTTCGTGAAGAACGCAGAAACGACCCTGGCCAAGCTCGTGGAGGTCGCGCTACGGCGCTACTCGATGATAGAGGCGGGCGACCGCATCCTCCTCGCCGTATCGGGCGGCAAGGATTCGACGGCGTTGGCCTATGACCTTGCGATGAAGCGCAGGTGGTGGCCCCTGCCCTTCGAGCTCAGGGCCCTCCACATCGCGGCCGATTTCCCTTCCTCCGGCACAATGCCCGACCTCGCCGGCATGATGCGTTCCTGGGACATCGACTACGAGTCGATCGACGTGCCCGTACTCGGACGCCTCAAGCCCGGAAGGTCCATGAACTGCTACTGGTGCTCGACGCAGCGCAGGACCGAGCTCCTGCGCTATGCGATGGCAAATGGCTTCAACAAGATAGCCCTGGGCCACCACCTCGACGACATGGTGGAGACCCTCATCATGAACATGCTCTACAAGGGCCAGATCTCCGGCATGCTCCCCGTCCTCTCCTATTCGAAGTATCCCGTGAAGATCATCCGCCCCCTGGCGCTGTGCGAGGAGAGACAGGTCATCGCCTTCGCGGCGGAGAAGGGCTTCCTCTCCACGACCTGCAGCTGCGCCTACGGCGAGGAGTCGAAGCGGCGTGAGACACGAAAAAAAATAGCCGAGCTCACGGGAGGTTCCAGCCTCCTCAAGCGCAACCTCTTCGATTCGATGTCCAACGTGAATTCGGAATACCTGGGCTAGGGCGACTGCCGGCCGAATTCCAGTGCCGCGCGCGCCAAAAAGAAGAGCCGCCCCATTGAGGGCGGCTCTCGTTTCAAGGTTCGTCCCTGGGGACTAGAGCTTGAAGATCACGCCGACCGAACCGTAATAGACCGGCCAGCTGTAATCGTACGAATAGCCAGGATAGGTGTAGCTGTACTTGACCTTGCCGATGTAACCATATTCGAAATTGATGGCGAACTTGTCGTTGAAGTAGTAGCTCGCGCCTTCGAAGGTGGAGATGCCGATGCCGGGAGAGAACTTGTCGTAGGTTCCTTTCCAGCTGGCATCAGCGACCATGCTCGCCAGTCCGACACCGAGGCCGACGTAGACATCGCAGTCGGAGAACCAGCCGAAGCCCGAGGGAAGGTCAAGGCTCTTGAAGCCGCAGTGGACGGTTCCGAAGCCGCCGACACCGAAGGTGAGGTCGCTATACGTCGTATAGAAAATGCCGGGGTCGACAAAGGCGCGGGCCGCCGCGCCGAAGGTCAGGGGGATGACGCCGCCGATATCGATGCGCGCAAGCGTCATCTCGGCGCCGCCGGTGAGTCCGCCCCAGCCGATGCCTACGTTGACGAGGAACTCGCCCTTATCGACATAGGGAGTAACCACAGCGGTGTCCGATCCCTTTCCCTTGCCTTTGTCCTTGGGCGCCGCGAAGGCCATGCCGCCGATCGCAAGAAGAACCATGAGCACGAGAGCGAACTTCTTCACGTAATCCTCCTTGAAGATATGACAATACAGTTTGGAATATTTATAGCGCCGGTTTCCCGATAAAACAATCCAATACAATGTGAAAAGTCCTTATTCGACTCTCCCCCTAGAGCGCCAACGTTCTGCCCTCGAGAAGGAATGCCGCGATTTCGTACATATTGGAGATTCTTCCGACTGCCAGCTTTTCCTTCAGCCCATAGTAATCGAGACAGGTGCCGCAAGAGAGGATTTCCACGCCCTTTCCGTAAAGACGCGCAAGGTCAGGGAGGGAAGCAGATCCTTCGGTGCTGACCTTTACGCCGGAGTTCATGAAGATTATGCGCTTCGGCGCTACATCCGCTTCCGCGAGGGTATAGATGAGGCCCTTGAGGAGGAGGGCTCCGAGCTCGTCGGCTCCCATTCCGAGCCGATCGGAGGCGATGAGGACCGTGGCTCCAGCGGCGCCTTCCGTATCGCCGGGCTTCGCTTGCGCAGGCTCGTTCTCCCTTGTTGACCCATCGTCCGCAACGGGGTGAGCGCTCACTCCCTTATCCATCCCTGCCTGTATGGAAAGCGTGAAGACACCCTGGTCTTCCCGGACAGATACGATGCCGCAGCCCGAGTGGATCGCATACCGCGAAACGTTCTCCTTGGCAGCCGCATTATCGACGATGACATCCATGATGTTCCTGCAGCCGTCCTCCAGCGCCTTCTTGAGCATGATCACCGGTCCGGGGCAGGCAAGCCCCCTTGCATCAAGCGTCTGTCTCGATTCGCTCATAGTTCCTCTTCCGTCCTTTCATATCCGTATCTGCCCATCTTCTCCATATGGCTTCGTATTCAAGGCCCGTATCCAGGGTTTCGGCAACGGTGCCCCTGAATCCTTCGAGGAGGAGGCAGAAACCGCAATCGCTCGCTATCTCCCTGGGCACGGGGATGAGGCCAGGCGAAAGACCCCTCGCCTTCAGCATCCGTTCGGCCCTGATCGCGGCATGCACGGAATGGAAGGTCAGGATGACCGCTTCCTCAGCCGAGGACAATCCTGAGCTCCCCGGGCCTACCCCCGGTCTCTCCGACGATGGTCGCCTCGACTGCGGCGGCGCGCAACGCGACCAGGGCTTCGCCCGCAGCCTCCGCCCTGACGGCGCAGAGGAGGCCTCCCGAGGTCTGGGGATCGAAGAGGATGTCGAGGTCCACCGCAGGAACCTCGGCCGCATTGACCATGGCGGCGATGCGTCCTTCGCGGTTGCGCCAGGCGCCCTCGGGCACGAGACCCATTTCGGCGTAGTCCCGGGCGCCTGGAAGGAGGGGGACCCTCCTGAGGAAGAGGGAGAGGCCGCAGGCGGCCCCCGTGACCATCTCGGCGGCATGGCCGGCCAGGCCAAAGCCCGTCACATCGGTACAGGCGAGGACAGGAAAGCGGGAGAGTATCTCGCAGGCTGTCTTGTTGAGGCGCGCCATGGAAGCCTGCGCCGCCTCGATCGAGGCCGGGGAAGCGAGGCCCGCGCGCAGGGCCATGTTGACGAGGCCGGTGCCGATGGGTTTCGTGAGGATGAGGGCCGCTCCGGGCTCGAGGCCGTTGTTGCGCCATGCCTTAGCGGCGTCGACAAGGCCCGTGACGGAATAGCCGAGCTTGGGCTCGGGATCCTCGATGCTGTGGCCGCCGAGAAGTGCGCAGCCCGCCTCCACGAGGGCGTCGAGGCCGCCCTCCATCATCGAGCGGAGGACGTCGAGGCCGAGGTCCTTTACGGGAAAGCAGACGAGGGCCAGGGCCGTGAGGGGGCGGCCGCCCATCGCGTAGATGTCGGAGAGCGCGTTGGCCGCGGCTATCCTTCCAAAGAGGAAGGGGTCGTCCACGATGGGCGGAAAGAAGTCCACGGTCTGGACGAGGGCCCTGTTCTCGTCGATGCGGAAGAGGCCCGCGTCCTCGCAGCCCGAGAAATCGGCGAGGAGGCCCGGGTAGGCTGGTTGCGAGAGGCCGCAGAGCGCCTTGTCGAGGATCGCCGGACCGAGCTTGGCGCCGCAGCCGGAAAACCGGGTTTTCGAGGTGAGGCGCGGATCATTGTCGCTCATCGCATGATTTCCTTCATCGCGGCGATGGTCCCGTCGATCTCGCCGTCGGTCGTGAATATGCCCGGGGAAAAGCGCAGGCTCCCGCCCCGAGCGAAGCTGCCGGCAGTCCTGTGCGCAGAGGGAGCGCAGTGCAGGCCCATGCGCATGGCGATGCCCCGGCGGTCGAGTTCGAAGGCTACGTCGCTTTCGCTCACGCGCCCACTGGTCGCCGAGACGACAGGCAGGGCGTTCTCCTTGTCATCGCAGGGAAGCACCGCGAGACCCTGGATGGCATGGAGTCCTTCTGCGAGGCGCGCGCGCAGGTCCCGCTCCCGCGACTCTATGGCCGTGAACCCGCGTCCCTCGAGCCACTCGAGGGCGGCGCCGAGGCCCGCGATGGCCGCGACATTCTGGGTGCCGGCTTCGAAGCGGTCGGGCAGGAAGCCAGGCTGGTTCTCGCTGTCTGAAGCGCTGCCCGTGCCTCCGTAAATGAGGGGCTCGAGTTCGAGGTCGGAAGCGATGTACAGGGCGCCCGTGCCCGCAGGACCGAGGAGGCCCTTGTGGCCGGAGAAGGCCACGAGGCTCGCGCCAGAAGCTCCGATGTCGAAGCGACGGTGGCCAACGAGCTGGCTCGCATCGACGAGGACGGGCACGCGGGCTTCGCGCGCAAGGCCGATGATGGCAGGAAGGGGCAGGACTGCGCCAGTGACATTGCTCGCCGCGGTCACGACAAGGAGGTCCGCTCCCTGCGACAGCATCCGCGCGAGGACGGAGAGATCGGGGCTGCCGCCGGCGCTGCAGGGAAAGAGCTCGATGCGGAGGCCCTTGGCGGCCTCGAGGTGTCGCAAGGGTCGCATCACGGAGTTGTGTTCGAAGGGGCTCGCGATGACGCGGGTGCGGAGCTGATCGCAGGCGCGCAAGCGCGGCCCGAGATATCCCGTGATGGCCAGATTCAGGGCTTCGGTCGCATTCTTCGTGAAGGCGAGGCGCTCCGGCCGAGCGACGCCAAAGAAGCTTGCCAGGCGCTCGCGGACGGAATACATGAGTTCGCTCGCCGCCACGGCGTAGGCATGGCTCGCGCGGCCGGGGCTTCCCGGCAGGTCGCGGATGCAGGCGGCCACCGCTTCCGCGACGCCTGGCGCCTTGGGAAAACTCGTGGCCGCGTTGTCGAGGTAGATCATGAGCCGAGCTCCGCCTCGAGATGGAGGAGGGCCTCGAGGACGCCGCCCGCTATCGCCCGGGACTTGTCCGAGATGCTGAAGCAGTGCGACCTCTCGCAGCGCGGATCGATGTCGCCCACCTTCATCCCCGCCTCCACGTCCATGCCGTCCCGGAGGAGGCCGCGGATGGTGCCTTCGAAGCTTGAGCGAATTTCCGAGGCGCAGCCGCCGGCCACGACCCGGGCGACGAGGCCGCCGGACTCTAGCCGATCGCCTATCGCGCGCAGCGCTTCGAAACGCCCGGCGAAGGGCGCGCGGAGGACGCGCTCCGAGGCCTTGCCGCCGATCTCTCCGGGGCAGCCCGTATCCGCAAGGGCCTCTCCCTCCCAGATGACACGGCCGAGGTCATGGCCTCGCATCGTCTCGATGACCGCATGGGCGTCGGCGCTCCTGCCCGCGTCCCGTCCCGCCCTGTACCCCGGTCCCAGGGCGATCACGATGGGCGCCATGGAAAGCTTCGTCCCGATGTTGCGCTTGGCCATTATCGCATCGACGAGGCAGAAGGGCGACAAGGACTCGAGGCAGCGCGCTTGGGGGTCCACCAGGACGGGGATGAGCCCGCGTTCAAGGAGGCCGCGGCAGTCACCTGCCCGTTCCGCCTTCCTTGCCTCGAGCCCTTCGATGATCGCGCTGCCTTCGTATACCGCCTCGGAAAACGAGGCTCCTCGACGTACGGCGAGGGGCCTGTCGGTCTCGAGGGCTACGACGGGGAAGCCCGCCATGGCGAGCCGAGCTATCGTGCCTGAAGCGAGATCGCCGGCGCCGCGGACCACCACCAGCCTGTTCATGCCGCGGGCTCCGAGGACCATGTTGATCCCGCCCGCTACTCCTGCAGCCACCTTAGCCCCTCCGGAAGGGCAAGTATACTACGGACAGGAGCTATTGCGGAACAGATTGCGGGCCGAGGGATGCGAGGATAACCGCGCAATCCGCGCCGGAGGCTTCTACCGCATCAGCTGCGCGTACAGCAAGTTCGTCGGTCGTGCAGTCGGATTTGTTGAGGACGGCTACCCGCAAGGCTCCGGCCGGGGCCGACTTGAAAAGGCCTTCGGGATGGGCGGCGAGGCGGCCGAGATACTCCGGCGCGATGGGCGATCCCGGCGTTGCGCCCGTGATCGAAAGGAAGCGGTCAAGGCGATGGACTACCGTAGCTGTGGCTGGCTTTCCGAGGGAATCGAGTCCAATGAAGCCGAAGACGATGTCGGCCTCGCGTGGCAGGACGGGCTCGTGGCTGGCCGGCGCCTTGACCGGGAGGCCGCGAGATCCGTCGGCTTCCACGAGAACGAGACCGAAAGCCCCGGCGAGGTCCGCGCAACGGGAGGGATCTACGCCGATGAGCTTCCCTTCCCTGTCGTCCCGGCCCGCGGCCAGGACGATTATTCCGCCGCGACGCGGAGCGACGGCTTCACGGAGACCGGCCATCGCGGCCATCGCGGGAAGGTCGGGCGCAGCGGCCTGGGCCTGGCCCAGAAGGGGATCGATTACGACGCGGTCAAAGGACCGGCCTGCTTCGTCACGGGGATCGTAGATCCTCGTCGTCGTCGTGACCGCCACCGACAGGCCTTCATCCGCGTAAAGGCGGGCCAAGGCGAACATGGCCGTCGTCTTGCCGCCCGCGCCTGCCAGGGCCGCAATGATGCCTCGACCAGGGCCACGTCGCAACCGCGCTTCCTCGATCGCCGCGCGGATTTCCTGCATCCCTTTCATCGGGGACCGAGTATATACCTCGCTTCCCTTCCTGGCTCGCCCCCTCCGGCCCGGGCCTGCGCGAAGAGCCGGGCGATGCTATCCTTGATTGGAAGGGCCGGCAGACGATCGCAGCCATTCCTGGCGGCAAGGATCCGCGCCGCTATCGGATTGCCCGGGGCGACGCGGGCTGCGGCCCTGCAGTTCCGTCCCTCCTTGCTTTGAGACCAGAGAGGCGCAAGGTCATCCTCATCATCGACACCGTAGTAGAGCCAGAGCCATGAGTTCTCCATATTGAGCTTGAGCCGTGTCGCGCCGCCGCCGAGCGAGGCCTTGAGGAGGTCCCTTCGCCAGGCCCTGCGGAACTCGAGCCTTGCTTCCTGGAAAAGGATTTCTGAGGAGAAGCCATTCCGGCTCTCCAGCTTTTTGTAGAACTCGACGAGCCGCTGGTCATGTTTCATGAATAAACTCCTTGGTTTCCATATATGGATGGAACCGGTTCCATACTGCATCAAAAAAAAGGATTACGCCGAACCGCGCACGACGAGCTCCACCGGGAGCGTCGTATGCGTCACGACCTTCTTCTCGAGATAGGAAACGAGGTCGCGCGCAAGGAGCCTTCCCGCGAGGGGAATATTCTGGCTCACTGTCGTCAGGGCCGGCGTCGAGTAGGAAGCTATCGAGAGGTTGTCGTAGCCGATGACGGCCACATCCCCAGGCACCCTGCGGCCATGGGCCGCGAGGACCCTCATGGCCGCGATCGCCATGAGGTCGCTGTTGCAGAAGACCGAGTCCACCGACGGGTCGCGTGCGAGGATCTCCTCCATCGCCTTCGCGCCCGAGGCCTCCGAATAGTCGCCATAGGCAGTCCTCGCGTCGCCGAGCTCAAGCCCCGCGGCGCGCAGGGCCCCGATATAGCCGAGATGGCGTTGCGAGACCTCGGTCTCGATCCTCGGTCCGCCGATGAAGGCCGGCCGCCGCCGCCCGAGCCTCGCGAAGTGCTCGCCCGCGAGGACGCCGCCCTGCCTGTCGTTTCCTGCCACAGTGCAGAAGTTTCCCTTGATCGGACCCCAGGCAATGAAGGGCGCGCCCCTTCCAGTCAGGTACTCGATATGGCGCTTCTTGCGGTTCGAGGTCATGAGGATGAAGCCGTCCACCCGGCCGGAATCGAGGTACTCGGGAGCCCAGCCCGTATCGTCGGGATCGATGTGGACGATGAGGAGGTCGTAGCCGAGCTCGTGGAGGCCAATCGCTATGCCGCCCATGATCTCGAGGCTGAAGGGATCGGAGACGCAGCAGCTGCATCCCTCCTCTCCGACATAGGCGTGGGTCACGTAGGCGATGGTACGCGATGAGCGGCAGGAGAGGTTGCGGGCCACGACGCTCGGCTGGAACTCGTGGCGTTTCGCGATTTCGAGGATCCTGGCCTTGGTCTCCGCATTGACGAGGGGGCTGTCGTTCAGGGCCCGGGACACGGTGGACTTGGCCACCCCGGCTAGCTTCGCGAGTTCGTCAATCGACTTGAGCTTCTTCTCTCCCATGTTTGCAACCGGTTACAATATAGTCTGCAGTGCAACCGGTGTCAATGGCGAATCGCGCCGGGAAGGCTCAGCGATGCCCAGGAAGGAAAAAAGCCGCATGGTTCGAGGTGAAGACAGGAGGCGTGCGCTGGATGATTGCCTTGATCAAGGGTTCAGCCTCGAACTCGGCAGAGAGGAAGCGCCTGACCTCGCCACGGTTCCAGCCCTCAGGATGGCTGAATTCGCAGTAGAGGGAGAGGTCGCCCTCGTAGAAAGGCCGCGCGGCAAGTCCGGCAGCCTCGGGACTCGTCACGGGCATGTTGAAGATGGCCACGTTGATGAAGTCGATGAGGCTGGACCGCGAGGCCACGAAGTCCCGGGTGCGGAGGGCAGCGTCGTGGTCCTCGGCCGGCGTCCCGAAGAGGACATACAGAAAGACGCCTATACCGGCCTCGTCGAGGGCGCGGAGGGCGCGGTCTATGCCGTCGAGCTCCGTGCCCTTGCAGAGGGAGTCAAGGACGGCCTGATCCCCCGACTCGAGGCCCAGCTGGAGCATCCTGCAGCCCGAGGCGGCGAGGTCGCGGCAGAAGCCCGGGTCCTCGAGGAGGTGGCTGAAGCGGGCGAAGCCGTACCAGGGGCGGCCCGGAGGACTGGCGGCGAGGGCCCTGAGATGGAGGGGCGCGATCTCGTTGTCGGTGAAGTGGAAGAGACCCGGCCCATGCTTCTCCAGGAGGAAGGCCACTTCATCGCAGGCCCTGTCCGTAGGGACCGACTGATAGCGGCTGTTCTCCGCCTTCTCGGGGCAGAAGCTGCAGCGCTTCCAGGGGCAGCCGAGGCTGAAGTTGTAGGGAAGTATCCGTGTCGGGGCGAAGTAGCAGAGGTCCAGGAAGTCCGAGAAGTCGGGGGGCGCCTGGCGATAGGGAGGGGGCAGACCGCAAAAAGCGGCGAGGGCTTCCTCGCCCCTGCCGGCGACCAGATGGTCGACATGGCCGGAGAAGTCCTCCTCTACGGAGATCCTGCCCTGGAGGACCCAGGAGGTGATGAGGCCTCCGCCCATGACGACCTTCGCGGCCGGCCAACGCGTCTTCACGATGCCCGCCACGGCGAAGGCAGAGAGGGCCTGGCTCAGGAAGTTGACCGAGATGCCGACGATGCCCTGCGGGTCGAGGGGGGCAAGCCTCTCCTCGAAGAAGGCACGGAAGGGACCTGTTCCGGGATCTTCCGCCGCTGCGACGAGATCTTCTTTCCTGAGGGGCGAAAGCCCCTCGTCATGGTAGTCGGCAAGGCCCACTTCGACGCCGGGCGAGAGGCTGCGGGAGGTCACGGCGAGGGCGCGCGAAAGGTCGGCGATGGCCCGCCCATAGCGGCCGGGGTTCGCATAGGTAGCGGCATTCCTGAGATCCGAGACTTTGCCCGCCCTCCCCTTGAGCGCCCTCCTCGACCAGGTGTCTTCCGCCTCGACGACCGGGGTCTCGCGGCCGAGGAGGTATTCGAGGCCCTCCTGGTTGAGGTCGAGGCACTGGACGTCAATGCCGTTGGCGCGGAGGAAGCCGGCAAGGCGGGCGAGGCCGAGAGGCGCTTCGGTGCTTCGGCAGGCAGGCGGGTGGACAAGGAGCATGTGGGGGCGATTCTAGCGAGGCCGGCACGGAGCGTCCATCACTGGCGGATCGGTCCACGCCGACCGGCCCACGCCGCCCTGCCCCGCCCATGGAATTCCTGAGTCCTCTTCGGTACTATCGATGCAGCATGGAAGCCTTCAAGATCATGGTCATCGAGGACGACCCGGTGCTCCGGGGTTTCGTCATCGCCGAACTCGAGAAATGGGAGCTGGTCACGGTCGCTCCTGACCCGGAAGCCGACCTCATGGCCCGTTTCATCGAGGAAAGGCCGCAGCTCGTCATCCTCGATATCGGGTTGCCACGGCTGGACGGCTTCGAGTGGTGCGCCCGGATCCGGGAGGTCTCGCGCGTGCCCATACTCTTCCTTTCCGCAAGGTCCCACCCGGCCGACATGGTGAGGGCCCTGGCCACGGGCGGCGACGACTGGCTCTCCAAGCCCTTCGACGGCGAGGTCCTCATAGCCAAGGTGAAGGCCCTCCTCCGGCGATGCTATTCCTGGGCTCCCGATGAGGCCCCCCTCATGGAGAGGGCCGGCCTCGTCCTTGACCGCGAGCGGGGCACGGCCAGCCGCGATGGCCGGCAGGTGGCCCTCACGAAGAACGAGACCTCCCTCCTCAAGCGCCTCATCGAGAGGGATGGCCGGGTGGTATCGCGCAACGAGCTCATGGACGCCCTCTGGAGCGAAGACGCCTTCGTCGACGACAACACCCTCACCGTCAACATGACCCGCCTCAAGAAGGCCCTCTCGGAGATAGGCGCCGAGGAGCTCATCGAGACGGTGCGCGGCTCGGGCTACAAGCTCGCCTAGCGGGATGCTGTCATCATGAAGCATGACTCCGGCCGCTACAGCCTGACCCGTTCCCTCCTCCTTCTCGGCTCCGTCCTCCTCGTCGAGGGCGGCTTTGCCGTCGGCGTCATGGTCCTCGACCGGCGAAACCGCGGCCTTCCGGACAACGTGCTGTACGTCGTCATCGTCGAGGCCTGCATCGCGGTCCTCGTCCTCTGCCTGTATGCCGCCCGCGTCCTCAGGGAACGCCGCGGACTTGCCAAGGCCATGGCTGTTCCCCTCGACTCCTTTGTGCCCGAGGCTCCGGGCTACGAGGCATCGCTCTGGAAGGACCTCCTCCTCGAGGCGAGGCGGAGCGCCCGCGAGGAGGCCGCGAACCAGGAAAGGAGGGCACGGGAGGATCTCGAAGCCTTCCTCTCCACGGTCCACGCCCTCAAGACGCCTGCCACGGCCCTGTCACTCATGGCGGAGCGGGCCGAGCGCGACGGGAAGCCCCTCGACATCGCAAGTCTCAGGCTCGAGATCGACGAGCTCGACCGCATCCTGGACCGGGCCCTGGGCAGGCTCAGGCTGGCCGACTTCGAGCGCGGCTCGAGGATGGGCGTCATCCAGGCGGAGGAAGCCATACGGGCATCGGTACGGAAGCACCGGCGCATCTTCATCGCGCGCAACGTCTCCGTCGACATCGAGGGCTCCTTCGTGGCCGAAAGCGACCTCTACTGGCTTTCCTTCATCCTCGACCAGCTCGTATCGAACGCCGCCAAGTATGCCGCGTCGCGCATCGTCATCCGCCTTTCGACCGAAGGCAGGCATGGATGCATCGCGATATGCGACGACGGGCCGGGCTTCACCGAGGAGGACAGCCTCAGGGCCTTTGGCCGTTCCGCCTCGGGGAGCGCGGGGCTCGCGGACGACAGGGGCCCGGCTTCCTCGGGCTACGGCCTCCACCTTGCGCGACAGGCTGCCGCGCGGCTCGGCGCTTCGCTCCGCTTCGAGCCGGGCAAGGGAACCACCGCAATCCTCGAGATCCCTCTCGCCCTCGGCCCGCTTTCGGACATTACAAAAATGTAAGCCGCCTTCTCCGGGGGCGTAAGGTACTTCGATGGAAGCCAGGGACGCGTCGCGTGTAGCCTGACCGCGAAAGGAAAGACAGATGCCATTACTCACCGTTCGCGATCTTGCGAAGACCTATTCCTCACGCTTCGGCGGGCCAGCCTGTCGCGCGCTTTCGGGCGTCTCGCTCGAGCTCGACAGGGGCGAATTCGTGGCGGTCATGGGCCCTTCGGGCTCGGGCAAGACCACCCTTCTCAACCTCATAGCCCTCATCGACAGGCCCGATGCGGGTGATATCATGCTTGACGGCCAGGACTCCCGGGAACTCCGGGGAGACGCCCTCTCGGACTTCCGCCGCAAGCGCCTCGGCTTCGTCTTCCAGGACGCAAGCCTCATCGACACGATGACGGTGGCCGAGAACATCGCCCTCCCCCTCGCCCTCGACCGCATGGCAAAGGCCGAGATTGCCGAGAGGATCGACGATCTTTCATCGGCTCTCGGCATCGCCGAGGTCCTCCGCAAGTACCCCTGCGAGACCTCGGGCGGCCAGCGCCAGCGCGCAGCCGCGGCCCGTGCCCTCGCCTGCAGGCCGTCCCTCCTCCTTGCGGACGAGCCGACGGGAGCCCTCGACTCCATGTCGGGCAGGGACCTCATGGAACGTTTCGCCTCCCTCAACGAGGCCGGCCAGGCGGCCATCCTCATGGTCACCCACGATCCATTTGCCGCGAGCTGGGCGCGCAGGGTCATCTTCCTCAGGGACGGCCAGGTCTTCACCGAGATCAGGCGGGGCGGGGAGCGCAAGGCCTTCTTCGACCGCATCCTCGAGGTCCAGGCCGCGATGGAGGGGGCGGGCCGATGAACACGGTCAGCATCCTCGCCTCGAGCGCGCGGCGACGTTTCAGCGATGCCCTCCTCCTCGTCATCTCGACCGCGATCTCGGTGATGGCCATAGCTACCTTCACCGCTGCAGCCCGCTCGCCGACCGTCGCCGCGGCGACCGGAGCCAGACAGAGCCTCGCTTCGCTCTTCGCGAGCGCATCCTTCGTCACGGCCGTCTTCGCCGCCCTTTCGGGCTGGTTCTTCGCCGAGCACTACCTCTCGAGGCGTAAACGCGAGGTGGCCACCTGGCTCCTCGTCGGCATGCGCAAGCGGGTCGCCTTCGGGCTTCTCTCGGCCGAATTCCTCGCGGCGGCAGTCATCTCCTTCCTCGCGGGCGCCGGCTCGGGCCTCCTTCTCTCGAGGTTCTTTTCCCTCGCCTTGACGGCCATGATGAAGGAGAGGACGCCGATAGCCATGCCCTTTGGCGAGGCGTCCTTCGCGGTGGCGGGCATTGCCTGCCTCTTCCAGTTCCTCCTCGCGGCCATTCGTTCCGCCATCACGGTATCCCGGGTATCGATCGCCGACCTCATGCGTTCCGAGCGGGAAGCCGAGAGGCCCCCCCGCGCCCGCCCCTTCCTCGCCGCGGCGGGCGTCATACTCATCATCGCAAGCTATTCCGTCGCGGTCTTCGCCGACGGGTCCCTCGCGGCGGTATCCATCCTTCCGGTCCTCATCTGCACGATAGCCGGCACCTTCCTGTGCTTCGGGGCCCTCGTGCCGACCCTCGCCGCCTCCTTCAGGACGCGCAAGGCGGGAGTGGGCGCCGCGGCCCTCGTGGCCGCAGCCCAGATCAGCTTCAGGTCGCGACGCAACGCGAGGCTCCTCGCCCTCACCGCCGTCCTCGTCGCGGTGGCGGCCACCGCCTGCGGCACGGTGATAGCGCTCAACGTGAGCGATTCAGCCGTAACGAGGCGTTACTGTCCCCATGACATCGAGCTCGCCGGGCCCGGTCCCGAGACCATCGAAAAGGTCAATGGAATCCTTGCGCGAGCCGGCCACCGCGGCCCCGCTCCCCTCGTCGTGGAATTCGCCAAGGGAGAACTCACCCTGGCAAACGGCGAGACCTTCACGGCAAGCGTTTTCTCCCGCTCGGCCTGGGTAGCGGCCCTCGCCAGCCTTGGCGAAAAGGCGGGCCCCCAGATCGGCTCCGGAAGTTTCCTGGCCTCCATGGCGCTCTCCGGCGTCTCTGACAGCCGAAGCCCCATGGGCGCGGTGCTCAGGGCAGGAAGCGCATCCATCGCCGTCACCTCGATCCCCGCAAAATGCCTGCCGCCGCTCTCGTTCAGGACGGCCGTCAACGCGGTCATACTCGCGGATTCCGACTACGAGGCCTTCAAGGCTGCTGTGGGCGAAGGAAGGATCGCGAGGGCGGCCGTCTGGGATGACGTCGATCCCGACATCGTCCGGGCGGCGCATGATGCGCTCTCCGCCCTCGAGCCGCGAACTCCCATGATCCGCGTCGATGTCCTGGCGGAGCACGACAGCCTCAACGGCGCCATGCTCTTCGTCGGCATCTTCCTCGCTGCGGTCTTCCTCCTCTGCGCCATCTCCCTCCTCGTCTTCAGGGTGACCGAGGATTCGCGCGACGACGCAGATCGTTACCGTACACTGCAGGACCTGGGGGCGACCAGGTCGGTCGTGAGGAAGTCCATCGTCCTGCAGGACCTCTTCTCCTTCGGCCTGCCCCTGGTCTTCGGGCTCATGCACTGCACGGCCGCCCTCGTCATGATGCGCAACATCGCAGGCTATGCCAACGCGGGCCCCACGATGATCGTGGGCGCGGCCGCGGTGCCGGCCTTCCTCGTCGCCATGGCACTGGCGACCGACCGCCAGCTCGACTACAGCTACAGCCGCGGACGATCACCTCAAGAAAGGAACTGACCTACCATGAAACGCATATTCCTGGCCGCGATCAGCATCGCGGTCCTCCTCCCCTGCGCTCCGGTTCCCGCGACCGCCCAGGACAGGACGCTCGCCATCGATCCCCTGGCCGACGGTATCACGATCGCGGCCGGTCTTGGCGCATCCCTCGCAAGCGAACTCTGGCTCGACGGCCCGACCGAAGGCATGGCGCTGCCCTCCGTCGACGACCGCGCCGACCTTCCCTGGCTCGACGGAATCGCCTGCTTCCCCTATGACAAAGGGCTCTCGAAGGCCTCGCTCGCAACCCTCGGCCTCGGGCTTGCCTTGCCCGCGGCCCTCGCCCTCGGCTGTGACGGCCCCGATCTCCTTTCCGCGGCCGTCTGCTACTCGGAGGCCCTCATGTGGACCTTTGCCGCGAAGAACGTCATGAAGGCCTTCTTCCCCAAGGCCAGGCCCTATACCTGTTTCGGGGCTCCGGCAGAAGGGGAGCTTGCCGACGAGGCCTGGGAATCCTTTCCCTCGGGGCACGCAGCCCTCGCCTTCTGTTCCGCCACCGCCTTCACGACCCTTGCCCTGGAGCTCGTGCCGGATAGGCCCGAGACGCCCTGGCTCATAGGTGGCGCATATCTTCTCGCCTGCGGGACGAGCTGCCTCCGTGTGGCCTCGGGTCAGCACTTCCTCGGCGATGTCGCGGCAGGCGCCATCCTGGGCTCGGCGATAGGCTACCTTGTGGTGCGGCTCCACGAGAGGGCTCCGTCTTCCGCCGATTCGCCGGCCGCCAAGCTGCAGTTCAGGCGGCAGGGCCTGCCCATTCTCACCCTCTGCTATCGATTACCCTGAGCCGATGGCGTCGCCGCGCCGGCTTCAGGTTGAGCGGCCGGCCAGCCAGGCCTCGAGTTCCTTCTTCCTGGTCGGAACCATGGCCGCGCAGCCCCTGATGAGGTCGGCAAGGAGGGCGGGCGGGAAGCGGGAGAGGAAGTCTCCCGCTTCCATGCTCCCCCCGAAGAAGGCCTCACTGTCGTGGCTTCTCGCCGCCCACTCGCGCGGCTCAAGCCTGTCGTAGAGGTAGAGGGCCAGCGGAGAATTCCTCAGGTCGAAGGAAGACTCCTCGAGGCGGCCGTCCCTGAGGAGGCGATAGACCTCGTTGTTCGCATCGAGCCAGGGCGGAGTGGTCGAGGTCGTGAGCTTGCCGAGGAGGGTTTCGGCTTCCGTCCCTTCGGAAGGGATATCGCCCATGAAGAGGGCCACAGGTGCATCCCCGCCCGATATCCTCGCTATGGCCTCAAGCAAGGCCGTAGCGAGGAGCTTGGCCCTGAGGTAGGTATCGGCCAGGGCGAGGTTGCGCCGCGACGCATCCGCATACTTCTTCATCCTGGCCGCATCGGGATGATCCCCATAGGAATGGTAGACCGAGGCGGGATCGAGGCCGAGGAAGAAGGCCCTCGTTTTCTGGAGGGCCACGCGGTATTCCGAGATGGAGAAGGTTCCGCGCCGCCTCAGGCCCGCGTTGGATTCCGGCAGGAGCTTCCAGGTATTGCTGAGGAAGAGGCCTGCATCGGCGAGGGAAAAATCCTTCACGTCTGTGTTTCCGAAATCCACCGAGCGCCTGACGATGCGCTCGATGGACTCATCATCGAGGGCGGCAAGGCCTTCGGCCGCCAGGCTGCGCAACCGCGAAGCCAGCTTCTCGGCCGGACCGCCCGACACATCGCTTTTCCTGAAGGGTATGCTCGCCTCGATGCAGGCGGCCACGGCGACCACGACCTCGCGCGATGTGTGCCCTCCTATGAGATGGGCCATGCAGAGGGCCGAAAGGAACTCGTTGAGCCCCTTGTATGGATCCAGCTTCTGCCCTTCGCTGAAGCCGAAGATCCCAAGGCAAAGACGATAGGCGACATCGTCTGGCTCCCTTCCTTCCAGGAGGTAGATGGACTGACCGTCAACCCGGAGATAGGCGGAAAGAAAACCCGAGAGGTCGGGGGGAAGGCCTTCATCGATCTGATAATAGACAAGATCATGGAAAACCGCAGCGAGGACGGTTTCCGCCTCGGCCCCGTCAAGGAAGCCGAAGATATGCTCCATGGTATGGAATTGCCGGGACTGGTAGGACATCGTCCTGTGGATGACGACGGCAACGCGCTCGAGCTCCCTGCATTCGCAGGACATGCCCAGCCTGCGGGAAGCGTCCATGAGAACATCGATGAGCCTATGTAGCATACCCTGTCCCATGCCGTCCTCCCCTTTCATTTTTCCGCATGCACGATTACGCCCGTCCATTCAGGCGGCGGGGGCGTCAGCGCAAAGAAAGAACTCCGCTCAAGGAACATCCTCGTGACGGGATCCTCGGGCATGATCTGCAGGATCTCGCCGAAGATGCGGGTCGATTCAGGAAATTCCCTTGCATAGTAGTGCGAGAGGGCCTTCTCGTGGAGCCTCCAGGCCCTTTCCTCCTCCGGCGACAGCAAGAGCCTCATGGTATAGATCGCTTCCTCCGTCTCCCGGCCCTTGACCCGCGTCCTGTCGATGAGCCTGCAAGGAAAGTCGCCCGAGACGAGTTCCTTGACCGATCCAGAGACGATGAGGGGCTCATGGTAGTACTTCGTGAGGCCCTCGATGCGCGAGGCGAGGTTGACCATGTCGCCGATGACCGTGTAGTCCATCTTGCGGTCCGACCCGATGTTGCCGATGGTCATGGAGCCGTAATTCACGCCTATGCCGATAGCGATCGGCCCGTGACCGGCTTGCGCCCGTTGCTTGTTGAAAGTATCGAGCTCCCGGAGCATGTCGAAGGCCGCGACCGCAGCGTGGTAGGCGCTCCGGGAGTCCGGCGCGGGAGCGCCGAAGAAGGCCATGAGGGCGTCGCCGATGTACTTGTCCACAACGCCGTCATGCCGGAAAACGGCGTCCGCCATCCTGCCGAAGTACTGGTTGAGGAATTCGACGACCTCGTGCGGCCGCATCCACTGAGAGAGATCCGTGAAATTGCGGATGTCCGAGAAGAGGACGGCGAGGCTCCTGTCCTCTCCGACCAGCATCTGCTCGGGCGAGGCGAAGAACCTCTCGATGACAGGCGCAGGCACGTATTTCTGGAAGATGTTCCGGATCCTCGACTCCCGCCGGTGCGCGATGGCGGCCTCCAGCGCGTAGTGCTTGATCTCCCCATAGGCAGCCTCGAGCGACGCGGCCATGGCGTCGAAGGAGTCGCCGAGATCGCCTATCTCGTCGTCATAGGGCAGGCAAAGCCGGTGGGAGAGGTCTCCGGTCTCGACGACGAGGCGCATGCTCCTCGCCACCTTGCGGATGGGGCGCGTGATGAGCCCCGTAAAGACGGCAAGGAGGGCTGCGGCTGCCACGGCGGCGACGATGCCCACGATGACGCTCTGCGTGATGATCCGCGTCACCGGGCTGAAGAATCGGTCGGCCAGGACGCTGACCACGAGGGTCCAGCCGAAGGGCGGAAAGGATGCGATGAAGGAGACGCGATGACCATCCGGCAAGGCGAGATCGCGCCAGCCTTCGGCGGTGCCGCGCAATCCCGAGAGCGCGGCCACATCGGCATCCGACCAGTCGCCGTCCCCGACTCCGAAGGCGAGGCTTCCCGCGCTGTCGATGGCGGCTATCCTTTCACCTGGCTCGCCTGCAAGGCCGTCGGCGTAGGCGGAAACGGTCGCCTTGGCTGCAGCCACGAACTCGGGGGAGCCCGAAAGGCCGTTGGACTCAAGGAGGCGGGACTGGGAATTGGCAAAGCGTACGAGCTCTTCCGTCTTGAATCGCAGGTGGTCGGCCGCGATCGAGGCTATGCCCTGCCGTGCCGCGCGCGCCGCAAGGGTCGTCTGAACCGCCATGGGCGCCACGAGGACCGGCAGGAAGAGGAGGATGATGCGCGGAGCGATCTTCACGCCTACAAGCATAGTGGATGAGGCGAGCGGCGACAAAGGGAAGCCCCGAGCGGACTATACATTTGTACAGCCGGCAGCCGCGGGCCGCCGGGGCATGGCCCTTGCCGTTTGCGGCTCCCGACGCCGTACGCTAGGCTTGTAGCTGGAGGCAAGCGGTGGCCGGACTCCTCGAGAAAGCCCTTCGCATCCGAAGCGCCCAGGGTGGCGAGGGGGAGGCGGAAGTCGTATCCGGCGAGGAAAGGCAGAAGATCCTCGATGATATCGAGATCCTTTTCCGCACACAGAGGCCGCATGCCCAGGACCGCAGACAGGGGAAGCGGCTCAATGGACTCGCCCTCCCGGTGGCGGCCAACGTGGTGGGAATCCTTTTCGTCGCCGCCTGCATCCTTGCCTTCGTGCTCTCCGGAGCGGGCTCCTTCGGGACCGTCGGGCGGGGAGCCTCGGCAAACCTTGCCGCCGAAGGGCTTATCATCGAGCAGGTACGGCACGAGGCAGGAGAAGCGCTCTCGGAACGGGAGCGAAGGATAGCCGAGATACAGGCGGAACTGGATCGCCTGTCGCAGGCGCGGCAGGTCGAGGCCCTGGCCCGGACGGCCTCCCCGCAGCCCGGGCTTTCCCGGAGCGTCGAGGCCCAGGAAGAAGCGCTCAAGGCGGAACTCGCCGCCCTGCAGGCAGCGTCCGCGGTCAGCCTTGCCGATCTCGATCGCCGGCGTGCGCAGACCGATTTCCTCCTCTCGGAATTGCGGGGCATCTACGCCGAATCGCGGAGTCTTGCCGCGAAGGGACAGTTCGCGGAAGCGCGCGAGCAGGCCGCATCGGGAGCCGCCATCGTTCGGCAGCTTTCCGCTTCGGATCAGGGCCTCCAGGAACTGGCTCCCCTCCTCAACGAGGGGAGCGCGGCCCTCGATGAGGTCCTCAGGATAGCCGCGGCCCAGCCCTCTTCAGCCGATGCGGCGGCCATGGCGGAACGGTTGCGCGAGATCGACCTTGAGCGCGAGGGGCTCCGCAACGAGCTCGAGGGCATGCGACGCGCCATGACTGCCAGCGAGGCAGACAGGGCTGCCCTCGACGCGGCCCAAAGGCAGGCTCGGGCACGGATGGCGCAGCTGGAAAAGCAGGCCGCGGAACTTTCCCTGGCCCTTTCGGACAGGATCCGGCAGGACGAAGAGCGCCGCAGGGAATACCAGCTTGCCTTCCAGCGGCTGGAGGCTGCCCTCGCCGAGGCTCCCTCCTACCTCTCCGGCAAGGGTGCCGCGAACGACGAGCTCATATTGTCGATACTCGAGGAGAAGCTTGAACTGCGGGAAGAGGCTGCAGCCAGGTCGGCCCTCAAGCCGGGCACCGGGTTCTACGACAAGCTTGACCGCTACCTGGCGGACATCGCCGCGGCGGAGCACCGCGAGGGCGAGGAGGATGCCTTGCGCCAGGCGGCCCTCGCATTGCGGCGCCTCCGCGAGTCGCTCGGCCCGGCACCAGGCACTTCAGCCGACTCCGCGACAGGAGAAGGGACTGCAGATTCCTCGGGCATCGATGCCGCCCAGGCTTATCTCGAGGAACTCGACCGCCTTCTCGAAACCCTCCTCGCGGCCCGCAACGACGACTAGTTCGGCAGGGAGAAGGCCTCGTTCGAGGGAGCGGAATAGAGCGCGCCCTTGTAGGACATCACCCGGTAGGTGTAGCCGACATTCGGCGAACAGCTCGCATCGACGAAGGTCGTCACATCCGCGGCCGTATACCCCACGGCGGCAAAGGAACCGGCCCCGCTCTTCCTTTCGATCAGGAAACCATCCTCCGAAGTAGAATTGTCCGTCCAGACGAGGGCAATCTCGTGCGGGTTGCCATAGGAACCGTCGGCGACGAGGTCAGTGGGAATGGCGGGCAGCACGGTGACATTGAGTTCCACCGTCGCGGACGGCATCTCCGAATCGGCGACGAGAACGGTGTCGATGTTGCTCCCGACGACATGACCGGCCGTGTATTCGCCGGTGACGCCGTTGATGTTCCCGCCGGATCCGCAGGTCGATAGGGAGTAATAGTAGTCCGGCGTTCCGCCGTATGCGGAGAAGATGGCGGTCTTTCCCTCTTCCACCGAGGTTGCCGTCGCATTGAGGCCCAGGACTCCGTCGGCGACGACGGTCACTGTCGCGGAGCTGGTCACGCCGAGGGCGTCGGTCACCATGACGACGGCCGTCTCGGAGGACGCGCCCGCCGTATATAAGCCCGCCGCGCTCATCGACCCCGAGCCCGAAAGCTGCGTGAAGACATAGGGCGATTGCCCCCCCACAGCGGTGAACCAGGTTGCCGAAGAGGTTTTTACCGCGACGAGGGCCGGCATGATGCTGACATGCTGCGGCTCCTGCACTGAAATCGTGGCGGTGGCGCTTATGCCCCGTCCATCGGTCAGCGTCACGGTGCTGGTGCCGCCCGCGCTTCCCGCGGTGAAAAGGCCAGAGCTGTTGTCGATGGAGCCGCTTCCGGAAGTGATCGCGTAGAAATAGGGAGGGATGCCGCCAAGGGAGGTGAACAGGCAGCTCTTCGTGATGAGGAGGGAAACGGCCGAAGGCAGGATGAAAAGAGGCTCCGGTTCCTGCACCGAGACCGTGGCGCTGGCGCTTTGCCCCCGCCCGTCGGTCAGGGTCACGATGGTGGTGCCAGCCGCAGTCCCGGCTGTATAGACGCCCGTACTGCTGTCGATGGTCCCATTGCCCGAAGTGACCGCATAGGAATAGGGAAGAAGGCCGCCATGACCGGCGAAGGTGCAGCTCTCCATGGCAGGAAGGGAAACGGAGGACGGCGTAATGGTGACAGGCTGCGGATCCTGTACCGTAATCGTGGCGGTGGCGCTTATGCCCCGTTTATCGGTCAGGATCACGGTAGTGGTACCGGCCGTAGTCCCTGCGGTGAAAACTCCGGTGCTGCTGCCGATCGAGCCGTTGCCGGATGCGATTGCATAGTAATAGGGCGGAACGCCGCCAAGGGGACTGAAGGTGCAGCTTTCCGTGATCACCAGGGTAATTGCCGATGGCAATATGCCGACGGAATCCGGTTCCCGCACGGAAATCGTGGCGCTGGCGCTTTGACCCCGTCCGTCGGTCAGGGCCACGACGGTCGTGCCGACCGCGGCCCCTGCAGTGAATACGCCCGTGCTGCTGTCGATATTCCCATCGCCCGAAGCGACCACATAGGAATAAGGGGGAATGCCGCCAAGGCCTGAGAAGGTGCAGCTCGTCAGGGCAGGCATGGAAACGGCGGAAGGCGAAATGGCGACAGGCTGCGGTTCCTGTACCGTGACCGTCGCGGTGTCGCTAATGCCCCGGCCATCGGTCAGGGTCACGGTGCAGACGCCTGAGCTGGTCCCTGCCGTGAAAACGCCTGTGCTGCTGTCGATGGAGCCGTCGCCTGAAGTGACCGCGTAGTAATAGGGAGGAATGCCGCCCAGGTGACTGAACGCGCAGCTCTCCGTGATGACCAGGGAGGCTGACGAAGGCAGGATGGTGATGGGACGAGGGCCCAGGACCTGGACGTTCGCGCGCGCGCTCTTTCCTGTCGCGTCGGATACCTGGATCACGGCCTCGCTGGCCGCCGATGGCGCGGTATAGACACCGGTCTTAGGATCGATGGAGCCTCCGCCCGAGATCACGCTGAAAACGTAGGTCGGACGGCCGCCGCTCGCGCTGAAGCTCGCCGTTTCATCGGAGTAGATCAGGGTGGAACCGGGATCGATGGTGAGGGGATCGAGAAAGACATCATAGATGAGGAAGTCCTGGCAGGACGCCAGCAGGAAGGCCAGGACGGCAACCCGACAGATCCTTTGGCGACACATATCGAAGCCTCCTAGAAACGCAAACCGAGCCCAAGGACGGGCACCAGCGCGATGAGGGGCTCACTCCGTTCGAAGACCACCATCATCTGAAGCTCAAGCCCGATGGAGAATTTCGGGCTTGGCAGGAAGTCCATGCCCAGGCCCGCAGAGCCGAAGGGCAGTATCTTTCCGACGACCTCGAGGCCTTCGGCTTCCGCCGCGACGTAGAGGGGACCGCAGCCAATACGGCAGCGGAACCTCACCGGCGAGGCCTCCGGCAAAACCAGGCCTATCTCGGGCCCGAGGGTGATGAGGTGGAGGGCGCCGTCCACAAGACCGGTCGGGGAGAGCCGGGCGTACCCCGTGCGCAACGCGGCATCAATGCGCAGGATTCCGGTACCCAGGCGCGCTCCGACGCGGAGGGAGACATCGATGCCATAACGGAAGCTCTCGCTGGCCTGGCCAATGACAAAGACCGGCCCGGAATCCGCGTCAAGGAAGAGGATCCCAGCCGGCTTGCCTGCCGCAGGGAGGATTACAGCGGCTCCCTCGGCCTCGCCGGGAAGCGGTAGGGCTGGCAAGACCGCAGGCTCTGCAGGAGTCGCGGCAGATGACGCAAGCGCTTCGCCATCCGGCACCGGAAGGGCTCCAGGGCCCGGGGGAGCTGCCGTCGAGGGGACGGGCGCTTCCGCGACCATGACGGAAAGGAGGTCGGCGACATCCTGCCTTGCCTTCGCGGCGGGCATGGGCCCGGGACCAGGCGGTTCACTGGCCTCGTCCTGAGGATTCGCGCGCGTCAGGTCAACACCCGAGTCATGGATAAGCCGCGCCACCGCGTCCAGGAGCTGCACGTCAAAATCGAGGGAGAGCCGTCCCGACAGGACCGTCGAGGAGAGGCATAGCCCGTCGGGCGCAAGGAAGGAGAGTTCGAGGCGATAATCTCCATTTAGGTAGGAAGCGTCGGCCTGAAGGGTCCAGGAAGCGGCAGGTCCCGGCGCAGGGCTCTCGCCGACCGGCGCCGGCCCCACCGGCAGGCAGCCGGCCTGTTCCAGGGCGAACGCGGCGCAGCGCTCCACGAGGCCGGACAGTTTTTCACCGCCCTTCTCGCTGCGGCAGCTTACCAGGATCCTCGTCTGGGAGTGACCAACGACAGGCGACAACAGGAAGGCGAGGACAACGACGAAGCAAAAACGCTCCATCACCTATCCTTCCGAGGGCCTTTTACATCCTTCGATATCTCAAGTATATCGCGCGGCCCGGAAGGTTCAATGAAGCAGGACAATGCGCAGGTAGAGGCTATGGCCGGGCCAGGGACGGGCTGCGGCCCGGGAAAAAGGAAAGGCGCCCGAAGGCGCCTTTCCCTGAAAATCGAAAGAGGCTTTCAGACGCGCTTGTATTCCTTGATGGCCTTGCGGAGGGTCGCTTCGAGCTCGTCCTTGTGGACGCGAACCTGCTCCATCGAGTCGCGGAAGCGCACGGTGACCGTGCCGTCTTCCTTTGTCTGGTAGTCGACCGTAACGCAGAAGGGAGTGCCCACCTCGTCCTGCCTGCGGTAGCGGCGGCCGATGGCGCCGGACTGGTCGTAGTCCGTGGAGAACTCCTCCTTGAGGCCCTGCCTGATCTCCTGCGCGAGCTCCGCAAGGCCGTCCTTCTTCATGAGGGGGAGGACGGCGACGGTGACCGGCGCGAGGTTCGGGTGGAAGTGGAGCACGGTGCGCCAGTCATCCTCGTTGCCCTTGTCCGCGACCTTCTGCTCCTCGTAGGCATCGCAGAGGACCATGAGGAGCTGTCGGGTGAGGCCGGCGCTCGTCTCGATGATGTAGGGGATGTAGCGCTCGTTGCCGTTGTCCTGGTCGATGTACTGGAGGTCCTTGCCGGAGAACTGCTGGTGGCGCGTCAAGTCGAAGTTCGTGCGGTTGTGGACGCCCTCGAGCTCCTTGAAGCCCATGGGGAACTCGTACTCGATGTCGTAGGCGTCCTTGGCGTAGTGCGCGAGCTCGTCCGGCCCGTGCTGGTGCCAGCGGAGC
>Ga0209098_1000101_pt1 | contig 92043 bp, 67 predicted proteins | sample AD_JPNHW1_MetaG_FD_184429 | JGI IMG/M metagenome (GOLD analysis project Ga0209098, IMG submission 184429) | Active sludge microbial communities of municipal wastewater-treating anaerobic digesters from Japan - AD_JPNHW1_MetaG (SPAdes) (version 2) | ecosystem: Engineered > Bioreactor > Anaerobic...
GGGCGACAAGTTCTTCGACGACGTCCTCGCCGGAAACGCCAGGTTCACCGACAAGCCCTTCGTCGACGCCCTCGCCGTGATCGCCAACCTCTACCAGGACGGCATCATCCAGCGCACCGACAACCAGGTCGGCTACGGCGAGGCCGCCGGCCTCTTCGCCTCCGGCAAGGCCGCGATCTACATCGACGGCGACTGGCGCGCCGGCGCCTATATCGCCGACAAGAGGAGCGGCAAGGCCCTCATCGACCCGGCAACCCAAGAGAGCGACTTCGTCCTCGCTCCCCTCGTGGCTTTGCCCGGCGAGGTCGATCCCGGTGTCGTCTCCGCGGTCGCAGGCCCCGGCTGGGCCATCAACGGCGCCCTCAAGGAGGGCTCCCCCGAGGAAGCGGCCGCAGTCCGCCTCTTCAAGTACCTCTACTCCCCCGAAGTCCAGGCCATCCATTTCAGCACGGGCGCCTATGTCCCGACCCGAAAGGGCGTCAGGGCAGGGGTCGAGCCCCTCATCGCCAAGGTCTCCCTCTTCCATGAAGAGGCCCCTGGAACCTGCGCCGTCCTCGACGTCGTCTTCGAGCCCTTGGTCTACAACACGCTCAACTCCGGCCTCGCCGCGCTTGGCAGCGGGACGAGGACGCCCGAGGAAGTCGCTGCCGCCGTCCAGAGGGCGTTCGACGCCTGGAAGGCCGGCAGGAGCTAGGCGTTTCAAAGAGCTCCGGCAGGCGGCGGCCCTGGCAGGCTCTATCAACGGAGCCTGCGATCCCTTGCGAATCTTCGTTGACGAGTCAACATAGCCGTGATATACCATGATTGGTTGGGATAATCAACCAACCAATGGAGAGAGTCGTGGCCAGCAAGGATCTGGGATCAAAGTCCGCAAGTCGAATCTTCCGCACCATCTGGCGGAAACCCGGGATCAGCCGGGTCGACATCGCCCAGGCCCTCGACCTCGACAAATCCACGGTCACGAACCAGGTGAACCGCCTCATCGAACTTGGCCTTATAGAGGAGGCGGAGGCCGGCGAGGCCTCGAGCAGGGGCGGCCGCCGCCCCATCCAGCTCGCCATCCGCAAGGAATTCGGCAGCATCATCGGCATCGAGATCCAGGTGGCCTCCTTCAGGGCCCTCGCCGTGGATCTCTCCGGCGAAGTCCTCGGCGAGATCAAGGGCCCCGTCGAGGTGGACTACGACAGCTTCCCCGGCGTGGCCCTCGACATCGAGAAGAAGGCCCAGGCCAAATTCGGCTCGGGGCCGAGCCCCGTGCTCGGCGTCGGCGTGGGCGTCGGCGGCCTCGTGGACCTCAAGAAGAGCCGCATCCGCTATTCGCTGCCCCTCGGCATCACCAAGCCCCTCGACTTCGGCAAGCTCGTCGCCGCGCGCATCGACCTGCCCTGCTTCGTGGAGAACGACGCCAACTGCTGCGCCTGGGGCGAGCTCTCCTTCAACCGGGGCGAGGACCTCCGCGACTTCCTCTTCGCCCTCGTCGAGTACCGCAGGGACCAGACCTCCCTCGGCCGCTACGGCGGCATGGGCGTGGGCTTCGGCATAGTCCACGGCGGCAGGGTCTACTCGGGCTCCCATGGGAACGCCGGCGAATTCCGCTCGGCCTTCTGCGAGGGCAGGGGAGAGCAGCAGTTCTCCCTCGCCCTCGACGAGCTCCGCCGCGCCGGCGACGACCCCAAGGTCCTCGAGCGGACCGCCGACGAGCTCGCGCGCAACATGGCCATGCTCGTCAACACCATGGACTTCGACCATGTCTACATCGGGGGCGACATCGAGAGCCTCAAGATCGACTTCCCGGCCCTCCTCAGGCGTCGCCTCGAGGAGAACTGGATGTACCCCTCGCCGCGGGACGTCGAGATCCGCTACACGAGCCTCGGCGAGAGGGCGGTCGCCTACGGCGCGGCCGGGATGATGCTCGAGCGCCTCGTGGCCGAACGCCTCCTCCCGGGCCTGGGCGGCGAGCGCGTCAAGGGACGGGAGGGCGCCTCCCGGGAATAGCAGGTTCATAGCCGGCCCGCGGCGCAGGCCCGGACCGTTGATGGAGTCATCAAGTATTAGGAGGATCAGGGTATGAAGCAGAGGAAGATTCTGTTCGCTCTCCTCGCAGTGGCCATCGTGTCGAGCCTCGCGCTCGGCGGCTGCGCGAAGAAGCCGAAAGTCGTGACCCTCAAGGTCATGAACTACCAGCAGGCCGACCAGGCCGGCTACCAGGAAGACGTGAAGATCTGGGAGGATTTCCAGAAGGCCAATCCCGACATCAAGCTCGAGATGGAAGTCCTCTTCAACGATCCCTACCACCAGAAGCTCCAGGCCTATGCCGCAGCCGGCACCCTCCCCGACGTCTTCTACGTCTGGCCGGGCGCGCGCTCCGCGGTCATCCATGAGAAGCATCTCGCCAAGGATCTCGCCCAGCTCCTCGGGCCCGACTACCTCAAGGACTTCTCCGCCGCCGCCACGAACCCGAACAACCAGCTCGGCAAGTACATGGCCATGCTTCCCCAGTCCTTTACCTACACGTCCGTCATGTACGTGAACAAGAAGCTCCTCGCGGACAACGGCTTTGCCGTCCCGACCACCTACGCCGACCTCAAGGCCATGGTCCCGAAGCTCAAGGCCAAGGGCATCGCCGTCGTCATGCTCCCCAACAAGGACGCCTGGCCGATGCAGTCCTGCCTCTTCTCCACGGTCGCGGGCCGCATGGCGGGCGACAAGTTCTTTGACGACGTCCTCGCCGGAAACGCCAAGTTCACCGACAAGCCCTTCGTCGACGCCCTCACCGTGATTGCCAACCTCTACAAGGACGGCATCATCCAGCGCACCGACAACCAGGTCGGCTACGGCGAGGCCGCTGGCCTCTTCGCCTCCGGCAAGGCCGCGATCTACATCGACGGCGACTGGCGCGCCGGTGCCTACATCACCGACAAGAAGACCGGCAAGGCCCTCATCGACCCGAAGGCCCAGGACAGCGACTTCGTCCTCCTGCCCTTCGTCTCCATCCCCGGCGAGGTCAACCCCGGCGTAGTCTCCGCGGTCGCGGGCACCGGCTGGGCCATCAACGGCGCCATCCCCGCGGGCTCCGACCAGGAGAAGGCCGCCGTCCGCCTCATCAAGTACCTCTACTCCCCCGAGGTCCAGGCCATCCGCTTCAGCACGGGCGCCTATGTCCCGACCCGCCAGGGCGTCAAGGCCGACGTCGAGCCCCTCGTCGCCAAGGTTCCCCAGTTCTACGCCGACAACGCGAAGACCTGCTACGTCGTCGACGGCGTCCTCGATCCCTCGGTCTACAACGTGATCAACTCCGGCCTCATCGAGCTCGGCAACGGCACCACGACCCCCGAGAAGGCGGCCGCCGCAGTCCAGAAAGCCTACGAGACCTGGAAAGCCGCCCAGAAGTAAGCCATCATTGAACGCATCCCGGTCCCGGACGGGACCGGGATGGCGTCCAGGGCCGGCCAGGCCCCGCGAGGCAGACGCCTCCCCGATGCCCGGCCGGCCCCTTTCGCGGCGATGGCACCCGCCTCTCCCGCAGACAATCCACGACCCGGAGGCCTGCATGGCTCGCATGAAACATGTCGATCGCGAAGAAGGTCGAGCCTACTGGATGATGGTGCTCCCCGCCTTTCTCATCTACCTGCTCGTCATGGCCTTTCCCATCATCCTCTCCGCAGTCCTCTCCGTCTCCGACTACTCGGGCGGCAAGATGTTCGGCGGCGAACGCTGGGGCTTCGCCGGCTTCGGGCAGTACGCCCGCGTCTTCGCCGATCCCTTCTTCTGGAACGCCTTCAAGAACAACATGTATGTTGTCCTCATCTCGGTCTTCGGCCAGCTGCCCCTCGGCTTCATCTTCGCCTACATCATCTACCGCAGGCTCGTGAAGTGGCCCGACTTCTGGCAGACCGTCCTCTATGTCCCGAACATCATCTCCATCATCGTCGTGGGTCTCCTCTGGCAGACCATCTTCTCACCCAACGGACCCATCGGCGAGATCATGAACAACATGTACCGCCACGATTTCCAGGAGCAGCTCAGGGCCATCCTCGGTCCGGCTTCCGGCTTCACCGTGACGGACTCCATGGTCAGGCGCATCCTCGAACTCGCAGGACCCGCAGGCGCCTCGCAGTTCGGCGATCCCTTCCCGGAACTGAAATCGCTCATCCTCTCCTTTGGAACCTCCGGGCCCGACGGCTATCAGCAGCTTGTCGACGGCCTCACCAACCTCTTCGTCCAGAAGTGGAGCCCGCAGTTCCTGAACAAGCCCGATGTGGCCATGCTCCCCGTCCTCTTCGTCATCCTCTGGATGTACACGGGCATGTACCTCATCCTCTTCCTCGCGAACATGCAGAAGATCGACACACAGATCATAGAATCCGCCCGCATCGACGGCGCCCGCGAGGGGCAGGTCATGCGCTACATCATCCTCCCGTCCCTCTCGGGCACGGTGGTCAACTCCGCCATCCTCGCCATCTCCGGATCACTCTCGTCCTTCGCCCTCATCTTCGCGATGACGGGCGGAGGCCCGTCGAGGGTTACCGAGATCATATCGATATACATGTACAACAACGCCTTCCTCGGAAGGCCCAATTTCGCGCTTGCCAACGCGATAGCCCTCATCACGGTGGCCATCAGCTTCCTGCTGATCATGCTGACCAAGGCGCTCGAGAAGCGCTTCGGCGGGAAGGAGGAGTAGGCCATGTCCGAAGAACTCAAGACCGGATTCCTCGCGAGGGCCGGTGTCGCCCTCGCCAAGGCCCTCGCCTACACGATCATGATCGTCTTCACGGTCATGACCCTCTACCCGATCGTCTGGCTCATCATCAATTCCTTCAAGACGACCCAGGAATTCCAGGTGAGCCAGCTCGGCTTCCCGAAGGAGCCGACCTTCCAGAACTACACGCTCGCGTGGGAGTTCGGCGATTTCGGCAAGCTCTTCCCCAACTCCCTCATCTACACGATAGGCGCCACGGCCGGCATCATCGTCCTTTCGCTCCTCGCGGGCTTTGCCTTCGCCAAGATCAAGTCGCGGGCCACGAAGCCGATCTACGCCTCCTTCGTGATCGGGATACTCCTCACGGTCAACACCCTCATGATTCCGCTCTTCCTCGAGATGACGCTTCTCGGCCTCTATGACACGAGGCTGGCCGTCCTCCTCGTCTACATCGGCGCGGGGCTGCCGACAGGCGTTTACCTCGCGACGGAGTTCATCAAGGGCATACCCACGGCCCTCGTGGAATCCGCGCGCATCGACGGCGCAGGCTTCTTCAGGATTTTCTGGAAGATCATCCTGCCCATGGCCGCGCCCGTGGCCACGACCCTCGCAATACTCAACATAACCGGCATCTGGAACGAGTTCGCCCTCATCAACATCCTCGTGTCCAAGACCGAGCTCAAGTCCCTGCCCCTCGGCATCTTCAAGTTCTCGGGCTCCCTCTCCACGGACTACGGCAAGCAGTTCGCCGCCCTCACGATCGGCATGGCGCCCATGCTCATCTTCTACATGGTCTTCCGAAAGCAGATCACGAAGGGTGTCGCGGCCGGGGCGGTGAAGGGATGAGGCCGATGAAGCAGCGCATCGCGACACCCGAGGGTGTCGCGGCCGGGGCGGCAAAAGGCTAGGCATGCGCGGATTCCTCTGGGGCGTCTCCACTTCCTCATACCAGATCGAAGGCGCCCCCGACTCAGGCGGCAAGGGCGAGTCCATCTGGGACGTCTTCTGCCGCCAGCCTGGCCGTATAGCGGACGCAAGCTCGGGCGACGTCGCCTGCGACGGCTATCACCGCTGGAAGGACGACATCGCCCTCATGCGGGACCTTGGAGTGGGCGCCTGCCGCTTCTCGGTGTCCTGGCCCCGCATCCAGCCCTCGGGCCGGGGGCCTGCCCTCGAGGCCGGTCTCGACTGGTACCGACGCTTCGCGGAAGGCCTCCTCGCCGCAGGCATCGAGCCCTGGGTGACCCTCTACCACTGGGACCTGCCCCAGGCCCTCGAGGAGGGCGGCGGCTGGACGGCCCGCGACACGGCCTTCCGCTTTGCCGAGTATGCCGAGATCGTCTATCGCGCCCTGGGCGGCCTCGTCTCGGGCTGGGCGACCCTCAACGAGCCCTGGTGCTCGGCCTTCCTCGGCTACGGCACGGGCGAGCACGCTCCGGGGCGCAGGGACCGGAAGGCGGCCCATGACGCCGCCCACCACCTCCTCCTTGGCCACGGCCTCGCGACCCTCTCGTTCCGCGACCTCTTGCCCAAGGGCAGGATAGGTATCGTCCTCAATCCCGCGACCCCGCGGCCCGCCACGTCCAGGCCGGAGGACCTCGAGGCGGCCCTCCGCGCTTCGCAGGAACGCACGGGCCTCTGGCTCGACCCGGTTTCGGGCCGCGGCTACCCCTCGGATTACCTCGCCCGCCGCGGCATGGAGATGCCCGTCCTGGCGGGTGACCTCGACATCATCGCGGCTCCCGTCGACTTTGTCGGCATCAACTACTACAGCGAGGACGTCGTCTCAGTCGCGCCGGTCTCTGCTTCCTGCCCCGATGGCTTCCGCTACGAGGTCCCCTGGCAGGACCGTACCGAGATGGGCTGGCCCATCGTCCCTGAAGGCCTCGGCCGTATGCTGCGCTTCGTGAACGACGGCTGGTCGCCCAGAGCGCTCTACGTCATGGAAAACGGCGCGGCCTTCGCGGACGGGACGGTCGATCCCGTCGACGGCCACGTGAAGGACCGGGACCGGATCGCCTATCTCGAATCGCACATCGCGTCCTGTCTCGGCGCCGCGGCCGAGGGCCTCCCGGTGCGCGGCTACTTCGCGTGGACCCTCGTGGACAATTTCGAGTGGAGCCTGGGCTATTCGCGGAAATTCGGCCTCGCGAGCCTCGACCCCGATACCCTGGACCGTCGGCCCAAGGACAGCTTCCGCTACTACCGCGATGTCGTGGCGGGCAACGCCCTGCCCCGCGGCATCCCATCTTCCGGAGTCTCCCGATGACCACGCCCGCCACCCTTCTGCCCCTTCCCCGGTCCTTCGCGGAAAGGCCTGGCAGCCTCGATCTTTCGCAGGGCGCCGTCATCGTCGCCGCGCCGGACCTCATTGCCCAGGCCGACCTCCTCGTCTCCTGGCTATCGCGGCCCCTCCACGGCCGCGTACGCGTCTATGGCTCGCCTGCCGCCGACGGCTCGGCCGGCGCCGCCGGCCGTCTGGACGGCACCGGCACCGGCGCCGCGACGGTGGAGCTCTCTCTCAATGCCTCCTTTGCAGGGAAGGAAGAATATCGACTCGAGGTATCCGCGGGCAGGGCATCCGTCGCAGCCTCCACGACGGAAGGCCTTGTCCGCGGCGCCTCCACCCTCGCCCAGCTCGCATCATCTGCTTCTCTCGAGGATGGCCGCATACGGGCCTGCCTCGTCGAAGACGGGCCGCGCTTTCCCTGGCGCGGCTTCATGCTCGACACGGCCCGCAACTTCTTCCCGGTGGACTTCATCGAGAAGCTCATCGACCTCGCTGCCCTCCACCGGCTCAACACCTTCCATTGGCACCTCACCGATGACCAGGCCTGGAGGCTCGACCTCCCCGGCATGCCGGAGCTGGCCCGCGAGGGCTCGAAGCGGCTCGACACGCGCTTCAACGTCGAGGCCTGGAAGCGTGGCTCGTATTCGGCGGACGACGTGCGCAGGGTGGTCTCCTTTGCAGCGGTCCGGGGCATCACCGTCGTGCCCGAGATCGAGGCGCCGGGCCATGTCGTGGCCCTCCTCGCCTCGCATCCGGAGCTCTCCTGTGCCGCGGCCATCGCGGCCGCCGAGGGCGGCGCCTGGCCGCGCTTCCTCCCCGAGGACCGTTACGGAGTCTTCGAGGACATCCTCTGCGCAGGCAACGAGGAGAGCTTCGCCCTCTTCGAGCGCGTCCTCGCGGGCGTTGCCGAGCTCTTCCCCGGCCCCTACGTCCATGTTGGCGGCGACGAGGCTCCCAAGGCACGCTGGCTCGCCTGTCCGCGCTGCCGCGCGCGTATGGCCGAACTGGGTTTCGTTGCCGCGTCCGGGGAGCCAGACCCGGAAGCCCTCCAGACCTGGTTTACCTCGAGGCTCGGCGTCATCCTCGCGAAGTACGGCAAACGCCTCGTCGGCTGGGACGAGATCCTCGGCAATGGATCCGCCGCCTCCGGCGACGGACCCATTGCCGGCGCGGAAGGCGCTCCCGGCGGTCGCGCCTTCCGCGACTCTATCACAGGCGGCCCGGGAAGCGCGGCCCTGCCCGTGGACGCCATCGTCCAGTCGTGGCGCGGCTATTCGGGCGGTCTTGCTGCTGCACAACGCGGCCATGACGTGATCATGAGCCCGCAGACCAGGGCCTGCTACCTCGACCACAAGCACCTCGACCTTCCGACCGAGCCGGGCCAGCTCGGCTTCTGCACCGTGCGCGACTCCTACGAATTCGAAGCGGTCCCTCCGGGCCTCGACGCGGAGGAGGAGAAGCATATACTCGGCGGCCAGGCCAACCTCTGGTCGGAGCTCATGTACTTCGGTCGCCAGGTCGAGTACATGGCCTTCCCCCGCCTCTCGGCCCTCTCCGAGGCCCTCTGGAGCCCCAGGAAGTTGCGGGACTTCGACGCCTTCACGAAGCGCCTCCCCGCCCACCTCGCCCGCCTCGACCTCCTCGACGTGAACTACTACCGGGGCCCCCTGTGCTGATTCCTTGCCCTGCGGCCGCCTTCCCGTTGTGCCGCGCTTGCGCGATGCCGCATGCCGCATGGCGCGGCGATGTGTCCCGATTTTTCGTTTGTTTTGCGCCGTAACTTCCCGCGTCTGAGGTCTTTTAAAAAGCGACAGCCCTCAAGGGCTGTCATTCGAGAGTCGATCGTGTCCGCAGTTTTTGATGAATCAGTGGGGCGGCGGGTGACGAAGGGAAACACGATCGCGCACAGCGCCGATCGCGTTTCCCTTCGTCAGGACCCGCCCCGCCGGGTCAGTAGAAAGGCCCGAACACGGCAAACCCCGTAGGCCAGACCCTTGAGGCCTGGTCCGCGGAGGGGCGGGGGCGAACATTGGCATTCGCATCCGGCCCGGCGCGTCTCACGAAAGAGACGGGGTTTCTCTCTCCTCCGGGGCCCTTCGCCTGCGTCGCAGCGGAGGGCCCTTCCTTTTGCCACCGGTCTTTTACTGAGGGTCGAGGAGGCCGATGGACTTGAGCTGCTCCTCGATCTTGGGCTTGTTGTAGGGCTTGACGATATAGGCCTCGCACTGGCCCTTGAATGCGTCCATGACGTTGCGCGCGTCCGAGAGGGCCGTGGTCATGACGACCTTGCAGCCCTCGGGCGCATGGAGGCCGCGCTCCCGCTCATAGTCCCTGATGCGCAGGAGGGCCTCCTGGCCGTCCATCACCGGCAGCATGATGTCGAGGAAGATCACGTCGTAGGGCGAACCCGAGTCATAGGCGTATTTCACCGCGCGGACGGCTTCCTCGCCATCCACGGCGACATCGGCGCTTCCGCGCTCCGCCACCAGCGAGGCAAGGAGGTTGCGCGAGAGGAATTCGTCCTCGACGATGAGCATGCGGAGTCTTTTCATATCCTTCCCTCCGATAGCCGCTGGCTGGCATGGCCCACCCGAAGGGGCCTGTACGTATCCCTGAAGCGGAAGCTGCATGCGAATCCTTCATCGCCGGAACTGAAGCTCACTTTTCCCCTGAGCTGCTCCTCTCCTATGCCGATGACGGTCTTGAGGCCCACGTGGCCGCCGAGGCGCGGATCGAATCCGGCAGGCAGCCCTACGCCGTCGTCGCGCTCCACGATGACTATCTCGCCCTCGTCGTCCTTCGTGATGGAGATGTCTATGTGGCCTTCGTGCTGCGAGGGGAAGGCGTGCGCGATGGAGTTGCCGACGAGCTCGCTCAGCATGAGGCCGCAGGGCACCGCCACGTCCGGAGTCACCTCGACATGATCGGCTTCCGCGGTCATGCGGATATCGCGGGCGGCTACGGGGAGCTCGCTCCGGAGGTTTTCGATGAGGCCCTCGACATAGGAGCCGAGGTCGAGGGACGATATGGTGCCGGTCTCGTAGAGCTTCTCGTAGACGAGGGCCATGGCCAGGATCTTGTTCTGGATGTCCTCGAAGGCCCCGGCCACGGCGCGGTCGGGAAATTCCTGTTTCTTGAGCTCGAGCATGGCGTTGATGAGCTGCATCGAGTTGCGCGTGCGGTGGAAGACCTCTCCGAGGAGGACATGCTTCTCGTCCAGTGCCCGGACGAGCTTCGCCTCGGCTTCCTTCTGCGGGCCTATGTCGAAGGCGAGCCCCACCATCCGGAGGGGCCGGCCCCCGGCCGAGCGCTCGGTCACCTCTCCCTGCAGCATGATCCAGCACCAGTGCCCGTCGGCATGGCGCATCCTGATCTCGTTCGCATAACGTGGAACCTTTCCGGAGAAATGCCTCGAGAGGATCTCCGCGGAACGCTCCAGGTCCTCGGGGTGGCAGAAGTCAGCCCAGCGCCGGCGCTTTCGCTGCCCCTCGAGGCTTCTGGGCTCGATGCCGAGGAGCCGTTTCCAGTTCGGGTCGAGGAGGACGCGGTCGGTCACGAGATCCCAGTCCCAGGGCACGGCGCCGGTGCAGCTCAGGGCAAGCGAGAGGCGCTCCTCCTTCTCGCGGATGAGGCGCCGGGCCTCCTTGTCGGTCGACAAGGCGTCGAGGCGCGCGCAGCGCCTGCCCTCGGCGTCGCGGAAATTGTCGCAGGAGACGAGGATCGAGGACCAGTCGCCCTTCCTTCCGAACCAGGAGGCGCGGACCCGGAACGATATGCCGGGAAGGAGGCCCAGGCTCACCTCGGCGTCGACATAATCCTCGTCGGCGTCGAAGGCTGCGATCATCTTCGAGAAGGACGCGAGTCCTCCGGTTGCCCCGAAGGCACGGAGGGCCGCAGGCGTTACGCCCTCCTCGCCAAGGCCAAAGGCATTCCTGAACTCGTCGTTCGCCCAGACGACCTTGACGAGGTCCAGGAGCCTGCCTGCCTCGTTTCCATGGGACTGGACCGATTGGGGGCCGCGGCCTTCATCGCTCCCCTCGCCATCCGCGAGGGCTTCGAACGCCTCTATCGCCTCGATCGCTTCGCGCACTCCCGAGAGATCGACGAGGATGGTCGCGAGGGGGATGAGGGCAAGACTGCCGGGATCCTGGATGCCCATTCCGCCTCCATGACGAGGTCGAACCTGAGCCGTTTATTGCTTCGCCAGGAGAACAAGGCTCGAAAAAGACGCCGTCCGTTCCGACGGCGCCAACCGGTAATATCTTTCCTAGAGCATAGGGGTAATGCAGGCAGTTTTCCAGCTTGAGGGTGTCGATAAAAAAAGTATTTTCCGCACTTGATCCTCGATGCGAATTCGCTAGTCTTGATGGAAGCCGTATCGAAAAAAGGTTCCACGATGAAAAAACCAGTGGACGACGATACCAGGGAGATCATTGTATCTTTCATCTCCGAAGGTTACGAGCGGCTTGACGATGCCGAGGCCAAACTAGAGAGCCTCGGGGCAGGTGACGATGTCGCCTGCCTCAATTCAGTCTTCAGACTCTTCCATTCGGTAAAGGGTTTGCCGGCTTCCTTGGTTTCGAAAACATCAAGCTCCTCACGCATGAGGCGGAAGCGCTTCTCGAGGTCTTCCTCAAGGAGAAGGCGCCGGTAAGCCAGGAAGCCCTTGATGTCATCTACCAGACCATCGACGCCCTACGGTCGATGATCGGCCTCGTCGAGCAGGACTACTCCGATGCGGAGGCCGGCCCTGTCGCGACGGAGCGCGCCGCGGCGCTCAGGGACTGCATGTCCGTCCTGCGCGCGGGCATGCATACGGTTGCGGCCACGGTCCCGCAGCCCGCGGTTGGGCCGTCGGTCCCGACGCCGGCTGCTGCTGCCGCTACGGTCACTACAGCGCCGGAGGGCTCTCCCCTCCCCAACGAGATCCTTCTTTCCGAACTCGTGACCGCGGAGATGGCCGAACGCTTCCTCTCGGAATCGATGGACCTCGTCGACGACATCGAGAAGGGAGGCATGGGCCTCACGACCAGGCCAACGCCAGGAGAGGCCGTCAACGAGCTCTTCCGCGCCGTCCATACCATGAAGGGCAATGCCGGCTTCTTCGGCCATGGCTTCCTCGAACGCCTTTGCATGGAGCTCGAGACCATCCTTGATGCTGCCCGGCGCGGCGCGGCGCCGGTCAATGAAGCCCTCGCCAACGCCGTCATCGCCAAGGTGGACGAGTTCCGCCATGCGATCTCGACGGTGCGCATTGCGAGCGCGGCCGAGTCGGAGGAGGAGTGCGCCGGGCCGGTCCCTGCCACATCGGCCGCTTCGGGACCGGATGACGCGGTCTCCGTCCCGGCGGCCCAGGCAGGCTACCGCCCCCTCGGCGAGATCCTCGTCGGCATTGGCGCGGCCACAGAGGACGATGTTCACAATGCCCTCGATCTCCAGGAGAAGCCCCTCGGCGCCATCCTCGTCGAGGAGGGCAAGGCCAGGCCGGAAGACGTCGAGCGCGCCCTCGAGATCCAGAAGAGCGCCGTCGCGCCCGAGAAGCCCCAGGCCGAGGAATTCCAGCGGAAGGAAATCCGCGTGGACACCTCCAAGCTCGACCGCCTCTTCGAGCTCGTGGGCGAACTCATCACGGCGGAGGCCATGGTCGCGAACAGCCCCGATATCGCCGGGCTCAAGCTGGACAGTTTTTCCAAGTCCTTCGGCCGCCTCAACAAGATCAGCAGGGAGATCCAGGAGACCGCGATGATGATCCGGATGATCCCCCTCGACGGCCTCTTCCACAAGATGTCGCGGCTCGTCCGCGATCTCTCCCGGAAATTCGGCAAGCCCGTCGACTTCCAGGTCTCGGGCCAGGACACGGAGATGGACAAGAACGTGATCGAGCAGGTTTCCGATCCCCTTGTCCACATCCTCCGCAACGCGATAGATCACGGGCTCGAGTCGCCAGAGGCGCGTCGCGCGGCAGGCAAGCCCGAGGTGGGGTCGGTGCACCTCCACGCCAAGTACGAAGGCTCCGAGATCTGGATCTCGGTGGCCGACGACGGGGCAGGCCTCGACCGGGCCAGGATCCTCGCCAAGGCCGCGGAGAAGGGCATGCTCCAGGGCGATCCCGCCCTCCTTCCCGATGACGAGGTCTGGCAGTTCATCTTCGAGCCGGGCTTCTCGACGGCGGCCCGCGTATCCGACGTCTCGGGCCGCGGCGTGGGCATGGACGTGGTCAAGAAGAACCTCGAGCGCATCAGGGGCCGTGTCGACATCCGCACCGAGGCCGGCCAGGGCACCGAGTTCATCCTGAAGATCCCCCTCACCATGGCCATCATGGACGGCATCACCGTACGCTGCGGCCCGGGCTACTACTCGCTGCCCCTCGGCGACATCCTCGAGTTTTTCCAGGCCCAGCCCAGCCAGGTGTGCTCCGCAGAGGGCGGGGAAGAGGCCATCAATCTCCGCGGCGAGGTCCTCCCCCTCGTCAGGCTCGCCGAGGTCTTCGGCCTTGGCGGAGCCAGCCTCGATCCCCTCTCGGGGATCCTCATCGTCGTACAGAGCGCGGGCCGGAAGGTCTGCCTCCTCATCGACGAGGTCGTGGGCAACCAGCAGATCGTCGTCAAGTCGCTTTCCGAGTATCTCGGAAAGGTAGAAGGGATATCCGGCTGCAGCATCCTCGGAAACGGGACCGTGAGCTTCATCATCGACACCGGAAAGCTCATGGCGATGCGCGTGGAATGACGCGCAGGCGCCTCGATTCCTGAAGGAGGGAACCGTGAAAATCCTGGCCAAGCTCCTCATGGGCTTCATCACCGTCGCCCTGCTCTGCCTCCTCGTCGGCGTAGCGGGAGTCGTCGTGGATACGCGGCTGTCCAGTTCGGTGTCGCAGCTCTCGCAAGAGACCATCCCGACCATCGAACTCCTCTACCAGATCAACGAGCAGATGGTCGCCATCAAGGTGGCGATCAGGACCATCTCGAATCCCCTGGGCTCGGACGACCAGACCTTCATCAAGCGCCAGAAGGACGAGATCGCCGAGGCGAGGACGAAGTACGCCGATCTCATCGCCAAGTTCGACGCCCTGCCCAAGACGCCCGAGGAGAAGCTCCTCTGGGATGGCGTCAAGGGAGAGATACCGACCGTCAAGGCCTACAACGACGAGCTCGTCGCGCTGGCGGACAAGGCAGTCTCGGTGGCTGACCCGGGCGAGCGCCAGGCCCTGTACTACGAGATCTACATCATGATCTCGGGAGACCGGAGGCTCGTGTTCGACAACTTCCTCGCCAAGGTGCAGAAGGTAATCGACTACGACAACCAGTACTACGGCGGAGAGCTCCCGAAGCAGGCAGAAGCCTTCGGGCAGGTCGGCAAGGCCGGACTCATCATCGTGAGCCTCTCGGCCGTGATCGCCGCCGCCATCCTCGGCATCTTCATGGGGCTTTCGATATCGAAGAAGATCAAGGCGGCCGTCGGAGCGGTGGACCGCATGGCGTCAGGCGACCTTTCCGAGCGCCTCGAGGTCAAGTCAAAGGACGAGTTCCTCCAGCTTGCGAAATCGACCAACGCGTGCATGGACAACATCCAGGCCCTCATAGCAGACGCGGGCAACCTTGTCGATTCAGCGCTGGCGGGGCGCCTGGCCACCCGCGCCGACGCATCGAAGCACCAGGGCGATTACCGCCGTATTGTCGAGGGCTTCAACCAGACCCTCGACGCGGTCATCGGGCCCCTCAACATGGCCGCCTTGTGCGTCGAGAAAATCTCGAAGGGCGAGATCCCGCCGACGATCACCGACGAGTACTCAGGCGACTTCAACCTGATCAAGAACAACCTCAACCTCTGCATCGAGAGCATCAACGCCCTCGTGGCGGACGCCGGCCTCCTCGTGGACGCCGCGGTGTCGGGACGGCTCTCGACGCGCGCCGACGCCGCCCGCCACCAGGGCGACTACCGCAAGATCATCGAGGGCATCAACCGCACCCTTGACCTCGTCATAGCGCCGATCACCGAGACCTCCGAGGTCCTGAAGCATGTCGCGGAGGGCGACCTCACCGCGGCGATGGAAGGCGCCTACAAGGGCGACTTCGAGGCGCTCAAGACCGCGCTCAACGGCTCGGTCGATTCCATCAACGAGATCCTCACCCAGGTGACGGGCGCGGTGGAGCAGGTGAGCGCTGGAGCCCTCCAGGTCTTGCAGGCGAGCCAGGCCCTCTCGCAGGGCGCGACCGAACAGGCCGCGTCGCTCGAGGAGATCACTTCCTCGATCACCGAGGTCTCGGGCCAGACCCGCCAGAACACGGAGAACGCCCAGATGGTCTTCGGGCTCTCGAAAACCGCGCGCGAAAGCGCCGAGCAGGGCAACGTCCAGATGCGCGACCTCGTTGCCGCGATGAGCGACATCAACAAGAGCGCCGAGGAGATCCGGAAGATCGTCAAGGCGATCGACGACATCAGCTTCCAGATCAACCTCCTCGCACTCAATGCCAATGTCGAGGCCGCCCGCGCCGGCAAGTACGGCAAGGGCTTCGCCGTCGTCGCGGAGGAGGTGCGCAACCTCGCGGTGCGCTCGGCCAACTCCGTGAAGGAAACCACGCGCATGGTCGACGAGGCCATCGCGAACATCGAGCGCGGCAACGGCCTCGTCGGCGTGACCGCGAAACAGCTCGAGTCAATCGTCGAGGGCTCGGGAAAGGTTGCCTCCCTCGCGGAGGATGTATCCGGCGCGAGCCGCGAGCAGGCCCTCGGCCTCGAGCAGATCTCCACGGGACTCAACCAGATCGACCAGGTGACGCAGTCGAACACCGCGAGCGCCGAAGAGAGCGCCGCGGCCGCCGAGGAGCTCTCCTCGCAGAGCCAGCAGCTCAAGGCCACGCTGCGGCGCTTCAGGCTCAAGGAGGTGGCGGGGAAGGTCTCGAACGCGGAGGTCCTTCAGCTCCTCCGCGCCGAGCTCGCGCGCCAGTCCGGTCACGGCGGCGCCAGGGCCTCCCTCGAAGGCCTCGTGGGCGTCGCGGAAGGCGCAGGTGCGCAGGGACAGGCCGCCCCCGCCCACCAGGCTGGCGGCCACAAGCAGGGCAGGGCGGGGGGCGTGAACCCCTCCGACCTCATCTCCCTCGACGATGACAACTTCGGGAAGTTCTAGGAGGTCACCCATGCCCGAGGAAACGAAGAACGCGTTGGGCGACGCCATGACCCTCGTCGATGACGAGGATGAGGACACCCAGGCGCACAAGTACCTCTTCTTCCGCATCGGCAAGGAGTCCTACGGCATAGGCATCCGCCACGTCATCGAGATCATAGAGCTCCAGACCATCTCGGAGGTGCCGGAGATGCCGGTCTACGTGAAGGGGGTGATCAACCTCCGGGGAAAGGTCATTCCGGTGGTCGACCTCAGGCTGCGCTTCGCCATGCAGGAGAGGGCCTACGACGACAGGACCTGCATCGTGGTCACGGAGATCGACACCTCCCTTGTCGGCCTCGTGGTCGACACCGTGGAGGAGGTCATGGAGATCCCCGACGAGCGTATAGAGCCGCCGCCGCGCTTCAGGTCGGTGGCGGCCAAGGACCGCTACATCCTCGGCATGGGCAAGGTGGGAGATGCCGTGAAGATCCTCATCGACGTGGAGACCGTGATGCGCGAAGGCGATGGCTCCGCGATGAGCGACATTACCGAGGCGGCGGCCCGGGCGGCCGGCATGGCCGGCGTCGGCGGAGGGACGAGGACAGTCGGCGCGGCCGCGGGGGCGGGGTCGGTGTGAACTCACTCCTTGCCATCGGCGACACCGACTTCCGCTGGGTGACCGACCTTGTCTACGAGCGCTTCGGCATACGCATGGGCGAGCAGAAGCGTCCCCTCGTCGAGGCGAGGCTCCAGAAGCGGATACGATCGATGGGCCTGGACAGCTTCTCCGAGTACTTCTCCCTCCTCCGGGCCGACGGGACAGGCGCCGAGCTTTCCGCCCTCATGAACCTCCTCACGACGAACCATAGCTATTTCTGGCGCGAGAGCGGGCATTTCGCCTTTCTAGCCTCGGAGGTCCTCGACGGCCTCCGTTCCTCCGCGGGGCCGGGGCGCCGGCGGGAGCTCCGTATCTGGAGCGCAGGCTGCGCCGCTGGCGAGGAGGTCTACAGTATAGCCATGCAGGTGCGCGACAGCCTCATGCCCGTCCTCGCTTCGGTAGACATCGGCATCCTCGCTACTGACATTTCCGCCCAGGTCCTCGATGAGGCCAGGAAAGGGGTCTATCCCGAGACGAAGTTGCGCGAGCTGCCGAAACAGTACCGGAAGACCTACTTCGAGAGCGCGGGCGCAGAAACCTGGGCGGTGAAGCCCGAGATCAGGAACATGATCCTCTTCAAGCGCCTCAACCTCATGCGCGAGAGCTTCCCCTTCCATGGCCTCTTTGACGTGGTCTTCTGCAGGAACGTGATGATCTATTTCGACGCGGCGTCGAGGGCAAGGCTCGTGAAGGCCCTCTACGCCGTCACAAAGCCCGGCGGTTACCTCTTCATCGGGCATTCCGAGTCCCTGCTGCGGGATGAATCTCCCTACGATTACGTCAGGCCGGCCATCTACCGGAAGGCGGGCTAGGAAGATGTCGACAAGCCTCCGGAGCCTCGGCCTCAAGTCGGTGGTGATCGCGAACCAGAAGGGCGGCGTCGGAAAGACCACGACGGCCCTGGCCCTGGGCACGGGCCTCGCGCGCTCGGGCGGCAAGGTCCTCCTCGTCGACGGAGACCCCCAGGGGAACCTGAGCCTCTTCTTCGGCGCTCGCGAAGGACGCGGATTCGGGGAAGCCCTGGCGGAAAGCGCCGAGGGCCAGGCCGCACAACGCCTCGATGGTTACGTACGCAAGAGGGTCAGGCAACGCCTCGATCTCCTTCCCTGTACGAAGCGCGGCCTGCGAGGAGAGCTCGGCGACGGAGGCATCCGCGCCGCCGCCGCCGGCTTCCGCTCCCTCCTCGCGGAGGCGCGCTCGAGCTACGACTGGGTGGTGGTCGATTCCTCGCCTTCGGATGGCGTCCTCGAGCGGCTTCTCCTCTCCTCCTGCGAATCCGTCATCATCCCCCTCGAATTCCAGCTCTTCTCCGTCGCCGGCCTCGAGGCGATGATGGCCGACGTCGAGAGCTGTTCCCGCGAGGCAGGAAGGCCCATCAGGGTACATTCCCTTGTCTTCACGAAGGCGGAGAACCGCGTGGGCAGGGTCGACGAGTACCGGCGGATCTTCTCGTCTTTCCGTGTGCCGATATTCGAGGTCTGCAAATCCGAGTATATCCCACGGACCATCGAACGCTCCCGGACCATCTGGGAGGGAGCGCCGGCGAGCTACGCGGCCAGGGACTACGGCCGCATCATAGAAAAGGCATTCCTGGAGTAGGCATGGCAGGCAACGACGGACGTAAAGCCAAGGAGCGCCTCGCGGAATCGCTCAAGGCGGCCCTGGGCGCGACGCAGGATTCCATTGACGCAGGGTACGGGATCTCCGAGGCCTTCGCCGCGCCCGAGCGGCGCAAGCTCCGCGGCACCTGGATCGTGGAAACGCATTCCGTGGGCGGCGAGGATTATCTCGAGGGCCTGAACGCGAGGGCGGTGAAGGGTCGCGTCCTGCGGGAAGCCCGCTACGAGTCGAGCTACCGCTTCGAGGATGCCCTCCTCGTGAAGCGCGCCCGCGTTTCGGGCCTGGTGGACGCCGATGACGGCGAGGAGCCTTACCTCCTCGAGATGGGCCTTGTCCTGGCGTGGGAACCGGCGCCTGGCGGCAGTCTCAGGCTTCGCCCCGAGCTCGGCTATCTCAGGACAGCCCTCGATGACGAGACCGTGGCCTTCCGCGAACTCGGCGCCGAGGGCCTCTGCCTTGTCTCCTACCGCTTCGAGGATGGATTCCTCATCCTTTCGGAGGATGACGACCTCAAGCGGCTTCGGAGGCTTGAATGAGCGCGACGCCCACGAGGCCGGTTCATGTCCTCGTCGTGGACGACTCCGCCCTGGTCCGCGATCTCCTGGCTCGCGGCCTTTCCCTCGATCCCGGCATCAAGGTCGTTGGCCAGGCCGCCGACGTCTACGAGGCCCGCGACCGCATCGTGGCCCTTTCGCCCGATGTCCTCACTCTCGATGTGAACATGCCCGGCATGGACGGCATCGAATTCCTCAGGCGCCTCCTGCCCCAGTATCCCATACCGGTCATCGTCGTGTCGGCCTTCACGGCGGAGGGTTCGCGCCTCGGTCTTGCGGCGCTGGAAGCCGGCGCCGTCGACGTCGTCGCCAAGCCCTCGGCCGCCGATCCGGGCGGCCTCAGGGACATGCTTCTCGACCTCGCCGCGCGGGTGAGGGAAGCCGGCCGGATGGACCGCGCCAAGCTCGGCCGGCCGGGCGGTCCGGGAGCGCCCGGGGTGCCCGGCGGGGGAGGCATGGGCCGCGCGGGCCGCGAGGGCGCCCTGCCTGGCACAATTGGTTTCGCACAACGCGTAAAGACCTCGCGCGCGGGCACTGGCGCGGGCGCCGATACGGCACCGCTTCAGGCCAGGCCTTCGCCCTGCGTGGTGGCGATAGGCGCTTCCACGGGCGGCGTGAACGCCCTCGGCGCCGTCGTTCCCCTTTTTCCGGCCTCCTGCCCTCCCGTGGTAATCGTCCAGCACATGCCGGCGGTCTTTACCCGGCTCTTCGCCGAGTCCCTCGACAAGACCTCGCAGGCCGAGGTCCGCGAGGCGCGGGACGGCGACGGCCTTGCGCCTGGCCTTGTCCTCGTGGCGCCGGGCGACCTCCAGCTCCGCGTGGTACGCGAAGGCGCCGGGCTCTACCGGGTGCGTTGCGTGCCGGGGCCCAAGGTCTCGGGCCACAGGCCCTCGGTCGATGTCCTCTTTGGCTCGGTCGCGGAAGCCGCGGGGCAGCGTGCGGCAGGCCTCCTCCTCACGGGCATGGGGCGGGACGGGGCCGACGGCCTCCTTGCCATGCGGCGGGCGGGCGCGCGCTGCCTGGCACAGGACGAGGAGAGCTCCGTCGTTTTCGGCATGCCAAAGGAAGCCTGGATCAACGGCGCCGCCGAGCGCCTCGTGCCTTTGGAGCGCGCCGCCGCGGAGCTCATGGAGATGGCCGCAAATACGTCGCGAAATGGCGCCGGAAACCCCGCAGCCGATCGCAGGGCCGTACCCGAGGAAGGGACGCGATGAGCGTCATCACCATCGGCATCGGCGAATGGGCCATCTCTTCCGACCCCGGCGACGTCATCAAGACCTTCGCTCTCGGATCCTGCGTTGCGGCCATGATCTTCGATCAGGCCCTGGGTCTTGCGGGCATGATCCACGTGGCCCTGCCCGAGTCAGTCATCGACCCGGAGAGGGCGCGGACGGCGCCCGGCTATTTCGCCGACACGGGCCTTCCCCTCATGATCGAGGACATGAAGAAGCGCGGGGCCACGCGCGGCAAGGTATGGGTGAAGCTGGCAGGAGGGGCCGCGATGCTCGATCCCGCCGGCCTTTTCGATATAGGCAAGCGCAATGTCGTGGCGGTGAAGCGCGTGCTCTGGAAGAGTTCGCTCGGCCCCCTGGCCGAGGACGTGGGCGGCGAAACGTCGCGCACGGTCGAGATGAAGGTGGCGGGCGGCGTCATCACGCTGTCGACGAACGGCCGCCAATGGACGATCTAGGAGGATCGATGAACCCGGGTGAAGTGCTCATCGTGGACGATTCGCCGACCTCGCGGATGATCATCCAGCGTTGCATCGAGATGGCAGGGATAGCGATCCCGCGCTACAGCCAGGCCGAGAACGGCCTCGAGGCGCTGGGAACGCTGAAAGGGCAGGCCGCGGCCGGACTTGTCGTGGTCACCGACATCAACATGCCCAAGATGGACGGCGCGACCTTCCTCCGCCTCCTCAAGGCCGATCCCGCGATAGCGGGCGTGCCCGTCATCGTGGTGTCGAGCATCGCGTCCTCGGACGAGGACGCCGAATATCTCGGCCTTGGGGCAGCGGCGGTCGTGAAAAAGCCCGTCTCGCCGGCCAAGATGCTCCAGGCCTTCGGGAGCCTAGCATGACCGAGCCCTTCGAACCTTCCCGCGCCGCCCCCATGCTCGAGGCGGCCATCTCCAGGGTCTTCGCCGAAATGGCCTTCATCGACGCGGAACGGACGGTCCGGCCGCTGCCGATGGCGCAGCCCGAGGCGAGGGCCGCCATCGACGCCCTCGAGCCGGCGAGCTGTTCCATAGAGCTCCGCATGGGCGATTCCCTGAGGCGGCGCATCGCGGACATCCTCTTTTCGGGACAGGCCGGCAGCGGCACCGCGAGCGACGACGCCCTTCTCGAGCTCCTCAACGTGATCTCGGGCAGCTTCCTTACGGACTACTTTGGCCCGGGCGTGGAGATCAAGCTGGACCTGCCACGCTACCTCTACTTCGGGGACGAGGCCCCGGTGGCCGGCCGCGATGCGCCGGGAAGCCAGGCCAGCGCAAGCAGGGTCGTGGCCGAACTCGACCTTGACGCAGAGGGCGAACCCCTCAAGGCCATCCTCTCCTCGGTCCGCTACCGGTATTGAGCCGTATCGCTTCAGGGCGGCGATGCGGTCGCGGTGCCTTGCGAGGGGCGCACATTGCCGTCGCGCCGCGCGGCCGCTCTGCCATCGTAGACTCTTGCAGGCGTCCTAGAGCTTCGTGGCCGTCTTCACGGCGGCGAGGAGGGCTTCCTTCTGGAAGGGCTTGGGCAGGAAGCCGTTGGCGCCGAGGCCGATGGCCTCGGCCCTGAGCGCCTCCTCGTCCTGGGTCGTAAGAACTATGACGGGTATCGACTTGATCGAGGAATCGCCCGACCTCACCTTGAGGAAATCGATGCCGTTCATCTCGGGCATGTTGATGTCGAGGAGGATGCAGTCGGGCTTGCCGCTGCGTATCGCCTCGAGGGCTTCCCTGCCGTTGCCTGCCTCCGCATAGCTGTGGCCCGCTCCTGTGAGGGCGAGGCTCACGATCTTCCTCATCGTCGCGGAATCGTCCACCACCAGGAACTTCATGGCCCCACCTCCAGTATCGCCGTCTTCTCGTCCTTCGTCTTCGCGCGGGCGACATAGGCCCCGCGGATGGCCTCGAGCCTGGCCTCGGCTTCCTGCTTGTCCCGCTCGCCCAAACCTGCAAGGAGGGGAGCGGTGCGCCCGAGCCGCTCCTCCGCATCGGCGATGATCGCCAAGGCGCCTTCGAGCATCTGCCTCGTCACATCCTGGAACTGGAGGGCCTCGAGTACGCCGTCGAGGTCGCGGTCCATCTCCACGACGAGGCCGGCGAGGCGCGTGGAGAGGTCCTGCGTCGTGGCCGCCGAATCGATGAGGGACTCGACCGCGCCTCCCGCGTTCTTCATGACGTCGAGGACCTCGCCGGAGAGCCTTTCGGAGTGCTCGGCCATGCCCGCCACGAGGGCGGCGTTGTATTCGCGATAGCGGCCGAGGAGGTCGCGGACCTGCCGCGAGAAGTCGACGGTGCGGTCGTTGAGCGACCTGAGCTCGTTGACGATGACCTTGAAGCCCCGCCCCTTCTCTCCGATGTGCGCCGCTTCCACCGCCATGTTGAAGGCGATGAGCCTCGAACGCTCGGTGATCTCCTCGATGCCCTGGATGAGCTGGATGCCCGATTCGAGGTCCTTGCTCATGGCCTGCAGCTTCCGGGCGTTCTCGCGGTTGTTGGCCACAATGCCCGAAACAGCCTTGCGCTCGGCCTCGATGGCTTCCTTGGTCTGTACCGCCCTTGTCTGGAAGGATGCCGAATTGTCGCCGCCCTCGATGTGGGCGAGCGCTTCCTTCGAGGCCGCGGCGGCCCGCGACGAGAGCTCTCTCACGCCCTCAAAGCGCGTGATGAGGGCCATCGTCGCCTCCTCGGTCTTGGCGGGGACGGCGCCGACCACGCGGCGAGCGACGGGAAGGACATTGCGCGCGTCCTCGAGGGCCTCCGCAGCGCCTCTGCGCCCATCGGCGCCGAGGGCCGCGAGGAAGGGCTCGAGGGCCGCCCTGCTCTCCTGCGACATCGCGCCATTCGATCCAAGCTCCTCGAGGGCGCGCTTGAGGCCTCGGCAACTCCCCCCTTCGGGGAAGGCGAGGGCGAGGGCCGAGAGCTCCTGCCTGAGGCGAGCGAGCTCGGCGAGGGCTGCCGAGAGGGCCGGATCGGGGCCCTGGGCGATACCGGCCCTGCGGGCCTCCGCTCGCAGGCCGAGGCCCAGGGCGAGGGCAGAGAGTGCTCCGAGGGAGGCCATCGCCATGGCCGCAAAGACGAGCGATGCAGCGCTTTTCGACCCGAAACTTGCACCTAGAATGATCGCTGAGAGGACCGGGAAGACCACGGCCCCCAGCGCGGGGAACGTGAACTTTTTGACCATGGCTGAATTCTAGAGCAGGGACACTCAGGCTTCAAGGGAATAAGGCCTCCAATCATTCCCTGCCATCAATGCCGCGGCTTCAGGCCAGATTAAATACCGGCGAAATGCTAGAATCGAGGCTTATGCGACTGGCAATGACGGACGTCCTCTCCATCCTTTCCGCCCTCATCGATGCGAATGACGAATTCGTCCTCGTCGTGGACCAGGAATTCCGGATACTTTGGTCAAACCGCAGCGCCGAGGCCCTCCTTGGCAGGAGCTCCGTTAGTCTGGCAGGCAGGCAGGTCGAAGAGTGCATAGTCCCCGATGGCCGCCAAGCTTTCCTCAAGCTGGCCAAGGGGACGAAAAAGCTCCGCTCCGGCAAGGTCTCCTTCCTGTCGAAACAGGGCGGGAGGAAGCAGGTTTGCTTCAACCTGGCGCCCTTCTCGCGCGAGTCGGGCGCCGGACGCGGCTTTGTGCTCGTGGGCAGGGGCCTCGGTGACCAGGTCACGGCTCAAGGCCGAGCCGAAACGTCGAAGGGCCTGGCGGAGAGAATGCTCTCCGGGTTTGCAGATCCGGTCTTCCTCATAGATGGCCGCAGCCGGAAGGTCAAGGACTGCAACAAGGCCGCTGTCGATACCTTCGGTTTTTCCCGCGAGGAATTCCTTGGCCGCCGAATCCTCGATCGATACATGAACGACGAGGACCGCAGGGAAGCGAAGCGTATCGAGTCGGAAGCCTGGCACACCTATGAAACGGCCGGCGTCTTCCAGAAACGGATTCTGTATCCTGTCCTGGGAGGCGGTCTCCTTCCCTGCGATCTCACCGGTCTTCCCTTCTTCGGATCCGGCGGGAGCCTCGAAACCATCATCGTGATCCTCGTGGAAAGGACGGCCGAAGCGAGCCGCGAGGCCGAGCTCGCCCGCCTCGTGGACCAGGTGAACACCCTTGCAGGCGAGCTTACCGCCATGGCCGGGGACAGGCATCCCGAACTCCCCGGCACCTCTCTCTCCACCATGGGCTTCACGCCGCGCCAGGTCGAGATCCTCAGGCTCTCGGTCTCGGGCGCATCGGCCAAGGAGATCAGCTTCGAGCTCGGCATTGCAGAGTCCACGGTTAAAAACCACCTTTCCGCCATCTATCGCAAGCTCGGCGTCAAGTCGAAGGTCGGCTGCATTAGTACCATCGTTTCCCGGCGCATCAGGATCGAATAGGCGTGCCGCCCTGCCTGTGGCCAGTACTTTCGTACTGGCCACAGGCCGAAAGTACGCCTTGTGCCTTCATGGATCTCCATTAAAGTGAAGAAACCGCGCGCACACAGTGCAGATGGACGGCCCGCTACTCGCGCGCCAGCAGCGTAGGACTCGCCTGATCCCCTCCTCGCGTGGGGATACGCATCACGGAGGAACCATGAAGCTCAAGATTGGAGGCAAGCTTGGCGTCGCCTTCGGCGTCATCGTCTGTCTCACCGTTGTTGTCGGAGTCATCGGCGTTCTGCAGATCAGGACCATAGTCGCTGCAGATACCTATATGTTCCAGAAATCGACGAAGCCGTTCGAGAGCCTCCTCACGATTGCCGAGGATTTCCAGAAGGTCAGGCTCCAGATGCGGAGTGTCATCATGTCGACGGATGCCGTATCCCTGGCCCAGGCCGAGTCGGAGATCGCGAAGCTGCGCGGCGAGATTGACGCGTCGTCGACCGCATTCGAGGCCAGCCTTGTGTCAGACCAGGGCCGCGACTTTTTCAAGGCCTATCAGGACGCTCTCACCGAGTATCGCTCCATCGCGAACAAGGTCATCGAGCTCGTCAAGAAGGGCGACCGCGAGGCGGCGACGACCCTCATGAACGGCGACGGCGCCAAACAGGCAGATGCCCTGCAGGCCGCGGTGGACGGCATCGTACAGAGCAAGATCAACCTCGCGACCACGACAGCCCAGGATAACAACGCCGCCGGCACCAGGGCGACCATCCTCATGCTGTGCTTCACGATAGCTGCTGTCATGATCGCCCTCGTCCTCGCCATCTTCCTTTCCCGTTCCATCTCGGTGCCCATCAACCGCATCGTCGTCTTCACCAAGGCCATGGCCAAGGGCGACCTCACCCTCGTCGTTCACGAGGACATGCTGCGCAGGACCGACGAGATGGGCGAACTCTCCAGGGCCTTCAAGGACATGCAGGGCAGCCTCAGCGATATCGCCACGGGCATCCTCTCCGCTTCGGGCCAGGTATCAGCGGGCAGCGTGCAGATCAGCACGACGGCCCAGGAGATGAGCCAGGGCGCTACCGAGCAGGCGGCGAGCACCGAGGAGGTCTCGAGCTCGATGGAGGAGATAGCGGCCACGGTGAAACAGAACACCGACAACGCCGAGGCCACCGAGTCCATCGCCATGAAGACCTCGAAGGATGCCGAGGAGGGCGGCAAGGCCATGGAGGAGTCCGTGAGGGCCATGGCCGTGATCGCGGAGAAGATCGGCATCATCGAGGAGATCGCGCGCCAGACCAACCTTCTCGCGCTCAACGCGGCCATCGAGGCCGCGAGGGCGGGCGAGGCCGGCAAGGGCTTCGCGGTCGTGGCGAGCGAGGTGCGCAAGCTGGCCGAGCGCTCGCAGAACGCCTCGGGCGAGATCACCCAGCTCTCGAAGGACACCGTCGAGACCGTGCGACGCGCGGGCGAGATCATCCAGGTCATCGTGCCCGACATCAAGAAGACCGCCTCACTCGTGCAGGAAATAGCGGCGGCATCGAGGGAGCAGGGCTCGGGCATCGAGCAGGTCAACAAGGCCATGATGCAGCTCGACTCTGTCGTGCAGCAGAACGCCAGCGCGAGCGAGGAGCTCGCGAGCATGGCCGAGGAGCTCTCCGGCCAGTCGGAGCAGCTCGCCGCCGCCATAGAATTCTTCAAGGTCGACGCCTCGGCGCCGAAAGAGGCCGCCGCACCCAGGGTCTCGCACGCTGTCAGGGCGGCTATCGGAGACGACAGGGCCGCAAGGGCCGCTGTTCCGAAGACAGCCGCGCCCAAGGCCGCCGCTTCGAAGTCCGCCTCGAAGTCCAGGGCCATGGCGCCCGCGCCCGAGACGGAGAAGAAGACCTACGCCGCCGACCCGGACTTCGAGGAATTCTGATGAACTACCTGAGCTTCAGGCTGGCGGGCGTCGAGTATGCCGTGGATGTCTCCGTTGTCGAGACCGTCGTCGATCACGGGTCGACGGTGGCCGTACCCTCGCCCGTGCCCTACATGAAGGGCGTCATGGATCTCAGGGGACGCGTGATTCCGGTCATCGACCTCAGGAAGAAATTCGGCCTTGCCGAGACGGCCGATCCCGGCAAGGAGCCCGTCGTCGTCATCTCGGTGGCCGACGCGGGGAAGGGCGCCCTCGTTGTCGGCGCCCTCGTGGACGAGGTCTCCGAAGTCGTGGGCATTGCCGACGAGGCCATCGAAGCCTCGCGACCGGACGGAGCGAGGCTCTGGGAGCGCTATGTGCGCGGCGTCGCGCGCCTCGAAGGGGCGGAGGGCGCCGAAGCGCGGATGATCGTTATCATCGACGTGGAGGGCCTCTTCTCCATCCATGAGATCGAGGAGCTTGGCGCTCAGGGGCGGTGATACATAGCGTCATGCATCGAGCAACGGGCCGCGGCATCCAGCCGCGGCCTTATTTTCAGTCCCGGCGCCGCCACGAGCAGAGCCAGGCCTCGAGGAGGTCGATGAGGGCGTAGACCGCGAGCCCGAAGAAGGCGAGGGCCACGATGGCCGCGTACATGTCGGGGTAGTCGACCCTGGCCCAGGCGTCCATGACATACCAGCCGAGGCCGCTCTGCGTGGCGAAGGTCTCCGCGAGGAAGAGGACGGCTATGGCCGTGCCGAGGCCTACGCGGAGGGCGGTGAGGAGGGCAGGCAGGCAGGCGGGGAAGACGACGTGGCGCAGGACCTGTCCGCGGCTCGCTCCGAGCGAGAGGACGGCGTCCACGAGACCAGGCTCCACGGCGCGGGCGGCATCGCGCGAGGCCACGAGGATCTGGCCAAAGATGATAAGACCTATGAGGATATCCTTGGCCGCGTCTCCAAGGCCGAAGAACAGCATGATGACAGGCAGGAAGGCAACCTTCGGCAGGGGATGGAGAAGGTAGACGAAGGGCGAGAGGAAGGCGTCGAAGCGCCTCGAGCGGCCCGCTGCGAGGCCGAGCACCGCGGCGAGGGGGCCCGCCACCGCGAGGGCCACTCCGATGCGCGCGGCCGAGGCTCCGAGGTGGGAGAGGAGGGAGCCGTCCGCCAGTCTCTCGGCAAGGCGCCGGAAGGCCGGTCCCGGCGATGGCAGGAAGGGCTTGTCGACGAGGACGGCCGCGAGCCACCAGATGAGGCCGACCACGATGGCCGCAGCCATCGCGCGCAGGGCCCTTCCGCCGGGCCTTTCCTCGCGCAGGATGGCCGCGGGTGACTTGTCATCGGGCGGTAGGCCCGGGATGCGGCGCCGACTCATGCGCGGCCTCCCTGCGACCCGACCGCGGCCTCGAAGGCGGCGCGGAGTTCCGCACAACGCGCAAAGTAGGCCTCGCTCGCCCTGAAGCCGGGGCCGCGGGGTGCGGCGTCGGCGACCTTGCCGCCGCCGGCCGTGTCGCCGCCCGGCGCGCCGCCATCCGGACCGGTCCATTCCACGAGGTCTGCGATGCGCCCAGGAGCCTTTCCCGCGAAGACGTAGACGCGGTCCGCGAGATAGGCGGCCTCCTCGATCGAATGCGTCACGAGGACCATGGTGACGACGTGGCGACGCCTCACCTCGATGAGGCCGTCCTGGAGGCTCTCACGCGTGAGGGCGTCGAGGCTCGAGAAAGGCTCGTCCATGAGAAGGAGGTCGGGCTCGCAGGCAAGGGCGCGGGCTACGCCAAGACGCTGCCGCATGCCGCCCGAGAGCCTGGCAGGATGGAAAGACGCGAAGTCGATGAGGCCGAGCTCCTCGAGGATGGGGTCGACCTTCTGCCGCCGCTCTCGCGCCGGGATGCCCCGGAGGACGAGGGGAAGTTCGGCGTTGGCCCTGACGGTCTTCCAGGGGAGGAGGCCTCCATCCTGGAAGATCACGGCTGTCCTGTTCCGGATGCCGTGAAGCGCCTCGCCGTTGATGACGATGCGTCCCGACTCAGGCAGGAGTAGCCCCGCCATGGCCCCGATGAGGCTCGTCTTGCCGCAGCCGGATGGACCGACGAGGGCAGTGAGGCTGCCGGCCGGGAAAACTGCGCTGGCGGCCTCCAGGGCGCGGAAGCTCCCGCCCTTTACGCGATAGGCGACACTGACATCCTCAAGCGAGACCATGCTGTTCCATTCCTGGTCCTGGTCCTGGACTGGCGGGCCGGCTGCGCGGCGGCGGTTTGGCGGCAGCGCCTTGCGGCCGGCGGCCGTCCTGGCGCGCGCGTTTCCGTGGTGCGGTTTGGCGGCAGCGCCCGGTCCCAGGCCGGCTGTCCCGCGCCCCGCTACCTCGCAATGGCCCTGGCGTCGAGGAGGGCGGCCGGCGCGATGGGCGATTTCACGAGGCCCTTGGCCGAGAGCCAGGCGAGGGCCTTTGCGAGGTCGGCATCCGAGGGCAGGCGCGGCGCCTGGTACTTCACGAAGCGGTAGGTCGCGGTGAGGTCGGCCGGGAAGTTGACCTTTTCCGCGAGGAAGGGCCTGAAGGCATCGTTGTCGGCGTTGATGAGGGCACAGGCCGCGGCGTAGGCGCGATAGAAGGCGCGCACTTCGGCGAGCCTCTCGTCGAGGGCCTTCTTCGTGAAGAGGATGACGCCGGCACCGAGGCCCGCGTCGTCGCTCTGGGCGAGGACCGTGGCGCCGCGCGCCCTCGCGGCGGAGAGGAGGGGCTCGGGGAGGCAGGCGGCCTTGATCTGGCCCGCGAGGAGGAGCTCGAGACGGACGGGCATCTTGGGCACGGCCACGACCTGGATGTCGGCGGGCGCGAGGCCCGCTCCCGCGAGCATGGTCTCGGTCGCGTACTGGATGATCGAGTTGAGCGATACGCCCACCTGGACGCCCTTGAGCTGGGTGAGGGACGCAATGCCCGATCCCGGCGCCGAGGCGATGCCGTAGCGTCCGTCGGTGAGGCTCGTCACCCGGAGCTCGAAGCCGCCCTGGACCGCGAGGGCGGCCGCGAGGAGGTCGGAGACCACTCCGTCCACGGCTCCAGCCTGGAGGGCCGCGTCGCGCTCCACGGGATTCTGGAAGGTGACGAGCTTCACGTTGATCCCTTCCCTGGCGAAGAGGCCTCGCGCGTCGGCCACGAGGAGGGGGATGGAGTCCGAGTCGAGGAAGACGCCGACGCGGAGCTCGCGGCCGCCGGCGGTACCGGCGGCCCCCGCTGCGCCGGGCGCCTGTGCCGCCGCCGGGGCCAGTGGCGCGGCCAGGAGGACGGCCACCATGAGACCGAGCGAGGCGAAACGGCGGAAGATCGTGACGTGTCTCATCATGCTTCTCCTTGGGACTTCGCGATGCCCGTCCAGGGCTTTGCGAGCGGGTTATGCGCTCCCATCCTGTCGAGGATCCTCGACACGACGCCGTCGACGAGCTCGTCCACGGTCGAGGGGCGGTTGTAGAAGGCGGGGCAGAGGGGAAGGATGGCGGCTCCCGCCTCGGCGAGGGCCGTGAGGTTGCGCAGGTCCACGAGCGAGAAGGGCGTCTCGCGCGGGGCAACGACGAGGGGCCAGCCCTCCTTGAGGGCCACGGCGCCCGCGCGATGGACGAGGCTCCTCACGTTGCCCGAGGCGAGGGCGCCTACCGTCCCCATCGAGGCGGGGACCATGGCCGTGGCGTCGAAGCGGAAGGAGCCTGACGATGGCGGCGCTGCGAGGTCGGCGGCATCGTGGCGGGTGATACGCCCGCGGGTCGCGGTCGACATCCGCTCGAGGTGGCCCGTGAGGGACAGCCCCGTCTCCTCGGCTACGACCCGCTCGCCCCAGGCCGAGGCCACGAGGTGGACCTCGGCGCCGTTGTTGGCTCCGGCGCGGCCATCGTCGCGGCCGCCAGTCTGGCCCCCGGCGAGGACCTCGAGGAGGCGGAGTCCGTAGATGGCGCCCGAGGCGCCCGTCAGGCAGACGAGGTAGCGCGGCATGGGGAGCATTATAGCAGATAAACGTCGAGGATGGCGGCAAGGAGCATGACGAGGGGGATGATCTCGTTGATGCCGTAGGCCGCTATCCTGACGTGCCGCTCGGTGCCGCCCCGGGCTACGAGGTGCTCGGCCACGAGGAGGGCAGCCATGACGCCTAGGCCCGACCACCAGGCGAGGCCGAGGGGCTGCCAGAGGAAGGGCAGGGCAGCGAAGAGGACGAGGGTGCCCGTATGCGAAGCCGCCGCGATGAGCCTGGCGCCTGTCTCTCCGAAGCGCGCCGGCACGGAGTGGAGGCCCTGGGCGCGGTCCACCGCGATGTCCTGGATGGCGTAGAGGATGTCGAAGCCTGCGACCCAGAGGGCCACTCCCCCCGCCATGGCGAAGAAGCGCAGCTCGAAGATCTTTCCCGTGAGGGCTATGAGGGCTCCCATCGGGGCTATGGCGCAGGTGGCGCCGAGCCAGAAGTGGCAGAGCCAGGTCCAGCGCTTCGTGTACGAGTAGCCGAAGATGGCCACGCCGGCCAGGGGCAGGAGGGCGAGGCAGAGCCAGCCCAGGGCCGCCGTCGAGGCCACGAGGATGAGTCCCATGGCGACCGAGAAGAGGACGAGGTCGCGGGGGCTGAGCTTTCCTGAGGGGAGGTGGCGGCCCGCGGTGCGTGGATTCCTCGCGTCGATATCCCGGTCGATGAGGCGGTTGAGGGCGTTCGCGAGATTGCGGCCTGAGGCAGCGGCGAGGACGATGAAGAGGAGCTTGAGGAGGGGAGGGTGGCCCTCCGACTCGACGAGGACCGCGGCCAGGGCGAAGGGCAGGGAGAAGAGGGTATGGCGGAATATCACCGCGTCACCGAGGGCCCTCGTCTTCGCGACGAGGCTTTCGGGCCGGCCACCGGGATGGTTGTCGGGAGAGCCGCCGGGGCGGTCGCCCGTCCGGTCTGTTGGCTGTTCCGGTGCGCCGCCTGCCGAGCTAGATGCCATAGCTCTTCCAGTTCTCATCGACGAGGCGCTTCACGGCCTCGTCCATCTCGAGGGCGTCCGGCCATTCGCGGCCGTGGCCCTCCTCGGGCAGCTTGCGCGTGGCGTCCACGCCGAGCCTCGTGCCATAGCGCGGCACGGGCGAGGAGTGGTCGAGGGCGTCGAGAGGGCCCTGCGAGAGGACGAGGTCCCGGCCCGCGTCGATGTTGTTGAAGACCCGCCAGGCCACGAGCGACAGGTTCGAAAGGTCGACCTCCTCGTCCACGACCACGATGAGCTTCGTGTACATCATCTGGCCCATGCCCCAGAGGAAGTTCATCACCTTGCGCGCCTGGCCCGGGAAGCGCTTCCTGATCGAGACGATGACGCAGTTGTGGAAGACCCCCTCGAGGGGCATGCGGAGGTCGGCTATCTCGGGACAGAGCTGCTTGAGGAGGGGGAGGAAGAGGCGCTCCGTGGCCTTGGCCATCCAGCAGTCTTCCATGGGAGGGATGCCCACGATGGTCGCGGGATAGACGGGGTTCTTGCGCCTCGTGAGGAGCTCGAGGTGGAAGACGGGGTACTGGTCCGGCAGGGAGTAGAAACCCGTATGGTCGCCGAAGGGGCCTTCGAGCCGGGTCTCGGCCGGATCGACCCAGCCCTCGAGGACGAACTCGGCGTCGGCCGGCACCTCGATGTCGGAGAGACTCGCCTTGGCCACCTCGCAGGGCTTGCCGCGGAGGAAGCCCGCGAACATCGCTTCCCAGACCCCTTCCGGCAGCGGAGCCGTCGAGGCGTAGGTCACGGCGGGGTCTGACCCCAGGGCTATGGCCACCGGCATGCGCTCGCCCCTCGCCCTGTACTTCTGGAAGAAGTGGGCCCCGTCCTTGTGGATGTGCCAGTGCATGCCCGAGGTCCTGTCGTCGTAGACCTGCATGCGGTACATGCCCCAGTTCTGCGCGCCGGTCTCGGGATCCCGGGTGCAGACCACGGGGAGGGTGAGGAAGCGGCCTCCGTCCTTGGGCCAGCATTTCAGGACGGGCAAGCTCGAGAAGCCCTCGTCGCGGGTCTCGACCTCGCGACAGAGTGGTCGCGTAATATGTTTTGGCAGAAGGGAATAGGCCACCGGTAGCTTGGGGAGGGCCGCCGGCACGGCCTTGAGGAGGGAGAAGTCGCGGAGGTTGCCCCAGGCCCAGGCTATGAGATCCTCGATCTCCTTCGCCTTGGCGTCGAGGCTCTGGGCGCCCAAGGCGAGGGCCATGCGCTTTTCCGTGCCCATGGCGTTGATGAGGAGGGGCCAGCGGGAACCCTTCACGCGCTCGAAGAGGAGGGCGGGGCCTCCGGCCTTCATGACCCGGTCCGCTATCTCCGTGATCTCGAGCTCGGCGTCCACTTCCCGGCCGACCCGGCGCAGCTCGCCGCGCTTTTCGAGAGTCTCAATAAAATCTCCAAGATCTCTGTATGCCATGGCTAAAAATAACTCCACGAGGAGTATAAGCGCTCAAGCGCCTCTAGATACAGGCCTTTGTCCCTGTTTCTTTTTGCCGTGTATATGATATAATGTGATATAGAAAATCTTTTCGCCTAAAGTACATCTTTATAACGTCGATCCCAGAAAGTGCGGAACTGTCTTTTCATCAGGGGAACCACGTCCGTGGAACGAATAAGGGGTCGACTATGGCGTCGAAAACACATTCCGGTAGGTCTTCTCTCCGAGCGGCCTATCCCATCCTGGCCTTCCTCCTCGCGCTTTCACTGTCCACCTGTGATCTGTTCAAGGTTGGACTGGGCGAGAAGGTGGACATCTCGGCTCCTACCCTCGAGATCACGTCGCCCACGAACGGTTCCTATATAACCGGCGTCGTGCATCTGAAGGGGACCGCAAGCGACGATACGGGCGTGGCCTCAGTTTCGGTCGCAGTCTCCTTCCCCGCCAGTTCCGGACTTTCAGCAAAGAACTATACGGCTGCGTTCTCCGACGGCCAGTGGTCGCTGGACTTCGATTCGGCCGCCCTTGCGCCCGGAATCGAGGTCAATGCCAATGTTCTCGTAACCGCCACCGACCTTGCCTCCAAGACCTCGGAGCAGAAGATCATCATCTATGTGGACAACAACCCACCGATCGTCAAACTGACAAGTCCCACAGCCGATGACCTGGCAAATGCCGCGTATTATGTCAATGGAAGTCTCCGTTTCCGCGGCGCGGCGGATCCCGATGTCGCCAATCTCTACCTTGATGTGGGCGGAATGCCCTTCAGCCCTTCAAATGGCAACAATGCGTCGTTCAGCATCCAGGTGGACACCGATGCATTCAGCGACGGCGATGTCCCGTTCAAGCTCTGGGCCGTGGATAATGCGGGAAACCACTCGGTAGAAAGCGTGGGAACCCTCCACATCCTCCAGTCCTCTGATACGCCGAAGCTCAGTTTCAAAGGCGCCGATAACGCCGACATCGTGGATCTCTCGTCGACCAGCAAGAGCCTCGGCACCAACAGGAACAATTTCAAACGGGGAGACACGATCAATGGCACGATCAGCGACGATGACGGGTTGGATTTTTCCAGCCTGAAGTTGACGCTGACGAACAGCGCGGATCCCCTGGATACGAGGACCTTCAGCCAGGGCGCAGCCCTCGCCGAGAACAAGATCAGCATCAAGACCCTCGGCACCAACACCGATCCCGATTACCCGACCGCCGTTACGTCCGCTTCTTTTTCCTTCACGATTCCGACCGGCATGGCGCAGGGCATCTATTACCTGTCATACTCGCTCTCGGATTCGGCCGCCGCCAAGCTTCCCAAGCAGGGTGATACCCCCTGGCCCGTCAGCACCATCCAGGATTCGGGAATCTACTTTGTCATCGATGACGGGCAGCCAACGACTACCATCACTTCGCCCTCGCCGGGCGCCTTTGTCCAGAGCCTCCAGGCCGCGGGCATTGCCCAGGAAGGGCTCGGCATCAAGGCGGTCGAGTACCAGATCGATGGCATTACGGAAGGCGCATGGACCAGGCTCACCAATGCCGCCAATGATACGCCTTTCAGCTGGAGCTTCAGCCAGGGAGGCTTCTCCGAAGGCGGTCACAAGCTCTACGCCCGCCCGATATCGAAGGGCAACTCCACAGGCCAGGCTGTCTCCGTGGATTTCACTATCGACGTCACGCCTCCTTCCGTACAGATACTTTCCGCAGCCCCTTCGTCGACAAGTTCGTCGGCTCAGGTCACGGCCTTTGCCGCCGTGAGCGATGCTTCCGTAGACGGCGGCATCAGATCGACGGTCAACGGCGTGACGCGCATCAAGGGCTATGCGAGCGATACAGCCGCCCTGAAAAAAGTCAGTTGGGTCGTCACGCGGAAGAGCGACGGGGGCGTCGTCGAAACCGGGACGATTGCCTCGGCGAAGATGGCTTCCTGGAACTTCGACCTTGATACCACCTCGGGGACGTACGCGGATGGCGCACGGTATGTCGTTACGGTGAGCGCCGAGGACCAGGCCGGCAACTCGAGCCTGGCAAGGCTGACCATCGACGTGAGCCAGGCCAGCGACAATCCCACCTTGAGCCTTACCGGATGGAAGACCGTATCGGACCTCGCCCACGCGAAGGAGAATCTTCTCGTTTCGGATCCGAAAGTGTCGGCCGTGGTCTACGATGATGACTGGGTGGATGACTCCAGCGTATACATCCTCTTCAACAAGGCCCCGGGCGATGCAGGCGCGACCTGGAAGGCCGTCCCCTCGACGAGCCAGGCAGACGGTTCCGCAGCCCTGGTCTACGGATTCTCGGCCGATGGCGCCTCCGGAACGGCCCTGCCGGAAGGTCCCAACTATTTCTATCTTCGCGCTTCCGACTTCAATGGCGCCGACGGGCGCAAGTCGGGCAAGGCGACGGTGACGACGACCATCGGACCGATCTACTTCGTCATCGACACGATCCAGCCGACCATCAGCTTCACGCAGACGGGCGGCCTCTATGTTTCGAGTTCGCAGGCCCTTTCGGGAACGGTATCGAGCGGCAATGCCCTTGATCCTTCGGCGCCGCTTTCCTTCACGCCGGAAGGAGGCAGCACGACAGTGCTGACCGCCTCCGACCTGGCTCCCGGCCCCTCCTCAATGGGATCGCACACCTGGAACTACACCCTCGACGTATCGCACCTGTCCGATGGGCCGGTCTCCATAACGGCCACCGCCCGTGACGAGTATGGCCTTCCCGGCAGCGCAAGCTTTGTCGTGACCGTCGACAAGACGCCCCCCGTCGTCACGGTCTCGAACGCCGCGACCGCTTTCAGCGATATAAATGGCTATCTCCTTACGGGTACCGCCAAGGATGTGACTTCAGGGCTGCAGCAGATGACGGCAGTCGTGAAGAGCGGGGCAACGGACGTGAGCTCCTCCACGGTCTTCACGTTGAGTTCCGTGACGAGCAATCCGAACACCATGGGCAACTGGAGCCTGGACGTTTCCGGTCTGGCCTCCGGTACCTACACCGTAGACCTCAAGGCTACGGACAAAGCCGGCAACATATACCAAGTCACGACCTTCCCGATTATCGTCGACAAGGATTTACCCGTCGCGACAGTGGACAACGCAGGCGGACAAGCCGTCGACGGCGCAGTCTACAACGCTGCGAGCGTCATGCCCGCATCGTGGTCCGGCCAGGCTACCGATCTCTATTTTGCCTCGGGGAAGGTGTCTTTCGACGGAACGAAGATCGTGGATCTTGCCTCGTCGGGCTCATGGTCCTTCCTGATCGACTGGAACCACGTCTCCGAGGGCAAGCATACGCTCAAGGTTGAGGTCACCGATCAAGGCGGCCATAACGCGGTTACCACAGCCACCTTCACCAAGGATACTCTTGCCCCGGTCCTCACTGTCGTGAAGCCGGCGCTCTCGTCCTGGATCCAGGGCGCCAGCTCGGTAATAAGCGGCACCGCGGACGACCGCACGGCTGGAACCGGAGTGGCCGATATCTACTACAAGGTCGATACGGTTCTCGCCGACCATTCCAGTGACGATGTCGCAACCATCTCTTCCAGTTGGTCTCACCTCGATGGCGCCGTAAGCTGGTCGGATACCATAGACCTCGCCTCCCTCGGCGAAGGCGCGAAGAAGCTATGGGTCTGCGCGAAAGATGCCGCTGGCAACTGGAGCGCACCATTGTTCCAGGCCTTCGGTATCGACCAGAACAGGCCCGAGATCAGCGAGACGGAAATCAACACCGACAGCCGGGTGAACCGGACCGCGAGTTTCGATATTGCCGGCACCGTGAGCGACAGCAACCCCGATGGCGCGCCCACGTTGACCCTGAGCATTGATGGAGGTACTGCGCAGCCCGTGACCCTGACGGCCGGCGCATACCGCGTGACGATAACGGTGGACACTGCTACGCACACGACTGACGGCGACCATACCTACGTATTGACGGTCACCGACGTCTCGGGCAAGACCAACACGCCCCAGATGAAGCGGCTCGTCCACATCGATACGAGCGCTCCCGCCGTGACCCTCGGCAACCTCGCCGCCGATGGCAGCACCGTCATCCTCGATACCTCCCTCATGAAGGTCATGGGAAGCATCACCGATGCCACCGCCATCGCCTCGGCGACGAGCACGATCGAGTACAGCCCCGACTACGGTAGCACCTGGGAACCGGTCGAATCCGCTGCCAGCCTCGGTAGTCCCTCCGGCCTTGCCTGGAGCTTCTCCAAGAGCCTGGCAGGCGCCGCCTTCTCCGCGGACGGCCTTTACCGGATTTCCGTGACCGCTTCCGACAGTCTGGGAAATACGGCGTCTTCCGTCGCCCTGAAATTCTACCTCGACAGGACGGATCCGGTCGTAAGCCTCGATGCGCTGACCAAGACCGCGCTCAAAAAGGCTTTCACGGCGACCGGAACCGCCTTCTCGGCGAACATCACGGGCGTAAGCTGGTCGCTCGACAGCGATACGGCCAAGCCCCTTGTCGGGCCATTCGCGCCTGGCGTATCGAATGGCATCAGTATTCCCCTCACGCAGGCAGACGTTGACGGCCTGCTAGAAGGCCCTCATAAACTGGAAGTACAGGCGACCAGTCTGGGCGGTCGCATCGGCCGCTATACCCTCGCCTTCACGGTAGATCGCAGTGCCCCCTCGGTCAGTTTCACGAACATCTCGGCCGCGGGCGATTCCGTCATGACGGAATCCAGCCCCCGGATCATCGGCGCGGCGAGCGATGCGACGGCCGTAGCCCTCGTGGAGAGGAAAATCGAGCGCTGGAACGGGTCCTCATGGGGCACGACAAGCGATTTCACCGCCATGGGCTCGGCTGCGGGCACCAACTACACCTGGACCGCCGATCTTTCGAATGCGACAACCTACCCCGACGGGAAGTATCAGATAACGATCCGGACGACCGATGATACGGACGAGCCGAATTCGGCGACAGGTTCGGCGGTGGTCTTCTATATCGACCGGACGGTTCCGACCGTGTCGATAACGAGCCCGGCCTCAGGCGCGGCATATAATCAGGGATTCACGATCATAGGAACCGCAGACGACGCCAACCTCACCTCCGTATCCGCAAAGCTCGACGGCGTCACCGACCTCACGGTGAGCGGCAGCGCGGCGTGGTCGATCGCGCTTACGACGACGCAGGTTCAAGGCTTCTCCGAAGGCCCGCACAGCATCAGCGTCACCGCGAAAGACGTGGCGGGCAACTCCTCGATCGCGCAGGTCCTCTCCTTCAGAACCGACCATACCGCGCCTGGCCTTTCATGGTTCAACATCTCGGGATCGGGCGGCACGGTGGTGCAGGACTCCGCCCCGAAGATCAGCGGCACCCTCACGGACGAGAGCGGCATCGCCTCCGCCACGGCAACTCTCGAGCATTACGATTATTCCACAGGCCTCTGGTCAGTGGTTCCCGCCTGGAACGGGGCGTCCCTTGGCGTCACGGGATCGCCGACAAGCTATTCCTGGTCAGTGGATATTTCGAACTCGACGAACTATCCGGATGGACGATATCGGCTGACGATCGCGGCCAGCGATATAACGACGCCTGCCAATAGCCTGGCAGGTACTCCTGTCATGTTCATGTTGAGCCGTTCGAATCCCGAGACTTCGGTTCTCGGTCCGGCCATGGGCTCCTACCAGAACGCCGAGCCGATTTTCTGGGGCAAGGCCTCCGACCCGAACGGGATCACCTCCGTCCTGGCGAAGATCGGTACGGGAGGCGTCGTAGATTTCAAGACCGGTACGACGGCGGCCTACGCCGGCGTGGCCGTGACCCTCGACCCCTCGACCGATACCTTCTCGACCTCTTCCGCCCATGGCCTCCAGAATGATGACCTGGTCTATCTTGCCTGTGATGAAGGCGGATCCCTGCCCTCGGCGAATGGCACCACGATCTCCTCCGGCACGGCATACTATGTCGTCAGTACCGCATCGAAATCCTTCAGCCTTTCCCTCACCTCGGGCGGAGCCGCAATCGACTTTACTGCCTCGGGCTCGGCCCTCTTTGCCGCATCCAGCCGCCTGACCTTCGGGAAGACGGAAGCCTACTGGCTCGTACCCAAGCTCGGTCTGGGCGGAGCGACTGACGGGGCAATGACCGCCTGGGTCCAGACAACTGCCGGCTCCGGCAAGACCTCGATGGCGTCGCGTGACTTCACCCTCGACGCGACCAAACCTATTATCACTATAAGCTCCCCTTCGTCGGGTACACGGAGCGTCGGAAGCCTGACCATCATAGGCGCGACGAGCGATCCCGGAAGCCTGCCATCGGGCATCACGGGCACGATCCAGTACAAGATCGGATGCGGAACCGATCCGGACAGTCCCGCGGGCTGGACAAACGCCAGCGTGACGGGCGGCGCCTATTCATGGTCCATTTCCCTCGGTTTGATGTCCGCCTATGCCAATGAGACCTACGCCACGAAGTGCGACGCATCAGGCAATTCCGCTACGACCGGCAACCTCTGGAAACTGCCCATCTATTTCCAGGCCGTGGACAAGGCGGGCAATGTCCAGACGGAAAAGAACTACTGGCTCATCCTCGATCCCGACGGGAACATCCCCGTCGTGACGATAACCCAGCCTTCCCTCAACGCACAGACCTACGGCGGCGAGCAGCGCATAACGGGCATGGCAACGCAACCGGTATGGATCCACGATGTCGAGGTGGCCATCGATCCGAGCGGCGGTGCGAGCTTCCCGGAGGCCGTGGCTGCCACGATCAGCGGAAGCACGGTGAACGCAACCGGACATGGACTGGCCAATGGCCGCTCCGTCTACTTCAGCGCGACCGCATCGTTGCCGAAAGTAGGTGGCGTCAGCGTCAGTGCCAGCATCCCCTATTTCGTCGTCAATGCAACGGCCAATGCCTTCCAGGTCGCGACGAAGCCAGACGGAACCGCGCTGGCCTTCTCGGACAACGGCTCCGGCGTCATGGTCGGCGTCTGGGGCCCTGCCACGCTGCTTTCAACGGGCAACAGCGTTATGTGGTACCATGACATCAACCTGGGCAACTACCTGCCGCAGGGCGGCGCGACGAGCCAGACGATCTCGGTGCAGGCGAGGGCCTGGAATTCGCCCGCTGCGGGCGGAGCGACGCGTGGCAGCCTTTCCGGCACACTCCTCACTCCCCTTACCATGAAATTCGATTCCACCTTCCCGAAGATCCAGGGGATGAAGGTCTCTCCGTCGGTCAATTATTCGGATGTCTCTGCGAAGAGCTACTACAGCCAGATCTCGGTCGGAGGTCAGATCTATATCCTCGGCTACGTCGTATCCTCCAAGGGCATAAAGAAGATCGAGAAAGTCGAGACGAGCATGGGCTCGGGCGCGACCGCCCTGTATGACACGAGCGGAGGGGCGTTCGGCGCGACATCGACCGTGACGCCTCCAGCCTCGATCCCGGCGGGAAGCTTCCCGAATGGCGGAAGCTATCAGCTCATCATCACCAGCCTTGGGGATACGGACTGGAACGCCCTCGGTTTTGTCGGGACGCCTACCCTGGGCTCGGTGTTCAAGCCGAACGGACTCGGTTCGGGCAGCGGGACCGCCATCCCGTCCGACAGCTCCGGCAATTTCAGCTATTACTTCGCGATACCCGTCGATACATCCACGGGTTTCCCCAACACCTCGGGCGTCTATTCCTTCGATGTAAGGGCGACTGACATGACGACGCCTTCGCAGGTGTCCTCCCAGTCGATCGCCCTGGACGTGGACAACTACTATCCGACAGCGACCTTCCTCTCCCCTGCCTCGGTCGTCGGAACGCAGTACCAGCTCCAGGGCACCGCTACCGACGTCGGTACCGGTTCCGGCACCATTTCCAGCTTCAAGCGGGTGGTCGTGTACCTGACGCGTTCGGGCAACGTTATCAACATGCTCGATGGCTCGACAAGCGCCATCGGCTCCATCGTCGCCAAGGACGGCGGCACGGGCACGATAGGCAGTTTCGACTATCCCTCGAGTTCAGGTTCGGGTGTCATGGCGAGTGTGGACGACCTCCTCGAGAACAACTCGCTACCGGGCGCCGGCGGAACCGATCATAACGGCGACGGCTTCTACGAGTACCTGGGCATGACCGGCACCACCTACAACTGGGATGTCCAGATCGACTCGACCAAGATACCGGACGGGCCGGCAGTCGTGCATTACGTGGCCTTCGACTCGGTGGGCAACGCCACGCACTACCAGCAGTCGGTGTACGTGAAGAACCACGCACCCACCATCACGAGCATCACTCTCGGCACCGACCTCAACGGCGACGGCTTGATCGGTGCGGGCGAGCTTGACTCGCCTTACAATACGACCGCGACTTCCTTCATTGCGCGCAACAGCCTCATGTCCATCAAGGCGACGACGCCTTACGCCGGAGCCAACGGAGTCCTCTCCTACAAGCTCGAGTACTACAACGCGGGCTCCTGGGTGGACTACTCGCCTGGCTTGCCCGGCGTCAGCCTGGATACGACGAATGACCCGACCTACAAGACCAATGCGACCATCACGGTCAGCTTCGCCTCCCTCTCCACGGCGATCGCTGATGCGGCGTCCAATGCCGCCCAGTTCCGAGTCACCATCACCGATTCCACGCCGGGAGGCGGCCAGGCGGCGAACTTCACCTTCACCATTGGCATCCAGAACCGGGACACGACACCGCCCCTCATCGACTTGGCCCCGATGGGCCAGCGATACTGGCCGCTCAATGCGGCGACCGCCGACGCCGACAAGACCCTGTTGGCCGTCGCGGCCTACGCCGACAACCTGCAGTCCGGCGCGGGCCATGTCGAGTATGCGGCGGACAGCCGCTACAACCCGGTGACGCTCACGGTCTCCTCCTCGGATACCTTCCTGAGCTCGAGCGCCCACAACCTCCTCGTCAACTCGATCGTCTACCTGTCGTGGACCACGAGCCCGGGCCTGGGCACCGACACGGGGCCGTACTACGTGCAGTCCATCGTGGACTCTACCCATTTCAGGATCGCGAAGACCAAGAGCGCCGCCTCTCCAATCAACGTTCTATCCGGAGGCACGGGCATCAAGCTCGCCACCGCGGACATCTCCGGCAAGCTCGTGCTCTACGGCAAGGCCTGGGACAACCAGCGAATCAGCCGCATCACTGCCAAGATCGCCGGCTTTAACGGTGGCAATGGCGCGGGCAACGAGTTCGACGTGGCAACCTGGGGCGGCTCCTCGCTCACGGCCCTGAGCGGCACGGGCTGGTCCTTCGTCACCGAGTCCTCCTCCGAAGGCCTCACCCAGATGAAAGGCCATGTGCTCAACTGGGCCTTCAACTGGGATTCGAGCCTTGTCGCCGGTGGCGCGGCGGGCACCGTGCCCGTCGTCTTCACAGTCTACGACTTCTGGACCTCGGGCAGCGGGACGAGTGCGGGCTCCACCTTCTCAAGCGGCGCGTTCTCCGGAATGAGCATCCCTGCGGGCACGCCTATCTGGGTTGGCACCACGGCTAGCACCTGGGCGAGCGGTAGCTGGACCACTCTTGCCTCGGCTTACTCTGGTACAGGCTCCCTTTCGCTCGCGGCCTCCGTCAGCGGCACGAAGTTCGTGCTCGCCGAAGCCACGAAGGCTTCCTATGATGTTGACGTGGTACCCTATATCACGGACATGTCAAGGCAGTCGCCCTTCCTCGATCGTCTCTCCGACAACACGATGAACCCCGGCAAGGGCGGCTACTACCCCGTCTACCAGGGCAACACCGGCTACGTGATCAAGGGCTACAACCTGCCCGCGGATTCCGACACGATCGATGGAACCAATTATGCGATCAAGGTCGGGGCGATAAGCCTCTCGAGCCCGACGGGCGTGGCGGAACGGACCAAGGTGACCGCGGACATACCCGTAGCGCTGGCCTCGGGGGCACTCGTCGTCACGACAAACGGCATAGCCTCGATCAACAACCTGAACGACAACGGCAAGACCTATAACACCGCGGACGAGGGCGGCTTCACCGACGACAGGTATGTCTACGTCGACGACCAGTCGCCGACCATCACGGTCGCGGCCTTCGGCCAGACCTTCCCGGTCCAGGACTCCGACGACTCGGCGACGGGCCACAGCGTCAAGGCGGCGCAGGCGGTCTCGGACTACACCCAGAACGTTCCTTACTCGGGCAGCGACAAGACCATCAGGGCCAACTGGCTCGGACACGTGGAATACGGGACTGATTCTGCCTATGGCGACGGCTACGCGAACGTCTCCGGCCTCGTTACCTTCCGGGGAAAGGCTGCCGACAACCAGCGGATCCAGAAGATCACCGCGACCATTCCCAACTACGATGGCGGCGCGGGGTCAGGGACGGAGTTCAACATCTACACCCTGCCCGGCGGCATGCTCTCCAATACGGCCAAGGGCTGGACGGCCGCCCTCGATGGGTCGGACTACAAGCTCGCGGATTCCTCCCGCGTGGCCTACGGCCATGTCCTCAACTGGACCTTCACCTGGGACAGCTCGAAGATCACGAATGGCGCGCAGAAAGCCGTCACGATCACGTTCACGGTCTACGACATGGACAACACGGCCCTCACGGCTACCTCCACCATCACCGTGGATGTCGTTCCCTACATCTCCTCGATCACGAGGGATGTCAACATCTACAACACGAACCGCTCGAAGTACGGCCGCTACCCGATAGCGGAGAACGAGGCTGGCATCGTGGTCCTCGGCTTCAACCTGCCGGTCGCGATTAACGGTACCAATTGGGTTAAGATGTTCAATGCATCCGGGGCTCCGAACGGCACCACCGGCACGGCGGACTCCAACGTGCCGACGATCACCGGCGCGGCTGGCGCCACGGTCTCCTCCATCTCCGGCTCCACGGTCACGACCTCGGCGGCCCATGGCTATACGGTCGGGCAGGTCGTCTACTTCTCGGCGACCACCGCCCCGCAGATCGGCGGTGTTTCCGTGTCCCCTGCCACGCCCTACTATGTGGTGGCCGTGCCCACCACTACGACCTTAAAAGTGTCGGCGACATCCGGAGGCTCCGCGGTCACCTTCTCCAGCGCCGGCAGCGCGGTCACCACCTCTACCGGTCGCCGTGGCTTCACGATGAAGCTCAATGCGGCGCAACAATCCGGATGGCTCAGGGTTGCGACCAACAGCGTAGAGGCGATCAACAACTTCAATTCGATCTCCCAGGCTTGGGACAAGGAGGATGACGGTAGCGGGCTTGGCTCGACCAAATGGACTGACGACCGCTACATCAGCGTTTGGAACGTCGACCGCTGGAGCAACGGCAACACCTTTTTAGGTAGTACGACCGCGCAGTATCCCACCTTTGCAGTCAGTAGCGATGGAACCCTCTATGGATCCTGGATCAACTATGCCAGCGCTTCTGTGTATTATAATACCATCGCAGGAACTGATGGCGCGGCTGGAACTGCGACTAGAGTGTTCCGACTCTACGATCCGCCGGAGTTCACGGACATCTCGATCGACCAGGCGAACGATCAACCTACGATCGCCTATTCCATGAATACCTATGGCGGATCGGGGGCCTGGGATTTCGACAATTCGGGATCCATAAATATATGGGAGAGCGATATCAGTACAAATGCCAGATTTACTCAAACATATACTAATTATGCCTTCCGCGCGGATGGGCTATATCACAATTCGATGCTTTGGGAGTATTACTCGCCAAGGGTGGTGCGGAGCGGCGGCAATATCCATGTTGCCTGGTATGATGATGCGAGCAAGTCGATCAAGTACGCCTACTTCGTCTCGACGCTCAACACCTCGAACGAGCAGGGGTGGATCAATATCGACGGAGGCACGACGGGGACCAGTGATTCCACGAGCCCGGGCATTGGCTACGTGACCAACTTCGCGAGCGGCCTCTCGCGCACGGCCTCGGTCGGCTCCTCGGTATCCATCGACGTGGACAAGGCGGGCTACCCGGTCATCGCGTACTACGACAACGCGAACCACGTACTGAGGATCGCCCACGCCAACAAGACGAATCCCACAGCCCTGGCGGACTGGAAGGTCCAAGCCGTCAGCGGCGGCACTTACGACAGTTACGCCGGCGCCAATTCGAGCGACAAGAACGGCAACATCACGCTCAAGATCAACCATTCGAACGGCTTGGCGTACCTCATCGCCTACCGCCCATCGAAGGGCCAGCTGGTCTACGGCACCGCCGGGGACCGGGCAGCCTCAGGGAGCTCGAACACGGACTATTCCTTCTCGGCCCTTTCCCTCCTCGACGCGAACGGCAATGTGGGAAGCTGGAGCGACCTCTCCATCACGGGCGCGGCGACCGCGCCGGTCATGGTCTACCAGAACAAGTCGATGTTGGGCACCTACGACGGCGTGAAGGTGGCCTATTGGGATTCCTCCCTCGCCACGCCCGACTGGGAGACGATGGTGGCCCCGGCCAATACCTACGTGGGCGACGGCAAGCTCTCCATCGCCTATAACACAGGTTATACCGGTGTGACCTGGACCATGGCCGTCGGCTTCAAGTCTTCAGCTTTCAACGTAATGTTCCTGCAACCGACGAATTGAGGTAGGCCCTATGTTCCGTGTTATACGAACCCTTGTGGCCGCCGCCATCATGGCGGCGGCCTGTGCCTCCTGCGCGCCGCGCATGGACATTTCCGTGGATGCTTCAGCTCCCGGACTCAGGGATGCAATGGTCCGCCTCGCCAACGATTACAGCCGGACAACAGGGCGTCGCATAACGCTGCGGGATGCGGGCAAGGCCTCGACAGCGAAAGCTGCCATGATCGTCATAGACTGGGGCTACCTCCCCTCCAAGGAAGCCCCTTCCTCTGCCGTGATTGAGGCACGCGACCCCGACGGGCACCCTCTTGCGACCGCATACGCGCTGTCGGCGTGGGCCGACCAGGGCGGACAATGGAGCGAGGCGCCCCTCCTGTGGGATTGCTGGGGCCTCGCCGTTTTTCCCTCTGGCGCAGAGAAGACGTCGCCCCGCGGAATTTTCGCCTGGCGCGACCGCAAGACTTTCTTGCCCCCGACGGTCTTTGTCGCAGCGGGCGGCGAAGCCGGTACGCGACAGGCGCTTTTCTGGCTCTCCGACCACCCTCTCCCGGTAGGGGCTGACCGCGTCAAGCTCATGTCAGGCGCAGCCGATCCCCTCTCCGCGCCCTGGCGCGATGTCTTTGCAGGCTTTCCCGCACTCGCCGCCGATCCGCAGCTTGGTCGCGATGCATTCCATTATGCGGACGCGGACCTCGGTAACCTGGCTGCTCTCCCTGGCACCAAGGCCATCCTCGGCCCATATAGCAGGCTCAGGACCCTGCCTGCCTCGACAACGAGGGCTTTCACTCCCCTCGTATATCCCCTTGAACAGGGCTATGCCCTGCCCGTGGCTGTCCTGACGGCACGGATCTCAGGCCGCACCGACCCCGGTGGCCGGGCAGGAAATTTCATCCGCTGGCTCCTCAAGCCCGAAAACCAGCGAGCACTGAGCGAAGCCACGGGGCTCATGGCGGTCAACTTCGGGGCGCCCCTCCTTGATCCCCAGGCTCTCTCGGCCCGGGATGCAGCGACGGGAGCGGCCGAGATACTCCCCATCGACCCCGAGCCCCGTGGATCGAGGCTCTCGGTAGCCTGGGACCTCCTCGTTTCCCATCTGGCCGAAGCGCCTGCGCAATGGGAAGAATCCGTTCGAAAAGACGCTCTCGGGACTCATGAATGAAGAAGACAGCGAAGACATCCGGCAGGGTTCGGGCCATTGCCAAACCGTGCATGCAAGGAAAACAAATGTCCAATGAACGAAATCGCGGAGCGGACCGGCTGGTCCGCAGTACAGCTCGCGGCCTCAGCCTCGTCATGGTGTTTTCGTTCCTTTGCCTCGCTTCTCCCTCCTTCGCACTGGGCCAGAAGGAATCCCCCCGCGAGCCGGCCACGGGGCTCAATGACTGGGAGCATGATTTCGACATATCTTCCCTCTCGCCGGGCCTCTACAACATCGTCGTGACCGGCACCGATGTGGCGGGCAACGCGGCCTTGGGCGGTCCCATCAACGTCTATGTGGATCCCAGGTCCGACCTTCCCATCGTGTCAGTGATCAACCCCACGCCCCTCCAGCGCGTGGGCGGCGACCTCAACATCGTGGGCGCCTGCGTGGACGACGACGGCGTGGCCCGCGTCGAGGTGAGCGTCGACGGCGGCGACTTCGTGCCGGCCACGGGCGGCGAGTTCTGGTCCCTCTACCTCAAGACCAAGGACCTGCAGGACGGGCGCAGGGAGCTCGCGATACGCGGCGTCGACATAAACGGCCTCGTGGGGCCGACCGTCAAGGTCGCCTTCAACCTGGACCGTTCGAAGCCGGCGGCCGATGTCAGCGTTCCCGAGCCAGGAGCCCTTGTGGCCGGCCAGATAAAGCTCGAGGGCTCGGTCTACGACGCGAACGGCGTCGCGGGCCTCGAACTGTCGACGGACGGCGGCAAGGTCTTCTCGAAGGTAAGCATGAAGAAGGACAAGCCCGGCACGACGGGAGCCTTCTCGGTGGCCCTCGATACGCGGAAGTTCCCCGATGGCCCCCGCGTCCTCTGGCTCCGCAGCGTCGATGGCGTGGGCTCGAAGGGCAGCGCCGCCTTCCTCATCTTCGTGGACAACACCAAACCGGTCATCGACATCGCCCTGCCAAGGACGGGCGCTACGGTGAACGGCGTTTTCGCCGTGGCGGGCGCGGTGCGCGACGCCGTCGGCATAGCGAAGCTCTCCTACGAATTCGCGGGCACGGACAAGGGCGAGATTCCCCTCGTGCCCGGGAATCCCTACTTCTCGAAGGAGTTCGACGCCTCGGCGGTCAAGGGCGACAAGGCCCAGCTCATCCTCATAGCGGAGGACAGGATAGGCAACATCACGAGGCTCGAGCTTTCGCCGAAGATAGACCGCGAGGCGGACAAGCCCCGGGTCGTCGTTGCCTTTCCGGCGTCGGGCGGCGTCGTGAAGACGGCCGAAGCGGTGTGGGGCGCCATAGCCGACGACGACGGCGGCGCGGCCATCGTCTACAGCCTGGACGGCGGCGCGGTCCAGGAGGCGCCCGCGAGCGACGTCTTCTCCATCCCTGTGGCCGGCCTCTCCGCCGGGCGCCATCTCCTCTCGCTCCGCGCGAAGGACATCCATGGCGCGTTGGGCGATCCCATAAGCCTTCCCATCGTCGTGGACTCGGGCAGGGCTTCGGTCTCCTTCCTGCGTGTCGCGACGCCGCAGGCCCAGAAACAGGGCGCGGCCCCGGCCCCGACGACCCAGGCCGGCGCCGCCGATTACCGGCCCGGCATGGCCTTCCAGGTGGACGATTCGTCCTCCCTTGAAGGAGCTATCGAGTCAGCCAACGCCCTCGTCTCGGCGTCGTATACGGTGGCGGGCGGTGCCGAGCGCCCCCTCGCCCTCGTGAAGGGCGCCACCGCGACCTCCTATTCCTTCCGCATACCCCTCGATCGAAGCATGCCCTACGGCTTCACCGCGATCGAGGTGAAGGCCGTCGACGCCGTGGGCAATACGGGCTCGGGCAGGGCCCTCCTGTACTCCATCGACCTTTCCGTCGCGCGCGAGGATACAGGGTTCGTCTTCGATGACCCCCGCATCGGTGAGGGGGGACGCGTTGCGCTCTCCTCCGGCGATTCCGTCCTCGGCGCTTTCTATCGCGAGGACATCGACAGCATCAGGCTCGATCCTGCCACCGACATCGTAGCCGTCTCCTTCGAGGGAAGGACCGTGATGATCAAGGCCGCGCGCGAAGGCGTGTCGCCCGCCACGCGTCTCGTCGTGAAGACGAAACGCGGCCACGAGTTCAGGAGCGACCCCTTCGTCTTCGCCTGCGATACCGCGGCGCCCCGCATCTCCATCGATTCGCCCGCAGAGGGAACCTGGCTTTCCTCGGCCTTCGTCCTCAAGGGCAAGATAGCCGATGCTGGCGGAGTCGCCTCAGCCTCCCTGCGCATCGGGAAGGACGGCGAACCGCGGGCCCTCGCCCTCTCCGCAGACGGCAGCTTCTCCGCGAGCCTCGCGCCCGCCGACCTGCCGCAGGGTGCCCTCCTTGTCGAAGTGCTGGCCACCGACGCCTCCGGCAATACGAGCCGCGTCGAGCGATCCCTTGGCTTCGACTCCGAAGCCCCGGCCTTCTCCTTCCTCTCGCCGACCGCCGGAGCCGAAGTCCACGGCCCCGAGGACGTGGCGGCCATCCTATCCGATGTGTCAGGCATCGTGTCCGTGGAATACGCAGCCGACGGCAGGACGTTCGCGCCCATCGAGTTCAAGGGCGAGGCCTTCATCCATCGCGCCGACCTCGCGGCCAATCCCAAGGCCGCCTATCGCGTCACGGACAGGGCCGGCAACAGCGCCGTGGCCCGTCCCGAGGTCGCGATCGTCGCGAAGCCCGTGGCCATCGCTGTCTCCGACTCGGTCAGCGTCGATACCGCCGACTCGGGCGTGAAGCTCTCCCTCTCCGGCACGGCAGGAACGCGAAAGGTGAGCCTCGCCCTTCCGGGCCTTCCCGAGGCGGATTTCCAGGGCCTCGGCTTCACCGATAAAGAAGGGGAGGCCGGCGCCTTCAAGGCAGCGCCGGAGCGCTTCGCCCTCCATCTCCTCGTTTCCGGCAGCCTTGCCCTCAAGGGCAGCGTCGCTTCGACCGCTTCGGTCAAGTCGGTCTCCGTCTCCTTCGATGGCGGAGCGACCTACACGAGCCTCTTCCTCGCCAAGGACGCCAAGGCAATCGTGGCCGAGGCTCCCGTCAGCCTCGCGGTCGATACGACCAAGCTCAAGGACGGCGAGGCGCGATGGATCCTGAAGGTCGAGGATGGAGCCGGCGCCCTCGCCTTTGCTCCCCTCTATATCGTGGTCGACAACGGCAAACCCGATATATCGCTCATCGCGCCGCCGACCTCCCTCACGGGAGCCCGCCCCATCGTGGCGCGGGTCCTCGATGCCTGGGGCCTCGCCTCCGCAGGCTTCACGGTGGCGGGCCAGAAGAAGGAGCTTCCCGTGGCCGAAGGCGGCAGCTTCCATGCCGCATGGGCCGAGCCTGCCCAGCCCGCAGCCGCGGGCGGCGCGGCGTCCGCAAAGCCCCAGCCGTTCGCGGTCTCCCTCGAGGCCCGAGATGCGGCGGGCAACGCGGCCTCCCTGTCGGTCCCGATACCCTACGACGCCGCGGCCGATACGCCGAAGATCGACCTCTCCATCCCGACAGCAGCGCCCGCCAGCGCCCCGGCGGCTGCCGCCGCGACAGCCCCTGCCTTCATCCCGCCTCAGGAGCGCATAACCTGCTATGCCGTGGACGACGACCCGGCTCCCGTCCTGAGGTTTACGGTCGATTCGGGCGAGCCCGTTTCCTTCCCAACCTCGGCCTTCGGGCTTGCCCTCGCGGGCCTCGCGCCCGGCAAGCACAGCCTCCAGGTCGAGGCCCTCGATGCAGGCGGTCGCTCGGCCGTCGTGAAGAAGGACTTCGTGGTTTCGGGTCCTGCCCCCGCATTCGACGCCATCGAGGCCGGGACTCCCGCGGCCTCTTTGCCGTGGTTCCCGGGCATGGAGCTCGAGATCGTCCAGGGAACGGCGCTTTCAGGCACCGTGAACGCGGCCAACGGCCTTGCCTCCCTCGAGTACAGCGTGAACGGCGGCCCTCCCGCAAAGGCCGTGATCGACAAGAGCGGGAATGCCTTCTCCTGCCCCTTCCCGGCCGGGCTCGCCTACGACCGCGTCACGGTCGAACTCAGGGCGAGGGATCTCGCGGGCCTCGAGACCCTGCGACGCTACAACTTCCACAATATCCTCGAGGCGGCTGCCGGAGCTCCGCCCGCGGACACGTCTGACGCCATCCGTTTCTTCGATCCCGCGATAGGCGATACTGAACTTCCGGCGATGGTCGCCGCGGCGGGCGCGCCGGCCGCCCCGGCCACGCCGGCGCCAGGCGGCGCTTCGGGCACTGCCCGGCTTCCCGTCCTCCTCCTTGCTCCCGGCGCGAGCGTCGAGGGCTTCTGGAACGGCAGGCCCCTCCGCAACCTCGTCGTAGAGAGCGCCGGCGGAACAGGTGGCGCAAGCGCTCCTGCTGTCGCGGCCAGCCTCCAGGCGAGCTGGGATGGCGGACAGATAAAGCTCACGGCTGCCGCGGAGACCATCGTTTCCGGCAAGGGCCTCATGCTCAGGGCTGAGACCGTCGATGGAGACCGTTTCGAATGGGGGCCCTTCGTCCTTGCCATCGACGCCGCGGCGCCTAACCTCTCCGTGGATGTCCCCGCTACCGACTCCTATGAGAAGGGCAGCGTGCGGATAGCGGGCCGCGCCGAGGACGCCAATGGCATCGTCGCGGTAGAGGTGTCGGTGAATGGCGGCGCCTTCACGCCGATTCCTGCGGCGGTGGCCCCGCAAGCGCCGGCTGCATCCTCGGCCACAGCGTCGCCCACCGCGCCGGCCGCGGGACCGGCGGCGGGCAAGCCCGGCAGCGCTCCTGCCGCGGCCTCGAAGCCCGTTGCAGCCGCCACCAAGCCGGCAGCCGCCGGAGCGGCCACGGCTGCCGCGCCCGCTCCTGCCCCCGTTGCGGTTCCTGCGGGCCCAGCCAAGGTCTATCCCTTCGACATGAGCCTTCCCCTCGCTGCGGCCGAGGACGGCGCAGTCCGTCTCGACATCGTGGCGCGGGATGCGGCGGGCAAGGAGACCCATGTCCTCCGCTACATCACGAAGGACACGGTAGCTCCCGCCCTCACGCAGGTCCTGCCCGCACCCGGAGAATCCGTCAACGGCACCACAACCTTCATAGGCGAGGCCATCGATGCGGGGCGCGTGGCGTCCATCAACTTCCTCGCAGGCCCGGGGCCGAACAAGGACAGCCCCGCTCCGACGCCGGAGCCCGTTTCCGGCGTGCCGGTCTTCGCGCATGTCATCGACCTCGCCAAGACGGCCTTCCCCCTCCCCGAGGGCGCGGGCTTCGTCGTTGCCGACAAGGCGGGCAACGTATCCATCCTCCAGCCGCAGATCGTGGTCGACCTCGAGAAGGACAAGCCGGTCGTCGAGATCCAGTCGCCTTCCGAGCTCGAGGTCCTGCGGGCCAACTACGTGATATCCGGCGCGGTATACGACGACGACGGCGTGGCAGCTCTCTATTACCGCATCGACGGCGGCGACTGGGCCAAGGTCGACGTGAAGGGCGCGAGCTTCTCCATCCCGAAGACCCTCGCCGAGAGCGTCGACAACGAGCACCTCGTCGAGGCCTACGCCGAGGACATCTATGGCGTGAAGAGCGACATCGCCTCGCGGCGCTTCCGCATTTCGAAAGAAGAGCCTACCGCCCTCATGTCGGCGCCCTCGATCGACAAGCCGGTCCGCGGCAGCATTACCCTCTCGGGCAGCGCCCAGGATGCGAACGGCATCGCCTCGGTGGCAGTCTCCTTCGACAACGGCGCTTCCTGGGAGATGGCTGCCGGCGCCGAGTCCTGGTCCTATCCCCTCGACACGAAGATCCTCAAGGACGGCCTCCACCCCATAGCGCTGCGGCCCCTCGACAAGTACGACACGGAGGGCTTCTACGCGACCTTCCTCAGCGTGGACAACACGCCGCCCACGGTCGAGATCTCACTCCCTGCCGACGGTGTCGCGTATTCCGGCACCATGCCCCTTTCGGGTCGGGTGTCGGACAACGTGCGCCTTGCCGAGGTCCGCCTCGAGATCGCGCCGATCGGCAACGGCAAGCCGCCCCTCCTCTCGATCCCCCTCGACCTCGGGCCCGTCATCGGGAAGGACGTGGACCTCTCGTCGCTCCCCGCCGGCGCCTACACGGTTCGCCTCGTGGCCCGTGACCGCGCGGACAACGAGACCTTCGCGAGCCGCGACATCGTCGTCAGGCTGGACAAGCCCGAGGACAGGGTAGAGCTCCTCTTCCCGGTCCAGGGAGACGAGGCCTCCGGCAAGTTGCGGGTCTACGGTCGGGCTGTCATCGCGGGCGGCGCCTCCTCGGCGACCATCCTCGTGGACGGCGCCGACGTCGGCACCGCGCCCCTCGACCACCTCGGCTACTTCGCCTTCGACATTCCGGCGGAAAAACTGGCCGCCGGCCAGCGGGCCATCATGGCCAGGGCCATGGGAGCGGATGGAAAGGCCGTGTCCTCGCAGGTCGCGACCCTCTCGTGGGCGGCTGAAGGTCCCTGGGTAACCGTGGATTCGCTCAACGCGGGCGCCTACGTTCCCGAGCGTCCCTGGCTGTCTGGCCATGCGGGCTGGATGGTGGCGGCGCCCGACCCGAAGGATGCGGCCGCTACGGCTGCCTTCAAGAAGGGCGCGGCCGCGCGCAAGGTGGCTCTCGTGGAGGTCAGCCTCGACAATGGCAGGACCTGGGAGAAAGCGCGCGGAGGAGAAGCCTGGAAATTCCGTCTCGAAACCCAGAACTATCCCGAGGGCGGCCTTCATGTCATCGTGCGCGCCCACTATGGCGATGGCTCGACGAGGACGGCCAAGACCGTCCTCTCCCTTGACAAGACGCAGCCCGAAGTCCGCCTCCTCGAGCCTCTCGAGAACGGCCGCTTCAACGGCGTGATCCACGTCGCGGGCGCCGCTTCCGACGAGTCGGGCCTCTCGAGCGTGGGCCTCTCGCTCCGCAAGGGCGACAAGCGGGGCTACGAGCTCCCGGCCTTCATCCAGGGTCTCTACCTCGATGGCCATGCCTACGGCGCGACCTACTGGGACGTGGGCGCCGGCCTCTCCTTCTTCCAGGACAACGTCAAGCTCCAGGTCATGTTCGGCCAGGCTCCCTCTGATGGTCGCTTCGGCGGCGACGTCTTCGGGGCCAAGCTCCTCGCCAATATCTTCTACCTGCCCGCGAGCTTCATCTTCGGGCCCGACTGGTCCTTCCTCTCCGCGTCCTTCGCGGTCGGCGCCAACTTCTCGTACTTTTCCACGAGCACGAGCGGACAGGGCCTCGTCCTCGGCGCCGTCGTAGCCCAGGTCGAGTTCCCGAAGTTCACCATCAAGGACTGGGCCTTCATGCGGAAGATCTCCTTCTACACGGAGGGGCAGGCCTGGTTCGTCTCATCGGATGTCCAGGGCGGCATCGAGCTCAGGATGGCTTTCGGGGTGAGGCTCGGACTCTTCTGACCTGCGGCCTGCGGCCGCCAGGGCTGCAGGCCGCTGCGCCGCACGGCTACGGCCGCTACGGCACGTCGCGACGCTTCGGGGCCGCCTTCGGGCGGCCCCTTTCCATGGTGGCGCGGCCGGGCGCCGGGCGGCTCGGTCGATACAGCTCGTCCGATGCAGCTCGGTCGATGCGGCCAGCTAACGCGTGACCGCGGCCAGCGCGTACCTGAGGCCGTCCCGCTTGGATCGGTACATGGCCTGGTCGGCTGCCGCGATGAGCGATTCCGGGTCGGCCGCCGATTCGGGATAGAAGGCGATGCCGATGCTCGTCCCCACGATGGTCGGCTTGCCCGCGAGGTCGAGTGGCGAGGCGCACAACGCGTCGCCGATCTTCTCCGCCACGACCGGCGCCGACTCGGGGCCGACCTTCCGGCAGAGGATGACGAACTCGTCGCCTCCGAAGCGGGCGATCGTGTCGCTGTCGCGCAACGCGGCCCTGAGCGTGGCGGCTACATGCCTCAGGACAAGGTCTCCCGCCTCGTGTCCGAGGCTGTCGTTCACTTCCTTGAAGCGGTTGAGGTCCAGGAAGAAGATGCTGCCCCGGCTGCCTTCCCTCGCCATTATGGCAACCTCGCGCCGGAGCATCTCCATGAAGATCCGCCGGTTGTAGAGGCCGGTCAGCGCGTCGTGGCTCGCCGCCTCGGCCATCTCCCGTTCCATCTGCTTCCTGTGCGTGATGTCCTCGATGGCGACGACGAGTTCTCCCTCGTCGATGCGCGAAACAGTGGCCGAGAGGATGTGCTTCTCGCGATCGAGTTCGATGACCCTTGGTATGGCCGTGCGGTCCACTTCGCGCATGACGTCCACGGCCTCGGGGATGCCCACGCGCCTGCCGAGGGCGGCGGCATCGGTCCCGACCAGCTTGTCGGCGCTGAGCGGGAAATACGCGCGGAAGGCCGGATTTATGTCCGACGCATCGTAGTCCCTGAAGTCGGCTTCGGAGATCCTCTTCTTCTCCATGAACCTGATCGTCGGGCCGGGAAACGAGTCGAAGAGGCGTTGCCGCTGCTCGTTCCTCGAGCGCAGCGCGAGGAAGCCCGCGATCTGCGAGGACATGAGGACGAGGTCCGCCCTCATCCTCGCCCTGATCCTGCCGACCTGGAGGAAGGAGAAGAAGCCGATGACCCGACGGTCGCTCACGAGGGGAACCTGGAAGATGTAGTCGTAGCCCAGGAAGGACATGAGCTTCGGGGCCAGGTACTTCCGGAGCGCATCGTTGGCTGGTCTGCCGGGCGGGATGAAATCCTGGAAGGAGCGGAGGCGATCCTCGGGCGTCATGATTTCCATCGGTCTTCCCGCCTCGATCAGTTCGGTGAAGAAGCTGCCCTTGAAAAGGGCTATCCGCAGGCCGATGACGCCCGTGCTTCCGGTCATGTTTTCGACGAAGCGGTTAAGCGCCTCGGGAATGTTGTTGATGTACTTGTAGACGAGGGAGTTGCCCTCGACCATGAGGAATTCCACGAATCTTGTACCGAAGAAGTCCTTCATTGCGACGCCGAGATCATGGATGACCGCGGGAAAGGGTTTCTCCATGTCGAAGGCGATGTCCGAAAGCTTCCGCTCGAGCTCGACAAGGGCGAGGGGATCGTAGTCGCCCTGTCCCTCTGCATAGGGCAGGGGAGATTCCCCTTCGATACCGGCATGGTTTTTTTCAGGCATGGAAGTTTTTCTTGGCATGCCTCATATAATATCACCAGAATCTCTAGAAAAGCGAAGATGGCGATTTTTCCCTACTCTTGTTTGCCAGATCCGGACATGGCTATCCGAAATCGGAGCGAGATGGCCTTTGGGCGGCGGAGGCTGATGGCATAAAAAGGCCGCCTGGATGGCGGCCTCGTCATGAGCGGTTCTTGCGGGCTACTTGAGCTTGATGAAGGCCCTTGCAAGGCCGAGATAGGAATGTACGACGTCGCCCTTGCTGTTCCTGCTCCTGTAGAGGGAGAAGAGGCCGCAATCGGTCCTGCGGTATTCGCTGCTCGCGAGTCCGCCGACCACCTTGGCAAAGGCGCCGACCACATCGCTCACGGCGCCTGAGCTGTCGCCCTTGGCCTGGAGCTCGCTCTGGGTCTGGTACCAGTTCCTGAACTGGGTCTGGTTGGGATTCGTGAGGGCCAGGAAGAGGGCCACGACGAGAATGAGGATGACGGTGAAGTAGGGGAACTTCCCTTTCTTTGCCATGTGCGTCTCCGCGTCCTTGGGATGGGGCCGGAGCCTGGCGCCGACCACGTCAACTTTATCCTCCCGAGGCGGCCGCGGACAAGGGCCGCCTCGGAAGGGAATCTATTCCGTGGCGCCGGCGGCGCGCGCGGTGAGCTTGGCCTTGAGGTCCGCTATGTCCTTGGGGATGAAGCGGCCCGCGAAGCAGTAGAAGACGAAGCAGAGGGCCCAGGCGCCGATGCAGATGTAGAGGATGGCCTTGTCCAGGGAAAGGCTGTCCGCGAGGATGCCAGCGAGGAGGGGCGCGGTGGCCGATCCCGCCGTCTCGATGAAGTTCTGAACGGCGTTCGTCGTGGCCCTGATCTCCGGCTCGGTCACGTCGTAGAAGGAGGAGAGGACGTTCGGCGAGGCGAAGGGCATGAAGAAGGCGGCCACGGCGAGGAGGACACCGAAGGTGACCTTCTGGTCGACGGGGACCATCATGGCCGCGTAGAGGAAGACCGCGCCGAGGAGGACGCCGGCGGCTCCCGCTATGACGCGGCCCTTGGGGGTCTTCCTGAAGAGACGGTCGCCGATGATGCCGCCGACGGGGTAGCCCGCGGCCATGAGGAGGACGGCCGGCACCATGGTGATGAGCTGTTCGGTGCCCGAGAAGCCGCGCGCCTTCTCGAGGTAGGCGAAGATATAGTAGGTGATGACCTGCCAGGGGAAGACGCCGACGAAGCCCTGGAGGAAGAGGACGATGAGGCTCTTTTTCTTGAAGAGGCCGCCTACTTCCTTCCAATTGAACTTGAATTTCTTGTCGAGGCCCTCGACGCCTTCGAGCTCGGGCTCGGCCGCGCCGCGGGGCTGGTCCTTGACGAAGAAGAAGATGAAGATCGCGACGATTACGCCGAGGCCGCCCGTGAGGTAGAAGAGCTTGCGCCAGCCCCAGATCGCGCCAAGGATGGTGGCGAGGACCATGCCCACGAGGTATCCGAGGGGCTGGGCCACCTGGAGGAAGCCGTACATCTTGCCGCGCTTCTTTGGAGGGAAGTAGTCCGAGATGAGGCTGTAGATGCCGGGGTAGCTCGAGTCGTCGATGCCGGTCGAGGCCCTCGTCATGAGGAACATGGGATAGGTCGGCGCGATGGCGTTGAGCCAGGTCGTGCAGCCCCAGATGAGGGACGCGAGGGCGAGGAGCTTCGGGCGCGCATAATGGTCGTAGAGCCAGCCCCACAGCGGGTAGCAGACCGCGCCCACGATGAGCGCGACCGTATTGATGAGGCCCCACTGCGTGTAGTTGATGGAGAAGGTCTCCATGATCTGGCTCTGGAGGGGACCGATGAGGAGCTTGTCGGTCTGATGGAGAAGCATGAAGACGAAAAAGGAGCCGAAGGCGAGATAGGCGCCCTTCCTTGTCCTTTCCTCGGTGCTGTTGGTCATCTTGAGATCCTTTCGAGGGTTTATCCGCTACTGTACGCCGAGCCGCAGCTTAGCGCAAGCGTCAATTGAGCTTCCGCTCACCCTGCCCTTGTGGCGGAACCGGAGTCAGGATATGCTCGCAGGATGCACAAGGAATACAACGGCCAGGTCGAAGCAGGAGCGGAACGCGCTTCCTTCGGCATCATGGCGAGCTACGGCACCGGCAAGTTCCTCGCGGAATTCCTCACGGGCGGCATCGCATCGCTCGTCTTCAAGTTTTACGAAACCGAGGTGAAGCTGCCCGCGGCCCTCTGCGCGGCGGCCCTCGTCCTCTACTCGATCTGGAACGCGATAAACGATCCCATAATCGGCTTCTTCACCTCGAGACCGACGCGCCTCACCGCGAAGCTCGGCCGGCGCTTCCCCTGGATCCTCCTCGGTTCCACGACCTGCGGACTCGTTTTCTTCTTCGTCTTCGCCCCTCCGGCCGGCATGGGGCCCTGGGGCCTTTTCGTATGGTTCCTCGTGGCCCTCTGCCTCTACGACGCCCTCTATTCGACCTGGGAGGTCAATTACCAATCGGTCTTCCCGGACCGCTTCCGCAGCCAGGAAGAGCGTTCGAAGGCCGCCGGCATCGGCACCGTCATCGGCGTACTCGGCGTAGCCGCGGGCTCGGTCGTCCCTACCTTCATCATCCGCTACGGCGATCCCTCCTCCTACCTCGTGAACGCTGCGGTCTTCGCGGGAGCGGCCATCCTCCTCGCCCTCCTCCTCGTACCCGGCGTGCGCGAGACGCCCGCCATGATCGGCCGCTACCTCGAGCAGGAGAAGGCCCGCACCGAAGCTCCCTCCTTCTTCAGGCTCCTCAAGGAGGCCTTCGGCGTCAGGAACTTCATGGCCTTCATCCTCCTCTACTGCTTCTACCAGGTCGCCTGCCTCTCGATGACCGCGTCGATCCATTACGTCGGCGACTACATCATCGGCCGGAGCACGACGCTGATCTTCGCCGGCATGCTCGCGGGAGCCCTCGTGGCCGTGCCGTTGTGGCTCTTCCTCATCAGGAAGGTCGGGAGCCACCAGAAGCTCATCGCGGCGGCTGCCTTCGCCCTCGCGGTCTTCTGCCTCCCCCTCATGTTCGCGCGCGGCTACTGGGGCTTCGTCATCGCGATGTTCGGCTGGGGCCTCTCCTTCGGCGGCTTCTGGCTCCTCATGACTCCCGCCATGGCCGACGTGATCGACGAGATCGTCGTGAAGACGGGCCGCCGCGACGATGGGGTCTACCTCGGCTTCCGCGCCTTCTTCGGCCGTCTCGCCTACGCCGTCCAGGCCCTCGTGTTCTGGGCCGTGCATGCGGCTACGGGCTTCGCGGCCAATCCGAGGTCGGCCAGCGCGCAGTTCGGCATCAGGCTCCATACGGCTGCGATCCCCGCCCTCTTCCTCGTGCTCGGCGGCATGGTCTTCCTCAGCCTCAACACGCTGGACAAAAAGAAGGTCGAGGAGAACCGCCGGATCCTCGAGGAACGCGCCCTCTAGGCAAGGAGGAAGACGTGCGCCGATCGCGAATCCCCGTAATCCTGTTCCTTGCGGCCCTCGCCGTGTCGCTATCCGCCGCCGAGACGATCAGCCTTGACGGATCGGTCTTCTATGTCCGGAAGGGCTTCGATCCCGCGACCATCGACGCGCATGGCTTCACCGCCACGGAGGACTGGGTCGTCGTCCCGCCGGGAAAGGGCCGCAGCCTCGCGATACGCGACATCGATCTTCCCGGGATCGACCGCCCCGGCCTCCTCGACCTCGGGCGCGGGTCTCCCGAGTCCTTCACCATCGCCTGCACCCTCGACGCGGACATCAGGACCTACGAGGTCTCGGGCCTCGCCCTTCGCATCCCCCAGATAGGGGAGGGCTGGGCTGTCTACCTCAATGGCAACCTCATACGGAGCGAGCTCTATACCGGCGCCCGCGGCAGCCTTGGCGCGCGCCGGGTCCTGAGGGACGTCGTCATCTCCCTCGACAAGCGCTACATCGTCATGGGCCGCAACATCATCGCCTTCCACGTCTACGGCGATCCAGGCGACAGCCGCACGGGCATATCCGGCCACCGCAGCATCCTCCTCGGCAGCTACAGCCTCCTCGCCGGCAGGACGACGGAAGCCCTCGACATAGCCCTCATAGGCATCTACGTCCTCTTCGCGATCTACCACTTCGTCCTTTTCGCGAGCAGGCCCCGGCACAGCGCCTACCTCTATTACGGGCTCGGCGCCCTCCTCTTCGGCAACTACCTCTTCGTCCGCAGCGCCACGGCGGCGAGCGTCATCCTCGACACCGGCATCCTCGACATGGTCGCCTATGCCTGCCTCTTCCTCGTGCCGCCCATCCTCCTCGCCTTCGGGGAGAAGGCCCTCGGCCGCAAGGTTTCGCCCGTCGCGATGGCCGGCACCGCCTTCAGCGTGGTCCTGGCCGCCTGTCTTCCCTTCGTCCGGCTTGAGCCGCTCAGGATCGCCTGGGCCCTCTCCTTCGCAGTGGAAGTCGCCTATCTTCTCGCGGGAGTCTGCCTTCCCCTCATCCTGCGCATGGCGAAGGACGGGACGGCCGAGAGGAAGCCCGGCGATATCCGCCTCCTCGACGTCTGCATCCTCGCGGCCGGCTACCTCGTCATCGTCGTGGCCGCGGCCTTCGACCTCTCCCTCGCCCTGGGCGGAGATTCCCTCGCTTACTCGAAGTACGCCTTCCTCGTCTTCGTCTTCGCGGCCTCCGGCCTCCTCGCCCTCCAGTTCGGCCGGGCCTACACCGACCTCGACGGCCTCCGCGTCTCGCTCGAGCGCAAGGTCCTCGAGCGGAACGCCCAGCTCGAGGATGCGGTCGGGCGCCAGAAGCGCATAGGTGCCGAGATCGAGCACCAGTCGCGTCGCCTCGCCGACGCGAAGGAGATGGCGGAGCGCGACTACGCGATAGCCGAACGCGTCCAGCGCGGCATCTTCCCGGCCGAGCCGCCCCTCGTGCCGGGCTGGGACCTCGCCCTTGCCTACCGCCCTGCGGCCAAGGTCTCGGGCGACTTCTTCGACTTCTACCTTTCCGACGGCATGCTTTCCGGCCTTGCCATAGGCGACGTCTCGGGTCACGGCATGGGCGCGGGCCTCATCGCCGTCCTTGCGCGCTCGCTCTTCGCGCGGCGCTGGGCCGAGCTCGGAAAGCTGCCTCTGGGCGAGGCGCTTGCGCGCCTCCATGCCGAGTTCCTCGAGGAGCTCGGCGGCGTCGAGGCCTACCTCACCTGCATCTTCCTCCGCCTCGACGAGGGACGGATCGAGTACGCCAACGCGGCCCATCCCGACCTTCTCCTCCGGCGCGCCGGCGCGGAATCCGCCCTGGCCCTCCTGCCCCGTGAGGGAGACGACTTCCGCGGGCCGCCCCTCGGCGCCGGCGCTGCGGCCATGGAAGCGGGCGGAGCCCACGCCGGCTGGGCGGCCCTTCGCTTCAGCCCCGCCGCCGGCGATGTCCTCCTCCTCTATACCGACTGCCTCATCGAGGCCAAGAACGAAGCGGGTGAACGCTACGGCAGCGAGCGCCTCACCGAGAGTCTCACTCGCGCGCCCGCAAGTTCCGCGAAGGCCATCCTCGAGGCCGTCCAGGCCGATCTTGAGGCCTTCACGGGCGCCGGCAAGCTCGATGACGACCTCACCATCCTCGTCCTCGTGAAAGAAGCCTGATCAACGGAGACTTGAAAGCTCGCCAATAGAGAGTAATCTATGGCTTATGGCGAGTACGCGAGAAAGCCGCATCCCTTCGCTTGAGGCCCTTGGCAGTGACTTTTGCGACATTCCCGTCGAGGAAGCCCTCATAGCGACCTTCCCTGTCCGCAGGCCCCTCGCATGGCGTTACCTGCCGCCCCGGTCAGTGAGCGGCCTGGGCCTTGTACGCGCCTTCCCTCTCGCGGCCTGTCCCCTTGCCCTGGGCAGAGGAAGGCTTGCGGCTCGGGATGGCCGAGGGCGGATCTACCTCGTGGACAGCCTGTCGCCGTCGCCTTTTCTCTTGACCGTGAAGGCCCGACGTCGCCGTGCCTGGGCGTGCCCATCCTTGTCCTGCATCGCCCGTCGGGAAGCGAGGTTGATCGCGGCTTATGAAGACCAACGTACTTTTGCGGCCCCGTCAGCCAGTTCCTGCAGCCCCGGCCCCGAGATCCTGGCGAGTCTCTACTATCTTGTCGTGCTCTGCGGTTGTGACGCCTATTCGCTTGTCCTCGACGGGGACTTCGCTCGTCGCGGACGCCGGCCCCGTCTCGACCAAGCCGGGCTTGCGGCTTCCCGATATTCCGGGGCGGGCGATCCCTGCCTCACTTCCCGTTGCCGGATTTTCCGCCCTTGTCCCCGCCCTGCCGCTTCTTCTTCCTCATCTCGTCGAGCCCTTTCTTAAGGTCCTCGACCACCTCGTCCTTGGCTGCGTAGAAAGCTTCCTCGCCCATCCACTCGGCCACATCGTCCGTGCCCATGAGGAGGCGGTAGGGCTTCACTTCGAGGGCCGAGGCAAGCTGGATGAGTACCTCCGGCGAGGGGAATTTCCGTCCAGTCTCGATCTCTCCGACATAGCCCGACGATAGACCGGCACGCTCGGCCAGCTCCATCTGGGAGATCCCGAGGTTCGAACGGTACAGCTTCAGGTTGTGGACGAGAATCTCGTGGAGCTCGGTATTCACACGCCCATGCTAGGAGGCGGAAGGGCGGAAAGCAATTTGCTTTGGGCGAGTGGAACTCGCTTATAGCGAGTGCGCATGTATCCGACCACAGGATCCCAGCCGCACTCTGGCGATTTCTGGGGTCTGACCCCAGAAATCGACCAGCCATCCGGTCGCCAGGGTCAGACCCCGGGCCCCGGCCTGCGTCCATGCGCCGGGGCCTGAGCCCTTGCCGTGCCGGCAACCGCTGCCCGGCCGGACCCGGGCCTCAGGCCCCGGCCAGGGCCTGGGCGCAGGCGAGGTGTATGGCAGCCGCGTCGGCGAGGAGGCCCTCGTCGAGGTCGAAGCGCGGGTTGTGGTTCGGAAAGCTGATGCCCCGGTCGGGGGCCTGGGTCGAGAAGAACCAGAAGGCGCCCGGGACCTTGCCGAGGTAGTAGGCGAAGTCCTCGCCGCCCATGCTCGGCATGGTCATGCGCCGCACCCTGGAGCCGAGGATGGCGCGGCAGCCTTCCTCCATCGCATTGCTCGCCGAGGCCTCGTTGACGAGGGGAGGGTAGCCGTCCTCGTAGTCGTACTCGAAGCGCAAGTTCCACATCGCGGCGACTGCCGTCCCGATCTCGCCGATCCTCGCCTTGAGGCGCTCCCGCAGCTCGGGCTCGAGGCTGCGCGCAGTGCCCTCGAAGTCGAGGCGCTCGGGGATGACGTTGTGCGTATTCCCGGAGTGGACCGAGCAGACCGAGATGACGGCGGGCTTGCGCTGGTCGAGCTCGCGGCTGCGGAGGTTGTTGAGAGCCTGGAGCCAGGCGGCGAAGGCCGCTATGGGGTCGGGGCTGTGGTGGGGCGCCGAGCCATGGCCACCCGAGCCCACGAAGGAGCCTCTGAAGGTGTCGCTCGAGGCCATCATCGCGCCGGGCATGAAGCCGAGCTCACCGGGCTGGAGTTCGTCGGAGAGCTCGCCTGCGTGGCCGCCCTCGATCGCGTCGAGGCCCTCGAGGCAGCCTGCCTCGATCATGGTCTTCGCGCCGAAGTAGCCTTCCTCGCCGGGCTGGAAGATGAGGCGCGCGCGGAAGGCGAGCCTGCCTGCGTCGGCCTCGGCCTTGAGGATGGCCGCGGCTCCGAGAAGCGACGCCATGTGGGCGTCGTGGCCGCAGGCGTGCATCCTGCCGGGAATCTCCGAGGCCCAGGCGAGGCCGGTCTTTTCGGTGACGGGCAAGGCGTCCATATCGGCGCGCATGCCCACGAGGGGACCGCGCGTGCCGATGTCAGCCATCGTGCCGGAGCGGGCGGCCCTCCACGCGATGCCGAGCCTGTCGAGCTCGGCCCTGACGAGGGCCGCGGTCTCGGGCAGCTCGAGGCCCACCTCGGGCCGGCGATGGAAGGCCCTGCGCAGTTCGACAATGTGCGGGCCTTCCGCCCTGCAGCGACCGGGGATGTCGGCTATCATGGCATTCCTTTCGCGTCAGCGGATTTCGTACTCGACGTAGACCTCGGCCTCGAGGATCTGGGTCCCCGAGGAGATCACGCTGTCGTTGCCCGCGCTCGCGAGGGACTTCGTGAGGAGGGGCGAGGGCGATCCGGCCTGCGATTCGCGGATCTGGAGGGGCTTGCCGAGGGTCACGCGCAGGGCCGCGGCCATGGCCTTGCCGCGGCGCTCCGCGTCCTGGCAGGCCGCGACGACAGCCTTCTCCCTGAGGCTGGCCCAGTCGTCCACTCCGAAGGAGATCGAGTCGATGCCGTTCACACCCGCGTCGAGGAGGCCCACGATGATGGCCTTGTAGGCGCCAAGGTCGCGGACCCGCGCTCGCATGCGCGTCACCGAGACGTAGGTCCTGCCGGTCTGGTGGCCCTCGTCGTCATAGACCGGTTCCTCGGAGAGACTGTAGTCGAGGGTCGTGAGGTCTTCGCGCTTCATGGCGAAGGTCGTCATGAGGCGCGACATGGCGGCCTGCACCGCTTCGAGATTGCGGCTCTGGGCAACGGAGTAGGACTTGTCCCTCGCCATGACCGAGAAGCCGAGGTCCACGTAGTCCGGGGTGTAGGCGACCGAGCCCTGGCCTGACACGGCGAGGACGCGGGGTGCGGCCTGGGCCGTCGCAGGCAGGAGGACGAGGGCGAGGGCGGTAACGATGATGAGGACGGCCCTGGGGCCGCGCTGCAGGCGCATGGAGATCACTCTTCCTCCTTGTCGAGGGAACCCTTCCTGGACTGGTAATCGGCCACGATGGCCCGTGCGTCCTCTGCCTCCTCGTCGGAGACGCAGATGCGCGCGCCCTTGATGTCCATCGAGAACAGGGGATTGGCGTCGGACATGCCGTCCACGATGAGCTCGGGCGAGAGGCCCGCGGACTCGAGAAGGCTCTTCACGACGACGGCGTCGTCCTGGAATACCGATGCGAAGACCTCGATCATGCTCCCCCCTTCCGGCGCGCGGCTTCCATGGCCGCGACCGATTTGTCGAAATCGGGCCCGAGGCGGCGGCCGCCGGTCGGCGTGACGAGCCAGTCCTCCTCGTTCCGGATGCCGCCGAAACCGATGTAGGCCTCGGCTGCCTTGTAGTCGATGCAGTCGGCGAAGCGGCCCTCGGCCTTCCAGGCCGCGATGAGCTCGGGTATGAAGTAGATGCCCGGCTCGATCGTGAGGACCATGCCGGCCTTGAGGGGCTTGGCGAGGCGGAGGGACTTGCGGCCGAACTGGTCGCTCCGGGCGGCGCCATCATAGCCGACCCAGCGCTCGCCGTAGTTCTCCATGTCGTGGACGTCGAGGCCCACCATGTGGCCGACGCCGTGGGGGAAGAAGAGGGCGTGGGCCCCTTTGGCCACCGCATCGGCTGGATCGCCCCTCATGAGGCCAAGGGCCGAGAGGCCTCGCACGCCCGCCTCTGCGGCCGCGTCATGCGCCTCCGCATAGGGCGAGCCGGGCTTGACGCGCGAAGCCGCGGCCCTGCCCATGGAGAGGACGATTTCGTATATCGCTTTCTGCCGCGCATCGTAGGAGGAAGAGACCGGGAAGGTCGAGGTGAGGTCGCCCGCGTAGCCCGCTGGCGTCTCGGCGCCCGCGTCGAGGAGGAAGAGCTGCCCCGCCTCGAGGAGACCGTCGTGTCGGTGGTTGTGGAGGGTTGCGCCGCGGACCGTGGCGATGACGGGGAAGGAGAGGCCACCGCTTTCCGCAATCGCCACCTCGGTGACGCGGGCCGCGATGTCCGACTCCCTCAGGCCAGGACGGGCCATGGCGATGGCGGCGCGGTGCATGTCAACGCTGGTGGCGACCGCCGCCTCGAGTTCCGCTATCTCGGCCTCCTCCTTGACCTCGCGGAGGGAGAGGGAGGAGCGGATGAGGGGCGTGGAGGAGAGGGCGTCGACCTCGCCGATCGGCACGCCTGCGAGCGCTGCGAGCTCCCGCCGCGTCTCGTCGCGATAGGGCGGCAGCCAGAGGAGGCGGCCCGAGCGTTCGGCCGCGGCGGCCAGGTCAGCGCGGGGGCGCGAGGCCTCGGCGCCCGCTCCGTCGGCGAGCTCGGCCAGCTTCGGCTCGGGGCCGGTCCAGACGATGTCGTCCATCGAGAGGTCGTCGCCATAGACCGTGGCCTTCCCCGTCTCGAGGTCGATCGTGGCGGCCAGACCCGGCTTCCGGATACCGAAGAAGTAGAGGAAGCTCGAGTCCTGCCTGAAGGGATAGGTGTTGTCCGCGTAGTTCATCGGGCTTTCGCCGTTGCCGATGAAGAGGACGAGGCCGCGTTCCTCGCCGTGCGTGGCGAGTTCCTTGACGAGGGCGGACCGCCTCCGCCTGTAGGTAGCTGTGTCGAACATGGTTCAATGCTACGCCGTGCCGGCGCCGCCCGTCAATGGCGGGCGTCGTGGGCGGCGCGGCCATAGGCCGCTATGCGGTTGCGTCCGCCTTCCTTGGCCTTGTAGAGGGCGGCGTCGGCATTGGCGAGGAATCGGTCGAGGTCCCATTTCGCCTCGAGGGCGGCCACGCCGCCCGAGACGGTCACGGTGAAGCGCGCATCGCCCGCCGCGAAGCGTTCGGCCTGCATCGCCGAGCGGATGCGCTCGGCAGCGACCAGGGCGCCCTCGCCGCCCACCTCGGGCAGGATGGCGAGGAACTCCTCGCCGCCGTAGCGCCCGAGGAGGTCGGTGCCCCTGAGGCAGTCGCGGCAGATACCGGCGAGGCGGCGGATGGCCTCGTCCCCGGCGGCGGGACCGTGCATGTCGTTGACGAGCTTGAAGCGGTCGAGGTCGAGGAGGATGACCGAGAGGGGGCGGCCGTAGCGCTCGGCCCTTAAGCGCTCGGCCTCGAGGGCCTCGAGGGCCGCGGCCCTCGAAAGGGCGCCCGATAGGCCGTCGGTGCGCGTTATGCGCTTTAGCTCGGCGCCGAGATCCGCGAGCTCGCCGTTCCGCTTCGCGAGGAGGGCCTCCCGCTCCGCGAGGAGGCCCCGGAGCCTGCCGATCTCGGCCTTGAGCCGCCCGATCTCCGCCTTGCCGTCTTCCATGCCTGACATGATAGCGCCCTAGCGGCCTGGAAGGAAGACGCGGGCGAGACGGGCCGCCTCGGGGTTGCGCCAGGGGTTGCGGACATTCTTCAAATGGTTGCGGTAGGCGGCGCAGGCCTCGTAATAGCCCTCGGGACCCTTGAAGGAGGAGAGCTCGTCGCAGCGGTAGAGCTCGAGGAGGAGGGGGAAGAGGGGCTCGTCTACGCCCTCGATGCCCCGCTCGAGGGGCAGGCGGGGGAGGGCGGCGGGCAGCATGTGGTAGCGGACGAGATAGGCGACATCGTCGCAGAGCCCGGGCGGGAAGCCGAGGCGCGAGAGGAAGCGCCGCGCCGTGGAGGTACCGAGCTCGGCATGGCGATCGAACCTGTGGCCGCCCGAGGCGCTCGCCCTCGGCTTGCCCGCGTCGTGGAGGAGGAGGCCGAGGGAGAGACGGAGGTCGGGGAGCTTCCGGTGACGGAAGGTCTCCATGGTGTGGGCCCAGACGTCGCCCTCCGGATGGAATTCCTTGGCCTGGTCCACGCCCGCGAGGGCCTCGAGCTCGGGCCAATAGGCTTCGATGAAGCCGCAGGCCCTGAGAAAACCGAGGGCGCGCTCGGGCGTCGCGCCTGTGAGGATGAGGATAAGGAGATCGCGCTGCGACTCGAGGGGAAAGTCGTGGGGCGGGGCCGGAAGGTAGCCTGGAGGCAGCTCGTAATCGTAGCGCGCGAGGAGGCCGGCCGCCTGGAAGATCTCTTCTTCGGCGGGAGCCGGCCTCGCCTCGAGGCGCCTTGAGCGAAGTGAAGTCCGGATCCCCTTGGGATCGAGGTAGACGCCCCGCTTGGTTGGATCGCGGAGGAGGTCGAGGACGGGAAAGGCTGCGCCTTCGGCCTCGGCCGCGCTGTCGGCGAGGCGTATATAGGTCCTCTCGCAGGTCTTCGTTGAATCGCCTGAACCATCGTCTCGGGCGGCGGCCTTGGAGCCGCCCGCGCCGCCCGCGCCGCCAGCGCTGGGCGCGCGGGGCGCCGGGGCCAAGGCCGCGTCGGCGTAGGGAAGGCCGGGATACTCGAGGCCCTCGCTCGCCATCGCGAGGTCGGCAAGCCCTCCCTCGACGAGGAGGAAACGCAAGAGGCCCGGAGCGATGCCATGGTAGGCGTCGAGGGCGCTGAAGCCCGCCTCGAAGAAGCTGAGGCCCGCGGCGGCAAGGGAATCCCCCTGCGGGATGGGGCGGGGCTCGGCTGGGGAGGACATGTATCCAAGATACCGGTGGACAGGTGCGAGAGTAAACAGCCGGCCCTGCAGGCCGTCGCTCGCGGGCGGCCCTTGGCCAGAACGCCTCGCATCCGGCAGTCCGCGCGCCTCAGCTCTTGCGGCTCGAGGCCGACCGTGGTTTCAGGCTGCGGGCGCTCGGCCGCGCCGAGGTCGGATCCTCCGGCCAGTCATGCTTGGGATACCTGCCGCGGAGCTCCTTGCGGAGCTCGGCCCAGGCGCCGCGCCAGAAGCCGGGGAGATCGGAGGTCGTGTGGATGGGCCTTCCCGCGGGCGAGAGGAGGCGGATCACCACGGGTATGCCGAGGACCTCGGGCTGCACAGCGAGACCGTAGAAGTCCGAGGGCCTTCCCTCGACGAGGGGACCGACGGGAGAACCGCCGGGACCGGAGGCCGCGTCGTCGTACTCAAGCCTTGCACCTCGGCCCGAGGGCAGCTCGAGCTCCCTCGGCGCCTCGCGGTCGAAGCGACGGAAGGCGGCATGGTCCGGCAGGGCGCGCAAGGCGTCGGCGAGGGTTCCGGCTGTGATGGCGGGCCCCGGCGAGGCCGCGAAGGGGGCGAGCCATGAGGCGGCGCTCTCCGCGAGCTCCGCGTCCGAGAGGCCGGGCCAGCCTTCTGGTTTCGCATAACGCGCATACCAGCGCATGCGCGCGAGGAGGGCGGCCGGCGTCTCACCTCCCGCTTTTTCCTCCCAGGGCAGGAAGCCGAGCCCTTCCCGTGCCACACGGCCCGCGAGGGCGGAGGCCACGACCTCGACGGGAGGCGCCGCGAGGGCCGACTCCGAGAGGAGAATGGCGCCTGCGGCTCTGCGCCTGCGCGCCTTGGGAACGAGGCCCTGCCACTCGAGGTCGACGCTTTCGGTCATGAGCGGCGCGAGGGCGGATAGGGCCGCTTCCGCGGAAAGCGTGGCGCCCGCGAAGATCCTGCCGGGGCCGTTCCTGCCGGCGGGAAGGCCTGCATCGGCCTCGGCCACGACGATCCACTCCGAGGACGCAAGGCTGCCGGTTGCCGTCAGCACGCGGCCGCCGGGCATCTGGAAGTCCGCATCGCCACCCCGCGCCTTGACGCGGCGCGCCACGCGGTCGGGGAAGCCGGCGGCGAGCAGCTCCCCGGTCGTGATGGCTCCTTTCCGGGGCGCGGCGCCAGGGCCTTCTCCCGCCCGACCTCGACCGGCCGACCGGGCCTGGCGGGCCGCCCGGGCCCCCGCCTCGAGCCTTGCGGCTTCCTCGCGGGCACGGGCATGGGCCGGGTCGCCGCGTCGCAGGCCTTCGAGGGCCGTCTCGAGGTCGGCATCGCCGGGGCCGCGCTCGGCAAGGAGGGCCGCGAGGGCGGCGGCCTCGGCGAGGGCCCCCGTCTGCGCGCTGCGGTTGCCCTCGGCCGCGCCAGGGCTCTCCATCGCGGCGCCGTGGAGGACCATGGCGGCAAGGCGGGGCTCGGTGCCGAGGCCCGCCGCCAGCCTGCCGGCCTCGGTCGCGGCGCCGGAGCTGCCTATGAGGCCGAGCTCCGAGAGGAGGTCGCGCGCGGCCGACCAGGCGGAGGCCGGCGGCTCGTCGAGCCAGGGGAGGCCCGAGGCGTCGCGTGCGCCCCAGACCGCGGCTTCGAGGACGAGGCCCGAGAGCTCGGCCCGCCTGATCTCGGGCGGCGTCGAGTCGGGGAGGAGGCCCTCGCCCGCGAAGGCCCTGAGGCAGAGGCCGGGCCCGAGGCGGCCCGCGCGGCCGCGGCGCTGGTCGGCCCTGTCCCTCGACTCGAGCTCGGTGACGAGGCGGTTGAGGCCCGAGCCCGCCTCGAAGCGCGAGAGGCGGGCCAGCCCCGAGTCGAGGACTGCCGCGATACGCGGCACCGTGAGGCTCGTCTCGGCCACGCTCGTGGCGAGGATGACTCTCCGGCCCTCGCCCTCGGGGAGGATGACCCGGCGCTGCGCCTCGAGGGGAAGCGAGCCGTGGAGGGGGAGGACGCGCGGCGAGTCCCTTCCCGTGCCGAGGCGCGCCTCGAGGGCCCGCGACATGCGTTCGATCTCGCGCATGCCGGGGAGGAAGACGAGGAGGTCTCCCTGGACCTCCTCGAGGAGGCTGGTCGCTGCTGCGGCGAGCTCTTCCTCGAAGCGCGGGCCGTCCGCGATGCTGCGGTAGCGGGTCTCGACCGGGAAGCTCCTCCCTTCGACCTCGAGGACCTCCCCGCCCGTGAAGGCCGCGAGCCGCCCCGGCTCGAGGGTCGCCGACATGAGGACCAGGCCGAGGTCGGGCCTCAGGGCCTTCCGCGCCTCGAGGGCGAAGGCGAGGGAGAGGTCCGCGTTGAGCGACCTTTCGTGGAATTCGTCGAAGATTACCGCCGATACGCCCTCGAGGCCCGGATCGGACTGGATCATGCGGAGGAAGACGCCCTCCGTGACGAACTCGATCCGGCTGCCCGCCCTGGCCTCGCCGCGGACGCGATAGCCGATGTCGCGTCCGGGCTTCCCGCCCGCGAGCTCGGCCGCCCGCCAGGCGGCCTGCACCGCCGCCACGCGCCTCGGCTCGAGGACGATGACCTTGCCGCCCCTCCCGGTCCTCTCCATCGCCGCTGCCGCCGCGAAGGGCGCAAGGCTCGTCTTGCCCGCGCCGGGCTCGGCCTTGAGCACGACCGTCCCCCGCCTCGCGAGGAGCTTGGCGAGGTCGGCTAGCCGTGAGGCCATGGGGAGGTCGAGGCGCGATAGTGCATCGAGGGAGGGCATGCACCCAATCTGCCCCAAGGGCCTCTTCTTGGCAACGGGGCGGAGGGCCTTGGGCCCGGGGTCTGACCCTGGACAGCCGGAAGGCGCCTACCTTTGGGGTCAGCCCCCGGTTTCCCGATACAGGCCCGCAGGCCCTGAAAAAGCAGGATTCCTTTTTCCCCAGAGGGGGCTTGACCAAGTAAATAAATATCGATAAATATAAATCGATAAATAAAGCACGAAGAACGGCAGTAATGCGGCAGGCAGGAGGACAGGATGGACTTTTCGAATGGCGAAGGACATGACCTTTCGGGCAGGGACAGGCTCGATTCCACCATCGCGGCCGTAAAGGCGGCCCAGAAGCTCTACGCTTGTTTCGACCAGGCGACGGTGGACGCGATCTTCAGGGCTGCGGCCCTCGCGGCCAACCGCGAGCGCATCGCCCTTGCGCGCATGGCCGTCGAGGAGACCGGCATGGGCGTGATCGAGGACAAGGTCGTGAAGAACCACTTCGCCTCCGAGTTCATCTACAACAAGTACAAGGACCTGAAGACGGCGGGCGTGATAGAGCGCGACGAGGCGGGCGGTGTCACGAAGCTCGCCGAGCCCGTCGGCGTCATCGCGGGAGTCATCCCCACGACGAACCCGACCTCGACCGCCATCTTCAAGACCTTAATAGCGCTGAAGACCCGCAACGGCATCGTCCTCTCGCCCCATCCCCGCGCGAGGAAGTCGACGGTCGCGGCGGCGCGCGTGGTCCTCGATGCCGCCGTGGCCGCGGGCGCTCCCGCAGGCATCATCGGCTGGATCGAGGATCCGACGGTCGAGGACACGGGCCGACTCATGCGGCACCCCGACATAGCCCTCATCCTCGCCACGGGAGGTCCCGGCATGGTCAAGGCAGCCTACTCCTCGGGCAAGCCTGCCCTCGGCGTAGGCGCCGGCAACACGCCCGCCCTCGTCGACGAGACCGCGGATATCGAGCTCGCCGTCTCCTCGATCGTCCTCTCCAAGACCTTCGACAACGGCGTGATCTGCGCCTCGGAACAGTCGGTCATCGCGGTCGACGCGATATACGATGCGGTCAAGGCCGAGCTCGTGAAGCGCGGCGCTTTCTTCGTCGAGGGCGCCAACCGGCCCAAGCTCGAAGCCATCCTCGTGAAGGAAGGCAGGGTAAGCCCCGACATCGTGGGTCAGAGCGCCGCGCGCATCGCCGCCATGGCTGGCATCGAGGCGCCCGAAGGCGTCAAGGTCCTCGTGGTCGAGGCGAGCGAGGTGGGCCCGGCCGAGCCCTTCTCCTGGGAAAAGCTCTCGCCCGTCCTCGCGATGTACCGAGTCGCCGATTTCGCCTCCGGCGTGGAAAGGGCCGCGAGCCTCGTCGAGTTCGCGGGCCTCGGCCACACCTCGGTCCTCTACACCGACCCCCGGAACAAGGAACGCGAGGCCCTCTTCGCCGCCCGCATGAAGACGGGCCGCGTCCTCGTCAACATGCCCGCATCGCAAGGCGCGATAGGCGACCTCTTCAACTTCCGCCTCGAGCCCTCCCTCACCCTCGGCTGCGGCTCCTGGGGCGGCAACGCGGTGAGCGAGAACGTCGGTCCCAGGCAACTCCTCAACGTGAAAACCGTGGCCGAGCGCCGCGAGAACATGCTCTGGTTCCGCCTGCCGCCCAAGGTCTACATGAAGCGCGGCTCCCTCGACCTTGCCCTGCGCGAGTTCGCGGGAAAGAAGCGGGCGGCCATCGTCACGGACAAGGGCCTTTTCGCCCTGGGCTATGCGGATCGCATAACGTCGATCCTGGAGCCCCTCGGCGTGGCCTGCGAGGTCATCCACGAGGTCGACCCCGACCCGACCCTCGCGAACGCCCGCGCGGGCGCCGCCCGCATGGCCGCCTTCGCTCCCGACCTCATCGTGGCCCTCGGCGGAGGCTCGGCCATGGATGCCGCCAAGATCATGTGGGTCCTCTACGAGCATCCCGAGGCGGACTTCGCCGAGCTTTCCCTCCGCTTCATGGACATCAGGAAGCGCGTTGCGCCCTTCCCGAAGCTCCGCGCCAAGGCAGGCCTCGTCTGCGTGCCCACAACCTCGGGCACCGGCTCCGAGGTCACGCCCTTCGCCGTCATCACCGACGAAAGGACAGGCCAGAAATATCCCCTCGCGGACTACGAGCTCACGCCCGACATGGCCATCGTCGACGCCAACCTCGCCATGGGCCAGCCCCGCGGCCTCACGGCCTCCGCGGGCTACGACGCCCTCACCCACGCGGTGGAAGCCCTGGCCTCCATCCTCGCCACGCCGATGTCCGACGCCATGGCCCTCGAGTCGGCCCGCCTCGTGGTCGAATACCTGCCCCGCGCCGTGGCCGACGGCAGGGACCTCGAGGCGCGCGAGAAGATGCACGAGGCGGCCACGATGGCCGGCATGGCCTTCGGCAATGCCTTCCTCGGCCTCTGCCACTCGATGGCCCACAAGCTCGGCGCGGCGTACCACATTCCCCACGGCACGGCCAACGCCCTCCTCCTTGACCGCGTTGTGCGCTACAACGCTGTCGAGGCGCCCACCCGCCAGGCCGCCTTCTCGCAGTACGGCCATCCCATGGCCATCGCGCGCTACGCCCGCCTCGCCGACTACCTCGGCCTCGGCGGCAGGACGGACGCAACGAAGGTCGAGCGCCTTCTCGAGAAGCTCCGCGCCCTCCGCGCCGAGGTCGGCTTGCCCTCGACCATCCGCGACTGCGGCGTGGACGAGGCTGCCTTCCTCGCCGGCCTCGGGGAGCTCTCGGAGCGGGCCTTCGATGACCAATGCACCGGCGCCAATCCCCGCTATCCCCTCATCTCGGAGATCGAGGAGCTCTTCCTGGATGCGTATTACGGGAAGGAGGGACAGACCCCGCGGCGCGAGGCCGCCGCCGCGGCCAGGGTCTGACCCCAAGGCCGGCCGCTGCGATCTTGTATGGGGTCTGACCCTAGGGCTGGCGGCCGCGGCTCAGTCCAGGGTCTGACCCCGGCGCGTGCGGCCGCCAGGGCGGATGGGGTCTGACCCCGGCGAGGGCCCCGGTGGTCGCGCCTGGGGTCTGACCCCGATGGAGGCCCGCTGCGGCTACGGCGGGCCGGCCGGCTGCCGGTCGCGTCCCGGGCCGCCGCGGTCCCCGGAAACCCGCCGCGGCTCCCCGAGACTCAGCCCCCGAGATGCCTGTCCAGCCAGGAGATGCAGTCGGCGAAGACCTCGTCGCGGTTGAGCTCATGGAAGATCTCGTGGCGGGCGCCTTCGTAGTACTTCTCCGTAACGTCGGCCATGTTCAGGCGTGTCCGGTAGCGGGCGGCAAGGGGCTTGAGGTCGACGAGGCGGTTGTTCGAGGCATCGTCGCTGCCCGACATGATGAGGACCGGAAGGTTCCGGGGGATCCGGCTCTCCTGTCCGGGCTTCCAGAGACGCTGGTAGGCCTTGGCCATCTCGAGGGAGGCCTTGGTCGAAAGCGTGAAGCCGCAGGCGGGATCCTCGACATAGCTCTTCACCTCGGCCGGATCGCGGTTGATCCAGTCGTAGAGGGAGTGCGAGGGCGAGGGAAGATAGGCCTTGTTGTAGGCATCGAAGACGAGCTTGTCCGTGAGGCCGCTCGGCGCATCGGGACCCTTGAGGAAGACCATCATCGAGGAGAGGAGGGGGCCGATGCCGGAGATGACGAAGGGCTGGTGGCCCGTCGAGCCCGCGAGCACGACGCCCGCGAGGCGGCCTCCCCAGCGCTGGATGTAGTCCTGGGCGAGGTGGCTTCCCCAGGAGAAGCCGAGGAGGAAGATGGGCAGGCCGGGATGGTCGGTCTCGATGTGATCGGTGATGAGGGCGAGGTCTCGCACGACTGCGTCCCATCCGCCGGGACCGAGCTTCCCGAAGCCTCCCGTGCTTTCCGCGGTCTTGCCGTGTCCGCGGTGGTCGTCTACATAACAGGCATAGCCCGAGTCGCAGAAGCGCTTGGCCATCTCGAAATAGCGCCCCGAATGCTCGACCACGCCATGCTCGATCTGGATCACCGCCCTTGGTTTTTCCTTGTCCGGCTGGAAATGCCGTACAAAGATATCGATGCCTTCCGCGTCCCGTAGCCAGAAATCCGATTCGATCATGCTGGCCTCCTACAGGCTATGTGATGACCTAAAGCGTACGAAAAGGACGGATCGTGTCGAGATGGCGGGAGGCCTTCGACAAGGGCTTGAACTTTTTCGTAAGGTCGTGCAAAGTACTTTGCAGCGAAAAGCTTGTTGAGCACTCTGCCAGGAGAATAAATGGACTACGACGAGGCGGCGAAAAGTCTCAAGGATATCAAGGCGACGATGGGGCGCAGCTCGACGCGGATCGCACGGGAGCCGGGCTGGTTCTTCGTCATCGCCGGGGCGATGTGGCTCGTCGGCTACCTCGTCACGCAATTCGCACCCGCCGTCGCCGGGCCGGTCTGGCTCGTCGTGACCGTCCTCGGCTGTGGCGCGATGACTGCCCTCGGTCTTTTCCTGCGGAAGAAAAAGGGCGGGGCAAGGCATCCGGGGCTGCCCCTCAGGATAGCCGCCATCGCCATCGGCATCGTGGCCTTCGCCTTCCTCCTCGCACTGTCCTTCGGCCTCGAGCTCGGGCGCAACCTGCCGGCCCTCCTCATGCTTTCCACGGCCTTCGCCTACTTCGTCCTCGGCATGACCGTGCAGCCGGTGATGAGCCTCATGGGTGCCCTCCTCGGGCTTTCGGTCGCTGCCTCGATGCTCTTCTGGCCGGGCTGGCTCTACCTGTCGATCGCCGTCCTCGGCGGAGGGACCTTCATCGCGAGCGGCCTCTTCATCGTCCTCCGGAAAGAGAAGGGCGATGACTGAGGTCGATCCGGTCATCCACCAGCCGACCCGCCTCAGGATCATGGCCGCCCTCGTCGGCCTTGAGGAAGGCTCGCAGGTGGAATTCGGTTTCCTCCTCGACCTCCTCGGCCTTTCGGACGGCAACCTTTCGACCCACCTGCGGAAGCTCGAGGAAGCCCGGTTCATCGCCACGGAGAAGGGCTTCGTGGGCCGCATGCCGAGGACCTGGATCAGGGTGACGCCAGAGGGGCGCAGGGCCTTCGCGGACTACGTCGCGGCCCTCGAGGGGATACTCGGAACGAAGGCGCCTGCGGCGACCGCGGCGCCTGTCGCGACAGCGGCGCCGGCCCGCCGCGGCGGCCGCGGCAGGAGCTGAACAAGGGAATACGGAGGATCCATATGGGTTATGCGATACAGCTTTCGGGAGTGAGGAAGAGCTTCGGCACGCGCGAGGCCCTTAAAGGCATCGACCTCTCCGTGGAGGAAGGAGACATCTTCGGCTATCTCGGCCAGAACGGAGCGGGCAAGACCACGACGATCCGCATCCTCCTCGACCTCATCCAGCCCGGCTCGGGCTCGATCAGCGTGATGGGCGAGCGCGCAGACCGCGACTCGATCCGGCGCCGCATCGGCTTCGTCCTCGACGCCGACGGCCTCTACAACGCGATGACCGCGCAAGAGAACCTCGCCTTCTATGCGAAGCTCTACGGCGTCGAGGACCCTGCGCCGCGCATCTCGGCGCGCCTTGCCGACGTGGGCCTTGCCGACCGCGCGGGCGACCGCGTCGGCGGCTTCTCCAAGGGCATGCGCCAGCGCCTCGCGCTCGCTCGCGCCCTCGTCCACGATCCCGACGTCCTCATCCTCGACGAGCCGATGTCCGGCATAGACCCCACGGGCCAGATCGAGCTCCGAAACATCCTTCTCGAGGTCGGACATCGCGGCGGCAAGACCATCTTCTTCAGCTCGCACGACCTCGACGAGGTACAGCGGATCTGCAACCGAATAGCCCTCATCGACCACGGCGAGATCCGGCTCCAGGGCCCCCTCGCCGACCTCGTGCGCCAGGCCGGCGACGGCGAGGTGGTGATCGACGTGGCCGCCGGCCCAGGCGCCGCGGGCACTGACGGCGCCGCCGCCATTGGCGCGACAGCCGACCTCGGGGCGCGGCTCGCCGCCTTCCCCGAGCTCGGCTTCGCTTCGGCCGAGGGCCGGAGCCTCCGCTTCAAGCCCAGGGGAGGCACCGAGGTTTCGGACATAGTGGGCCGCCTCGTCGCCCTCGGCGTCAAGGTCGAGGGCGCCCGGAGGAAGGAAGCCTCGCTCGAGGAGCTCTACGCCTCCACGGTCAAGACGGAAGGGGGGAAGGCATGAACAGCCTCTCTGTCCTCGTTGGTACCTTTTACCGGAACAGCTACCGCCAGAAAGCCGTCCTCGCCGTGATGGTGGGCCTCGCCCTCCTCCTCCTCGCAGTCCTCGTGGCCCTCGTCTCGATCCTGGCCCTCGCGCCTCTCCTGCGCTCCGCCAAGCCCGACGTGGCGGCGGTATCGCGTTACCTGAGCCTCCTCGCCTTCGGCGCGGCCTTCATTGGCATGGGCATGAACCTCAACGTCTTCACGGCCAACAGCCTCGTGAAGGAGAAAGCCCAGGGCCTCTACGAGTCCCTGCTTGCCGCGCCGGTAGGCGTGAGGCGCTTCTGGTCGGCCAAGAGCCTTACGGTCTTCCTGCCTGGCCTTGCCATTGGCGAGGCCATGGCCCTCGCGGTTTACCTCGGTGTTGACCTCCTCCTCGTGGCGCCGCGCCTCGGCTTCCTCGCGAGCCCCGGCATGCTCGTGGCCGCCTTCGTCCTCGTGCCCCTCGTCTATCTACCCTTGAGCTACCTCGTCATCTTCGTGGGCCTCGTCGGCAACCCGGTGTCGGGCAACGTCATCGCGAACGTCGTCTTCTCGGGCCTCATCACCATCCTCATCAACGTCGTGGCGAGGGGCGGCGTGTCGCCCGGATCCCCGGGCTTCGCCCTCGCCTGTGCCTGCGTCGCCCTCGTCGAAGCCGTCCTCGTCCTCGCCCTCGGGCGGCGACTCACGAAGGAGAGGGTCATCCTCTCCTGCAAGGCCTGACCATGGGCGGCTCAAGGCTCCTCCTCGGCCGCGATCTCCGCGACATTTCCTCCGGCGCGGCCTTCCGCATCATGGTTGCGGTCTTCATCGTCATGGCTGTGGCCATGGCGGTCGGCGCGGCCGGCCTGGCCGCGGGCATGGCAGCTGATACGGCGGCCGTAGGCGCGGCGGGCGGCGCAAAAAGTGCCGCTGTCCGTGCCGGCTACTCCATGCCCTACGGCCAGCTCCTCTACTTCGGGAGCATCCTCCCCCTCCTCGGCTTCATCTGGCTTTTCTCCGGCGCGACCCTCGCGAGAGAGAAGGCGAGCGGCCATCTCGAGACCCTCCTCGCCACGCCCCTCGAGCCACGGGACATCCTCCTCGCCAAGACGGAGGCCATGGTCCTGCCGGGCCTGGCCATGACTGGCTTGACCCTGGTCCTCGAGCTCGCTGTGGCGGGCATCGCGGCAGCCGGTCCCGCGCGCGGCGCTCTCGCCCTGGTCTTTCCTCCCGCCCTCCTCGTGACCTGCGTGGTCGCAAACCCCCTCCTCTTCACGGGGCTCGCGGCCCTCACGGTCCTCCTGGCCCTGCGCTCGAGCCCCGACGCGGCCATCCTGCCTTCCTTCGCCCTCGGCTTCGGCCTCATGATAGCCGTACCCGGAGGCGCGGCCCTCGGGATCGTCGACCTCCGCTCGTGGGGCTTTGCTGGCTTCTCGATGGGGCTCGCGGCCGTCGAATGGGCTATCGTGGCTGGGCTCGCGCGGGACCTAAGCAAGGAGAGGATAGTGCTGTCGAGCAGAGAGGATAAATAGGAGTACGTCTCTTGCCTGGAAAGTTCGCGGGACTATTTTCATATGCATACAGCGACGCAGAGCCACAGAGGGAGACGAAGAGGGTGGTGAACTATGAATTGGGAGAATATAGAGACGCATAGGCTGCTCCTCAGGGGACTTGAGGATTCCGATGCCGAGTTCATCTTCCGGGAATTCAGCGATGCGTACGTGTGCAGGTATCTCTACGATGCCGAGCCGTTCACGGCCATCGACGAGGCGAGACAGCTCATCAGGCACTTCGGAAGAGACACGAATATGGCGATCGATACTGCCATTCCCTGCTGAAAAGGGAATGGGCCTGAAAGTACGGGCCGGCCCGGATCTCAAGCTGCGATAGGCATGGTCCGTGCGATCAGATGAGGTCCGGCAAGCCTTTTAGCCGACGTCTCTTGTGCCCGAAGGATGCCGTATCGATGCGACGATGAAGGAGACGACCACGAGGGCAATGACGGCGAGGAAGGCCGGAAGCATGAAGGATCCGAGGCCGCTCCCTGGAGAGTCGCCCGGGCTGGTCGCCGCCAGCGCCATGCGGATTGTCGAGTAATCGATCCAGCCGAAGGTAGCCGCAATGATGGCCTTGAGGGCCCGGAGTAGGCGGATCGCGAGGCGGTACTGCGCTTCGGCGTTGTCGGGGCCGATGGCCACGGCATAGTTGTAGACCCAGGGAAAACGCTGGAGGATTCCGAGCCCCGCATAGATTGCCAGGGCGATGCAGGGAAGGAAGAGGATGGAAGTCCTCGATCCCCAAGCGTTGGGCCTGCCCGCCAGATCGAAATGGGTGGGCAGGCTTGCGGGCAGCTTCGACCAGGCAAGGGCGACATAGACGACGGTCGCTGCAAGGGCCAGGGCGCCGGCCGCTTCGAGGATGTAGTCGGTGGCCCTGGCCTTCGGCCTCAGATGCGGTCTTTCGTACATCGCGTCTTCCTTGTGTTGCCCGCCGCGGACTAGCGCAGCACGTGCGAGAGGAAGGCGCGCGTGCGTTCCTCCCGGGCTGCGTCGAAGACCTCTTCGGGCCGTCCTTCCTCGACAATCCTGCCCGAGTCCATGAAGACCACCCGGTCCGCAACCGCCCGGGCGAAACCCATCTCGTGGGACACGACGAGCATCGTCATGCCTGCCTGCGCGAGATCGCCCATCACGTCCAGGACTTCCTTGATCATCTCGGGGTCGAGGGCGCTCGTCGGCTCGTCGAAAAGGAGAGCCTTGGGTTCCATGGCGAGGGCCCTCGCGATGGCCGCCCGCTGGGCCTGACCACCCGAAAGTTGCCGCGGCCAGGCGCCAGCCTTGTCGGCGAGGCCGACGCGGGCGAGAAGGGCGCGGGCCCTCGCTTCCGCCTCCTCCCGGCCGAGGCCGAGGACGAGGCGGGGCGCGAGGCTCACGTTTTCGAGTATCGACAGATGGCGGAAGAGGTTGAAGCTCTGGAAGACCATGCCCACTTCCTCGCGGATCTTGCGGACGTCGGCATGAGGCGCCGTGGCTACGATGCCGTCTATCGTGACCGAACCCGAGTCGAGGCGCTCAAGGAGATTGATCGAGCGGAGGAGGGTGCTCTTGCCCGAGCCCGAGGGCCCGATGATGACGACCACCTCGCCGCGGGACACGTCGAGGTCTATGCCATCGAGGGCGAGGACGCCGGGGGCCGGCACGGCCCCGCCTGCCGCAGCCGCGGTAGCGGCGCCCCCGCTTGCCGTCGCGGGGCCGGGCGTCGAGTCCGCGCCGCCTTTGCCGCCCGCGCCGCCTGCCCCGGCCGCGCCGGCCGCGCCGGAAACGCCGGCCTCGGCCCGGAAGCGCTTCCTCGCGCCGCGGACGGAGATGAAAGCGGTATCGCTCATCGCGAACTCCTTTTCAGCCGCCGTTCGAGGGCCCGGACGAGGAGGGAGAGGCTCACGGTGAGGCAGAGGTAGAAGAAAGCCACGGCGTTGTAGGTCTCGAAGAACCTGAAGGTCGAGGCCGCGTAGACCTTGCCGAGCTGGGTGATGTCCTGGACGCCCAGGGCGGAGACGAGTGCCGAGTCCTTCACGATGGCCACGAACTCGTTCGCGAGGGCGGGAAGGACATTGCGGAGGGCCTGGGGGAGGACGATGCGCCTGAGGACCTGGCCCCGCGTGAGGCCGAGGGCCTCGGCGGCCTCGATCTGGCCCTTGTCGACGCTCTCGATGCCCGCGCGGAAGATCTCCGAGATGAAGGCCGCGTAGCCGAGGGTGAGGGCTATGACCGCCCTCGTCGCGAAGTCGAAGCTACGTGCGAGGAGAGGCTGCATGAGGCCGGCCCGGATGAGGGGCGCGAGGAGGACATTGATGCCCTGGGCCAGGGCGGGCGCCCCGACGAAGGCGATGTAGTAGAGGATGACGAGCATCGGGAGGCCGCGCACGAGCTCGACGTAGAAGGTGGCCGCCTCGCGGGCGGGGCGGAAGCGCGACGACCTGAGGAGGCCGAGCCCGAGGCCCAGGACCATGGACGCGGCGTAGGCGATGAGCGAAACCGAAATGGTGACGCCGAGGCCCCTCGAGACGGCGCCAAAGATGACGCGATAGTCGGGCGAGGAGAGGACGGAGGCCATGCCCCACGCGCCGAGGAGGACGAGGGCGACGAGCCACCAGGGGAGGCGGGAGAGGAAGGCGGCCACCCGCTTCAGGGGCGACGGGCGACCGCCTTCAGGACAGGAGTTGTCGGACATCTACTTGAGGGTCTTTCGCTGTCAGGGCTTGTAGTCGAAGAACCACTTCGTGCTGAGCTGGTCCAGCGTGCCGTCGGCCTTCATCGAGGCGATGGCGGCGTTGAAGGGCGCTACGAGGTCCGAGCCCGGCTTGAAGATGAAGCCGAATTCCTCGGTGCCGAGGGGCCCGCCGATGACCTTGAGCTTGTCGGGATTGGCGCCCATGTAGCCCTTGGTCGAGGCCGCATCCATGAGGACCATGTCCACATCACCCGCGATGAGGGCCTGGACGGTGGCGCCGAAGGTCTCGAAGAGCTTGATGCGCGGGTTCTTCTCGTCGCCGTCGAGGACGTTGTAGACCGCAGCGTAGAAGTTGGTGGTGCCGGCCTGCGCGCCGATGAGTAGCTTCTTGTTGGCGGCAAAGGCCTTCTCGTCGGCAAAGCGGGTTTCGTTCGCGCGTACGAGCATGAACTGCTGGGAAACCATGTAGGGATCGGAAAAGTCGACCTGCTTCTTGCGTTCGTCGTTGATCGTTATCCCGTCCATGCCCACGTCGAACTGGCCGTCGCGTACCGCCTGGATCATGGTGTCCCAGGCCGTGACCTTCCACTCGATCCTGGCGTTGAGGCGCCGGCCGATCTCGTTTACGCAGTCATATTCCCAGCCCATGGCGGTGCCGGTCTTGGGGTCGACGAAGTTGAGCGGGGTATAGGCGTTCTCCGTCACGGCCACGACGGTCCGACCCTTAAGGTCGGGGAGACCGGCCGCCGCCTTGCCGGGCGCGGTTCCGGCATTTTTCTTCGCGCAGGAAAGGGGGAGGGCGAGGGCGAGGGCGGCCACGACGACGAGGGCCCAGGTCGAGCTTTTCTTCATATCGGATTCCTCCGTTTTCGGGGTAACGTGGATACCTGTAATCCTACCTGTCCATGGCTCCCTTCCGCAAGGAGGGGGCCGCCCTTGCGCATGTAGCGATGCGGCGGCTAGGATCAGGGCGTGAGAGGAGGACGCGATGCGCGGCGACCACATCGACGCTGTTGAGGAAGCTGTCGACTACATCCAGGAGCACCTCTACGACGGCATCGACCTCGAGGCGGTGGCCGATCACGCCTGCTTTTCTCGGCACTACTTCAACCGGCTCTTTTCCGCTGTGATGGGCGAGTCAATCCACGAGTTCGCGCGCCGCCTCAGGCTCGAGCAGGCGGCCTTCCGCCTCCTCAAGCGCCCCGACATGAGCGTCACGGCCATCGCGGCAGAGGCCGGCTACAGCCCCTCGAATTTCGCCACTGCCTTCAGGGAGAACTTCGGGATGAGCGCGAGCGCCTATCGCGCCGGCGCCTCGGGGCCCCGCGAGCCGGCCTATGCGGCCGCCCTCGAGCGCATATCGCGGCTGCGGAGTGGCGGGCCCGAGGCCGAGGCCGTACTCGCGGGACTCGAGGGCAGGATCGAGGTCGTCGAGCTACCCGCTTACCGCCTCTACCGCCGAAGTTACCGCGGCCCCTACCTGGGCCTCGCCGGGGCATGGGAGGCTTTCTGCGGCCATGTCGAGGATGCCTTTCCCGGCCTCGAGGAGCCCCACTACGTGGGCATCTCCTACGATGACCCCCTCATCACGGAGGGCAAGCTCCTCCGCTACAGCCTCTGCGTCGACCTGCCTCCCGGAATTTCAGCCCCGCGCCTCCTCCGGATCCCCGCGAAACGTTATGCGCGCTACCGATTTTTCGCGCCGCTTTCCGAGCTCGTCCACGTCTTCTACGATCTCGTGGCCCTCTGGATGCCCCGCCATGGCCTTGCCCTCGAGGAGGCCCCCTGCCTCGAGCTCTATGGCTCCGGTCTCGATCCCGAGGGGAGGATAGCCGTGGATGTCTGCGCTCCCATCGCCGAGGCCTGAAAACGGCCTGTAGGGGAAGGCCGCGCCCCCAGCGCGGCCTGCGTCGGTCCGGCTGCCCCGGGCGGTAAAGGCGCAAATTCAGAAGTAGTACTCCGGGACGCCGCGCTAGGATCGCGCCATCTGGAGGTACACATGATGAACGCTTCCCTCAAGGGGCGGCCAGGTTCCTGGGCCGTCTTCCTTTCCTATGCCCTGCCGGCCGTGGCAGGGACCCTCCTCGCCACGGGAGCCACCGTTGTCGACGGGATCTTTGTGGGACGATGCATCGGTCCCGTAGCCCTCGCGGCCGTGAACCTCACTATGCCGGTCCTCTATGTCTTCCTCGCCCTTGGCGTGATGATCGCCGTCGGCGGAGCGAGCCTCGCCGCGCGTCTCGCGGGAGGCGGAGCCAAGGGAGACGCCTCAAGGGTCTTCTCCGCGAGCATTACCCTCCTCGCCTTGGTTTCGGTCGTCGTCGCGGCCCTCGCGAGCATCTTCCTCGAGCCCCTCCTCGCCCTCCTCGGCGCGCGAGGGGAAGTCCTCGAGCCGACGCGCCGCTACCTTGCGCCCATGCTCTGGTTTTTCGTCCTCAGCATGCTCAACATCGGCCTCACTTCCTTCCTGAGGGCTGCAGGAAGGCCCATGTTGCCCCTTGTCCTCGGCCTCGCGGGGAGCGCTGTCGACATCTTCCTCGACTGGCTCTTCATACCGAAGATGGGCATGGGCCTCTGGGGTGCCGCGCTCTCCTCGGGGATCGGAGCAGCTGTCGAGGCCCTCCTTGCCCTCACGATCTTCGCTTCAGGCCGGACGCCCTATTCCTTCGTCACGCCCCGCCTCGGCAAGAGCGAGCTTGCCTCGGTCTTCGGGAACGGCGCCTCCGAATTCATCGGCCAGCTCTCCGTGACCCTCGTCACATGGCTCTACAACTCGGTCCTCATGCACAGGATGGGCGTCACGGGAGTCGTGGCCTACACGATCTCGGGCTACCTCTGCTTCGTGGAGTACATGTTCGTGCTCGGATTCTGCCAGGGACTATGGCCCCTCGCAGCCACGGCCTGCGGGGCCGGCGACCGCAAGGCGGAGGCTGCATGGCTCAGGACCGCGCTTCAGGCGGGTCTCGGCGTGGCTGCTGCCATGACCCTCGTGAGCCTCCTCATCCCAGGCGCCTTCGCTTCCCTCTTCCTCAGCCTGGAGGCCGGCACCGGGGCGGCGGGGGCCTTCGCTTCGGACGGAGGGGCGGCGTCGGCGGCGGTCGGAGCCGCGGCCGTGACGCGGATGGCCCTCGTCTGCACGGGACTCTCCTTCCTTCCTGCCGCCTTCAACATGCTCGCCTCGGCCTACTTCACCGCGGTGGGCGACGCGAAGTCCTCGGCCCTCATCTCCTCCCTCAGGGGCCTCGTCCTCATCGCCGCCCTTGTCCTCTTCCTGCCCCTCGTCCTGGGGGATTCCGGGATCTGGATCGCTCTGCCTGCAGCGGAGCTCCTCACCGCAGCGGTGTCGCTTGCGGCGCTCGGGCGAAGGCGGCGGCAGGCGTCCGTCCTGCCTGCGAACGCTGCGTTGTGCGAAACTGTCGAGGGGAGCCCGGCGCCCTGAGCGACGCGCCGACGGGCCTGCACGGCGCTTGCCTACCCGGCGCCGGTCTGGCCCGCCACAGCCGTTGCCCGGCCAGCCGGGGCCGTCCCTAGCGGGCTGCCACCCTGCGCCGGGTCGCCGCTACGAGGGCCGTGCAGGATGCGAGGGAACCGAGCGAGAGGGCGGCGTAGAAGAGGAAGCCCGCCCGCACGCCGAGGGCCGACGCGATGGCCGACATTGCAAAGGGGAAGAGGAGGGAGCCCGTGGCGCCGCCCGTCGACGCAAGCCCTATGGCGGGGCCCGGATCCGATTCGTAGGCGCGGCCCACGAGGGTGATGGCGCTCGTGTAGACGCAGGAGGCCCCGAGGCCCGCCGCGGCCACCGAGAGCACGGCGAGGGCCGAGGCCGCCGGCCCCGCGAAGCCGAGGCCCGCGAGGGCCGCCGCGCCCCCCGAGAAAAGCAGCGACAGGACCACGATGAGGCGGTCGGGCCTCGCCTTCCTGAACACGAGGGGCACGCCGAGGCGCCCGATGGTGAGGCCTCCCCAGAAGACCGAGACCATGAAGGCCGCCGCCGCGGGCTTCCAGGAGAAGGAGCGGACGAAGTACTCGGCCGACCAGTTGGAGATGCCGAGTTCGGTGCCCACGTAGAAGAGCATGGCGACGAAGCCGATGTAGCGCACGGCTCCGCCCTGCCGGGGCGCGGCGGCCGCTCCGGCCTCCTCGCGGGGAGGCGTTATGCGGCCGAAGGGCAGGACGAAGACGAGGCCGAAGAGGACGGCGAAGAGGGCCGCGATGCCGCGGTAGACGAGGGCCCAGTCAACGCCCGTCGAGAGGAGGACGCCCATGACGAAGGGTCCGACCACGGCGCCGATCGAGAAGGAGCCGTGCATGACGTTGAGCGGCCTTCCATGGCCTTCCTCGTCCATGCGGAGGACGGCCCAGTTCACGCCGACCTCGAGGAGGCCCTGTCCGAGGCCGAGGAGGAAGTAGAGGGCGATGTTGAGGGCCGGCGAGGGCGTGGCCGCGAAGAAGGCGAGGGAAACGAGGCAGAGGCCGAATCCCGTGCCGAGGGTGGCCTTCGGGCCAATGCGCCCGATGAGCCTGCCGCCCGCATAGTTCGAGAGGAGGCTGCCGAGGGAGCCCCCCGCGAGGAGGACGCCCGCGATGCCGTAGTTCCAGTGGAAGGTCTCGAGGAGGGCGGGAAGGATGGCCCCGACGAGGGTCGAGGAGATGCCGAAGAGGGTGAAGGAGGCGAGGAGGGAGGCGTAGAGTCCCCGGTGCTCCCGTGCGACGATTGCCATAGTTCTCGAGGGTGGCACGGGCCGCCCTCGAGGGTCAACAGAGCGAGAGGAAGTATTCGTGGAGCCTGTCGTCACCCGAGAGCTCGGGATGGAAGCTCGCGGCGAGGATCCTTCCCGAGCGGAGGAGGACGGCCTCGCCGTTCGCCCGCCTTCCGAGGATCTCGGTGCCGCCGAGGGGCTCAAGGCGGGGAGCGCGGATGAAGATCCCGTGGAAGGGGCCGGCCATCGTGGATATCTCCTCCTCGAAGCTCGAGGCCTGGCGGCCATAGGCGTTGCGGATGGCCCGCGCCGCGAGGAGGCCCAAGGGGCCAGGGACTGCAGCGCGCCCCGGGGCGGAGAGGATCTCGGTCGAGAGGATGATGGCACCCGCGCAGAGGCCCCAGACCGGCTTACCTGCCGCGGCGAAGGCGCGGATCGGCTCCGCGAGGCCGTAGCCCGCGATGAAGCGCGCCATCACCGTGGACTCGCCGCCGGGGAGGATGAGGCCCGAGAGTCCCTCGAGGTCGGCCGGGTGCCGCACCTCGACGCCTTCCGCGCCGAGGCGTGAGAGGGGTTTGAGGTGGTCCTGGACGGCGCCCTGGAGGCAGAGGATGCCGATCTTCATGGGACTAGATCCCGCGCGAGGCGAGCTTGGTCTCGAGGGCCTTGATCTCGAGGCCGCGCATGGGCTCCCCGAGACCGCGCGAGAGCTCCACGAGCTTCGCGGGATCCTTCCAGTTGATGACAGCCTCGACTATGGCTCGCGCCGTCTTCGCGGGGTTCTGCGACTTGAAGATGCCGGAGCCCACGAAGCAGCCCTCGGAGCCGAGCATCATCATGAGGGCCGCGTCGGCTGGCGTTGCGATTCCGCCCGCGACGAAGGTGACGACGCTGAGGCGGCCGAGCTCCTTCGTCTTCTCGACGAGCTCGAGGGGCACGCGGTACTCCTCTGCCTTGGCCCTGAGCTGCTTGCCCTCGAGGCTGGCGAGTTCGGCGAGCTGGCGGTTCACGGTCTTCAGGTGGCGGACCGCCTCGACGACGTTGCCGGTGCCGGCCTCGCCCTTGGTGCGGATCATGGACGCGCCTTCGTTGATCCTGCGGAGGGCCTCGCCGAGGTCGCGGGCGCCGCAGACGAAGGGCACGGAAAAGGCCTTCTTGTCGATGTGGGCCTCCTCGTCGGCGGGGGTGAGGACCTCGGATTCGTCGATGAAGTCCACGCCGAGGGCTTCGAGGATCCTCGCCTCGGCGAGGTGGCCGATGCGGGCCTTGGCCATGACGGGAATGGTGACAGCCTTCATGATCTCCTCGATCATGCCGGGATCGCTCATGCGGGCCACGCCGCCCGCGGCCCTGATATCGGCGGGGACGCGTTCCAGGGCCATGACGGCGCAGGCGCCGGCTTCCTCGGCGATCTTCGCCTGCTCGGGGTTCGTGACGTCCATGATGACGCCGTTCTTGAACATCTCCGCAAAGCCCTTGTTGAGCTTCTCCCTCATGGTTCCTCCCTTTGCCGCCTCGTGCTATCCTATAGTGTAGGCAGGGGACGGCTTCGTCCTCGTTCTTACTGGGTATTGTACTAGTACAATATCATAAGTGTCCTACTAAAGGTCAAGGACTGTCCTAGATGCATCTCTATGAAAGAATCTTTGAAGATTTGAAACGCTCCATAGACGAGGGCGAGCTCAGGCCGAGCGAGCGCCTCCCCTCGATCCGCGAGGTGGCCCTGCGCTACGGCTGCAACAAGATCACGGCCCAGCGCGCCTTCGACCTCCTCGAGGAGGCGGGCGTCGTCGAGAACCTCGTGGGCGCCGGCAGCTTCGTTACCTTCCCCAAGCCCCTGCCCGAGAAGGCCGGCGACTTTTCGGCCGCCCGCCTCTCCGAGGACTTCTTCCCCTACGAGGAGGCGAGCGGCCTCCTCGCGGGCGTCCTCGCGCGGGAGAAGGGGAAGGTCTTCTCCGCCTCGCCGGCCCGGGGCGAGCCCAGCCTCATCGCGGCCCTCGCCCGGCGCTTCGCCCTCGACGAGGACTCCATCGTCGTGACGGGCGGAGGCCTCCAGGGACTCGACCTCTGCCGCCGTCTCTTCGCGGGCCGCAGCAAGGCGGGACGGGAGGAAGCCGAGGTCCTCGTCGAGGAGCCCTGCTTCCCGGCCGCCCTCGGCCTCTTCCGACCGACTTCCTTCCTCCCCCTCGGTCCCGGAGGTCCCGATCCCGAGGCCTTCGAAGCCTTTTGTCGGAAGCCCACGGCCGCGCCGGTGGCGACCCGGGTCTTCTACGCCGTTCCCGACATCCACAACCCGACAGGCCTCCGTTACTCCGAGGAGACGAAACGCGCCATCGCCCGCATAGCCCGCGAGCGCGAGGTCTGGATCGTCGAGGACGACTACCTCTCCGAGCTCGAGCCCTCGGGCATACCGCGTTTCGTCGACCTCGTTCCCGAGCGGACGATCTGGATCAAGTCACTCTCCAAGACCACGGCGCCCGGTATCCGCATCGGCGTCATCTCCGCCCCTCCCGCCCTCGTTTCCAGGGTCGAGGTCCTCAAGGCCGAGGTCGACACGGGCCCGGCGGCCTGGCTCCAGTTCTTCACCGAGGGACTCCTCAGCTCCGGCCTCATCGACGGCGAGATGGCGAGGACGGCCAGCGTGATCTCGCGCCGCCGCGCCGAGCTCGCCGCCCTCATCGCCGCCTTTCCCGGCCTCTCCTTCGATCCCTCCACCGCCGGCTACAACCTCTGGGTCGCCTCCGACCGCGAGCCCCGCCTCGAGAGCCCGCCCTGGGCCGAGGGCAGGCGCTTCGGCTTCTCTCCCGAGCTCCGCCGCCGCTTCAGGCTTTCCTTTATGGCTGTGGGCGAGGCCGACTGGAAGCCTGCCCTGCGCCGCCTCGGCCTGGCCTTCGGCTCCGCCTTCGGACCCGACCATGGGGTCTGACCCCAAACCCGGCAGGGCGCGACGGGCCGCGGGCGGCGTGGGGTCAGACCCTAAACCGTCTCCGAGGCGGCGCGTTGCGGGGTCAGACCCCAAACCAGCGCGGAAGCCGCGGGCCGTGCGAGCCGCGGGGTCAGACCCCGATGCCGCCGCCGAGACCGGCCCGGGCTACGGCCGAGCCCATGCCGGCGCCGCAGCAGCGGCCAGGGCTAATGGTGCCGAGGCCCTCGCCGGCAAGGAGGAGGGCATCGGCGTCTATGCCGAATCCGGCCTCCACGCGGGCCTCAAGCTGGCCCTCGCAGGGCCCGGAGACCGCTTCGAGGTGGCGGTGGACGGCAAGGTGGTCGACCTCGTTCGCACAACGTCGCGCGGCGAGGAGCTCGTCGAGATCCAGACGAAACGCCTCGACAAGATACAGGCCAAGGTCCTCGGCCTTGCCGCCGGGCACCGGGTCCGCGTGGTCCATCCCGTCCTGGCGGAGCTCTCCATAGCCCGCCTTTCGCCCGAGACCGGCGAGCTCCTCTCGGAGCGGAAGAGCCCCAGGCGCGGCGACTTCCTCGACATCTTCGACGAGCTCGTCCGCGCGACCGGGCTGATCGGCGCGCATAACGTCACCGTCGAAGTCCTCCTCGTCTCCTGCCGCGAGATCCGCTGCCGCGACGGGACAGGGTCCTGGCGGCGCCGGGGGGACAAGGTCCTCTCCCGCGACCTCGGCGAGATCCGGGCCTCGAAATCCTTCTCGAAGCTCTCGGACTGGCTTGCCCTCCTGCCTGAGGACCTGACGCCGCCCTGGACCTCGGCCAGCCTCGGCGAGGCCCTGGGTATTGGCGCGGACCGCGCGCGGAAGATACTCTACAGCTATACGGCAGCGGGCCTCGTGGCCGAGGCGGGCAGGGAAGGGCGGCGCAAGCTCTACGTCCCCGTCGCGCGCGCGAAGCGTGGTGGCAAGCGGCGGCCCGCATGAAAGGTGCATCGATGAAACGATTCGCGGTCTATATCGCAGGCATTGTATGGGCGACCATCTTCGGTCTCTCCTTCCTCGTGACCAAGGGCGGCCTCGAGGCCTTCTCGCCCTTCGAGCTCCTCTTCCTCCGCTTCACCCTCGCCACCCTCGTCATGACCGTCGCCGCGAGGCTCGGCTTCCTGAAGCTCTCCTTCAAGGGCAAGCCGATGGGAGTCCTCCTCGTCTGCTGCCTTTTCCAGCCCATCGCCTACTTCGCCTGCGAGACCCTCGGCCTCGTCGAGGCGGCCTCGAGCACGGCCGGCCTCATCCTCGGCGCCAACCCCGCCCTCGTCGCGGCCCTCGGCGCCATCATGCTGAAGGAGAAGCTCTCCGCAAGGCAGACCGCGGGCCTCGTGGTCTCGGTGGCGGGAGTGGCCTTCATTGTCATCGCGGGAAGGACCGGCGCAGGCGCCGCCGGAGCCGCGACCGGCGACAGCCTCAAGGGCGTCATCCTGATCATGGGCGCCCTCCTCTGCGCGGGCTTCTTCAACATCTTCTCGCGGAGGGCCAGCGCGAGCTTCAGCCCCGTCGAGACGACCTTCGCGATGATGGCTTCGGGCGCGGTCTTCTTCGGAATCCTCGCAGTCGTCCAGGACAGGGTGACGGGAGCGAGCGGCATACTATCCCGCGGCAGCGCCCAGGCCTGGCTCGCCGTGGCCTACCTCGGCATCCTCTCCTCGGTCGTCGCCTTCTTCCTCGTGAACTATACCCTCGCCAAGCTCAAGGCCTCGCAATCCGCCGTTTTCGGCACCCTCACGACCCTGATCGCCCTCGTGGCGGGAGTCCTCCTCCGGGGTGAGTCCTTCGGCGTCGCGAAGGCAGCCGGGGCTCTCATGATCGTGGCCGGCGTCTGGGCGACCAACAGGCCCTCGAAGAAGGAACTGGCGCCCCAGACCGCCGAAGTCCCGCCCGAAGACGGGCGATGAAAGGGAGGGCCGCATGTCCGGGCCGGTAGCCTTCTACGACATCCATTTCCACGCGCTCACGCTCTCGCATCCCAACTTCCTCTCCTTCATCGACACGATGCGGAACCGTCGCCTCGAGTCGCTCTATGCCCAGGCCTCGTCGCCCAACTACCTCGTCGGCGCCCTCTTCATGAAGGGCGGCGAGCGGGTCCGCAACATGCTCGCGGTGATGGAGAACGACGTGGGCGGAATTTTCTCGCTGATGGAGGACGACCTCGCGGGCAAGTACGCGAAGCCCGGCGACAGGCCGCCCCTCCTTTCGCGGGGCGAGCTCAATCTCGGCCGTCTCGCTTTCGACCGTATCGTCGCGGTTCCCCTCATCATGGACTTCGAGATGCCGAGCCTCTCGCCCTCGGATACCTATTACGACAAGCCGCCGGCCAAGGACGTTCGCGCCCAGGTGCGGGACATCCTCGGCGGCATCTGCGACTATCGCCGGGCCCGGCCCGACGGCTTCCTCGAGCTCAGGCCCTTCCTCGGCGTCAACACGAAGAACCACAGTATGGAGAGCCTCGAAGCCCTTCTCGAGGAGTCCTTCGCGACCTATCGCCGCGGCGCCGCCGCCTCGCACGAGGCCTTCCTCGACATGGAGCGTTGGGACCGCGATCCCTCGCCGGCCTGCGGGAACGTTTTTGCCGGCGTCAAGGTCTACCCGCCCCTCGGCTTCGATCCCTGGCCGGAGCCGGGCCCGGAGCGCGACAAGGTCGACTTCCTCTTCTCGTTCTGCGAGCGGAAGGACATCCCCGTCACCTCGCACTGCGATGACCAGGGCTTCCGCGTTATTCCCCTCGAGGAAGCCTGGACCTACACCTCGCCCGCGCGCTGGCGCAAAGCCCTCGAGGCCCATCCGGACTTGAGGCTGGACCTTGCGCATTTCGGCGCCCAGTACTCGCTGCCGATCAGGCGGGGCCAGGGAGGCGAGAAACCGGAAGCGGAATCGCACAACGCTTTTTCTGGCGGTAGGCGACCCTTCAGGAAAGCCGTGGTCGAGAAGACGGTTAGCGCAGGCAAGGCCTTGAAAAACGCCCTCACACCGTCTACCGAATGGGCGGAGGAGATCGTGCGCCTCATGGTCGACTTCCCCAGGGTCTACACCGACATCTCTTTCAATGGGACGGAAGCGGCCTTCTACAGCGAGCTCGTCGGCTTCCTTGACCGCTTTTCGCCGGCTGTCCGTGAACTTGCGACGGAGCGCATCATGTTCGGCTCCGATTTCCTCGTGAACCTGACGAAGGTGCGCTCCTACTCGGATTACTACCGCGTTTTCTCGGACTCAGGCCTCCCTGACGAGTGGAAACGCCGCTTCGGGCACGATAACCCGGAACGCTTCCTGGTGGGAGACTGAGGGCGGTCCGGAAAAGCGACACCAGAAGAGACACGCTCGGACCGTTTGATGGACCAAGGATGGCGGGGCCTGTCGCATGAAAAGGCGATCGGCGCTGCGCGCGATC
>Ga0209098_1000102_pt1 | contig 91983 bp, 83 predicted proteins | sample AD_JPNHW1_MetaG_FD_184429 | JGI IMG/M metagenome (GOLD analysis project Ga0209098, IMG submission 184429) | Active sludge microbial communities of municipal wastewater-treating anaerobic digesters from Japan - AD_JPNHW1_MetaG (SPAdes) (version 2) | ecosystem: Engineered > Bioreactor > Anaerobic...
AAGGGGGGGGGGGGCTGAAGTTGGGTCTCATTCTTTTGCCTCTTTGGTGCGGGGAAACCTGTCAGCTGGAGAACTTGCTAGCCGGCCCAGGACCAGCGAACAATGGCGAATTGCGGGCCGACGTTCACAAACGTACAGTCAGTTTTTGGCCTAGGCGCTTCTTAAGTAAAAAATCAGTTCGGCAGTGTCGCCGCCCAGCCCAGGCCCGCCGACCAGAACGTGGTGTTGTCGGCGCGGGAGGCGCCCAGCCTGAGGTAGACGGGGACCCGCCAGCTCGAAAAATCCGCGAGGAGGGCGCCCATGGCCATCGGGACGGCGGAATTGGCGCCGTCGGCGTACCAGCGGATCTTGCCGCTGGCGCTGCGGTGTTCTGCTGTGCGTTCGGGCAGGTAGTAGCCCCCGCCCAGTTCCAGCCAGAAGGGCGAGGCCAGGCACAGGGTGACGCCTCCGGAAACCTCCAGCGCGCGCAGGCGACGCGAACCGGTGGGGGTGGCGTCGGAGGGGGCGATCTCGTTGTAGTGGTTTGAGGTGTCGCGCTCCAGCATTCCCGAGCCGACTCCAAAACGGATGCTCAGGCCCCACCCGCGCTGGTCGGGTGTGCGGTCGTCGAGGCTGGCCACGTGGAGGCCCCAGAGATGCGCGTCCCCCGATCCCACCATCTCCCACTGGCCCCCCAGCGCGATCCGGGAGGTGGACGGATTCGAGGGCGGCTTGAGGGCGAGGGTGTCGGAGTCCGGCGATGCGGAATGCCCGCGAAGGCAGATCGCCAGGGACAGGAACGCCACCTTCGGCAGGCGGCGGGAGTTGGGAAGCATCGGTCGTCTCCGGTTGCGGCCGTGAACACGGTGGGCCAGTACAGGGGAAACCTACATCGGCCCGGTTCCCATGCGGGCTCAGGGGACGAAGAGCCTCCAGGGGCTGGACCAGGCGCCGTCCGCTTCCCGCACGCGCACCAGGATGGAGCCTCGCGTGGATCCGGCGAGCTGCCAGGCGCCGTCGCGTGTGGATCCCCGCTCCAGCAGCCTGCCGTCGGGACGGGCGACTTCGACCAGCGTCTCGCGTCCGGCCAGCGACGAGAACGACAGTTTCCGGTCGATCCTGCCTAAGGGGATCGCCCGCTTGTGGGGATCGACGGAGAGGGACCGCTGGTCCAGCACCGCGAAGGTTCCCGCGCGATCCACCACCGCCCAGGCCTCGCGGCTGGAAGGATCGATCCCACGCGCGCCGACGGCATCCGATGTCTTCCAGGATCCTTGGCGAGGCGCCGTGGAGCCGACGCATTTCCAGGATCCTGAGTCCTCCCGCGCCAGGCAGAGGGAGCCCGCGAGCAGCACGGAGTCCGGGATCGAGGGATCGATGGACATGGACAGCGCGAAGGTGGGGGTCGCTGTGTTTCCCGTGGCCTTTTCCAGTCCCCAAAGGGTCCAGGCCGCGCTCGCCTGCCCTTCGATGCGCCGCCAGTCCGTGGAAGCGAGGGCCGAGAAGGGACGGTTGTAGAAGTCGCCCTTGGCGGCCTTCCAGACTCCCGACAGAATCCGTACGCGCGTTCCCTGCGACGAATCCGACAGTTTCTTCAGGCTGTCCCCCTGGGCAAGGAGGGTCTGCCGGCCTCGACTGGACGCTCCCCATCTGCGCCGCAGGGTCCATTTCCCTTCCAGGTCCGGGGCGACCAGGAGGTCGCCGAACTGGATTCCCGAGGGAGCGCTCCAATCCGAGACTTCCATGCGGGGACCGTCGATCTCCACCACCGTGTATCCCACCGTCCCCAGGTCCTGGGCCAGGAGGGTCTCGCGCTTCTTCCCGAACTTGGGCACGTTCTGCTCGTCGTCCACCTTCAGCGGCGGATAGAACTTGTACGAAGCGCCGGGGACGATCCGCTGGTGGATCCGCAGGCCGCGCGGACCCGGCTCCTCGATCATCGCCTGCTGCATCTGGTGGTCGTGCCCGGAAAACAGGATCTCCACCTTGTTGCGGGTGAGCGTCTCGAACAACCTGGCCTGACCCGCGGTGTCCACGGTGGGATCGTCCCCGAAGAGGTTGTCGCTGTGGCAGGCGCCGATGATGGGCTTGTGGGTCACCAGGAACGCGGGCGTTCCGGCCGGGCGCGCGCTCAGGACGGAATCCATCCACGGGATCTGCACGGACATCGGACAGGTCTTGACTCCTTCCTGGATGGTTCCCATGAACTGGTCGACCATCACGAAGGTCGAGCCCTGGTCGGAGAAGGCGTAGCTGCGGCCCTTGGCGCAGGAAGGGCTGGAGAAGGAACTTCCCATGGCGAACTTCCCGGAAGGAGCGCGGAAGGGATGGATGTTGGCGCTGTCGGTCCAGAGGATGGCGTCGGCGGGGGTGGCGTTCATCTGGCCGGTCCGCGTCTGGGGGAACACGCGGAGGAATTCCTGGGCCCCCACGGGACCTTCGTCGTGGTTTCCCCGGATCGGGAAGAACCCGATGCCCGCGTCGTAGAGTTCCTGCGCCCAGGTGGCGCGGGTGCGCATGGACTCCACCGTGGGATAGTCGCTGAGGTCGCCCACCGCCAGCACGAATCGCACGCCGTGTCCGCGCAGACGTTCGTGGATCTGGTGCAGGAAATAGGCGGGAACCATGTTGGGGTTCTGGTGGCCGCTGAGGCTGTCCGCGTCCACGATCACCGTGGAATCCTTTCCGTCGGAGCCCTTCAGGACGGTGCCGGCCGCGTTCTTCACGGGGATGCGGGCGGTGTCCGGCCATTGGGTGTCGCCCAGGATGGCGAATTTCCACGGCTCGCCGGAAGCCAGGCAGGCCAGAAGCGCCACCAGAGACGCGGATCGCGACGGCACGAAGTTGGCGATGGTTGTCGACAGACGGACGAAAGTGGTTCCGGGAGATCTGAGCATGGTCAGACCATACGGCTCCTCGCGTTGCATTCGTGGCAGGAAACGCTCCCAGACAACGGCTTTTCCGGACCCGTTGGAGGGTAGGCGGACGCGGGGGGGCCTCAGTCTCCCGCGGAGGCGGGAGGTCCGGGGAGGAACCTTTCGAGCACCACCTTCAGACGCTCGGGTTCGATGGGCTTGGTGAGGAAGTCGTCCATCCCCGCCTCGAGCGCATTCTCCCTCTCGCCCCGCAGGGCGCCCGCGGTGAGCGCCACCACCGGCGTGCGGCGGCGTCCCCGCTCCCTTTCGCGCAGAAGGCGGACCGTCTCCAGTCCGTCCATTCCCGGCATCTGCACGTCCAGGAAGACGAGGTTGAAATTTCCTTCCTCGAGCCGATCCAGGGCGTCCTGTCCCCGGGCCGTTTCGACGATTTCCGCATTCGGGACCAGGATCTCCAGGAGGGAGCGGATCAGGACGATGTTCATCTCCACGTCGTCCACCACCAGGATCCGCTTTGCCGTGGATGCTCCGGCGGAATCGATGCCGGCCAAGGCCGCGTTCCCGGAGGCGATGCCTTCGGATGTCCTTTGGTAGTCGCCGGCCCAGGGTTCGCACAGGAGGCGCCGCAGCGCGGAGCGGAAGATCGGCTTGGAAAGGTGGTGGACGATCCCCGCGTCGCGGGTGGATTCCCGCAGGTCCGCCGAATCCCGGGTGGCTCTCAGCAGCACCACCGCTGGCGGGGGGCGTCCGGAAGGGAGGCCGGCCAGGAATCCGGCCAGGTCGGTGATTCCGACATGGTCGACCAGGACCACGTCGAAGTCCGTTGCGCGATCCGGGAGCGAAGCCTCGTGGAAGTCCGCGCATGCGACGCAGGTGGCTCCCAGGGAGCGGATCTCGCGCGCGAGGATCTCCCGTTGGCGGGCGTTGGCCTCCACCGCCAGCACTTTCCGTGCGGGAACCGGCGGCTCGGGATCGGGAAGGTCCGCGCCTTCCGCCTCGATGGAGAACCGGAAGGTCGATCCTTCCTGAGGAAGGCTGTCCACTTCCAGGCTTCCTCCCATCCGGGAGGCCAGCATGTTGGAAATGACCAATCCAAGTCCGGTCCCGCCGAACTTCCGGGTGGTGGACGTGTCGGCCTGCGAAAAGGCCTGGAAGAGGCGCTCCCGCTGGTCGGGAGCGATCCCGATGCCCGTGTCGCGCACGGAAAACGACAGTTTCCGGACTCCGCCCGCGAGGGAACGCGAGTGGACGGAGAGTTCCACCTCCCCTCGTTCGGTGAACTTGACCGCGTTGGTCAGGAGGTTCACCAGGATCTGCTTGAGCCGGACCGGATCCACCCGGACGCTGGACGCGAGATCCGGGGGCAGGTCCAGGATCATCTCAAGTCCCTTGGACTCGGACTGGAAGCGGACGATGTCGAGCGACTCCTCGCAGAGCCTGCGGAGGTCCGTGTCCACCATCTCCAATTCCATCTTTCCCGCTTCGATCTTGGAGAAATCGAGGATGTCGTTGATGATCCCCAGGAGCGTCTTGCCGGAAACGTTCGCGTTGGTGGCCTGGCGGCGCTGGAGCGGCGCGAGATCGGACTGCAGGAGCAGTTCCGTGAAACCGATCACGGCGTTCAGCGGGGTGCGGATCTCGTGGCTCATGTTGGCCAGGAACTCGCTCTTGGCGCGGCTGGCGGCTTCCGCCGCCGATCGCGCGGCCAGGAGAGCTTCCTCGGCGACCTTGCGATCGGTGATGTCGCGCGAGAAGCCGACGGTTCCCGTCGTCGTCCCGTCCTCGGCGAACAACGGCGCCTTGTAGGTCTCGAACCACTTCTCGCTTCCCTGGTCGTTGATGAGCTCCTCGACGCTGCGCTTGGAGCGCAGGACCATCACCGACTCGTCGTCGGCACGGTAGGCCTCCGCCAGTTGGCGGGGCCAGACGTCCAGGTCCGTCCTTCCGTGGACCTCTTCCGGGGAGGTCCTTCCGCAGGAACGGGCGAACGCGGTGTTCACCGCCAGGAACCGTCCCTGGCGATCCTTCATCCATGCCAGGAAGGGAAAGTTGTCGAGGATGGTCCGGATGTTGTCCCAGCCTTCGCGCAGCCGCGTCTCCGCCGTGCGGGCCCGGGTGACATCGTGGTTCACGCCCACCATCCGCATCGCCTCGCCGTCGGAGTCCCGCTCGACCATCGCGTCCGTCTTCATGTGGCGCACCTCTCCGTCGGGCCTTCGGATGCGGTATTCCAAGGTGAAGACGTCGCTTTCGGCGAGGGCGTTTTCCAGCGAAGTGCGGACCATCGGCAGGTCTTCCGGAAGGATCCGCTCCTTCCACGAGCTGGAGGACCCGCCGAACGCGTCGCGGGAAACCCCGAAGATCCCGAGCATGGTGTCGTCCCACTCCATGCGGTCCTCGCGCGGCAGCCATTGCCAGACGCCGATGCCCGCCGAGGCGACCACCCTGGCGAGGCTCAGCGGAAGACGTGCTTCGTCGGAATGGGGTTTCGTGTCCAAGGTCGTCTGCCTCTCCCCGGCCGGAGATGGTTGGGTGCGGAAGGGGTGGATCCCTCCCTCCGGATTGTGCCATCCCGGCATCGGTGGCGCAATCGGGAGTCCCGGTCAGGTGGATTCGCGATGGCGCATCCAGAGGCGGGCGGCCATGTCGGATCCCTCGGCCAGCTCCTTGCGGGAGATCTCCCGGCGCCACTGGGCCAGTCTGCGTTCCCGAAGGCGGTTCATGACTTCCACCGCGCGTCGCTTCTGGCCCAGCACGTCCCTCGCCTGGGCGACCTCGGATCGCGCCTGGAGGAAGGCCTCTTCCAACTCCGCGATCCTGATGGCCTGGCCGCGGACCCAATCGAAGAAAAGGATCTGGCCCTGGGCCCACACCTCGCCCTGGCGCGCCCCCGCCTGCATGGCGGTCTCCTCGCGCAGCTCGCGGCGCAACTCGGCGATTTCCTGGCGGAGTTTCTCCTCGCGGGCGATGCAGCGACCCAGATGGATCTTGGCCGATTCCTCGGAGCGCTTGGCCAGCTGCAGGGTCACTTCCAGCCGGAACCGGAACCTCATTTGCGCACCGGCGCGCGGGCGGATTGGGCCAGTTTGACGATTTCCGACCGCGAAGCGGCGAATTCGGTGGTCTCGTCGCGGTCCTGCCGCAGGAACGCCTGCCACTTGTCGCGCAGGCGGATGGCCAGGTCCAGATGGGCGTCCGATCCCTTCTGGTAGGCTCCCAGCGTGACCAGGTCCTCGTTCTCGCGGTAGAGGGCCATCAGGGAAAGCAGTTCCCGGGCGGCCTTGCGGTGCTCGTCGTCGGCCACGTCGGACATGCAGCGGCTGATGGACCTCAGCACGTCGATGGCCGGGAAGTGGTTCTTGTTGGCCAGATCGCGCGACAGGACCACGTGTCCGTCCAGGATGGAGCGGATCGCGTCGGCCACCGGCTCCTCCATGTCGTCGCCATCGGCCAGGACGGTGTACAGGCCTGTGATGGAGCCCTTGTCCGACGTTCCCGCGCGTTCGAACACCTTCGGGAGGAGGGCGAACACTGACGGCGTGTAGCCCTTGGTGGCGGGAGGTTCGCCCACGGCCAGTCCGATCTCCCGCTGGGCCATGGCCAGGCGGGTGGAGCTGTCCATCATCAGGAGCACGTCGCGCCCCTGGGCGCGGAACCACTCGGCGATGGTGGTGGCGGTGAAGGCGGCCTTCACGCGCACCACGGCGGGCTGGTCGGATGTGGCGCAGACCACCACCGAGCGCGCCATGCCTTCCTCGCCCAGGTCGCGTTCCAGGAACTCGCGCACCTCGCGGCCGCGCTCGCCGATCAGGCAGATCACGTTCACGTCCGATTCGCAGCGGCGGGCCAGCATGCCCAGGAGCACGGACTTCCCCACGCCCGATCCCGCGAAGATCCCCATGCGCTGGCCGCGGGCGAGGGTCAGGAATCCGTCCAGCGCCCGCACTCCGGTGCCCATGGGAAGGTGGATGCGCGAACGCGAGAGCGGATGCGGCGCCAGACCCGTCACGGGGCGGCGGGCGCAGGGAAGCCCCTCCTTGCCGTCCAGCGGAACCCCCAGCCCGTCCAGGATCCGTCCCACCAGTTCCTGTCCCACCGGGACCTGCAGGGGCTTCCCGGTCGCCACCACCTCCAGTCCGGGACGGATTCCGTCCATCCCGCCCAGGGGCATCAGCAGCGTGGTCCCCTCGCGGAACCCCACCACCTCGGCGTGCCCGAACAGCACGTCGCCGGCGGCCAGCGCGCAGAGTTCGCCCACCGCCGCCGCCGGGCCGGACGATTCCACCAGGAGCCCCACCACCCGGGTGATGCGGCCGCGCACCTCCACCGGGTCGCAATCGGCCACCACGCTCCTCCAGAGCTCCGTCCGGTCAGGAGGGAACGCCGCCACGGGCACGCTCCTCGGCCACGGCCTCGGCCAGGGCGCGTTCGACGTTTTCCGTCAAACGGGGCACCCTCGCGTCGATGGTGCCCGTGTCGGTCTCGATCACCACGCCGCCCCGCCCCACCGATTCGTCTGGCTCCAGGCTCACCCGGCGGCCGGAACGCGTCCCCCAAAGTTCCTTCTCGCGTTCCAGGGTGGTCAGGTCCGCGGGGTGGCAGCGGACCACCACCCGCGCCTCGGCTCCCAGCTTGCGCAACGCCATGCGCGCGATGTGGGAGGCCGCCATGCCGGGGACCGAACAGGCCTCGCCCACGATCCTCCTCGCGATGGCCATGGAAAGCTCCAGCACGCGCGATTCCCAGTCCAGGAACACCTGGTCCAGGGAACGCTCCACCGCTTCCAGGCGGGAACGGACGGACGAATCGATCTCCGAAAGGCGACGTTCCGCCTGGGCGGCGGCGATGGCCTTTCCCGTGGCCTCGCCGGCGGCGGTACCATCCTTCAGGCCGCGCTGGTAGGCCTCCTCGCGGCCGGCCGCCAGGGCGGCTTCGTGGGTCTTGCGCAGGCTTTCCAGCGAAGCCTGCAGGGCTTTCACGCTGTGCTCCAGGTCCTCGATGCGGCGCTTCTGCGGATCGAGGCCTCCGCGGTTTTCGGGAAGCTCCACCAGGGAGCCGCTGCCGGTCAGATCCACCAGATCCAGGGGACGGGCCCCGCCGGGGCGGCCGCGCAGGATTCCGGCCAGATGGGAGGGTTTGTCCTGTGGGTCCATGGGCTCAGACCACGATCTCGTCGCCGCCGCCGCGGCCGGAGATCACCACTTCGCCCGCGTCCTCCAGGCGGCGCACGCTGTCGACGATCTTCTGCTGGGCCTCTTCGACGTCGCGCAACTTCACCGGCCCCATGTATTGGATCTCCTCGGAGATCATCTCCGCCGCACGCTTGGACATGTTGCGGAGGAACTTGTCGCGGGTCTCCGGGCTCGCGCTCTTGAGCGCCAGCGCCAGCACCTTCGAATCCACCTCCTTGAGCACCCTCTGCATGGAACGGTCGTCCAGCATCACGATGTCGTCGAAGACGAACATGAGGTTCTTGATCTCGGTGGCCAGCTCCGGATTCTCTCGTTCCAGGTGGCCCATCACGTTCTTTTCCGTGGAGCGGTCGGCCATGTTCAGGAGTTCCGCCAGGCTCTTGACGCCTCCCACCTCGGAGGCGTCGCCGCCCACCAGGTCCTTCATCTCGGAGGCCAGCACCTGCTCGATCTGTTCCAGCACGTCGGGTGTGATGGATTCCATGGTCGCGATCCGCTGGGAAACGTCGAACTGGAGATCCTGTGGAAGGGCTCCCAGGAGGCGAGCGGCCATGGTCTTGTCCATGTGGGCCAGGATCAGCGCGATGGTCTGGGGATGCTCCTTCTGGATGAAGTTCACCAGCTGGTTGGCATCGATGTCCGAGAGCATGTGGAATCCGGTGGTCCGGATGGCCTTGGTGATCTTGGCCAGGATCTCCTGGGCCCTGGCGGGGCCGTAGGTGGTCTCCAGGAGCTCGCGGGCGTAGTCCAGGCCTCCCTGCGAGACGTACTGCTGCGCGAGTCCCATGGTGTGGAACTCCTGCAGCACCGCCTCCCGCATTTCGGAGGTGACTCCGTCCAGCCGCGCGATCTCCTTGGTCAGCGCCTCCACTTCCGTCTCGGACAAGCCCTTGAGGAGCTCGGCCGAGGCGTCGCGGCCCAGCGCCACCATCACGATGGCTGCCTTCTTGGGCCCCGGGACGTCGAAGGCGTTGACGCTGCTCGCGCCCTTGCCGCCGGAACGGTCCGCTTCCTTGTAGAACTGCTTCTGGGCCATGGCCTCAGCGCCCCTTCTTGGGCGAGCGTTCCTCGCGCGCCGCGCCTTCCTGCAGCCAGCTGCGCACCAGCTTGGCGAAGCTCGCCGGTTCGGCCTTGGTCATCGTTTCCAGGCGTGCCAGGAGGTCGTTCACGCGGACGGCTTCCGCGAGCATCTCCTCCTCCTGGGGATTCTCCTCGGCCAGTTCCTGGGCCACCAGCTCGGCGTAGGCCGGCTGCGGCGGATTCATGGCTTCCTGCATCACCTTCACGAGGCTGCGCAGAAGCAGGAGCCCCGCCACCACGGAAAGGGCCAGCACCGCCCAGCGGATCCAGTCCGACATGGGGGAGGACTTGCGGCTCATCTCCTCGAGTGCCGCGGCCACCATGGGGTTCTCGAACTTCACGCAGGTCACGAACACGTTGTCGGTTCCCGTCTGGGCTCCCACCGCGTTGCGGACCAGTTCCTGCAGCTGGGCGACTTCGTCCGGGGTTCGCGCCGTCCACACCGGGCGGGCCTCCTTGCCGCTGTCCTTGCCGCTGTCGGAGGCGTTCTCCCAGCGTCCGTCCACGGCCACGCTCACGGTCACCCGCTTGCGCACGCTTCCCGGCGAGCTCACCGACTTGACCACGGTGCGGTCCACCTCGTAGTTGGCGGTGCGGCTCTCGCGGGTGGAATTGCCGTCGGCGGGGGAGTTCTCCTTGGTTTCCTCCTCGGTCTGCTCGGAGCGGACCACCTTGGAGGCGGGGTTGAACGATTCAGCGGTCTTCTCCACGCTCTCGAAATCGAGGTCGGCGGACACCTGCACGCGATGGTTCCCCGCGCCCACCACGCCGTCCAGGATGTCGGACACCTTGTTCTGGAGGTAAGCCTCCACCTGCGAGCGCAGCTCGTTGTTGGCCTCGGTGAGGGCCGAGGGACCATCTCCGCCGCCCTTGGACAGCACCCGCCCTTCGGCGTCCAGGATGGTCACGTTCTGCGGCTTCAGCCCTTCCACGGAGCTCGCGATGAGCTGGGAGATGCCCTTGACGGACTTGCGGTCCAGTTCCTGCCCGGGACGGATCTTGAGCACCACCGATGCGGTGGGAGGTTTTTCCTTCTCCGTGAACAGGCTGGGCTTGGGGATGGAAATGAGCACGCGCGCGTTCTCCACCGGGGCAAGTCCCATGATGGTGCGGGCGATCTCGCCTTCCAGGGCCCTGCGGAAGTTGATGTTCTGCACGAAATCCGTCATCCCCAGCTGGGTCTTGTCGAAGATCTCCCAGCCCACGGATCCGGACCTGGGAAGTCCCTGCGCGGCGAAGGCCAGGCGCTGTTCGTCCAGCTTGGCACGCGGCACCAGGATGTCCTTGCCGTCGTTTTCCAGCTTGTACTCGATCTTGGATGACTTCAGGCCTTCCACGATCTGGGCCGCTTCCGGGGCTTCCAGGCCGCGGTAGAGCGCTCCCCATCCCGACGCGTCGTCCGACCCGGATCGCGAGTCGATCACCGCGGGCCAGATGGAAAGCGCGACCAGGCCCGACAGCGCGAGCGCCGCCGAGCCGCCGAGCAACGCCTTCTGTCCGCCGGAGAACCGGGACCAGGCCTGGGAAAGACGAGCCAGAAACTGGCGGAGGAAGTCGAGCATCTTCTATCAGACCTGCATGCGCATGAGTTCCTGATACGCCTCGAGGGTCTTGTTGCGGATCTCGAGCATCAGGTTGAAGGATGTGCGCGCTTCCGAGACGGCCGCCATGACCTGGTGGACGTCCTTGACCTCGCCGGCCACGAACTTCTCGATGGACGCGTCGGCCTCGTTCTGCATCGAGTTGACGTCGCCCAGGAAGCCCTTGAGCGTGTCCTCGAAGGAACGGGTCCGCGGGTCGTCCACGCGGATGTCGTTGGGCACCGGTGCCGGAGCGCCGGTGGGGGCGAGGCCGGGACTGAGTCTTTGGATGGGGTCCATGGTTCGCTCCTTTCTTGGCTCAGGCGATGAGGTCGAGTCGTTGCCCCTTGGTGGGGCCGTTGGCGGAAGTCGCCGCCGCTACAGGATCCGACTGTCGAGTGGGGGGCGTCAAGGCCTTTCCTGCGAAAAGGTCGACGGATCCCGTCGTCGTCTTGGGCGCGATCCGTCGCGCCGCGGCGTCGCGGGAGAGGAAGAACGCCTGGATGGGGTCGTGGGAGGCTTGGATCTGCATCAGACGAGCTCCAGTGCCTTGGTGAGCATGGCCTTGGCCGAGCCCATCGCGGTGGTGTTGGCTTCGTAGGCCCGGGTGGTGGAGATGAGGTCCACCATCTCCTGGACCACGTTGACGTTGGGATAGGCCACGTACCCTTCGGCGTTGGCGTCGGGGTGCGACGGGTCGAAGACCAGCCGTGGAGGGGACTGGTCCTCGGCGATCCGCTGCACCTGCACGCCGGATCCGACGCCGTCCTTCTGGACCAGGAACAGGTCGGAGGGGATGGCCATGTGGCGGCTGTTGGTGGTGCGGCCCACCATGGAGGGGTCGGCGATCACCAAGCGGGGCTGGATCTCCCTGGCGTCGGCTTCCAGGAGGGCCATCTGCCGCTTGTAGGGGCCGCCGTCGGGTGTGCGGGTGGTTTCCGCGTTGGCGATGTTGGAGGCGATCAGGTTCTGCTTCAGGCGCATGGCCCGGAGTCCCGAGGCCGAGATGTTCATTCCCGTGAAGAGTTGGACCATGGCCATGGGTCACCCCCCTCAGCCCCGGCCCACGATGGCCGAACGGATGGTCTGGATGCGGTCGTTGAGGAACTTCACGCCGGAGTTGTACAGGATCTGGTTTTCCGCGAGCTTGGCCATCTCCATGTCGATGTCGACGTTGTTGATCTGGCCGGGGAGGGTGGGATCTGTGGGGCGGTAGGCCTGGGGGTGCAGGGTCAGCAGGTTCGGTTTGCCGATCTCCATGTGCCCGTTGTCCGTGCGCGCTCCCTGGAGGCGGTTGGGATCCAGCGCCTTGCGCAGCTCCGTCTCGAATTCCACCTCGATGCGCTTGTATCCCGGGGTGTTGACGTTGGCGACGTTGTTGGCGATCGACTTCTGCCGCAGCATGGAAGCGTCCAGGCTGCGAAGCAGGGCGGGGGCCGACGTATGTCTGGAAATGGCGTTTTCGAAGATCACGATCCGGATCCGACGCAAGGGACGGGCCAATGAACCGGACCCGGTGCCCTGGATCGGGTGGTGCGGCCGGGTGGGAAAAACCTGCCAGGGTCACCGGGCAACTTGTGCCGGGAATGGATGCGGTCCCGGTCCGGGAGCTGGACAAGGTGGCTTCGGAGGCCTACCATTCCCCCCTATGCGCGTACTGCTTCTGACCAACGAGTTTCCGCCCAACGTCTACGGCGGAGCTGGCGTCCACATCCAGCACCTGTCCCGGGAACTCTCCCGCCTGTGCGAGGTGGAAGTCTTCGCCTTCGGGGACCAGCGGGATTCCGGACCCGACTACACGGTGGAGGGCATTCCCCTGCCGCATCCGGTGGCCAGCACCGAGCCATCCTACGCCGGAGCCTTCAACGCGCTCCTGCGGAACATCCAGATGGCAGGCAAGGCGCGAGGGCCCCAGGTGGTCCACTGCCATACTTGGTACACCCATTTCGGCGGCGTACTCGTGCGCCAGACCCGCGGGATCCCCCTGGTGCTCACCACCCATTCCCTGGAGCCTTCCCGTCCTTGGAAGGCCGAACAATTGGGCGAAGGCGGCTATCGCCTTTCCTGCTGGATCGAGCGCACCGCCTACCGCGAGGCCGACGGCGTCGTGGCAGTTTCCAAGGAGATGGCCCGCGACGTCCAATCCCTGTACGGCGTGGGGCCTTCCCGCGTGCGGGTGGTCCACAACGGCGTCAATCCCGACGACTTCCCCTCCGAGCCCGCACCGGGCGTCTTGGAACGCTACGGCATCGATCCTGCGCGTCCGTACGTGCTGTTCGTGGCGCGCATCACCCGCCAGAAGGGGATCCGGCATTTCCTCGCCGCCGCCGAGCTTCTGGATCCGGGAGTGCAGGTGGTCCTCTGCGCCGCCGCACCCGACACCGCCGAGCAGGAGCGCGAGGTGGAAGCCGCCGTGGGGCGATTGCAGGCCACGCGCGGGAACGTGGTGTGGGTGCGCCAGGCCGTGCCCGGCCACGACCTTCCCTCCATCTACGCGGGAGCGGCGGTGTTCTGCTGCCCCAGCATCTACGAGCCGTTCGGGATCACCAACCTGGAGGCCATGAGCGCCTGCACGCCGGTGGTGGCCACCCGCACGGGAGGCATCCCGGAAATCATCGTGGAAGGGGAGACCGGCTACCTGGTGCCCATCGAGCCCATCTCCGTCACCGATCCCGAATCGCGCGAACCCGAGGCCTTCGCCGCGGGCCTCGCCGAGGCCATGAACCGCATCCTGCGCGATCCCGCCCTGGGGCGGCGTCTGGGCGAGGCTTCACGCAAACGCGTGCTGGAGAAGTTCTCCTGGGCCTCCATCGCCGCCCAGACCCTGGACTTCTACAGGGATCTGGCCTCGCGCGGGGTCGATCTGGTCTAGGGAAGGAGCCTCTCCGCAGCATCGCCGAAGGGCTTCACCAGAAGCGCAGCGGTTTCTCCCGAGGGGAGCGCATCAGGCCCCAGACGAACAGGATGTTTCCCTGGACCGTCTTCCCCTTCGGGGTGAGGCAGGCCAGTCCTTCCAATCCGATGCCCGCCCGGCTTCCGTGCAACAGCACCCTGCCGGCCAGCGAAGGCCCGGAGGATTCGATCTCCACCTTCTCGTAGTGCTCGGTGGTTCCACAGGGACCGTACTCGCACCCTTCCCCGCCGGTGGACTTCAGGAAGGCTCCCCGCCGCACGAAGTTGGCTGCCGTCCAGCCCAGCAGGATCTGTCGGCTGACCAGTCTCCCGTTGTCTCCGTAGCCCACCTGCAGGTGCACCAGGGTGTTGGCGCGGCGGGGATCCACGTCGCCGACGACCGGCCCGATCTCTTCGGTCGCGTCGACGGAGAAGCCCATGAGGAGCCAGTCGTGGGCCGAAGTGATGGACACCCCCCCTCCCGGTCCCACATTCGAGAGGCCGAGTTTCCCGGCCACGAAGAACTGGTCCGTGGAGGGGGCGGGGGCCTCGGAGAACGACCGGGCCGCGGCCAGGCACAAGGCCGTCGCCAGGCGGCCGAGCCGCATCACCCGAGCTTCCAGCGCAACGTGGCTCCCGCGTTGTAGGGAACCACGCCGTCGACGATTTCCGGCACCTTCCAGTCCTCGCGCACCAGGTGGACGGTGCCCGCGTTGCGGGGCAGACGGTAGAAGTCGGCGCCGAATCCCGCGACGAAATCCGCCAGACGGTCGCGCCTTCCCGCGTCCTCGAACACCTGGGCCAGGCCTTCCAGGGCGCAGGGCATCGAGTACACCCCGGCACACCCCGATGCGCACTCCTTGCGATCCTTGCGGTGGGGGGCGCTGTCGGATCCGAAGAAGAACTTGGGATTCCCCGAGAACGCGGCCTCCCGCAGGGCGGCGCGATCCTCGGGGCGCTTGGCCAGCGGTTTGCAGAACAGGTGGGGCTTCAGCATCCCGCCCACCACGTCGTCGAGCGTGATCTCCAGGTGGTGCAGCGTGATGGTGGCCGCGACGTTGGGTCCCAGGCCTTCCACCGCGCGCACGGCGGCGGCGGTGGAGACGTGTTCCAGCACGAAGCGGACGTCCGGATGGCGATTGGCCATCTCGGAGAACTCCTCCAGGAAGGCTTCCTCGCGTTCCAGGCTGAACACCCCGGGCTTCTCGCCGTGGCAGCATACGACGATTTCCGTCCATGACAGCGCCGGCATCAGGGGCTCCAGCTCGCGGAGGTCGGAGATCCCGTTCTCCGAATTGGTCGTCACGCCTTCCGGGTAGACCTTGCCGGCCACGGCTCCCGCCTGGGAGAGGGAGCGCAGATCCTGGGGCGAAACGCTGGGCAGGAGCTTGAAGGCCATGAGGGGCTCCAGTCCGGGAGCGGCCAGACGGATCCTGTCGCGATACTCCCCCAGGCCGACGGCGTCGGAGACCGGCGGCACCAGGTTGGGCATCACCAGCACCCGCGCGAAACGCCGTCCGGCTTCCTGCGCGTAGGCGGGTAGATCCGCCCCCTGGCGCAGGTGCACGTGGAAGTCGTCGGGGCGAGGCAGGTCCCATCCGGTGTTCACAGGCGGTACCCCATCTGGAAGTAGAGTCCCGGATCGAACCACCGGATGGCCGAAGGAACCCGTGCGGACAGGAACATGCCGCCTTCGGCCACCAGCCCGTTGGTCCGGTCGGTGCGGACGCCGCCCCGCGCCTCGACGCCGCCGTAGACCCATTGCGTCTCCTCGCCCAATCCCCGCACGTGGGTGCGCTGGTAGGTTTCCGTTCCGATCATGCCGCCCAGGGATCCGATCACCGACCACTTGGAACGGCCGTCGTCGAGCCGTCGCCACCAGGCCAAGCCGCCCAGGAGATCGCCCGCCCACACCTCGCTGAAGTCGTCGTTGTTCCATGGCGCGCGGATCTGGACGCCACCCCAGTAGTCGCGGGCCCAGGCGCCGAGGGGCTTGGTGTGCTGGCTGTAGCGCAGACTCATGGAGATGGTGCGGAAGGTGGGGGAGGCGCCCAGCCACAGGGTGTGGTGGATCTTGAGGGGTGTGGCATCCACTTGCACGAGCTTGCGCGGGTCGGCTGCGGTGTCCAGCGCAGGCGAATCCGGTGAACCTGCTTCCGGTTGCGGGCGCATGCCCGGCTTGACCATCGACAGCGCCTCGCGCAGGTGCTGGCGCAGCATGGCCACCTGCTCCTTGGCCGAATGGAATCCCTTGTTTTCGCCATCCACCATGGGGGCCAGGATGAGGCCGGGCCGCGACGAGTCCGCGGAAACGATCCGCACCTTGACCCGCGAGCGGACGGGGTCCGGGCCGGTGGCCATCACCGGCCATGTTTCCAGGGATTGCAGCTCCAGGCGGACCGCGATGGCGTTGGAATCGGGAACGCCCCACTGCGAGATCATGGCCCGCACTTCCTCGGAAACCGGCTTGGGGGTCCGCAGGGGAACACGTTCCTCGAAGAGTCCTGTTTCGGTGACGCCCAAGCCGTTCTTGTCGACGCTGGCCAGGCGACGGAGATCGCGGACTTCCACCACCCGGATGGGAAGGCGAACCCAATCGGTGTCCGATGGATCGGAGAGGCTCAGAGTGACCGGGGCCGAAAAGACCAGGGAAAGGAGCATCGGAATCATGGTTGCCTCGAAGGGGTGATTGTCCGTTCATCGCATGGTAGAATCCTGCTCATGCGTGAAACGGCCGAAAGGCATGTACGGTTGCGGGACGGGTGGACCAGCCAGGAGACCATCGATCGCCTGGAGGGAGAAGCGGAGAAAATGTACCAGCAAGGATGGCGGTACACAGGGACACACGTGGACGCATTGTTGGAAAACGTCGTCTTGTGTTTCGATCGGGAAGTCACCTTGACTCCCATGGCATGGAGTCAAGGGGGGTCGAACCCCTGACCTCCTGGTTGCAAACCAGGCGCTCTACCAACTGAGCTATAACCCCGTTTTGACTATATGGGTCCGGATGGACTCGAACCATCGACCTCCGCCTTATCAGAGCGGCGCTCTAACCAGCTGAGCTACGAACCCTTCGAACCCTCGCGGCACGAAGGAAGAGGAAATGTATGCCAGTCGCTTGCGCTTGGCAAGGGGGGCTTGCATGGCAACACCAACTTTGAAAACCTCCCCTTTCCGGGGTAGACAAACGATTACTTCCTTGTACACCAGTGGGTCGGCTCCTTCATTCCCGGCCCAGAGAACAAGGAGCACCGCATGAAAACTCGCGTACTGCGTGGAGCTGTCCTGGCCGGCGTGGCCTTCACCTTGGTTGCCTGCGAAGCCAAGAAGGATACAGCCTCGGCTGGCATGTCAAACGACATGGCCTCCGCCATCTTCAAGGACGACGCCGCCGCCATCAAAGCGTTGCTGGACAAGGGCGAGTCGATCAACGCCAAGCAGAACGGACAGACCGCTCTGCACATGGCGGCCAAGGAAGGCAAGCTGCAGGTGATCACCACCCTGCTGGCTCGCGGCGCCGATGTTAACGCTCTCGATACCAACGACTACACTCCGGTGATGCTCGCCGCCCGCAGCTGCAAGGACACGGCCATCGGCAACATGCTCAACCAAGGAGCCAAGGTCGAGGCCAAGGACAAGCTTGGCGTGACGGCTCTCCACTTGGCGGCGGACAAGGGGTGCCTGTCCACGATCAAGCTCCTGGTCGAACGAGGCGCGAACATCCAGGCGCGCACCAACAGCGGCATCACCGCGCTGGCCTTCGCCATGAATCGCCTGTGGCAGGCTCCGGTGGTCGTGCGCAACGACACCGACGTGGTCATGTTCCTGAAGGGCAAGTTCGGGCCGGGCGCCGACACCATCAAGCCCACCGCCGAAGCCTACCAGATGCAGCAGGAGGCGGAGAAGGCCGCCAAGACTCCCGCCAAGGGCGCCGGCAAGGGCGCTGGCAAGTAGCGATTTCCGCATCGCCGGCGAGGATCCTGCGATCCCGCCGGTGCGGTTGATGTTCCAAGAACGAAAATCCGAGCGGAATCGCTCGGATTTTCCATTTGTGGGAAACGGCCCCTCGTGCGGTCCATTCCGCCGGGGCCTTTTCCGGCGTCAGCTCCGGAATCGCTCGCGGAGCGATTGGAAGGTGTCGGTCAGCTCGCGATCGGTGGAAAGCGATTCGCGGGCGGCTTCCAGGGAATGGGTGACCGTGCTGTAATCGCGCCCGAACAACACCCCGATGGAATGGAGGGTGTTGTCGGTCAGTTCGTGGATCAGGAGCATCGCCAGCTGCCTGGCCTGCACGACCGGTCGCTTGCGGGTGCGCGAGCGCATCAAGGCCAGATCGATCTGGAACGCGTCGGCGACCGCCTGGGCGATGGCCCCGGGCGAGGCGCTGTTCTTGCGATTGCGCACCGCATCCCGGAAGACGGCTTCCGCGGTGGAGCGATCCACCTTGCCGCCGCACATGTCGCTGAAGGCGCACAGTTTCAGGAGAGCGCCTTCCAGCTGGCGGACGTTTCCGGTGAATTGCTCGGCGATCATGCCCAGCACGTCAGGGGTCACGTTCCATCCGCCTTCCAGGGCCTTGCGGCGCAGGATGGCCAGGCGTGTCTCCTGGTCGGGAGCGTCGAGGTCGGCGACGAATCCGGACTCGATCTGTCGCAGGATCTGTCGATCGAAGTGCTGGACTTCCGACGGAGGGCGATCGCAGGTGAGGATGATCTGCTTGCGCTGGGCTTGCAGGACGCTCATCACGTACACCATCTGTTCGCGGAAACGCGGCTTGTCGACCTCGCCGCCGAAGAACTGGATGTCGTCCAGAAGAAGGACGCTGGCGTCGCGGTAGATGCTGTGGAACGCCTTCAGGTCGCCTTTGCGGGCCACCTCCAGGTATTCGCGGGCGAACTCTTCGGAAGTGCGGTACACGACCTTCCGGGCCACGTCGAGGCCCAAAATGAAGTGCCCGATGGCGGTCATGAGGTGGGTCTTTCCCAAGCCGGTTCCACCCACCAGCAGAAGCGGGTTGGCGCGTCCGCCGCCGGGGTTTTCCGCGACCTGGCGGGCCACCGCCAACGCCAGACGATTGCAGTCGCCTTCCACGAAGCTGTCGAAGGTCATGCGGGGGGCGAGGCGCGCGGCTTCCCGTCGTACGGACTCCACATGGAGCTGCTGCTTGGGGCTGACCAGCCGAAGCAGGGGGTCGGGAGCCTTGCGAGGAGCAGGAGTGCGGAGGATGGGTTCGGTGGAAGCGTCCGGGTCCAGCACGATCCGCACCTGGACCTCGGCGCCCAATTCCTCGCGCAAGGCCTTTTCGATGGTGCTCTTGTGGTGGGTGTGGACGAATTCCTTGGCGATCAGAGTGGGAGCGTGGATCTGCAGGAAGCCGTCGTCGCTCCATTCGCCCATCCGCAACGGAGCGAACCAGGCGGTGAAGGCGGCGCGACTCACGCTCTGAGAGATTCTCTCGAGACTGACCTGCCACAGGCGGTCCGATTCAGAGTGAATCAACAGCGAATTCACAGGGCTCCAACAGAATGGGGATAAAAAGCTCGATTCTGTCGAACTATCCCCTGGCGTGTCAACGACTTATCCACATTGTGCGGGGCGAGGGGGAGGAAGCAAAGAGAACGAACGCGATGAGCTTCCCTTGGATTCACAAAACCCCGCCGATTCGAGGCCGTCGGTCGCGACGACCCGATGAGGAATATAACACCGCCCCTCCGGGATGCAGAAGGGATTCCGAGCGTGGGGCCGATTCGGTTCGTCTGGAATTTTCCCCGTTGGTGTTCCCCGCGGATGGCGAGGCGGTGTCCCCAGCATTTCCACGAGGCAGGAAGAAAGGGAAGAACGAGGCTCCGTTGCCAGGAGAAAGTATATTGTGCCGCTGAACACCCGCGCGGAAAACGAGGATATGAGCGACAAGGAAGCGGTCCGGAAACGGATCAATAGTTTCATCAACCCCAAAGACGGGGCTGACAACACCACCGAGATCACGCGTCTGATCAAGAGCGTTTTCGATGACTTCCTGAACCAGGGGTTGACCCCGGAGAAGGCGGCGGAGAAGGCTCGGATCGAGATCCTATCGTGGAAATACCTGTTCCGGGTGCGGAAGTCGGACTTCGCCGACCTTCTTGCCCAGATCGAGAAGGTCTGTTCCACCTGCGACTTCTCCCGGCTTTTAACCCCTCCGGTGGAGGTCATCGAGGGGGATTCCGGAAAGATCAAGATCTACTTCCGGAAGAAGCGGTTCCAGATCCAGGTGCCCAAGGGGTACCAGATCCAGACCGTGCATCTGGAGAAGATGTCCAAGACCTTGGAGGAGTTCTACTTCGACAATCTGGACGACTTTTCGGATCGCACCCTGAAGGCGACCATGACCGTCGCGCGCCTGGAAACCTTGCCGCGCTACGACCTCTGGTTCGAATGATGATGATGTAGCGACGCCCCGCCGGGGCGTCGCTACATCATCACGGGCAGATGCGGATCTTGCGGACCTGTTCCAAGGGACTGTCGCGGTCTTCGCGGGCGCCTACCGTCCGAAACGAGATCGAAACCGGCTCGTGGCGCTTGTCCAGGCGCAGGATCCGGATCCGTAGTGGTTTGGCGCTGGCCCCTTTCAGGACCACCTCCACATCCGCCTCGGTGAGGATGGCGTATTCGACCACGCGCAGAAGATCCTGGAAGGGAAGCTCCTTGAGTCCCTCGCCGTACTTGGAGTTGGCCGACACCGAGGAGCGCCTGGTTTCCTCGGACGCGGGCGGATCGAAATGCCACTCCCGGGAGGGTGTCTGGGCCGACGAAAGCCCCGGAGCGTTCCAGACGCTGGATTTGGGTCGTTCCTCGGCCAGGGCGGGAGGATCGTAGCCGAGAGCCGAAAGCTCCCGTCGCAACGGGGCTTCCTGCGCAGGATCCAGAAGGAAGCCCCAGTCGGGAATGATTTCCTGGACCAGGACCTGGATGGAGGGGAGTGCGGCCAGTTCGCGGAAGCGGGAGGCGTCGCGGATACGCAGGATCCGGACGGATTCGAATTGGCAGGTGCGCCGGGATTCCAGCCATTCGCGCAGGACCCGCGCCACCGACGGCGGTGGGTCCAGGCGATCCAGGAACCCAGTCAGTTCCTGTCCAATCAGGGGATGTGCGGCGGCTTCCAGGATCGATTCCCGCGAAAACCGGTAGCACGGCACGATTCCGGAGGTTTCCCTGCGGGCGCTGATCTCCAGGCCGCGGCGCCAGGAGAGTGGAGCCATCGGCGACAGGTAGGCGAGAAGATCCGCGGTCACCAGGACGGGACGCTCGGCCGAGGCCGGAGGTTTCCCCGGCGGGCCGATCCAGGTGATCGAGCCGTCGAGGGCCACGGTTTCCATCCGGCCAAGCGCCACCGCCTCGGCCATCCGCTGGGGCAGACGCGACCAAACCGCGGGGCCGCGCAGATTCTGTCCATCCAGCCATCCCCAGATCCGGAGCGCATCCTCGCCCGAAAGCGGTCGCCGGGACACCTGTTCCCACCAGGTCGCATCCCCGACGAAGGCGGTGCGGATCCACCAGCGCTCCACCGAGGCGTTCAGGAGGTCGCCGTCATCCAGCGCCACGTGTCCTTTCTCGTTGAGCTCCAGGACGGAGTCCCTCTCGTCGACCCAGCCCTGGTCGGCCAGGAACCGAAGCGAAAGATCCAGGCAAAGCTCCTGGGCAAGCGAGGTCAGACCTTCCAGATGGAAGAACGATTCGCGAAGATGCGGGCGTTGGCGTCGGTTCAGTTCGCCTGTCCGGGTGAGCTTCGCCTCGCCGAGGTCGATTCTCGCCCCCAGGGCCACCAGGCCTTCCACCCAGGCTCGCGAAGAGGGAAGCTGGTGTTCGGGCGAGGGGTGGGGTGGCTCGGGAAGGCTCGACAGATAACTGCCGCGCAATTGTTGAGCCCAGTCCAGGAGCCCGTGCCATCCGGCTTCTCCACCGCGGAAGGCCATGGACTTCCCGGCCAGGGATTCCAGCTCCGCCTCGGGCTCTTCCAGGCCCGCGGGGCCGGCGAACGCCAATGCCTGGAGGGCAAGGGATTCCGGCGTGGAAAGGTCGTCCCGCCGGGCGGGATCGGCCAGCCAGGATTCCAATTCCTGGCGGATGCGGCTGGATTGGAGAATTCCACTGCGACCAAAACGCTGGGCGTGGATTTCCGCGATCCTGGAAGGGTTGGTACCATCTAGTATTTCACGGATCCAAGGCATGCGAAGCGATGAAACGTAGTCGCTCGGAGGCCGGAAGGCGGTGGAAATCCTGAATCGGCCCATTGCCGGACGATGTCGGGCCCTCGGATGGACGCAATGGAAATACCTTGGTAGCACAGGAGGCGCGACGACCCATGAGCGCACAGATCGATCCGACAAATTCCCGAGACGGCTTGGCCTCTGCGGATTCCCTCTGCACAGGAGCGGAAGCGGCCCTGGAGACCGGGGCCTTCGGGCCGGCGGTGGAGGGCTTCCTCCGCGCCATGGACGCCGACCCCTCCAGCGCGCGCGCCTGGGGTGGAATCGGTGTGGGCTGCTTCCGGCAGGGCCTGCGCAAAAGCGCCAGGATCTTCTTCGAGATGGCTGTGCGCCTGGATCCCGCCGACGAGGATTCCGTCCTCAACTGGGCGGAATCGACGGGACGGGAATTGACCAACGAGCAGGCGAGGAGCTTCCTGGAGCAGGCGGGCGTGGGCGCAACCCTCGTCGGGAAGGCCATCGAGGTGCGCGGGGGATGAGGATCTCCCTGTGCATGATCGCGAAGAACGAGGAGGCCAACCTCCCCGAGCTCCTGCGGTCGGCCGCTCCCTTGGGGGCGCAACTGGTGGTGGTGGACACCGGATCCATAGACCGGACCCGCGAGATCGCCCGGGATGCCGGCGCCGAAGTGGTCGAATGGGCCTGGCGCAACGACTTCGCAGCGGCTCGCAACGTCAGCTTGGAGCGCGCCAAGGCGCCATGGGTCCTGTGGCTGGATGCCGACGATCGCATTCCCGCCGAGTCCATCCCACGGATCCTCCGGATCGCCGAAGGGACCCCGGATCGGGCCGTCTCCTTCCTGGTGAAGAACACCACGGACGACGGCTCCACAGGCAGCGAGTTTTCCCAGATCCGGATGTTTCCCAACCACCCGCGGATCCGTTTCCACGGTGCCATCCACGAGCAGGTGTATCCGGGATTGGCCGCGTTGGGGCTGGACATCGATTACACCACCATCCTGGTGCACCACACCGGGTACTCCGACCCCGCCACCATCCGCGCCAAGCAGGCGCGCAACCACGAGATCCTCAAGGAGCGCGTGGCCAAGGGGGATGTCGGAGCCATCCAGTGGTACCAATTGGCATCCACCCGGCAGGACCTGGGCGATGTTCCAGGTGCGGAAGAAGCCTTCCGCAAGGCGTTGGATCTGATCCGCGCCGGCGATGCCGACCGCCATCTGGCCTCGGTGATCCCCTGCCATCTGGCTACCCTTCGCGTCTCCCAGGGCGATATGGCCGGGGCCTATCGGGTCTATCAGGAAACCCTCGATCCGGATCCGGCCACTTGGCACCCCAACCAGACGAGCCTGGTCGCCGAGCTGTGGGAACGGGTGGAAGGAATCGACGCGGCCCTGGAATTCTGGGAAAAGGCCTTCACACCTTCGGTGCGGCAGGCTCTCCTGCCCGTCGACCCCAAGCTCGTGTCCATCCGCCCCCTCCAGACCTTGGCGGAACACTGGAAGAATCGCGGCAAGGAAGGGTTGGCCATCGACCTCCTCAAGATCCTGAAGGACGTCCTCCAGGATCGGCGTCCCGCGCGTTCCAGCCTGCCGGATGCCTATCTGCGCCATGGATTGGCATCGCGGGCCAGCGAACTCTATGCCTGGTGCCTGGAGAAGGATGGCGAGACACCGGAGGTCTGGGCCTCCCTGGTGGCCGCCCTGGTGGAGGCTGGCGACGACGAGCGGGCGGAAGCCTTCCGGGTGGCGGGCCGGTCCAAGTGGCCCGACCATCCCTGGTCGGCGTGATGGAGCCGAAGAGTGCATCCAGGCCGTTGGCGAGCATGGAAAAAGAAGGCCACCTAGGGTAAACCCTAGGTGGCTTGGAGCGACGGACCCATTCCTTTCACTCACCCGGTTTCGAAAGGTGGGCCTGTAACCCGTCGCAACTCACCAATAGATAGGTCGGACCTGGACTTGCGACCAGATGTCCGCAGGGGTCGAGGGGGGGCGCGTACGCGAATTGCGTACGAACTCTCGCTCGCCCTTGAGACAAAGTGTCAATCTTTCTTGCTTTCGGTTTGGCAAAACGGTATCTTCCCTGGTAGGGATAAAAGCCGGGTTGCCAGGTATGCGGGGAACGGCGACTTCGGTGGACAGCAGGATCGTCGTGGAGATGCTAACGGGGAATGACCACGATGGCGGCTGTCCTCCCGCCCTTTTCCCGTCCGACGGGGCGCCATCCGGACGCGCCGACGGACGTTGGCCTTCCTAGGCCGGCTCCTGCTGCGACAGACAATGCAGGCTGCCCTGCCCGAAGATGATCTTGCGGCAGTCCACCCCGACCACTTTCCGTCCGGTTGCCCTTTCCAGGATGCGCGCGGCATGTTCGTCCATGGGGTCCCGGAAGGTGGGCATCAGGATGCCGTCGGCGGAAAACAGGAAATTGCAGTAGCTGGCCGGAGTGCGCAGGCCCAGTTCCACCACCGGCGCGGGCATGGGCAGCGGCAGCACCTCCAGCTTCCGTCCCCGCGCGTCGGTCATGGACCGGAGGCGGCGGAAATTGTCGTCGAGGGGAACGTGGTTGGGATCGTTGACGTCCTCTTCCACGGCGGCGCAGACCATCCCGGGAGCCAAAAACCGCGCCAGGTCGTCGACGTGTCCGTCGGTGTCGTCGCCGTCCACCCCGCGTCCCAGCCACAGCACCTTGCGGGCACCCAGGAACCGGCCCAGCCGCACTTCGATGCCGTGCCGGTCCAGCCAGGGATTGCGGTTCTCGTTGAGCAGGCACTGTTCCGTGGTCAGGAGCGTGCCTTCGCCGTCCACATCGATGGATCCGCCTTCCAGCGTCATGCCGGGGATCCATCGGTCCATCTTCCGCAGGGTCGCCACGCGCGAGGGGACGAGGTCGTCCTGGTCCCACGGCGGATATTTGCCGCCCCACTTGTCGAAGTCCCAATCGGTGATCGAGAGATTCCCCGAGACGGCGTCGCGCACGAAGATGGGGCCCGAGTCGCGCAGCCAGGAGTCGTCGATGGGGATGTCGTGGAGGAAGATCCGGTCGCGCCGCGGAAAGTCCCTGACGATATCCTCGATGCGCGAGGCGACACCGGGAGTGCCCGCGCAGAAGTGCACCTCTTCGCGCTCGGAAAGAGCCCGGGCGTACTCCCCGAAGGCGAGTTCCACCTCGGAACGGATCGCATCGGGCCATGTGTCCCGGTTGCAGGGCCATCCCAGCCAGGTACCCCGGCGCGGAGCCCATTCGGCGGGCATCGAAAGACGCCCCTCCTCGGGAAGCCCCTTGGCGTCCAGGGTCCCCCGGTAATCGAAATCCGACATCAATAGACGTCCTCGTGCTTGAAGACCAGCTGCCAGGCGGTCAAGACGCAGATCTTCAAGTCCAGCCAGATGCTCCAGTTGCGCAGGTAGTCCAGATCGAACTTCACCCGCTTCTCCATCTTGTCGAGGGTTTCCGTCTCGCCGCGGGCGCCGTTGACCTGGGCCCATCCGGTGATGCCGGGCTTCATCTTGTGGCGCAGCATGTACCCGTGGATCTTGCGGCGGTATTCTTCGTTGTGGGCGACGGCGTGGGGGCGCGGGCCCACGATGCTCATCCTGCCCTGCAGCACGTTGATGAACTGGGGAAACTCGTCGATCGAGGTCTTGCGCAGGAAGGCGCCCAGAGGGGTGATGCGGGTATCCCCCTTCTTCGCTTGCTGGATCTTCGCGCCGTTGTCCATGGTGCGCATGGAACGGAACTTCCAGACCTCGATCTCCTGCCCGGCCAGACCGTAGCGCTTCTGCTTGAAGATGGCCGGTCCCGGCGAGGTGAGCTTCACCGCCGCCGCGATCGCGAGCATCGGAATGCCGGCGACGGCCAGGAACGCCAGCGAGAAGACGATGTCGAACGACCGCTTGATGTACCAGTCGATCTCCGCGTAGGGGAGTTCGTGGACGGAGATCGCGGTGAGCGAACCCAGGTGGATCATGCGGGAATTGATCAGGTTGAACGTGTAGAAGTCCGGCACGATGTACACCGAGGCGGTGGTGTCGGCAAGGCGCTGGATCACGTATCGGGTGCGTTCGGTGGCCGAGAGCGGGAAGGCGAGGTAGACGCGGTCGATCTGGCCTTCCCGTGCTTGGGCGATCATCTCCTCGATGTCCCCCAGGATCCGGTCGCGCGGGATGGACGAGGGACGCTCGCCTTGGGGGTCGCGGTCGTCGAACCATCCCACCACGTCCAGTCCGGAATTGGGCATCTGCTCGATGATCCGTCCCACTTCGGCTCCTTGGGCGTCGGAAGGGGCGATGGCCACCTTGGCGCGGTTGCCGCCACGGTTGCGGAACAGGCCCAGGCTCAGGCGGAAAACGGCCCGCCACACCACCAGGAGCACAAGCGCGATCCCGATCCAGGAGAGGAAAAGCTCCCGGGGCAGGGCGAAAGTCGGGATCATGGTCTGGATCACCAGGGCCAGCACCGCCGAGGCGAAGACCCACACCCCGGTGGCGCGGAACAGTTCGTCGCGCACCGGCGTTCCTCGCCAGGAAGCGTAGAGGGAGCTGGGTTCTGCGATCAGCAGGTATAGGATGACCTGGCCCAGTCCCACGGATGCCAGATACCCCCATTCCGGGCATGGAGCGTCCAGCAGATGGCAAGCTCCGACCAGCGAGGACAGGATGATGGCCGCCTCGGCGAGTCGCAACACGGGAGCGAATTTGTTCTGGGATGGTCGAATCACGACGGGAATCCGAGAGGGAAGGTGGATGTCGGTTGGGCAAGGGAAGCTAATTCCTTCGCGGGGGTTTGTCCCGGTCGGATGGAAACCAGTCTGGTAGCAGACGACCTCGAAGTCTAGATTTGGCGACCATGAGCCAACGCACCTTCGCCATCGTCAAGCCCAACGCGGTCCGCTCGGCCCTGGTGGGCGAGATCCTCCGCCGCTACGAAACCGCCCGCCTGAAGATCGTGGGAGCCAAGCTCGTCCACGCGTCCCGCGAGAAGGTGGCCGGTTTCTACGCCGAGCACGAAGGGCGCCCATTCTTTCCCGGACTGGTGGACTTCATGTCCTCCGGCCCCATCCTGGTGCTTGCCCTGGAAGGCGACAACGCCATCGCCGACGTGCGCGCCCTCAACGGGGCCACAGATCCGGCCAAGGCCGCGCCCGGTACCATCCGCCACGCGTTCGGGCCCACCATGGGCTCCAACGTGGTGCACAGCTCCGATTCGCCGGAATCGGCGGCTCGCGAGATCTCCTATTGGTTTTCCGCCGACGAACTCTTCTCCTACGCGCAGAAGAGTTCCGTGGCCGACGTCTGATCCCATCGAACCAGCATCCCACACCGAGGTACGGATATGAGCGAGAAGAGAGTGCTGATCGTCGGCGGAGGCCTTGCGGGCCTCGCCGCGGCGATGAAGGCCTGCGAATTGGGCCTTGAGGTCGACATCTTCAGCATGGTGCACGTCAAGCGAAGCCACTCCGTGTGCGCGCAGGGCGGCATCAACGGAGCGGTCAACACCAAGGGCGAAGGCGACAGCCCCTACATCCACTTCGTGGACACCATCAAGGGCGGCGACTTCCTGGCCGACCAGCCTCCCGTGCTCTCCATGTGCGAAGCCGCACCCAGCGTCATCAACATGATGGACCGCCTGGGCGTGACCTTCAACCGCACCCCGGAAGGCCTCCTGGACTTCCGTCGCTTCGGCGGCACGCTCCACCACCGCACCGCCTTCGCGGGCGCCTCCACCGGACAGCAGCTCCTGTACTCGCTGGACGAGCAGGTCCGCCGCTGGGAAGCCGCCGGCAAGGTCCGCAAGTTCGAGAACTGGGAATTCACCCGCCTGATCCTGGACAAGGACGGTCGCGCGGTGGGCCTGGTCGCGCAGGACCTCACCACCATGGAGTTCAAGAGCTTCCCCGGCCTGGCCGTGGTGCTCGCCACCGGCGGTCCCGGACTGATGTTCGGCAAGACCACCAACTCCACCATCAACTTCGGTTCCGCCACCGCCGCCGCCTACAAGCAGGGCGTCTGGTACGGCAATCCCGAAATGGTCCAGATCCACCCCACGGGCATCCCCGGATCCGACAAGTTGCGTCTGATCTCGGAATCGGCCCGCGGCGAAGGCGGTCGTGTCTGGGTGCCTCGCAACAAGGGCGACAAGCGTCCCTGGAACGAGATCCCCCCCGCCGAGCGCTACTACTTCCTGGAAGAGCGCTACCCGCTCTACGGAAACCTGGTGCCCCGCGACATCGCTTCCCGCGAGATCGCCCTGATCTGCACCAAGGAAGGTCTGGGCATCGGCGGTCGCAACGCCGTCTACCTGGATCTCACCCACCAGCCGGAGGAATACCTCCTGCGCAAGCTGGGCGCCATCCTGGACATCTACGAGAAGTTCCGCGGCGTGGATCCCAAGAAGGTCCCGATGGAGATCTACCCCGCCTACCACTACTCCATGGGTGGTCTGTACGCGGGCTACGAGGCCGACTCCACCGGACGTCTGCTCAAGAACTCGCCCAAGAACCAGGAAACCAACATCCCCGGCGTCTACGCCATCGGCGAAGCCGACCACCAGTACCACGGCGCCAACCGCCTGGGTGCCAACTCGCTGATGTCCTGCATCTTCGCTGGCCTGGTGTGCGGCGAATCGGTGGCCGCGCTGGCCAAGAATTCCAAGACCGCCGCGGCTTCCTCGTCGCTCCTGGAATCCGAGTGCAAGCTGGAAGAGGAGAACTACAAGAAACTCCTGGCCCAGGAAGGACCTGAAAACCCCTTCGTGATCCACAAGGAACTGGGCGAGGCGATGAGCGCCTACTGCCTCATCGAGCGCCACAACGACGAGCTCAAGAAGCTCCAAGGCATGGTGGACTCCTTCGCCGAGCGGCTGAAGAAGGCCTCCAGCCTGGACAAGTCCGGTTCGGGCAACATGAGCGCCGTGTTCCTCCGCCAGCTCGACGGCATGATCACCATGGCCAAGGCCGTGGTCGACGCCGCCATCCTGCGCGACGAGTGCCGTGGCGCCCACTCCAAGCCCGCCTTCGACAATCCGGCTCCTTCCAAGGAGACCCCCATCGAAGATCCCGCCTGGACGGCCTACTACGAGAAGTTCCTGGCCCAGACCCAGACCTGGCTCAAGACCACCGTGGCCAAGTACGACCCCAAGAAGTCGCACCCGACCATCGAGTACCAGCCGGTGGATGCCCGTCACCTGGAGCCGGAGCCTCGCGACTATACGGGCGTGGGCAAGAAGGCCTGGGCCAAGTTCAAGGAAAAGCGTCAAGCCCAGGCCAAGGCCTAAGGAAAAGGGAGGATCCACGCCATGAGCAAGAACGTCGAAATTCTCGTCAAGCGTCAGGACAGCCCCAAGGCTCCCAGCTATTGGGTCGAGTTCTCCGTGCCCTACGAAGAGGGGATGAACGTCATCTCCCTTCTGCAGGCCATCCGTCGCGACCCCAAGGACAAGTCGGGCAAGTCGGTGACTCCGGTCACCTGGGAAAGCTCGTGTCTGGAAGAGGTGTGCGGCGCCTGCACGATGGTGATCAACGGCAAGGTGCGCCAGGCCTGCACGGCCTTGGTGGACCAGCTGGAGTTGCCCATCAAGCTGGAGCCCATGTCGAAGTTCCCGGTGGAGCGCGACCTTCGCGTCAACCGCCAGCGCATCTTCGACAACCTCAAGAAGGTGAACGCCTGGGTGGAGGTGGACGGCTACCACGACCTGGGACCTGGCCCCCGCCAGAATCCCGAGGACCAGGCCACCACCTACAAGTACTCCGAGTGCATGAGCTGCGGCTGCTGCATGGAGGTGTGCCCCCAGTTCACGAAGGACAACGACTTCATCGGCGCCGCGGTGCTCGGACAGGCCCGCCTGTTCAACATGCATCCCACCGGCGAGATGCAGATGCCCAAGCGTCTGGACAAGGTTACCGACAAGGGCGGCATCCAGGATTGCGGCTTGGCCCAGCAGTGCGTCAAGGCCTGCCCCAAGCACATTCCGCTGGTGGAAGCCATCGGTCAGCTGCAGCGCGATATCACCGTCAACAAGGTGCTCGGGTCGCTGAAGAAGTAATTCGGCTGCGGGAGCGCAACCTCCCGTTGGAAGCATCGCTCACCTCGGGTCGCCGTACCTTGTGTACGGCTCCCGTCGGATCGGATGCATCCGCCGGTCGTCTGCATCTCCCTCGCTCGAATTCTTCGCTTTGCTGACAGGATTTGCCGAAGGCCCCGTCCGGACGGACGGGGCCTTTTTCGTTGGTGGATCCACGATACCCGGAACGATCGAAATACGTTGGAACGATCGTAGAGACGCCCCGCCGGGGCGTCTCTACGATCGTTCCAACGTTTCATCCGCGATTCCCCGGGATTTCCGGTTTCCATTCCGACGTCGCTGTGGAATGCGATCCTGCAAATGGTCAACCGCCGGGGGCTGTGTTTTCCTTTCTTTCCTCTTCCTTGCCACATCCACAGGAGAGGGCCGCCATGCAGATCTTCCACACCGCCAACCAGATGCGCGCCTGGTCGCGCGACATGCGCAGGGCCGGGAGGCGCGTGGGGTTCGTGCCCACCATGGGCGCGTTGCATTCGGGACACGCCTCCCTCCTGGACGAGGCCGGGCGGAGAGCGGACACGGTCGTGCTGTCGATTTTCGTCAACCCCACCCAGTTCGGTCCCAACGAGGACTTCGCCAAGTACCCGCGCACCTGGGATGCCGACCTGAAGCTCGCGCGCGACCACGGCGTCCAAGCGATCTTCCATCCCTCCGAGGACTTCTACCCCAAGGGATACCGCACCCAGGTGACCGTGCCCGGCTGGAAATCCGTCCTGGAGGGGGAGATCCGTCCCGACCACTTCGATGGCGTGACCAGCGTGGTGACCAAGCTGTTCCATTCGGTGGACCCGGACGTGGCTGTGTTCGGGCAGAAGGACGCCCAGCAGGCCCTCCTGGTGCGCCGCATGATCCGCGATCTGGATTTTGGCCTGGAGCTGGTGGTGGCTCCCACCGTGCGCGAATCCGACGGCCTGGCCCTGAGCTCGCGCAACCGGTATCTGTCGGAATCCGACCGCCGCCGCGCCCTGGTCCTGTCCCGTGCGCTGGCCGCTTCCGTTGCCCTGTGGGACGCTGGATGCCGGAATCCGTCGGAACTTGTGGCCGCCGGTCGCACCCTGCTTTCGCAGGATCCGCCCGACCTTCTCGACTACTTCACGCTCCTGGATCCGGATTCCCTGGAGGTGCTGGATTCCCACGAGCGGCGCGAGGATCCCTGCATCCTGGTGGTGGCGGGTCGCTACGGCACCACCAGGCTGATCGACAACGCGGTGCTCGGGGCGGTGTGGTGAGCTCCCTCACTTCCCCTTGTAGACGGGCTTGCGCTTTTCCTTGAAGGAATCGATGCCTTCCTGGTAGTCGTGGGAGTCGTACACGATCCGCCGCATGCCCTGGACGCGTTCGAAGACGTTGGGGCTCATGGCGTGGGCCGCGGACAACAGCCGCAGCTGTTCCTTCATGACGGTGACGGAAAGCGGCGCGTTCTGCGCGATTTGGCGCGCGATGCCCATCACGAAATCCTCGATCTCGTCGGCGGACTTCACGTAGTTGATCATGCCCAGGTTCAGGGCCTGCGAGGAGGGGATGGGCTGGGCGGTGAAGAGCATTTCCTTCACCACCGGCAGCGGAATGGCGTTGATCAAGGTGAGCAGGCCGCCCAGGTTGTAGGGAATGCCCAGCTTGGCGGGAGTGATGGCGAAGGTCGTTTCCGGGGTGGCCACCAGGATGTCGCAGGCCAGGGCGGCTTCGCACGCGCCACCCCACACACCACCTTCCAGCAGGGCGATGATGGGAGCCGGGAAATCCTGGATGCCCCGCACCAGCACGCGCAAGGGGTCGTTCCACGAAAGGGGATCGCGACCGCGGTCGGGGAGTTCGTTCACATCGTGCCCGGCCGACCACGTCCTGGCGCCCTTGGTGGCCCGCAGGACCACCGCGCGGACCTGCTGCTGGCGGAACCCCGCCAGAGCATCGGTGATCTCGTGGATCATGCCCTCGGATAGGACGTTTCGCTTGGCGGGGTTGTCCATCATCAGGGTCCCGATGGAATCGACGATTTCCTTTTTCACCAACGACATCTGTTCCTCCGGAATGCAACGAGAGTCCGGTCACAAAGATACCAGTTCTGGACAGGTTCATCCAGAATTCATCGCAGGAAGACGCACTTCGCGCTCGAGAGCGCGGAAAGAGCCTGGAAGGGACCGGGAAGGCTAGTGCAGAACCAATCGCGCCGGTTGGGGATCCTCGGTCCCCAGCCAGCCGAAAGCGCCCAAGTGGACCTGGTTGAGGGAATTCGCGTCCCCCAGGCTCCTTCCACATTCGGGAGGAACGCCGCTGGGATCCAGGATCGCTTCCGCCTCCCACACCATCGGGCGAGGAAGGTAGTCCTCGACGAGGATGCGCACCTTCTCGCGGGCTGCATCGGGATGGGTGGCCCAGGCGCGGTATTGGTCCCAGGGCATGGGGCCGATCTTGATGTCCAACAGCTCGCCACCCACGGGCACCGTGGAGCCGATGGCGCTGGATCCGTCCAGACGGCATTCGCCCAGGGTGGCCACGGAAGGGTTGGCAACCCAAGCGACTCCGGAAGCGTCCACTTCCACGGCGGCAAGGTCCAGTTGCTGCGCCAGGAAGCGGCGCATCCCGTCGCGGGAGCGACCCTGCGGAACCAGGAGGGAAAAGCCTCCCAGGCGGCGCGATTCCGACGCGGCATCGTCGCAACCACCCAGGAGCCTGAGGTGCCTTTGAAGATCGTCGCTGGCACCCAGTTCCGCGCGGATGGCCGGAGAGCGCAGGATCAGTCCCAGCGCCAGGAGGCGGTAGGAACGGTTCTCGAAGATCTTGTAGAAGTCCCGCAATGCGTCCCAGTGGTCGTCCGAACGCATCAGCGGATCCACCAGGTAGGCGGGCAGCGGACTGGACGCCCCTTGGAGACCCATGAAGTGGACGCGGAGCTCCTCGCGGCCGTTGGGCCCCATTCCAGCCTGTTCCAGGTCCTGCGGCGCGAACCCGATCGAACCCGAATGGACGATGTCCAGGCCTTCGTCCAGAAGCGACAGGAGGTCCACGCCCTTCTCGCGGCTGGCTGCCACCTTGGCACGCAACCAGAGCCGGATCCATTGCAGGAACTCGAAATTCCGGGCCTCGCTGTGCATCCGGGATTCGGGACTGTTGGCGGCGGGGGTCATGCCTTGTGCTCCAGGCTGGTCCCCAGGGCGGGGATGTCCACGGTCAGGGCCAGTTCCATCCCCGGGGGGACGCGTTCCAGGAACATGGCGAAGAGAAGGCGACAAAATTCATCAAGGAGGCCAACCCGGTCCCACGAGTCGGCCGTCAGGGAAGGATCGTTCCAGGAAAGCCGCAACTGGCAGATGGGCCGCGGAATTCCCGCTTCCAGCCGGTAGCTGGATCCGATGTCGATCCGCTGGATGGCATCCACCAGGGCCCGCTTCTGGGCGCGGGGATCCCACAACAGCAGCCGCAGGGTGTCGCGCAGACCCTCGGGCTCCAGGAGGTCGCGGAAGGTGCGCTGGAAGTGCGAGAACAGCCGCCAGCGGAACTGGGGCCCCACCGAGGGACGGAACACCTGGGAGGGGCGTTCCAGGGAAGCGAAGGGGAGACCCGCGGGCACGCCGTCCAGCGGTTCGTCGATGTCGTTGGGACGCAGGTTGTCGCGGGGCGCGTCGCCGTCGCACACCCAAGCGTGGATCGAGAGGTATTCGTCCTCGAAATGGAATTCGGGCCAGGGATGGGAAACGGAAATGGAGGTCTTCATGCCTCCGGAGCGGTTGGGTCGCCTCCGCACGCGGAAACTGCCGTCTTCGGGTGGCTTGCGACCGAACTGCCGGAAGGCCCAGGAGCGGGTGTAGGAATGGGATCGGGTGGGATCCGCGACGCTCGCACCAAGGACCTGGACCAGATCCAGGATCTCGCGATCGCCGCCGTCGCGAGGTGTCACCGGGTATTCGCTGCGGGTGGCCTCGAATGGGTACGGCTCGCATTCCTGCACGTAGCCGTTCACCGCCGCCACTGTGTTGATGCGAAGGAACTTCTCGTCGACGGTCTGCTCCAGATCCGGAGGAAGGATCCCCTGGAAGAACACCCTGAGGCGGACCTGGGAGGTTCCCGGCTCGATGGCCTCGTCCAGGCCCAGGATGTCGATGCGACGGAATCTGTCGTCGGCGCAGAGGAAGTCGCGCAGGGACAGCAGATGCTCCGCGGAGGGAGCGGAGATGGGCGAGTAGGTTTCCGAGGCCGTGGCGGGGTGGATGGAGATTCCCGACCGAGCGCCTTGGGAGGTCTCCACGGAATGCACCCGTCGGATCAGCCAGTGGTGCATGGTCCATACGGTCCGGGCGTCTCCGTGCAGATGCACCGAGATGCGCGACGGCCATTCGGCCAGAGGCATGCCATCCACCGTCGAGAACGTCCACTCGAGCATCCCTTGTCCAAGGGAGCCCGCCGAAAGGCGGAGACCGGTGATCTTCAGTGGGTGGATGGGGCAGTCCTCGGTGACGGTGAACACCGCGGGACGCTCCATCTTGCCGACCTGGGGCGCCTGGATGGTGGAACCGCGCGGAACCATCTTGGCCGTATCGGCGACGTCGGCGCGGATCTGGAATTGCACCAGCGCCACGCCGGGGAGGGGAATCTCCAAGCCGTGCGCGACCTGCTCCAGGAGCTCGCCCGCGGAGTCGTCGTCGCTCTGGTCCATGTCCGAACGCAGACGGGCGGAAAGGAACGCGAAGTTCTGGAACAGGCGTTCCAGGTAGGGGTCGCGGCGTTCCACCTCCTCCATGGACAGAATCTGCGCAAAATCGGGGTGGCGACGGGAATACTCCCTGCCCGATTGCAGGAGGTAGCGCAGTTCCTCGTCGTAGAGTCGCTTGAGGTCGGACATGGTCAGCCCGTCGCGCGGACGAGTCCGCGGCCGTTGGGGAAGAAACTGGATTCGAACTGGACGCGCCCGGCTCCCCGGAGGCTTCCCGAGATGCGGAAACGCACTCGCGCGTGTGCCGGCTCGAATTCCACGAACTGCACGCTCACGTTCTCCATGCGAGGCTCGTAGGTGCGGATCAGGGTTTCCATCTCCGTCTGGATCTCGTATGCGCTGCCGGGAAGCCTGCGGAACAGGTCGCCGATATCCGGCATGCCGAAATCCGGCATATGCACCAGCATGCCCTTTCGCGACTCCAGGAGCCTCTGGATGTGTTCGGCGATGGAACGCTGGCGACGGACCGTGCTGGGCACGGCGCGCACCGGGGTGCCATCCATGTAGCTGCCGGTCAGTTTCTCGAGGAGTCCTTCGCCTTGCATGGTGTCTCCAAGAAAGAAAAAGGCCGGACGTTTCCGTCCGGCCCGATGCTTCAACGCCGGAGGGCGATCAGCGGCTGTTCCACTCGTCGGCGTGCATGAGGTTGCCGTCGAGGAACGTCCAGGAGATCTTCTCGTAGCGGATGGTGATCTCTTCCTGGTGCACGTACTGCTCCTTGGCGCGGTCCTTCACGTTGTGCATGTAGGAACGGACGGAAGCGATCTTGCACTTGGTGAGTTCGTGCTGGTAGTAGGGCTTCTCTTCGCCTTGATCGGTGATCTCGTACCACTTGAGAGTGATCTTGGGGATCGACTCGCCGGTGCAGACGCGCTGGTACAGGAGGGCCGACGACTTGTCGAAAGCCTTGTGGATCACGAGCGCGTCGTGCTTGCGGGTGCCGGTGATGGAACCGTCGTCACGGTCGGTGGGGAGATAAACCCGATGGTTGAATTCGAGAACCTCGACGGTGCCTTCGCGACCGGCGACGCTGACGGATCCAGGAATCCCATCGATTTCCATATAGGCGGGAATTGCCATGTTGCGTTTCCTTTGTTTTAGTTGGGGTGGGGTTGTGGGGTTACTTGCCTTGCGGCATCTTGGAGACGAGAGACAGACTGACGTCAATTCCCTCGACTTGGAAGTGGGGCATCACAGCTAAAGCTACACGGAAAAAGCCAGGATTGTCAGGATTTTCTGTAACGGTCACTTTTCCGTAGCTCAGCGGGTGGGTGGCGGCCAATTCCGGTCCGGGATTCTTCATCTCGGTGACCAGCCCCTTGATCCAGTTGTTCAGCTCCTGCTCGAGAATGGCGGCGCTCTTCGTGGCACCGATGTTTTCGCGCTGCAGGACCTTGAGGTAGTGGGCCAGGCGGGCGGTCAGGAAGATGTACGGCAGACGGGCGTTGATCCGTTCGTTGGCGGTCACGGTCGGGTCGTCGTATTCCTCCGGGCGGCGTACCGAATTGGCCGAGAAGAAGCACCCGTAGCTGCGGTTCTTGTAGTAGCTGAACGGAATGAATCCCTGGTTGGCGAATTCGAACTCGCGGGTTTCGGGAATGAGGATCTCGGTGGGGATCTTCATCTGGGTGCCCTTGCCCACATCGAAGTTGTGGATGGGCAGATCTTCCACCTTGCCGCCGGATTCGGGGCCGCGGATCTGGACGCACCAACCGTTGTCCACGAACGAGCGCACCATGTTGGCGGCGAACGCGAAGGAAGCGTTGCCCCAGAGGTACTTCTCGTGTTCGGCGCCGGTGACCGATTCGGAGTAGTTGAAGTCGGAAACCGGGTTGTTTTCGGGGTCGTAGGGCAGGCGCAGCAGGAAGCGAGGCAGGACTAGGCCCACGTAGCGGCTGTCCTCGGAGTCGCGGAACCCACGCCACTTGATGTACTCGGCGCGATCCATGTAGTTGGCCAGATCGTCGATCTTGGGCAGTTCGTGCACGTCGGGCTTGCCGAAGAACTTGGAGCCCACGGACCCGATGAAGGGACAGTGCGCGGCCGCCGAGACGTGGGAAAGATCGGTGAGCAGACCCACGTCCTGCGCGCCGGAATCGAACTCGTAGCTGGAGATCAGAGCGCCATAGGGCTCGCCACCTGGAGTGTCGTATTCGTCCACGTAGACGTGCTTGTACAGCGCCGACTGGATGATTTCCGGGGAGTCCTCGAAGTCTTCCTGCAGATCCTGCTTGGAGCAGTTGAGGATCTCGATCTTCACGTTCTTCTTGAAGTTCGTGCGGTCGACCAGGAACTTGAGCTGCTTCCACTGGGCTTCGAGCTTCTGGTAGGGCTCGGAGTGCATGATCTCGTCCAGCTGGGCGGAGATCAGCTTGTCGATGAAGGCGACCTGCGCTTCGATGGCGGAGCGGTCGATCTTCTCGATGGAGTTGGAGCTGTCGACGATGCTGCGGATGAACACGCGAAGCGCGGCGCCGATGCGGTCCGAAGCCTGGTGCTCGATGAGGGAGCCGGCGTCGGAATAGGCGTTGATGTCGACTTCCTTGGAAGGAAGCTCGAGGTTCATCGCTTCGTAGATGTATTCCAGGCTGTTTTCGGTGGCCATCGGATCAGCCCTCCTTCTTTTCCGGAGCGATCTTGTCGAGTTCCGCGAGGATTCCGTCCATGGCGGACTTGTCCTTCAGGATGCCCTCCATGCGCTTTCTGAATTCGCGGTTGTCCAGGAGGTTGGATCCGAGGTCGCGGATGAGGTTGCGGGCGGCCATCAACTTGGACAGCTCCGGAACCTGCTTGACCACTTCGGATGGATCGAAGGACTTCATGTTCTTGATCTTGAGGTCGACGGCGATGTCCGTGCCGTCGTTCTTGATCTTGTTGGGGACGGTGGTCTGGACGCCCAGGTTGAGGGATTCCATCACCTGGTCGAAATTCGTCTTGTTGATGTTGATCTTTTCGCGCTCGGAAATGCGCTTGTCGTCCTTGCGCTGCGTGAAGTCGCCCAGGACGAGCATCTTCAACGGGAGCTCGAGCTTCTTCTGGGCATTGCCCTTGTCGACGCTGAGCTGGATGTTTACGCGCGCAGGAGGAATTTCGTTTTGGAAGCTACCTGCCATGGTGGGCCCTCGCGAAGCGGAGTGGATTGTGGAACCTGATTGAAGGTTAGAATTCGAAACGCGCGAGCAGGGAGGGATCTTCGTTGCCCGCTCGCGAGGCGACGACTTCGCGACGCGCCTTGAGGGCGGCCGCGTCCCCGATGCCCGCGTCAATCGCCGCGTTCAGGGATTTCAAGTGGATTTCCAGAATTTCCCGGGCCAGCTGGGGTTCCCAGGAGGCCAGATCCATCCGCGCGGAGCGCTCGGCGATCTCGGCGGAAACCGACAATGCCGGACGGATCTTGCCGGAGCTGAAGGCGACCCTCGCGATTTCCAACTGGCGCACGGTGCGCGAGCGGAGGTCGCCGTAGATCAAGCCTGCCTGCAGAAGCTCCAGGGCCTCGGCGACGTTGCCTTGGCTTGCCACCTCGCGCGCCTGGGCCAGATCGGCCTCGAGCGTGTCTTCGCGGGCGGCGGCGGAACGTGCCGCGCCACCGGAACCTTCGCGCATGACCAGTTCCAGCCATTCGCGGGTAGTGGGGGATGCAAGGGGGGAACCATCGGAGAACTTCAGATCCAGAAGCTGGGGAACGCGCTTCAGGAGACCCCGCAACTCGGCACGGACAGCTTCCGCGCAGGATTCGTGACCGCGTCCGGAAAGGGATTGCACCACCCAGCACTGCAGATCGAGCCAGTACTGCATGCCCGGCTCGGTGAAGATCGCCTCGGATTTCTCCAGGATGGAGTTCCAGGCTCGCTGGGCCACCTGGCCTTCCAAGAAGGAACGGCGTTGGGGGTTGGGGGGGGCGAAGGTGGTCTTGCCACCGTCGTTTTTTGGTGCCGCGGCGACTTCCTGCCAACGGCAGATGCGCAGGAGCTTGTAGCCGATGGGATTGTCCGACTCTGCGGCGGACAGCTGCAAGGCGATCTTCTGCAGGGCCTTGAACAAGTCGCCTTTGGACGCACCGTCGGCGACCGCGGGCGCGGGGATGCTTGAACCACCGGAGGAGTCCGATGCGCCGTCCGAGCCTCCGGATGCTTGCGCGACCGGCTTCTGCTTGGGGGTTTCCACCGGCCGCGTGGCCTTGGCCTTGGCGTCCACCAGTTCGATCAGAGGCTTGATGGAGGGCGGGCTGTCGGGGAACTTCGCGTTGAGGATGGCCCGGACCTCATTGAGGGCCTTGGAAAGCGCCAAAAAGTGCGGGTGGTCGGCAGGAGTGAACGCGACCTGTTCGAAGGTTCCGAGTGTGCGTTCTTCGGTGAGCCACTTGACCGCGTTCTGTCGCGCCCGTTCGCGAAGAGGGTGCAGGACGTCCCAATGGTCGGTCATCAGCTTGGCCATGGTCTGGCCCGCCGCGGCACCCTCGCCCCATCCTTTCCAGACCGTGGACGACACCAGGTGGTAGCAAAGGAGAGTGATGTCCTTGGCCTGGGAGGTGAGCACCTTGCGAGCAGCGATGGTGATCTGCTCCCAGTCGCGTTCGGAGGTCTTGACGATTTCCGCCTTGACGTACTCGAACTCGGCCGAATACTTGGGGTCGTCTCCCACCGGATTGGCTGCCGAGATGGGCGCTGCCAGGGTTTGTGCCAGGGGCATCAGCTCCGGCGCAGGGGCTTCTGCGGCCGCCGCAGACGCTGCCGATGTGGACTCCGAGGCTGCCGCTTCCACCGGCGCTGGAACTTCGGGCGCAGCCACCGTTTCGGTGGCGGGTGCGGTTTCGGCGGCTTCGGTTGGCTCGGTCATCGGGGATTGGCCTTACCTGAACAGGTTCTGAGGAAGGGAAACGTGGAAGAACTCGCGATCCGTGAACGGTCCACCGGGAGGGTCCAGACGCACGGAAAGCGGCACATCCACAATATACGACAAATCCATGAAACTCCATGTGGCTTCCGAGCTTCCCGGATTCTTGGAGTCGATCAGACGCAGCAACGCCCACTCCCCTTCGCGGCGTTCCTCGAAGGACTGGTGGATGGTGGCCGACTGCAGGACCACCCCCGCTTGTCCGGGAAGGGGCCACCTGATGGTCATCGTCCTTTCCGTTCCCTGGGGAATGTCCATGGTCTGGGAGCCTACACGCAGGGTGACGCGGGCGCGTTGGTCGGCGCGCACCTTCAATGTGGCGTTGACTCCTCTCCATGTGGTTCCGCCGACGCCGTAGAAGTAGTTGGCGATCTTCATGAGCTTGCGCAGTTGGTCCACCGCCTGCGGGTCCAGCGCCAGGCCCATGCCGTTGGAGCTCACCGGGCGGATGTCGCCGTTCTGCACCTGGACCAGACCTTCGATCTCCTTGAGGAACACCGCCAGGCTTCCCGTTCGGGGGTTCAGCATCGCGTCGATGTCGTTGATGCTCGCTTCGGTTTCGGCGTAGGAATCGAACGGATAGTTGCCACGCGACAGATTCTGCCACGGCTGGAAGACCTTCTCCTTGTAGGACGCTGTGGCGGCGGCCTGGGCCTCGGGGAAGACGCGGCCCGCAGCCTGCCGGAGCATCCCGATGGTCAGCGAGTTGAACCAGGGGCGCAGTTCGGCCGGCAAGGACTCACGTCGGCCGTTCGCCTCGGTCCAGCCGTGCACCAGTGGATTGGTGTTGGCCTGCGAGGTGATGCCGCGGGCGAACTGCACCGCCGCCTCGCCGCCGCTCCACTGGCTGAGCACTCCGCCCAGCAGCCCCAGGTCCTTCACGTAGTTGTCCAGGAACCCCTTGGTGACGTCGTTGGCGAGCTTGCGTGGCGCATCGAACCGTCTGAGGATCTGCTCCTCCACGGGGAGGTCGCTGTCCAGGAGCTTGCCTGCTGCGGCCGCCAATTTCGCCGCCTTGGCAGCCATCCTGGCGGCTTTCTTCGGCAGGATCGTGGTCGCGGTGTCCTTGGGCGGACGCAAGTCCGTCTCTTCGAGGAAGCGATTGAACAAGGCTTGCAGACCCTTGGGGTTCTGGCGCATGTAGGGGCTGGCCAGGATGGTGAGCGTGGCGCCCATCCGCTGGTTGTCGGCCGGGAGCATGCACACGGTGGTGTCCATGACCTGCCGCCAAGCCTTCTCGAAGTCCTCCACGTAGCGGCGTTCCACCTCGGCCACCACCTGCGAGGAGGATGCCAGGTCGGCGGCTTGGGCCTCGTTGCCCATCACCCAGTCCTTGCCGCCTTCGCTCATGGCGTCGATCGCCGGCTGGATGGATTCCAGCCAACCGCGGCGGGTGAATGCGCCCGGGATCTCCATGGGCCTGCAGGTGATCTCCTTGGTGGGCATCCCCAACGAATCCCAGGTCAGTTTGGGGATGGTGTCGGCGACCGCGAGGATCCGGGAGTAGGTGCCGGATTGGTTCTTGCTGTTCTTCAGCTGGAGCCTGGCGGAAAACACCAATGCCGCGTCCTGCGGGCCCAGGAAGCTCGAGTCGCCGTCGTCGATGCGGGCGGCGATGCGGGCGGCGATGCGGGGGAACAGGTCGCGCTCGAAGGTGGGCAAAACATCCGTGTACCCGAAGTAGTTGCTCCAAACCCGTACGATGGCTTCCGTGAGGCCCTTCTCGCCTTCGGAGCTCTCGCCGTCGGCCCATCCGCTTTTGGTGATCAGCAGATAGGCTTTCAGGGCTCCGTAGAGTTCGCGGGTTTCGCCCAGGGTGTCGCGGGCTCCCACCAGGCTGCGCAATTTCTGCTCCTGGGCCTGGAAGGCTTCGGCCATCAGGCGGTGGGTCATGGTGTCCCACACGGTCTGGGCTTGCGGAAGGACGGAGCCGTCCCGATAGAACCCGGGAGCCAGGAGCCAAGGTCGACCGTGGCGGATGGATTCCACCAGTTGGTCGATGTCGTCGAAGGCGTTCAGGCTCGATTGCATGGTGGTGCGATCGGTCCACTGGGCCGCGCGATCGACGGACAGGCGTGCGTTCCAGCTGCGCTGGAGCTTGCCGCCCACCACCCAGCCGTGCATGGCAGCCCAAACACCCAGGAAGGACACGAGGAGCGCCACGCCGAAGATGGCCAGCGAGAGGGTGCCGGCCTGGATCTGCCGGTGGGCCCCCAAACGGGCGATGGCGGGCTCGCCGTGGATGCGTTCCAGGAGGAATTCCCAGCTTGCCGCCGCTCCTGCGGGAGCGGAGCCCGCCTCGGCGACGATCGGAGAGGAGGTCGGGACGGGCTCGGGAGTGGTTCCGGGGCCGGCGAAGGCGCCGCCGAAGAAACCGAGATCCTCGGCGGCCGGCTTGCGCTCGTTGGGTGCCGGAGTGCTCGGGGTGGAGGTCTTGGACAACGCCTCCGGGCTGGGCAACAGGTAGTAGCCGCGCAGGAAGGGGCGAGTCTTCCCCACGAACTGGGTGGCGCAGGAGAGGACGATGGCGCGGACGGAATCCTTCTTGGTGCGCAGAAGATCCAGGAATTGGAACACCTGCGGTGCCTGGCCGCCGTTTTCCCAGGCCAAGGCCAAGTGGCCGTTTTCCTTGGCGTCGATGTCCTTCTCGAGGCGCTGCCAGGATTGGTCGAAGGTTCCGGGAAGGTCTTCCTGCTTGCACCAGGGAAGCGCCGCTCCGGGAGGCTCCGGGCATTGACGGTAGAAGACGTTTCCGCCAAGCAGCCCTTCCGCTCCGTGGAGCGCGGCGTAGATGGGGAATTCCACGCCCGATTGATCAGCCAGGAAGCCCAATGCGGCGTGGATGCTCTGGGGGACCTGACCTCGCGAAAGAGGGGAGATGACCAGGGCCGCGTCCACCGCGCGCACCTTGCCTCGCTGACCCAGCTGCTCCAGCAGGAAGCGGGTGCGGGACAAGGTGCCTTCCACGCGCGGATCGGGCATCTCGCGCAGCAGGATGTAGATCTCGTCCTTGCGGACCAGCCAGCTGGCCAGGGCCAGGAACTCGCCGGACAGTTCGTGGGAGCGTCCAGCCGTGATGTCGGTGGCACCGGCCGCTTCCAGGAGGGTCTTGGCCTGGTCGACGTCGGGAGACAGGGTCCACACCAGACGCTTGGCGTTGATGCCGCCGTCCTTGCTGGAGCCCGCCGATTCGGCGAGCTTGGCGAGGTCCGAGGCGAAGGACGTCTTCCAGCTTTCCTGGAAGGTGTCCTGGGAAGTGGATTCCGAGCCCTTGGACAGGCTCGCGATCAAGGCACGCTGGCGGAGGAACAATCCGACGAGGCTTCCCACCAGGAACCAGACCACAGCCCCCGCGGTGTGGATCCAGGTCCAAGGCGGGAACTTGATGGCAAGGATCAGGGAGGCGGTGGCGCCCAGCAGGAACCAGACGACCATGAACCAAAACCAGAAGGACTTCAGTGTGCGCATGGCGTGGGTCCCGTCAGCTGTTCTGGGCGAGCCAGGAAAGGATGGTGTAGATCGCAAACGACAGGATCAAGGCGGCGAGCCCGATCCAGACCAGGAAACGACCGGTGCGTTCCTTGCCGCGCTTGCCCGGCTCGTGGAGCAAGGCGGAAAACCAAGGTGCCGAACGCCACGAACTGTCGGCGCTCTTGCGTTGCACGTCGGCGACCACGCCTTGGAGGCGGGAAGGGTCTTCCAGTTGGTATTGGCCCTTGAACCCCAGGAGGATGCAACGGGCGTAGATCTCCAAGGCGCTGGCGAGGTCCGCTCTCTGGTGCAGCCGATCCATCCGGGAAAAGAAATTGTTGCCAGCGGCCTGGTCCTGGAAGTGGGCCACGGCCAGCGAATGGCCCAGCCAATCGATGGAAAACGGCGTGCTCGAGAAGACCATCTCGTCCAACCAGGCGCACAGCGCGTAGCGGGCTTCTTCCACCGCGGCGCTGGAGTGTCCGTCGCGGCGGGCGCGCTCGTCGAAATCGGACAGGTGCTTGGTGAGCTCGCGCCGGAGGTCCTCGGCGCTGGCCGGACAGTTGGCGGAAAGCGACAACCCCCGGCGGAAGATGGATCTGGAGTGGGTGGACAATGGCTGCACGGATCAGCCTCCTTCGATCAGGAGCTCGATGGACGTGACGTCGAGATTGGCAGGAGTATAGACGCCGAGGAATCCCTCATCCACCACCGTCTGCCACATGGGACCGTTGGGCGACAGCTCGAAGCAGTGCTGGCCGGTGGCGCGGAAGAAGGCGGGAGGGGGTGCCAGCCGCGATTCCACACCGGGAAGCGCGCTGGTGATGATCGCCTGGAGCTTGGATCGGGCGGCGGCCTTGGCGTGTTGCCCGAACGCCACCACAAGCTGGTCTGGAGTGAGAGAGGTGCGGATGGCCAGGAAGAACTTCTTGCCCGCCTTCCAGTTCTCGCGGGGGAGCTGGAGGCTGAACAGCACCGGAGCCTCGCGGTTCATGGCCTTGACCAGATTGTCGGTGCGGATCTCGGCCGCCAACGCGCTGAACAGCGCGTTGAGGAGCCCCAGGATGCAGGTGGACATCTCCGAGTGCTTGTAGGCGGCGCTGGAGATGGACATGGCGCGGGTGAACACCAGGCCGCCGGCCAGCGAAAGCAACGTCTTGAACAGCTCCGCGGGATGGGTCTGCAGGGTGGACGCGGCCTGGTCCAGGAGTGGCTGGTGGGCGCGCAGGTGCAGGCATTCCAGCCATTGGCGCATGCCAGGGGCGTCCACCGAGGGGTTCTGCTGCTCCAGCGTGCGGCAGCGCATCTGGATGATGCTCGACAACTTCTGCACCAGAAGCGACAGCGGTTCCCAGGCGTTGATGTCCAGCAGCGTGGGAAGGAAGTCGCCGGCGACGGTGGCTTGACCCTGGTCGCCGCGCAAAAGCGCGCACACGGGCAGGAGAAGGAATCCGTCGTTGGCGTCGGTGGAAAACCGGATGGACAGGTTGGGCGCCGCCAGGATCACCTCCCTGCGGGATCTGCCGGTGGAAGAATCCGGCAACTGCACTCCGAATTCCCCGAAGGCAGCTTCCGGACCGAGGTTGGCGGCACCGTCGGAGGGGGCCTTCATGGCCAAGTACACCGTGATGCGCTGGATCTCCATTCCCAGGCCGTTGGGAACCTGCCGCTGCAGGGCCAGTGGTTGGCCCCGTTCGGAATCGAAACGGAATCCACCAGGGAAGACGCCCGCGCAGGTCTCGATGCGGAAAAGACCGGCCGATGGGAGCTGGGTCTGGTCCAGGGTCAACCTGGAGAAACCGAACCCTCGGGACGGAGGGTGTCCGAAATGGGCGTGCAGGTCTTCGCGCCAGGTCTCCTCGGCACGTTGGAAATGCTGCGGGAGTAGCGCGAGACCTTCCTTCCATGCGACTTTGCCGGTCATGTACGTTCGATCCTCGTGTGTAGGGAAAGCCGGAAGCTAGAAACCATGGCTCCAGGTAGTCTATTTTTGGGCTTCAGTACCAAACGGACCTCCAAAGGATCCCGATGCGCCATTCGCTTTCGAACATCCGTCATGTTCTCGGAATTTCATTCCTCGCCGTCGCCGTCGCCTGGGCCCAGGATCGCGGAACCCTCCACGTGGTCACCACCCCGGACAGCGCCTACGTCATCCTGGACGACCAGAAGGAAGCCGAGCGCCAGCGTACTCCGTACGTCAACGAAAGCATGAAGGCGATCGACCATACCGTGCTCCTGCGGCCGGCGGACCCCGCCTACATGCCCGTCCGCTACGATGTCAGCATCGGGGCCGGGCAGACCACCCAGCTGCAACACACCTTCGAGTATCGGACCAAGGCCCAGGGAATGGAGCTGTTGTCCATCGCCCCCTGGAAGGTCCAGTTCGGCGCCGGCATCCAGTACCTGCGCTACCAGGGAATGCAGACCAAGAAGACGGTCGACCCCACCAAGCCTCCCACCGATGGCGCCGGTGCTGCCGGGGCTGCCGTTTCCGGGGTGCAGGCCTCTTCGTCTTCCTACCCGCCGGATTCCATTCCCACCAGCATGGAAATTCCCTTCCACGTGCGCGTCGGGTTTCCCTACGGTTTGGAAACCCATTTCACCTATCCTCTGGCCAGCCGCAGCGCGCCTTGGGGCGAGTCCGGGAGCTTCGCCTTGGCCGGAGTGGGCATGGGACTCAAGTGGACCATCCCCCAGATCAACTCCGCGTTGGACCTCAATTGGGCCTTCGGCAGCAAGAAGATTTCCTCCGTCTACCCCATTTCGGATGCGTTCACCATCACCCTCATCACCAGCCAACGCATCAAGAAGCTCGATGTGGCCGGCAACCTGGGGTACAGCATCCGCGTGAATTCCATGGACACCACCGGCCGCGACACCGCCAATCCCGCCAAGCTCATGAGCCCCGGAGGGCGGCTGTTCCTCTCCGCACGCGCGGGGATGCTGTTTTTCGACCAGGTCCTGCCTCTCCTGCAAGGAAACGTCGAGTACGACTTCGCGGATCTGCGTGGGTCGTACACCTCCCACCCCGAGAAATACCTGGTCACCGCCACTCCTGGAGTGGTGTGGTACGCCACGCCCTCGGCCGCATTCGAATTCGGAATTCCCCTGGGGCTGATCGCCTCCAACCAGGAAACGCGGTGGGGCCTGCGCGCCTCCATGACCTGGGGCTTTTCCGTGGGTGGCTCCCAAGTGGCCAGCTCCGGAGGGAGCAAGGGCAGCGGCTTGGCGGTCCCCTATCCGTTGTCCTCGCAGTCGGCTCCCGTCAACGCACCCGCGCACATCCTGTTCGCCGGTCGGGAAGTGACCAACGCCGAGTACAAGGAATTCTGCGACAAGACGGGGCACGAATACCCCCCCGACCCGGATATTCCCTCCATGCCCGGGTACTTCACGGATCCACGCTACGCCAACTTCCCCGTGGTGAGCGTGTCCATCGCCGACGCGCGGGCCTACGCCAACAGCATGGGCAAGCGATTGCCCAGCGTGAGCGAGTGGCGCAAGGAGGTGGAGAATCTCCGCCTGTCCGGAGCGATGGTCGCCTGCGGAACCGAGGCGCCCGAGCCGGTGGATGGTCGTCCCCAGGGACCTGGGATGTACAATCTCGTGGGCAACGTGGCCGAATGGGTCGAAAACGATCGTGCAGGCGGTTCGGTGGCCTACATGGCCGGCGGATTCTACAGCCTGCCGCGCGAACGTTGCCTGGAAACGGGGCGTTTGGTGGATGTCGCCTCGCAATCGGGCGCCAAGTACATTGGCTTCCGTGTCGTGACGGAGGTCAAATGATGCGTCGGGTCGTGCTTGGTGCGTTGGTGCTGGTGGGAATGGCTTCGGCCCGCTCCTGGGAAAAATGCAGAACTCTGGTGGTGGGCTTCCGGACCGACAACCCTCCCTTCGGCTACAACAGGCTGGATACCCAGAGGCCCGGCATCGAATACGAGCTGATTTCCTCCATCGCCAAATTCCACAACCGCACGTTCACCGTCCGCGAGGTGACTTCCCAGCGCGAAGGCGAGGATCTGCTGGAGCGCGACCAGATCGACCTCCTGATCGGATCGGTGAAGTCGACGCCGGAGCTTCGCCAACGCTTCAACGCGTCCACGCCCTACTTCCGCACCGGCCTGGGCATCATCGTCCTGCGATCCAACCAGAACGTGTTCACTCTGGGCGACCTCAACGGCAAGGCCGTGGCCGCCACCCCCGAAAGCAACGCCGACAAGCTCATCGAGAACTTCATCCCCCAGGCCAAGCTGGAGATCGTGCGGACCAGTGCCGACGGACTGGGCATGCTCCAGCGCAACGAAGTGGAAGGAATGGTCCACGACCGCTCCACCCTGCAATCGGAAGTGGCCCGCAATCCGTCCCTGCGCCTTCTGGACGTGAGCTTGTCGGAAGACAACTACGTGATCGCGATCAACCGCACCCGGTCTCCCCAGGTGCTGGAGAACATCAACGCGGCGTTGTCCAAGCTGACCGAGGCCAGGGGAACGGATGTGCCGGCCATCTCCGCGATCTTCACCAAGTACCGGCTGGGATATGCCGTGCGCACGGGGAACACCACCACCGTCCGTCCGGGAGGCTCCGGGCCCACCCCTCCCAATCCTCCACCTGGAGGGAATACCGCAGGTGGATCCACGGTTAGCTCCACCGGCAGCGGCTCCACCGGCTCCAACAATGGCTTGGAAGACCGAGTCCGCCGCCTGGAAACGCAGGTGCAGGACCTCCAGCGCGCCCTCATCGATCTGAGGGCACGGATCAAGCGCTAGCGGCGCAGGGAATCCACCAGTTTCAGGCCGGTGAATCGACGGGCCAGCTGGTAGCGCTGCGACCAGTAGTTTTCGTCCAGGCTGCAATAGCGGACGCCGCCGGAGGTGGTGGCGTTGATGAACTTGCCGTTGCCCATGAAGATGCCCACGTGGGTGATGGAGTCCGCGTTGTAGCCGGGGCCGGCGTTGAAGAAGACGAAGTCGCCGGGCTGGAGCCCGAAGCGGAAGACCGGCACCCCCAGGTTGCTCTGCAATGCGGCGGTGCGGGGAAGCTCGAGCCCGTAGGTGCGCCGCATGACCTGTTGGCAGAACGCGGAGCAATCGATGCCGTCCGGACCGTTGCCGCCGTACAGGTAGGGCCAACCAAGGAACGTCTCCGCCACGCTCTTGAGGGGAGCCACGTCGAATCCGCCGGTGAGGATCATCCGAGAACCCAGGTTCCGCCCCTGCTCGCGGGTGTAGCCCTGCCGGTTTTCTCCCAACTGGACGAATTTGGGGCCGCAACCGGAGAGGATCCCCAGGATCCCCAGGATGCCGCCGGTGCGTAGGAGTGGCTTGGAGCCTGCAAGGAAGGTGACCACGAGACAAAACGTAGCTAGGTTGTCAAGAGTAAAATGCTCCACCGCCCAATGGCTCTCCTAACCTTGATCATCGCGATGGCGATGTCGCCGGCCTCCACCTTTGCGGCCGCCTATTACGGCCGCGATGCGCTCGCTGGTCTGCGGCAGTATGGAGTCGCCGTGCGCGTGGTCTGCACGGGTGCGCTGGAGCAGCACCAGGAAGCGTTCTCCGAGCATATCCAGAGGCGTCTGGAGGCACGCAAGGTGCAGGTGGTCCCGGATGGCTCCGTGGCCCTGAAGCTGTTCGTCACCAACGTCCAGAGTTCCGACGGGCTTTTCGTGGTCCACATGCGCATGGAACTCTGCCAGACCGCCTATCTGGGATCCAACAACAAGCTCGTGGACGCCGCCACCTGGGACGCGTGGAAGATGGGCGAATACCGGGAAGACGAACTCCTGAGCGAGGTGGACGACCTCGCCCGGCAATTTCTGAACGATTACATCGCCGCCAACTGAAAGGGTGACCCCAGTGAAATTCGCAGCCGTTCTGCTCGCCGCCGCCGTCGCAATCCAGGCAGGGGAACCGGGACTCGTCGTCATGGACTTCCAGGGACGAGGGATCCTCGACAAGGCGGTACTGCGTCAGCTGTGGGACCGCACCTGGGAAATCGCCTCCCAATATCCCAGCGTGAAGGTGGTCTCCATGCAGGAGACGCGCCAGAGGTTGTTCGACCAGAACGTCCTGGTGCCCTTGTCCTGCACGGACATCTGTTTCCAGCGCATCTCCACGAAGATGCAGGCATCCGAGCTGCTGATCCCCTCGGTCGAGAAGACCGGCGACCAGCTCAAGTTCTCATTCATGCTGGTCAAGGGCGAGTCGGGCAAGCGCGTCAAGGAAGCCACCATCTACTCCGATGGCCGCGTCGATCGTGCCATCGCCGCCGGAGTGATCGGGGTGATGGGCGAGGCGGGATCCAGTTCTTCCGTTTCCCTGGGCTCCGGATTCTGGAAGGCCCTGGCCGCCGTGGGCTTGGCCGCCGGTGGCGGTGCGGTCCTTGGAGTCACCCAGGACCGGTCCGTTGTGGTCCGGGTGCGCCCGAAAATCCAGCCTCCGGATCCCACGGTTCCAGTGGAGAACTGAGCCAGCCAGCCACGACTCCCGCAGAATCGTTCCTCTCCAATTCCAACGATTTCCCACAGGACAACCATGATCTCCAAAGACCTCCGCAAGCTCCTGTCCCGCCTGAATCCCGCCTGCACCCGCTTCCTGGAAGGAGCCGTGGGCGCCTGCGTGGCGCGCACCCACTACGAGGCGACCCCGGTGCACCTGTTGTCGCAGATCGTGGAGGACGAACAGGGCGACATGGCCTCCATCCTGGAAATCTGCCAGTTGGAGCGCGGGATGTTGCGGGGGCTCCTGCAGGAGGAACTTCGCTCCCACAAGACCGGCAACACCGCGCGTCCCGTGTTCTCGCCGGCGCTGATCGAGCTTCTGGAACGTGCCTGGGCGGAGGCATCGTTGAACCTGGGCCAGGACGCCATCCGTTCGGCGGCGATCGTGATCGCCATGTCCGAGACCCTCCACCAGCTGAGCCCGGACCTCCAGGACCTGTTCCGCAGTTCCATCCGTCCCGAGAAGATCCGCGACAACTTCGAGAAGGTGGTCGTGCAGAAGAGCGCCGAATCCAAGTCGATGCCCGCTTCCAAGGCGGGCGCGGCGGGCAAGGAGGAAGGCGGCGCGCTGGACCGGTTCACGATCGACTTCACCGAGATGGCCCGCAAGGGGAAGATCGACCCCATCTTCGGGCGAGATGACGAAATCCGTCAAGCCATCGACATCCTCTCGCGGCGGCGCAAGAACAACCCCATGTTCATCGGCGAGGCCGGCGTGGGCAAGACCGCGGTGGTGGAGGGGTTGGCCCTCAAGATCGCCCAGGGCGACGTCCCCGACGTGATCAAGGGCGTGCGGCTCCTGTCCTTGGACCTGGGCCTGCTTTCCGCGGGCGCGGGCGTGCGAGGCGAGTTCGAGAACCGCCTCAAGAGCGTCATCAAGGAAGTGAAGGAATCGCCCACTCCGGTGATCCTCTTCATCGACGAGGCCCACACAATGATCGGTGCCGGCGGCGAAGCGGGCAAGTCCGACGCGGCCAATCTCCTGAAGCCCGAACTGGCCCGCGGCGAGATGAAGTGCATCGGGGCGACCACCTTCACGGAGTTCCGCAAGTACCTGGAGAAGGATCCCGCCATCGCGCGGCGCTTCCAGCAGGTGGTGATTCCCGAACCCGATCCCACCGTGGCCGCCACCATGCTGCGCGGCCTGAGGGAGAAGTACGAAGCCTTCCACAAGGTGCGGATCTCCCACGAGGCCGTGGAAGCCGCCTGCGATCTGTCCAACCGGTTCATCGCCGGTCGCCAGCTGCCGGACAAGGCCGTGGACCTGTTGGACACCGCGGCCGCCCGGGTGCGCATGGGACTCACCACCCGCCCAGTGGAACTGGTGCGGATGGACCAGGAAATCCTGGACATCCAATCCGAGCTGACCTCCATGGACCACGACGAAAGCCTCCGGCCGGGCGTGGTGGACTTGGTCCGCAAGACCTTCCTCCACGAGCGCCTCCAGGCCGTCACGGAAAAGGTGGCCGAGGTGGAATCCAAGTGGAAGGTGGAACTGGCCAAGGTCCGCGAGATCCTGGATGCTCCCGTCGACCTCCCCACCGATGCGCGTCAGAAATTGTGGGACGACCTGGCCGCACTCCAGGGCGAGAAGCCCCTGGTGCACGTGTACGTCACCAGCATGGTGCTCTCGCAGGTGATCGAGGAATGGACGGGCATCCCCGCCGGCAACATGATGCGCGACGAAGCCAAGCTCCTCCTGGAGATGGACTCCATCATCAATTCCCGCGTGATCGGCCAGCCCTGGGGCGTGCGGGAACTGACGCAGACCATCCGCTCGGCGCGCATGGGCCTCACCCGCCCGGAAACTCCCAAGGGGGTGTTCCTGATCACCGGCCCCAGCGGCGTGGGCAAGACCGAGGTCGCCAAGGCCGTGGCCGATCTCCTCTACGGCGGCGAACGTTCCGTGGTGACGCTCTCCATGTCCGAATACCAGGATGCCATCTCCGTGACCGCATTGAAGGGCGCGAGCGCGGGCTACGTGGGATACGGCGACGGCGGCGTGCTCACCGAGGGCGTGCGCAAGAACCCCTACACCGTGGTGATCCTCGACGAGATGGAGAAGGCCCACAAGGACGTCCTGAACCTGTTCTACCAGGTCTTCGACCAGGGCGTGATCCGCGACGGGGAAGGTCGCGACATCAGCTTTCGCAACACGGTCATCATCATGACCTCCAACCTGGGCACCGACACCATCGTGCGGATGGCCACCGATGCGGAAAACCAGTACGCCTACGAGGAATACACCGAGGCGATCACCCCGGAGCTCACCGAGCACTTCATGCCGGCACTCCTGGCCCGCTGCAAGGTGATCCCCTTCCTTCCGCTGGGCGCGGATTCGCTGCGGGTCATCGTGGCCCAGAAGCTCGACAAGGTGGCCCATCGACTGGCCGACCAGCACGGAGTCCAGATGGCCTGCTCCGGAGAGCTCCTGGACCACATCGTGGAGCAGTGCAACCTGGTCCAGTCCGGTGCACGCCTCCTGGATTCGCTCCTGGATCGCGACATCCTCCCCGGCATCTCCGCCTTGCTGCTGGATCGAGTGGCGGAGGGAACGCCAGGAAACCGCATCACCATCGGGCTGGGAGACGACGGCAAGCCGTTCTTCCGCCTGGACGACGCCGACGCCCCCGAACCCCAGGAGGATTCCGTCCCCGCGGACGCCTCCGATGCCGCTACCCCGAATCCCTAACCGGAGGATCCCCGCATGAGCGCAGACACAACCCTCTACACGTTCGAAGTCCAAGGCTTGGGTGCCTCCTTCGGCGTGTTGCGCTTTTCCGCCGTCGAATCCATCTCGACGGCCACCCAGATCAAGGTCCTGGCCGTCTCCAAGACCCTCGGCGTGGCCCACGAGGACATCGTGGGCCAGGATGCGATGCTCAGGATCTACGTCAACGGGGAGCATCTCCTGCGCGGAGTGGTCGTGGAATGCCACGAGGAGCCCTTCGACGCGATGTCCAGCCGCTACGAGATCACCCTGGCCAGCCGCGTGGCTCTCCTGGGATACTCGCAGCACAACCGGGTCTTCCAGAACAAGACCGCCCCCGAGATCCTGAAGGAGGTGCTGAAGGCCGCCAAGATCGAGGGCAAGATCCTGGACGACAAGACCGCCGAAGCCTATCCCAAGCGGGAACTCCACGTCCAGTACAACGAGTCCGACCTGTCCTTCCTGCGCCGCACGGCGCATTCGGCGGGGATCTTCTTCTTCGACCGGGTCGAGGGCGAGGACGTGAAGCTGGTTCTGGCCGACAAGAACGACGCCTTCGAGGCCTCCAAGCAAGCCGAGCCCATGGCCTACCGCCAGGGAGCCGGGTTCGTGGAGAGCGACTACGACGCGATCTATTCGGTCCGGCGCTCCCATGCCATGCATCGCGGGGCGGTCCGGCTCTCCGGCTACGACTACCTGAAGCCCGGAGCCATCCAGAAGGCCGAAGCCAAGGCCGACGGCCATGGGGAGTGGGTGCGCCACGAAGTCGACCTGGAGAAGCCGGGCGATCTCGGCCGCATCGCCAAGCACATGACGGAAGCGGAATCCTGCGCCCGCAACCGCTTGAGCTGCACCACGCACAACCCCATGTTGCGCGTGGGCACCAAATTCAACATCGACGAGCTGAAGGACGCCCCCAAGGAGAAGAGGGGCAACTGGGGCCTCACCGGCGAATACATCATCGTCGAGGTCCGGCACGAGGGATCCCAGGAAGGGTCGCTCCTGGGCAACGGCGAGGATTCGCACTACAGCAACACGGTGGTGTTCCAGCCCGCTGGAGTCAATTTCCGTCAAAGCCCCTGGGAAGACAGGGTTCGGGTTCCCGGCGTCCTGGTGGTCAAGACCGATGGTCCCAGCAGCGGGGAATACGCCCACCTGGACGACGCCGGCCGGTACCGCGCCAGGTTCCCCTTCGACGCGGGAGATGCCAAGGAGGGACAAGCCACTCCGCCGGTGCGACTCGCCCAGCCGTATTCGGGACCCGGGTACGGCATGCACATGCCGCTGCACCCCGGGACGGATCTGGTCATCGCCTTCGAGGATGGCGACATCGACAAGCCGATCGCGATCGGCACCCTTCCCAACCCGTCCAACAAGAGTCCGGTCAGTTCGACCAACAAGAGCCAGTCGGTGGTCAAGACCGCCACCGGCAACATCCTGACCCTGGACGACCAGAAGGACAAGACGCGCATCGAGATCCAGTCGTCGGGGGGACGCAAGATCGCCCTGGAGGACGCCTCGGGCGTGGCGGGGATGCTTCTGGAGACGGTCAACAAGCACCGGCTCCACCTGGACGACAAGGGCGACACCCTGGAGCTTTCCGTCACCGACGGAAAACACAAGTTCCGGATCGAGTCCGAAAAGGGCATCGCCACCCTGCAGACCGATTCCGGGCACATCGTCACCCTGAGCGACGACAAGAAGGTCGTGTCCATCCAGACTGCCGGCGGCCACCTGCTGAAGCTGGACGACGACGGCAAGATGATCACCCTGCAGGATGGCAACAAGAAGAACATCATCCAGCTGGACATGGGCGGCAACAAGCTGATCCTGAAGACGGAAGGCGACTTCGAGGTGAGCGCCAAGGGTTCCATGAAGGTCAAGGCCAAGGACATCTCGATGGAAGCCACGGGCGGCGCCATCAATGTCAAGTCCGCCACCGGCGACATCAAGCAGGAGGCCATGAACATCAATCTCAAGGCCACCCAGAAGATCGCCGCCGAGGCCACCATGGACGCGGGGATCAAGGGCCTGAACGTCAAGCTCGAGGGGTCGGTCAACGTCGAATCCAAGGCCGGCGTGCAGAACAAGATGACGGGAACCATGACCAACGTCGAATCCAGCGCGATCAACACCATCAAGGGCGCCATGGTCATGATCAACTGATGCCCATGCCACGGGTTTGGCGCCGTTGCATTGGACAATGGCGCCAAACTGCGTAGATTCCCTGTAATCCTTCACCTACTGTCCAACGGGACCCCCACCCATGAAGATTCCCTCGTTTGCGATCCTGTTCCTCTCCATGACAGCGGTATTCGCTGGACCGCCCGCTTCCTCCATGCGCTTGGAGGTCAAGTGTCCGGAGTGTCCTGACAATGGCAAGAGCCTGATCGAAGCCTACCATAGGGCGCTTCCCCTTGCTGGATTCGAGATCGTCGACAGCGCGGCCAAGGCACCATCGCTTCGGGTGTACGCCTACCCCGAAGGAAGCGCATGGTTCCTGGCGCCCAGTCTGTCCAGCCCCAGGGGGACAGTGATCTCCGTTTCGCGCGAGGAATTCACCAGCTTGGCCGATTTGACCGGCATGGGCGTGGATTCCTCCGTGGCGCTGGCGCGTCGGACCGTGGACGAGGCCGTACGACGCGCGAAGGACGGCAAGCAGAAGTGACCGGGATGGGGGTATCTTTCCAGACATGAAAGGCTCCCAAGCATCCAGTCCGCTTCGATTGCCCATTGTCAAGTGGGTTCGATCCCGCACGGAGATCGACCTCCGCTTTCCCGCCCGCGAGGTCCCCGAACTGGTCGAAGCCGAGGTGGTCGGCGAAGTGCACCTGACCGGAGTCGCCGAGAACGGCCCCAAGGATACGGTGGTCAAGTTCGACCTGACCTGCCACACCCTGGAAATCTGCGGGCGCAGCCTGGAATCCTTCGAACATCCGCTCTCCGCTTCCTTCCAGCTGTTGTTGCATCGATCCGGAGCCTGCACCGAGGTGGAATGGAACGACGAGAGCGAGGAGATCTTCGAAGCCACCATCCCCGAGGATCAGCGGGAGCTGGACATCGCCGACGTGGTTCGCCAGGTGGTGGAATTGGAACGTCCCATTTCGCCGATCAAGCCTGGAGTCTCCTTGCCTGAGGGGGTTCTTCCCGAGGCCACCCCCCAGGAAGAATCGCCGATCGATCCGCGCTGGGCCAAGCTCGCCGGACTCAAGGACAAACTGTCCTGATCGATCCCATCCAAAGGGAAACGGAGCCGGGTCGGTGATGGGCCATGGCGTGTTCCTGGCGTCCGCGCTGGGGGTGGGGTTCGCCGCGTTCCACATCGCCTTCTTCCGCTGGCTGTGGCGGGGCCTGGATGTCCGACCCCAGATTCTTCCGGTCGACCAGGATGTCTTGGCGACGGTACTCGTGGCGGCCCGCAACGAAGCCGTGAATCTCCGACGCCTCCTTCCCGCGCTACTCTCGCAGGATCTTGGCGGGATCCGTCTTCAAGTGGTCGTGGTCGACGATCGTTCCAACGACGACACCGCTGGCGTCCTTGGGGAGTTCGCCGATCGGATCGAGGTCGTGACGGTCCATGAGCTCCCAACCGGCATCTCCCCCAAGAAGCATGCATTGGGCAAGGGATTGGCGGTGGCCAAGGGCGAGTTCATCCTGCAGATCGATGCCGACAACCTACCCGGCCCTCGCTGGGTGGCCACGATGCTCTCCCACTTCGGCCCCAGGACCGGTGCTGTCTGCGGGCTGGTGTTCCATGCGGCGAAGAGACCCGAAGTCCCGGGTTGGTTCCATGGCATCTGGGCGTTGGAAGTCACGGGATGGGCCGCGGTACAAGCCGCCGCCATCGGCGCGGGGATGCCCATTTCCGCCAACGGGGGAAATCTGGCCTATCGTCGCAAGGCCTTCGATTCCGTCCGCGGATTCGCGGGCCATCAGCAGGTGGTTTCCGGCGACGACGATTTCCTGGTCCAGTCGCTCTCCGATTCCGGGCGTTGGGATGTGGTTTCCGTGGACCTCCCGGACAGTCTGGTGGAGACCGCTCCCCCCGGCTCCTGGGGGGAGGTCTGGGAACAGCGAAAGCGCTGGGGCTCCAAGTGCGTGCGCTACGACGCCAAGCGGGTGGGGCTGTTGTCCGTTGTCTACTGCAGTTACGTGTGGATCGTGGGAAGTCTGGCGTGGGGTGCGTGGAACCCCTGGGTCGCGATGGGTGGGGTGGTCACTCTCGCGATGGTCCTGGGGGAAGCCTTCTTCCTCACCTTGCGGATGGGTCGGGCCACAGGACGCGCCGGCCTTCTGGTATGGTTTCCGATGGCCATGGCGGTGCAGATCCCCCTGGTGCTTCTGGCGACCTTCATGGGGACCTTCGGACGATTCCGCTGGAAGGGACAGCGGGTCGGGGCCACGCGATGATCGTCGCCCTGCGCATGGCCATGGTGGGGTGCTTCGCCTGGCTCATGCTGTTCAATCGCATCTGCATGGTGGATCAGGACGACCGCCGCAAGATCCGCCGCGGAGGATGGCTTCTTCTGGCTTTTGTGGGGGTGCCGGTCCTGGCTGCCTTGCTCTGGCCGGAGGTCCTGGATGGACCCAGCTGGCTTCTGTTCCTCTGGCTGATCGGTTGGGAATGCAATCGACTGGCCCGACAGGCGATCGGTTTCAGTTCGGCGCGTTCCCAGGCGGTTGGAGTGGCGGGTGTTTCCGCCGGGATCGTCTGCACCGATTCCCTCCAGGTGCGAAGCTACCAGTTCGCCGGAGCCGGGGAACACATGGATGGCTTGACCGTGGCGTTCCTTTCCGACTTCCATTGCAGTGGATACCCCTCCTGCGATTGGTACGACCAGGTCTGGAGGATGATTTCGGGGATCGGCCCGGACCTGGTGCTTCTGGGGGGGGATTACCTGGATGCGGTCGAGGATGTTCCCCTGATGGAGCGTGCTTTCCACGGCGCCGCTCGATTGTCGCCCCTGCTGGGAATCCATGCCATCCTGGGCAACCACGACGAAGTCGCCTCTTCCGATGTCCGGAGGGTCCTGCGGCGCAGCGGCGTATCCCTCCTGGAAGACAGGTGGGTGGCTTTGCAGCGCGGCCCAGGCCGGATCATCACGCTCCATGGAACATCCAGTCCCTTCGCGGGAAGCCACGATCCACTGAGCGGCGCACCTCCCGGAGGAGCCGATCTCTGCTTGACCCACACTCCGGACAACGCACCCTCTCTCGCGCGGAGAGGAACCCGATTCATCCTCGCCGGCCACACCCACGGCGGGCAGATCGGTTTTCCCCTCCTCGGCGCCCTGTTGACGCCCAGCAGGTTTTCCAGGAAGTGGAGCTACGGGACCTTCCGGGTGGGTGAGAGCCACCTGGTGGTGACTTCGGGCCTGGGGTGCGAAGGGATCCCTCTTCGGGTCCTGGTCAGGCCGGAAATCGTGGTTCTTCGGTTCCACGCCTGAGGCGAGGATTCGATGGTAGAATGTTCGCCATGTCCCTCAACGACTGGCTCAAGCGCATCGTGGACAAGGAAATGCCCGCCTTCCGACGTACCGCCACGGACATCCGGCAGGCCGCGAACAACCCGGAAACCGGAAGCGAAGCGCTCGGGAAGCTGATCCTCACCGACCCGGCCCTGACCGCCCGTGTCCTGCGCATCGCCAACACGGTGTTCTACAACCCCTCGGGAAGATCCATCCAGACGGTTTCGCGGGCCATCGTGGTGCTGGGGGTGGACACCATCTGCAACATCTGCGTGAGCCTTGCGCTGATCGAATCCCTTCTGGGTGGGCGAAGGCAGGATCGTGTGATGGCCGACCTGGGCCGATCCATCCACGCGGCGCTGGTGGCCCGCACCCTGGCCCAGGCGATACGGGAGCCCGCGGCGGAGGAGGTGTTCATCGGTGCGCTCCTCCTGCGGGTGGGAAATCTCGTGTTCTGGTGCTTTTCCGAAGACGAAGGCGCGGCGCTGGATGCGGCTCTGCGTCCGGGAGGGGACGCTGCCACCACGGAAAAGGCCATTCTGGGATTCAGCTTGCGGCAGTTGACCCATGCGCTCGTGGACGAATGGAAATTGTCCTCCGTGCTGATGGAGATCTTCCGCAACCGCACCGGTACCCAGCCCGCCGAATGCATCCTGACGGCATGGCGGTGGGTGCAGGTGCTGGAGGACGGTTGGGAAGCGGCCGCCGTGCGCGAGGAGATCCTCAGGATCGCCGAACGCCTGGGCATGGAGCCGGAGGGAGCCGCAGCTCTCCTGGCCAGGCTTTCGCGGGAAGCCCGCGACAGCGCGATCCTGTTCGGATCCAAGGCCTGCGCGCAGACGATTCCTGTCGCTCCCTGCGCTCCCGAACAGGATGGGGAGCTCTTCCTGAGGCTGTCCTCGCGCGGACGCGCGGGAGCGTCCGGCGGCGAGAGCGTTCCGGTGGCGGCACCGGGGACCGAGGAACCGGTGGTTTGCCTGGAGTGCATGAAGAAGCTCTCCCGCGCGGCGCAGGAAGGACGCATGACGGACATCTTCCCCCTGATCCTGGAAAGCCTGCACCAGGGAATGGGATTCGAGCGCGTCCTCTTCGCGGCCATGTCCCCCGGCGACCAGGTGGTTGGACGGATCGGGATGGGGTGGGAGAATCCGTCCGAGGTGGAAGGATTCCGCTTCCTGATGCGCCGCCAGATGGCCGATTCGCTTTCCCGGGCCATGGAAACGGGAGGAATCGTGGAGTACGTGATCGGCGATCCAGCCATCCGCTCCATCAGGATTCCAGAGGAGCTTTCCATGCTCAAGGCGCGCTCCTTCCTGTTCGGGGTGCTCCGGGTGTCGGGGCGGAGCCTCGGGGCGGTGTTCGCCGATCGGGGCAAGGGCGGCGGCGCCTTCCCGGAGACCATGCGGGAAGCGTTCCGGCACATGATGCAGCACGGGAACCTGATCCTGGGCCAGTCGTTCGCCGCCCGGGCGGTCCAGCCCAGAACGACGGTCCCTGCGTAGGGAAGCCGATCGCGGAGAATCCCCGCCGGATCCGCGCGGTTGGTTGGCATCGCCTCGGGCTTCTAGTTTGGCTCCAATGAACCAAGCCGAATCCCGACTCCTGGAAATCCTTTCGCGGCGCTACGCCACCAAGCAGTTTGACAGTTCCCGTCAAATCTTGGACTCCACCTGGGAAGCCTTGCGGAAGGCCGCCAGCCTCTCGCCGAGTTCCTACGGCCTGGAGCCCTACCGCCTGGTGGATGTGCGCGACCCCGCCAAACGCCAAGCCCTGCGCGCGGCGGCATGGAACCAGCCGCAGGTGACCGACGCCAGCCGCCTGGTGGTCTTCGCCATCGAATCCCCCTTCGGCAAGGCGCAGGTGGATGCGTTCATCGCGCGGACCGCCGCCCAGCGCGGCGTGCCGGTGGAAAGCCTGGAAGGCTACCGCGGGGTGATGGTGGGGGATCTGGTGGAGGGGCCGCGCGCGGCCAAGATCCGCACCTGGGCCTCCAACCAGGCCTACATCGTGCTGGGGAACCTCATGGCCGCCGCCGCGCAGCTGGGTGTCGATTCCTGTCCACTGGAAGGGCTGGATCCCGTCAAGTTCGACGAGATCCTGGGTCTGAAGGAGCTGGGATTGGAGACCGTCTGCGCACTGCCACTGGGCTATCGCCTGGAGACGGACAAGTACGCCAGCCTTCCCAAGGTGCGCAAGCCCCTTTCCGAACTGTTCCTCACCATCTGATCGGCGTCACCCGCACGGCGGCGCGAGGTTCACCGTGCCGGGCGGACGAAGGTCTTCGTTTCCGTCTCGTGGGGCCACTGGATCCGCACCACGTAGGTTCCCGCCGGAAGGGGGCCGTTGTGCGCCGCCCAGGCGGCGCTCGCGCTCATGTGCGTGCCTGTGGAAAACCGGGCGACTTCCTTGCCGGCGAGATCCACGACGGTGTATCCCACGTCCCGACGAACCTCCGCTGGGGCGGGGGTGGGGCGGATCCCCGAGGAGGCATGGAAGCGGAACCACGAGAACTGCGCGTTGCCCGTGGTTCCCACGAAGGTCAGGTAGACGTCCTTGACCCCGGACAAGCCGGTCACGGGGCATTGGCTGGTGGCCATGGTGGTGGTGGACGAGGTGGCCGAGAGCTTGCAGGTTCCGGCCACGGGACCGGACTGCGAACCGGTGCGGACTTCCACGGACACTCCCGAGGAGGTGGTCCCGGCTCCCACCTGGAAGGTCGCCGCCCCGCTGGAGAAATCCACTCCGGAAAGCTTGATCCAGGCTCCGCTCTTCTGGGGCACCAGGTAGTTGGTCCAGGTGCCGGAGTTGAAGCTCGCCTTGATCCCGCTCTGGGCGGACATCGTGGCGGCGGGAATCGAGTCGTACGGATCGAAGGTTCCCAGCTGCGGCATTCCGGTGGTCACCACCACCTGCTTCATGGTGCCGTCCGCGTCGTATTCCACCTTGTCGATGGAAACGTCTCGCTTGTAGGTGCTGGAGGTGGACAGGCGGCGGTCGTGGTACATCATGTACCAGTTCCCCTTGTACTCGAAGACAGATTCGTGGCTGTTGTTGCCGCCGTTGATGTTCTGTCCGTTCAACGTGGGGTTGGGCAGGAGGACGCCCTTGCGGGTGTAGCCGGAAATGGGGCTGGTGCTGCTCATCCCGTACTCGATGTTGGAGTTGGGGTTGATCGGATAGTGGATGTAGTAGTTGCCCTTGTACTTGTGCACGAAGGGACCTTCGAAGGAGTTGGGGGTGTTCAGCGTGGTGAGTCCTCCCTTCACGGAGATCATGTCGGCGTTCAGGGCCACTCCCCGGAAGTTGCTGCCGTAGGGTGTGCCGCCGCCCCAGACCAGGTAGGCGGACTTGTTCGGATCGTCGTCCACGAAGACCACCGGATCGAAGCACCACGCCATGGGGCAGTAGGTGCTCCCGCTCACCAGCGCCTTGCCCAGGGGATCCTTGTAGGGACCCTCGGGACGGTCGGCGATCAGCACCCCCACGCCCGAGGCGATGTTGGGGAAGTACATGTACACCTTGCCCTTGGCGGCCACGGCGGTGGGAGCGTACGATCCGGCGGCCCATTTGGCGTCGCGGGTGGTGCGGAAGACGTCGCCGTGGTCGGTCCAGTTCACCAGGTCCTTGGTGGAAATCACCACGGCGCTCTTCATGTCGTAGCCGTTGCCGTTGTCGTCGTCGTTGGAACACATCGCGTAGATGCGGTCGTTCCACACGAACGCGTTGGGGTCGGCCAGTTGGCGGTGGGTGACCACCGGATTGGCGGCATGGGCCACCGAGATGGCGGCGGATCCGGACGCGACGAGGAGTTTGGAGACGAAGGAGTTCATGGGTGCCCCGGATGAGTGGTCGGTTCGAGGGACGTGGTCCCCGCAGAGTCACAGTGGAATCTGCGCCGCCGACCCGGCCGCATCGGGGATGTTCCGGTCCGGAGCTTTTGGTCAAAATTCAAAAACGCTCGCGCCCAAAACGGGCGCGGAACTCCCTTAGGGGAGATCGAACACTAGGACTTCGCAGTCTTGGGTCGCCTCGAGTTCCAGGCTGGCGGCCTCGGAGCCGAAGATCGCGTCTCCCCGCTCCAGGGGGATTCCTCCCGCCAGGCAGGACCCGCGGGCGACCTGGAGCCAGGTCTTCCTTCCGGGCACCAGGGGGTGGGACAGCTTCTGGCCGGTCGCCAGGCGGCCCGCCCGGAGCACCGTGTCCTGGCCGATCCTCGCCGATCCCTCGCGTCCGTCCGGCGTGGCCACTGGATGGAGGCGTCCTTCCATGCACCCTTCGGGAAGCCGGATCTGCTCGTAGGAAGGCGCCGAAGGGGCGCCGTCGGGCTGGATCCAGATCTGCAGGAGATGGACCGGTTCGGAAGGGGATGGATTGGACTCGGAGTGGCGGATGCCGGTGCCCGCGCTCATCCTCTGGATCTCGCCTGCTGTCAGATCCTGTCCGTGTCCCAGGCTGTCCTGGTGGCGCAGGGTCCCCGAAAGCACCCAGGTGACGATCTCCATGTGCCTGTGCCCGTGCATCCCGAATCCGGTGCCGGGAGCCACGACGTCCTCGTTGATCACGCGGAGGGCCGAATAGCCCATCCATTCGTCGTCGAAGTAGTCCCCGAAGCTGAACGTGTGACGGGTGGAGAGCCACCCGAACTCGAATCCTCCTCTATCCTCCGCCTTGCGAACGTTCCACATGATCCATTCTCCTTGTGCCCCGAGTGCTGTACAACAGGGTACAAGAGAACGATCCATCCATCCACCCGCGAAGGCGGTGGTGGAACGCGCGTTCAGGCGTTGGAGACCAGGAGCGATCCCGCCAGGATGAGGGCGGCTCCACCCAACAACGGAAGAGGGTTGGCCTCTTTCCACTCGGAGAAGATCACCAGGCCCAGGAGCACGGTGATCAGCGTGTTGGTGTTGTAGATGGGGTTGAGCTTGGAGATGGGAACGTTCCAGCGGGAAAGGGCCACCGACACCAATCCGGAGCCGATCGCCCAGGCGAGCCCCGCCACCAGCCCCCAGGCGGCCGAAGTGGTGGAGAGCCCGGCGGGCATGATCTTCCAGAACACCGCGCCGCAGGCCACGCAGGCCGCGCCCACCAGCACCAGCAGGGGCCCCGCGCCCAATCCTGCCTGGGAGGCGAACTTGGTGGCGATCGCGAAGATGGCGTATCCCAGGGCGGGGCCCAGGCCGCCCACCAGCAGGCCGATGGTCTGGGGTTTCACTTGGAGCCTTCGGGAATGAGGATTTCGTAGACGAGGGCGGGAGACCGGGACGGATCGAAGGCGACGCCTCCGGAGACCGATTCCAGCTTCAGGGGAGCTCCGGCGTTGCCGTTGCCGTCCAGCGCGCGCACGGTGGCCTTGGTCGCCCCGGCCCCCAGGATGCGGATGGTTCCCTGCAGGACCTGGGTCTGCACGGGAAGCTCGCCCAGCTCCTTGATGCCGGTGCGCGATGCGGTGAACCTCTGTCCCTTCATGCGGGAGGGACCGGTGGTCACCAGGTACATGCGCCGGGACGATTCCAGGGGCGCGCCGTCGGCCGAGACGGCCAGGATGGACGCGACGGGATTGTCCAGCCGGAAGGAAATCCGCTGGAAGGTCCATTCCCTGCCGCCCACGGCTCCCACGGCTCCCTGGGAGCGCGAGGTCCGGATGGCCAGCGTGCCCGCGCGCGGATCCAGCTCCAGCTCGCGCGTGGAGGAGGCGACCTTTCCCGTGTCGCGAAGACCCTTCCGGTCCCAGCGGTCGGGCTCGCCCGAGGCGGGGCCGGAAAACCGCTTGCGCACCTTCGCCGCGTAGGGAAGCGCCCATCTCTCCTGGAGGAATCCGCTGTAGGAGGGGAGCGTCTCCACCTGGACGCTGTCCACCGATTCCACGACGGAATCCTTCGCCATGGACACGTCGCCGCGCAGGAACAGCGGCGCCCCGGCGACCCATTGGGCGAGCATGGTGGGCGATCGGGACACCTTGTAGCGCGAGATGCGGTCGGCGCCCGCGCCCACGTTCTCGAAGTCGAACTGCAGGATCCCGCTCCAACCCTGGAGCGCGCCGTAGGCGGCCATCAGGGGGACGCCTTCCACCTCGTACTCGTTGGGGAAGCAATGGTTCCATTCGGTGACCAGCAGGGGTTTGCCCTGGACCGCGAACCACGACTTGGTGGCCACCAGGTTGGACGACGGATTGCGCAGCTGGGAACGGTTGTCCAGCGGCGCCCAGTCCACCCGGTTCCAGTCGTTGCCGATCTTCCAGACCTGGGGGTGGTCCCAGTAGTCGTTGGAGATGACAAGATCCGTCGCCAATTGGTTGCGCAGGGTGGCCAGGATCGGAGGGGGGAAGTTGGTGCCCGCGACCATGAGGCGCCCGCCCGTCTGGCGGATGGTGGACCGGATGGAGTCGTAGTAGGCCCGTTCCAGACCGGCCAGGAACCGGAACGAGGCGAGGTGGTTCGATCCTGTGGATGCCTTCAGGATCCCCCGGGGATTGGACCAGTCCAGTTCGTACGAGGAGAGCTCGCCCGTGTTCCCCGCGGCCTTCCACAGGGAATCCAGTTCGCGGCGGTAGGTGGGGCCGATCTGGTCCGGATCGAAGTGCGCGAAGATGGAGCTCTCGTTGATGCACTCGGTGAGGGCGATGGCGGGATCGTCCTTCCAGGCCAGGCCCGTGTGGGGATTGCGGTGGTTCAGGAGATCGCGGGCGAACTCGCGCTGCAGCCGGATCAGCCGCGGCGAGAAGATGGCGACCTGCTTGGCTCCCAGGGTGGAGCCTTCGGGGATGCCGTCGTCGGCGGTGAACTGGCGGTGGACCAGGAGATCCGGCATGGCGTAGATTCCGCGGCGCTTCAGGGCGGAGATCAGGTAGTCCACCTTGTCCAGCGCGGAGGAGTCGAGCTTGCGGGTCCCCGATGCGTTCCCGAAGAGGTTGGGACGCGACCAGGGGGCGTCCATGTGGTGCAGACGCACCAGATTGGCGCCCATGCGCGAGAGCCGCTTGGCCAGGCTGTCGGCGGCCGCGCGCGAGGGGAAGCATTCGGAACCCACCAGGCTGGTTCCCCAGAAGCGCACGGCGACACCATCGTCGAACACCAGCCGGTCGCCCTTGGGATTCACCCATCCGTGCTTGCCGGCGGGGGCGTCCAGGAGACCCGACCAGTCCACGAAATGGCTTCCGGTGGTCTGCGCGGGCAGGTCCCACCAGCGCCCGAAATCCAACGGACCGGTGGCCTTGGTGGCTTGCAATGCGCCTCCGGAGGAGTCCCGCAGCGAGACGGAAAGGTCGTCGCAGAGGACTTCGCCGGTGGCGTTGCCCAGTGCGCACTGCACCTTCATGCGGGTGGCTCCGCGCGGCACCGGATACTCCCTGGTTCCCTCCACCCACTCCGTGGTCCCCGAGAGCTGGATCACCACGGGCGGGTAGCCGCCCACGAGCGTTCCTGCGTCGTCCACGAACTCCACCGCGATGCGACCCATCTCCCAGGGGTTCCTGCCCGCAACCACATCCTTGGTCCGGATCCAGCCGGAAACCTTGGCCGTGCGGGTGGCGGCGGGGAACTGCACGATCTGGTCGGCGCCGCTCCACTTGGGGGCGCTGTTGGCGATCCGCACGGCGGCCTTCCCCATCCTGGCCTGGGACGCGAGGCCGGCTCCCCAGAAGTTCCACGCGTCCTCCCCTTCCTCGAAGCCGCCGTTGAGCAGCTGCTGGGGGTCGCGTTCGAAGCCGGGAGGGGCGCCGGCCTCGAGGGCGGCGCTGGCGCACAGGGATGCGATGCAGGCGAAGGAGCGGACGTTCACGGAGCCTCCAGGAGTTCGAGCAGGCGGGCGCTGCAGCGCTCCACGGAAAGGGAGCCGTAGAGGCGTGCGAAGTCGGATTCCGTCCAGCGGTCCGGACGAGCCAGGGCGCGTTCGATGGCCGATGCGAGTTCCTCGACGTTTTCCGTCGGAAAGACGTCGCCGCAGCCGTGGGTGGCCTGGAAGTCCCGGAAGAAGGGGATGTCGGAGGCCAGGTAGGGGATCCCGTGGGCGAGGGCTTCCGTCTGCGCGCAGCTCTGGGAGATCCATCGGTAGGGGAACAGGGCCAGGTGCATGCGCCCGAAGGCCTCCACCTTGCCGTCGTCGGGCATGTAGCCGCAGAAACGGATGTGGCTGGCGTATTCCGGACGGACCCGGCGCTTGAGCTCTTCCAGGTATTTCTCCTGCCCCACGCCCGGGGCACCCCAGATCTCCAGGGGGGGGAATGCCCCCGGAGGGCGGGTTTGGATGGCATCCACCACCAGGTCGTGGCCCTTCTTCGAACCGATCTGCCCGAACAGCCCAAGGGTGCTGGGGACGTGCTGCACGGGACGGTCGGGCATGGCCAGGATGGGATGGGGGATCACCGCCGTGGCGGGTGCGCACAGCGATTCCATCTCCTGGGCGTGCAGCCGCGTGTGGACCACGAAGGCGGACGCGCGCCGGGCGATGGCCTTCTCCCAGGCGAGGTAGGCGGCGCGAGCCGGCGGAAGGCGGTCCAAGTGCCGGGCGTAGGTGCCGGGGGTCTCGTGGGAGACCACCACGGAACGCAGGCCCCGGTAGCGGAGCCTCCCCAGGAACCACGGCAGAAGCGGTCCCGAACCGGTGGGCGTGTGCTGGATCAGCACCGACGAGGGACGGATCCTGTCCACATCGCGCAGGAACGAGACCCACTTCCAGAACGTGGATTTCTCCTGCCAGAACACCATGCGGCGGGTCTCCACCCGGCGTCCGTGCCGCTCCAGGGCCTCCTTGTACTTGCCGGTGTACCAGGCCACGCCGTTGTTCCGGGATGGCCAGGGGCTGATGAGCAGGATGGGTCTGGTCGGTTCCACGCGACCCAAGATAGATGACGGCTCGGGGTTGTCCGGACTCAGCCAGTGAGGGCTTCGGCCAGACGGCCCTCCGCGAACCACGCCTCCATCCGTTCCCGCTCCGCGTCCGTCAGGGGAAGCTCGCCCGCGAGGATCCTGTCCACCCCTTCGCGCCACCGGTCCAGAAGGCCCACATGCTCCTTCAACAGTCCGGACCGTCCCAGGACTCCGCCCGACTGCACCGCGCCTTCCAGGTCTCCGGCACCGCGTTCCTCCATGTCGATCTCCGCGATCTCGAAGCCGTCCTCGGTGGCGGCGAACCGGCGCAGTCGCTCCAGCTTGTCCTCGTCGGCGGGCAGAAGGAAGCACCATCCCTGGCCGCCGCCGCGTCCCACCCGTCCGCGCAGCTGGTGCAGCTGGGCCAATCCGAAGAATTCCGGATGTTCCACCACCATGAGGTCGGCGTCGGGCACGTCCACTCCCACCTCCACCACCGTGGTGGACACCAGGGCGCGGATGGTCCCGTCGCGCAGGGCTTCGATCGCCGCGTTCTGCTCGGGGCCGTCCATGCGCCCGTGCAGGATCCCCACCCGGTCGGCGCCGAACGCCTGCCGGAGCTTTTCGGCGCTGCCCTCCACGGAGGCCGCCTCGTCCGATTCGTCCACCCGCGGCACCACCCAGAAGAGCTTCGCGCCGCCCGACAGCTCGGCGGCCAGCCACGACATCATGTCGGGAATCTTTCCCGGCACCACCACGCGGGAGCGGATGGGAAGACGGTTGCCGGGCTTCCCCCGCACCTCCAGGACTTCCATGTCGCCGTGGGCGCCCAGAAGCAGCGACCGGGGGATGGGCGTGGCGCTCGCCGCCACCACGTGCGGATGGGAGCCCTTCGATGCCAATTTCTGGCGTTGTCCCACGCCGAAGCGGTGCTGCTCGTCGAAGACCACCATTCCCAGGTCGCGGAAGACCACGTCGTCGGAAAGGAGCGCGTGCGTCCCCACCGCCACCGCCGAGCGGCCGTGGGCCAGCCGCGACAGGGCGCTCGCGCGTTCCTCGCGGGGCACCCCGGAGGCGAAGTACAGAACCGGGACGTCCAGGGGGGAGAGCAGCCTGCGGAAGGTGGACAGATGCTGTCTGGCCAGTACCTCCGTGGGCGCCAGCACCGCCACCTGCGAGCCCGCCTCCAGGGCCGCGCAGGCGCCCAGCAGGCACACCAGGGTCTTCCCGGAGCCCACGTCTCCCTGCAGCAGGAAGTGGGCCTGGTCGCCGGAGGCCATGCGCCGTTCCAGGAGGTCGATCGCCTCGCGCTGGGAGGCGTGCAGCGCGAACGGCAGGGCCGATTCCACCGCCGATCGCAGCCTGGTGGAGGGCGCGAACACCCGGCCGCGTCCCGCCAGATCGCGCTTGCGTCGGCGCAGGCGAGCCAGGGTGGGAAACCACTGGGCGGCCTGTTCGTGCAGAAGCAGCGTTCCCGACTGGGCGAGGCTTTCCGGGCGGTGGATCCGCAGCAGACGCTGCGCGCGGGGCATGGCGTTGCCGGACCGGAGGCATTCGGGCAGGATCTCCTCCTGCGGGCACAGTGCCAGCGACGCCAGGGCCAGCTGCTGGAGGGCGCGGTGGTCGATCTTCGCTTCGCGCAGGGCCTGGGAGAGGCGGTAGACCGGGATCACCGATCCTTTCGCTTCCTCGCCGTCCTGGAGGATCTCGAACTCCGGATGCACGATCTGGAAGCCCCGGAAGCGACCTACGGTGCCGGATACGAGCAACCGCATCCCCGCTTCCAGCTTGCGGGAAAGCCAGCGGGCCCCTCCGAACCAGAGCAGTTCGATGGCGCCGGTCGCGTCGCGCGCGGTGGCCACCAGGCGTTCGCGGCGCCCATGCGAGAGTCGCACCGAGGTCAGCCGCACGTCCAGCACCGCCTCGTCGCCCTCCTGCACGTGGCCGACTTTGCCGATCCGGGTGCGGTCCAGGTAGCGCCGCGGAAGGTGCTCCAGGATGTCCCGAGGAGTGGCCAGGCCGGTTTCCGTCAAGGCCTTCCGCTTCCTGGGGGTCAGGCCGGGAAGGGCGTCCAGCGGGTGCTTCTCGGACCGGTTCAGGGGAGGATCTCGAATTCCACCTGCCCGATCCCGTCGGCGGTCAGCCCCAGGTCGTCGGCGGCCTGGCGGGAAAGGTCGATGATCCGCTGCGGTTTGTGGGGACCCCGGTCGTTGACTCGCACTTCCACCGATGTGCCCTTCTTCGGGTAGCGCACCCGCAGACGGGTCTGGAAGGGCAATGTGCGGTGGGCGCAGGTCAGGAGGTCCGGATCGAAGATCTCGCCGGAGGCGGTGGGCCTTCCCGCCAACTCCTTGCCGTAGTAGCTCGCCTCGCCGCGGAAGACCTCGCCGGTCTGTTTCGGCGGCTCCTCGACGGTGGAATCCTTGCGGGGGGCCGGATCTGCGACCTTGGGTTCCGCCACCGGGGGCTTGGCGGCCGGCGTCGTCTTGCGGGCGGTTCCGGGCAGGGGCTTGTAGGTGCCCGTGTTGCGGTCGTATCCCGTGCGCTGCGGAATGGTTCCTCCGCAACCGGCCAGAACGAGGCCGGCCAGCGTGGCGATGCCCAGGAGACGCGATGCGTTCATGTCGTCCTCAATTGAAGTCGTCCGGACTCAGGAGATCCTCGGGACGGGGCGGGATCGGTTCCGGTTCGTTGGGGTTGTCCAGCTGGGTCGGAGGAGGCTTGCGGGGCCCCAGGCGGGTCTTGGTGGTGTCCTCGCGTTCATCCCCCTCCTCGAAGTCCAGGGGATCCCGACGGGTGGTGATCCCGATGGTGAAGTCCTTGGGGCCATCCAGGGCGGCCTGTGCCGCCTTGGCCCAGACTGTGCCGGGAAGGGTGTCCACCACGGTCTGGTAGGCCTTGCGGGCGGCAGCCGTGTCCAGGATCAGGTTGTGCTGGATCCATGCCTGCGCGTAGAGGGATTTCTTCCAGGCTTGGGTCCCGCGCCAGGACAGGATCCGTTCATAGGCAGCCAGGGCCGCCTTGGGATCCTTGGCGTCCATCCAGAGGTCCTCGGCGGTCTTGTAGACGGCCTCGGCGGAATCTTCTCGGGTCACCGTCGTGACCGGAACGCCGGCCAGCCTCTGGGCGGTCTTGGCGAACTCGGTTCCCGGGTAGGATGAAACCACACCCAGCCATGGGGACGAGAGTCCCTGACGCGCGGTCGAAGAGTCCTGGTCGGCGATCCAGGCCAGGGCGTAGGAGGCCCGCGCCTTTTCCGTCCGCGGTGCGGCGGTATCGGTAAGCACACGGTTGTAGGCGGCCCGGGCGCTGTCCTTGTTGTCCAGTTGCAGCAGGTACAGTTCGGCTAGGGAGAAGTTCCAGGAGAACCTGGTGGAGTCCGTCAGATTCTGCTCCCTGAGTCGGGCGAGACTCGACAACGCGTCGGCGAGCGCCTTGGCTCGCAGCCCCCAGAAGGTTGATCCGCCGGTGCGGGATCCGATCAGGTACACGCGCAACGCCTCGCGGTCGTCGATCCGACGGATGCGCGCGTCGTCGCCCAGAAGCACCATGCCCTCGGCCACCTTGTCCGGAGGCACGAGCATGCGTTCCAGGGCCATCAGGTCGACGATGGCTTCCGAATACCAGCCGTTGGCCAGTTCGATGCGGCCGATTTCCACCAATATCTCGGACTCGGAACGCTGGAAGTCGTGCGCCAACAGGTTGCGCAGCGCGGCGATGGCTTCCTTCGGCTTGCCTTGGCGGTCCAGGGCGAGTGCCGCGCGGATCCTGGCCGTGGACCGCTGCACGTAGGGAAGATGGAGGATCTCCTCGCGCAGGAAGAATTCCCGCGCCGGTGTCCAATCGGACTGCGCCCAGGCCAGGTTGCCGCCCAGCCAAGCGGCCTGCGCCTTGCGCGCCACGGGCGCGTCGCGGATGGCCAGCAGGCGCGAGAGTTCCGCGCGGGCGGCCAGGGTGTCGAACCGGCCCAGCGCCAACTGCGCGCGAAGCCACGCCAGGCTGGCCGCTCCGCCCTCGATGCGCGCGCTGTCCAGGCGCTTCATCCAGTCGGCGGCTTCGGTGTGCCGACCCAGGGCCAGGAGGCATTCCACCTCGCCCTGGATGGCGCCCATCCATCGTTTGCTCGCCGGATGCCTCTCGTAGATCTCCAGGTAGGTGCGGCAGGCCGCGTCGTGCTGCGAAAGCCTCTGCTGGGCGTGGCCGATCAGGATCAAGGCCTCGGGATGCCAGGAACTGTCCTTGGGCCAGAGTTCCAGGATCTTGGATCCCTTGACGATGGTCCGCTCGTACAGCGCCCGTTCCTCGGGAGACACCGCCACCGTGTCCAGGGGATTCTTGCGCAGGCGCCGCTCGCGGGAGGATTCCGCCATCTCCCAGGCCTTGCGCTCGTTGAACAGGGTGTTCAGCCACAGACACCCGGACAGCGCGGGGAGCATGGCCAGGGCCAGGAAGGGGCGGAGTCTCATGGCCACATCGGCTCCCAGGAAGTCTGGGCCCAGACCGAAGTCCGGGCCAGGGGCAGGATCCGGTCGGCCATCTCCGCCAGGGGAGTCCGGTCGGGATCCAGGCTCTGGGCCAGGCGGGAGAGTCCGGCCAGGGCGGCCGGTTGGGCGGGGATGCGCCAGTCCGTGGTGGGCTCGCCTTGCAGACCGGCCTTTCGGCCCGCCCAGCGCACGGCCGCCTGGAGGTCGCCCAAGGTGTCCACCAGGCCCAGATCCACCGCGCGCGATCCGGAGAAGATCCGACCGCCGTCCACGCGCTCGAAGCTCGCCGAATCCATCTTGCGCCACTTGCGCACCTGGCCCGAGAACTCCACGTGGGCGTCCTTGACGAATTCCGACAGCCGCAGCGATTCCGTGGAATCCAGCGGGCCGTAGGGGCTGGCCGCACCGGCGTGGGGGGCGGTGCGGAGGCGCTCCACCCCGATTCCCAGGCTGTCCAGGAGTCCCTGGATGGAGACCTTCGCGGCGAAGGCTCCGATCGAGCCCACCACGGCTTCCGGTTCGGAGAAGATCCGGCCGGAGGGGAGCGCGAGGAGGTAGGCGCCCGATGCGCAGGTGGAGCCGATGCTCGCCGCCACGGGCTTCTTGGCGGCGAGCTTCTCCACCGAGCGGCGCATACGTTCGGATCCGGAAACGGCTCCACCGGGGGATCCGATCCGCAGGACCACGCCGGCGACGTTCGGGTCCGCCGCCAGGGCATCCAGGGTGGCGGCGACCTCGTTGGCGGGAAGGCTCGCCGACCAGGGGGTCATTCCCGCCTCTCCCCGTTGGTCCACGATCTGTCCCTGGATCGGGACGACCACGATCCTCCGGGGGCTGCCCCAGTCGATGTCGCGTTCGCCGGCCAATTCCAGCTTGGACCAGCCCTGGCGACCCACTCCGGCCCACTTGCGCAGGTCGGATTCCAGGATCAGGGTGTCCACCAGGCGCGAAGCCTGCGCGCGACGCGGAAGGAGGGATGCGCTGTCCACGAAGCGGAGGAACGCGACGGGATCCAGCTTGCGCCCTCCCACGATCCCCGCCATCATGGTGGAATCCAGGTCGCGCAGGAATCGCTCCATGTTCTCGCGCGCCGGTGCGCTCATGTGGTCGGACTGCCAGGTCTCCATGGCCGATTTCCAGGCCCCGGTCTTGGCCACCTGCACCTGGACCCCGAGCTTCCCCAGCGCCTTGCCGAAGAACAGCAGATCCATCCCGAGGCCGCGCACGTGCACGCTCCCGTCGGGGCTCATGGCCAGGCGATCGCACGCGGAGGCGGCGTAGAGGGTGGCGTAGTCGAGGTCCTGGGTCCAGCCGAGCACTTCGATTCCCGAACGGCGCAGCTCCAGGATCTGTCGGTGCACCAGGCCGGCCACCGTGGGGGACATCTTGGTGCGGCCGAAATGCAACACCACCTTGCGGACGCCTGCCGTGCGGGAGATCTGGCGGAAATCCTCCCGCAATTTCGGCAGTCCAGCCGGCGAACTCCCGAACCAGGAAGGCTTGCCGGATTCCGTCAGATTCCCGGGCAGCCGGTAGAGCAGGACCGGAGAGGTGGAGGTGGCGGAAGGCAGCGCCTGGCGGGAGAAGCGCACCCCGGCCGAGTGGAACTCGGGGCCGGTGGAGGCGGGGACGGAACGCGAGAACACACCCAACGCCGGATCCAGCTGCACGGTGACGCCCATGGAATACCGGGAAAGGGCCTCGGGATCCACCCGCGTGTCCAGGGCCAGCCAGGGGAAGGGGCGGATGCGGAGCGCGGCTTCGTAGACGGGGAAGTCCCATGCGGAGCGCATCCAAGCAGCGCCCAGCAGGTAGGTTTCCAGGCCCACCTGCACGTCCCAGGCTCCGCGGGGGCGCACGGCGACTCCCAGGCGGTTTCCGGTGGAACGGCTGCCGTCGCGGCCGCGGAGGTTGGGCATGAGCCATCCGAAGGCGATGCGGTCGGATGGCTGCCATTGCAGGCCCAGGTCGGCGCTCCATCCGGTGGAGGTGGAATCGATGCTCTGACGGATCGCGGCCACGCCGACCGCGAAGGAGGGGTGGATCCACGTGCCGAAACCCAGCCGCCAGTGCGATTTCTCCACGGCGGTGCCCGCCTTGGTGCGGTCCCAGCCAACAGCGAATCCGCTGGTGCCGATCCGGACCAGGTCCTGGCCCATGGGCTGGCCGCCTCCCGATTGCAGGGCCAGTTCCGCCTCGTCCATCACGGCCAATCCGGCCGGGTTGGTCTCCAGGGAGAGGATCCCATCGGGGTCGGATAGACCGAATGCCGCTGATGGGTACGGTTGGGCGACCGACAGGACGGGCAGGAGCAACAGTGCGCAGTGAGATGTCTTCACCATCTGCAAAGTAGGGATTTCCGCGTCGGAGATTTCAGGAACGTGCGAAGATCGTCGCCGCCAGGAGGGGGTCGATCACCGCCAGGACGGCCAGGAGCACCAGCTGGGCCCTCCAGGAAAGAAGCAGCCGATCGTTGTTGCGATCGGTGTGGTAGGGCAGTTGGTCCAGATCCAGGTACCGGTCCCAGGATCGGAAGACGCGGGAGGGCCATGCCTCCAGGGCCAGAAGCAGGACGACTGCGACGATCTGGATCCACAGCACCGGGCCGGTGGCCGTCTTCGCCCCGATCGCCCGACTGGCCAGCTGCGGGGCCACCATCAGGGCGGCTCCCATCCAGAAAAGAGAGTCGGAAAGCCTCACCATGCGAGCTTCCCGCACGGTGAGAAGGCGGCGGAGGCAGAAGCCGCGTCCGAACAACGCGCCGGTCATGGTGGCGAACCCGATGGTGGCCACGGCATCGAGTCCCGCCACGAGAAGGGTGCGCGCCAGCGGGCTCATCTACGTAGAGCCTTCGCGTCGCGCACCAGGGATTCCAGGTCGGCGAAGGCTTTCGTCGGATCGGGAGCCATGGTGACGGCGGTGACCACCGCCACGCGGTCGGCGCCGGCCAGGATCACGTCCCGGACGTTGCCGGGGTGGATGCCGCCCATGGTGGTCACGGGCACGGTGGCCAGGGAAGTCACCTCGCGGACCATGTCCAGGCCGACGGGATGCACGGCCACCTGCTTCGTGTTGGTGGGGAAGACCGGTCCGATGTTGATGTAGTCGGCGCCTTCCCGGATGGCCTGCCGGGCCTGGGATGCGTCGTGGGTGGAGCGCCCGATGGTCTTTTCCGCTCCCAGGATGGATCTGGCCTCGGCGGTGTGGAGATCACCTTGTCCCAAGTGGACACCGTCGCAGTCGACGCAGGCGGCGATGTCCACCCGGTCGTTGAGCAGAAGCCACACGCCCAGCTCGCGGCAGGTGGCCGCGATGATCCTGGCCTTTTCCAGGTAGGTGCGCGCATCGCAGGTCTTGTCGCGGAACTGCACCAGTCGCAATCCGCCCCGGGCCGCCTGGCGGATGATCTCCGTTTCCGGCCGGCCTTGGTTGAGCGCCGGATCGGTGACGAGATACACGTGGACTTGGGTGAAGTCGATCGCCATGGTTCCAATGGTACTCAATGTCCCCGGTGGAGGTCAGCGTCTCACCACGCCGTAGCCCTCGCCCCACAGCTGCCGGTGGTTGAGCTTCTCCAGCACGGGATGGGAGCGGGGGACGATCTCGACGATGGCCTGGGCGGGGTCGCCGACGTCCCGTGGGGCGTAGATGGGCAGCAGTTTCCCGTCGGGATCCGTGATCGCGCGGACCTCGGGTTGCTTGAGGTCGTCCGTGCGTCGTGTGACCACGGCGAGTTCCTTGGAACGGAGCCTGACCACCAGTCCGGGATGGAAGATTCCCAGCTTGCGCGCGAAGACCTGGGTGATCTGGGCGTCCACGATCGAGCCGCGCAGCTGGAACAGACCTTGGACCGCGTTGGGGCCCTGGATGGCGGCCCGGTACACGCGTGCTTTGCCCATCGCGCTGTAGATGTCGGCGATTCCCAGGATCCTGGCCAGGACGTGGATCTGCTCCCCCTCCAGCGCGTTGGGGTATCCGCTTCCGTTGATCCGTTCGTGGTGCTGCTCCACCACGGAAAGCCACAGCGGATCCCGCACTCCGGCGGCTTCCAGGAGGTTCCGGCTCGCCAAGGGATGGACGCGGACTTCCTCCTGCTGTTCTTCGGTGAGCGGCTCGCTTTGCCGGTCCAGCACCTCCTGGAGTTCCAGGAAGCCGATGTCGCGGGTGAGCGCGGCCGCCATCAGGATCCTGCGATCCTCCGCTCCGTGTCCCATCGCCTGGGCCACCAGGTCGCAGATGGCCGCCGAGTGGATGGCGTGCAGGGTGCCGTAGCGGCACACCTGGCAAAGCTCCAGGGAGGCGAGGAAGGCGTCCGGATCCTTGCCCATCTGGATCTGGATGCCTCGGACCAGATCCAGGGTGCGCTCCATCACCGGAGTGGTGCGCCGTCCCAGCACATCGGCGACCAGTTCCCACAGCGAAAACGACAGCCGCTCCACGGTCTGGAAGAATTTCGGAGTGGACGAGGGTGTATCCCCCGAGGGGGGCTTCTGCCGCCAAAGGCTGACCTGGGGCTGTGCGGGCGTGCCGGACGGGGGGGCGGGCGTCTCCCTCAGGTAGCCACGCATCCACAACTGCTTGGATTGGGCGATATCCGCCACGGGCGTGCCCCGGGGGAGGAGCATGCGGCCCAGGGAATCGACGATGTCGTTGTCCAGGCTCTTGCCGACGGCGACATCTTCCCGGTCGACGGGTACCAGTTCCATACGGATCGATTATGCCACTTCGCGCCCGATCGCGGAAGGGGGCGGGATCAGGACTTGGTGGCCACCTTGCGGTAGATGCCCACCAGATGGGGGATCACCACATCCCAGGAAAACATCCGACGGGTCCGGTCGCGGGCTCCCGCCACCAGTCTGCGGGCGAGATCCGGGTCGTCGGCCAACGTACGCAGGCGCTCGGCGAGGGCGCGGGGGTCTCCCGGTGGAGCCAGGAGTCCGGATTCCCCATGCACCACCACGTCGGGGATGCCGCCCACGTCGGAGCCCACCAGGGGAAGGCCCATTTCCGCGGCTTCGATCAACACCACTCCCAATCCTTCGGTGTCGCCCTTGGAATCCACCACGGCGGGCAGGACGAAGACGCTGGCGCGGGCGTAGGCGGCGGCGAGGTCCTCCGTGGAAAGCTTCCCGGTGAAACGGATCCGCCCGTCGCCGGTGGCGCCCGCCCGCTCCATGAGCGCCGGGGTCCGGTCGCCGTGGCCCACGATGGTCAGGCGGAATCGTTCCCCTTCCAGGAACGCCATGGCGTCGATCAGGTGTTCGATCCCCTTGCGTTCGATGTGCCTGCCCACGAAGAGGATCTCGAAGGGCTCGTCGGGAGCGCGTTCGGGGCTGGCCTTGGTTTCGCCTTCCGGGAGGGTGGTGCCGTAGGGGGAGAGCTCCACGGCCACCTCGCGCACGTCGTGGATCCGGCCCCGCGTGAAGGAGCTGTTGCAGAGCACCGCCTGCGCCTGGCCCAGGAGCCAGCGCAGGATGGGGCGGATCCACTTCTTGCGGCGCATCAGGAGCAGTTCCGCTCCGTGGAAGTTCAACACCACGGGGAGCTTCGCGCGGATGCGGCCCGCCTGGGCGATCAGGCCGTGGGGGAATGGCCAGTGGCAGTGGATCGCGTCGAACCGGCCCGGCGCGCACAGTTTCCAGCAGGACCGGAAGCCGGAGATGATGTAGGGGACCGCCAGGAGCTGGAGCCAAGGCTTGGTGCGGGTCTTGGTGGCGGCGCCTTCGTCGTGCGTGAGGATCTCGGTGGCGGCGGAGGAGTAGCGGAACCGGTGGACGGTCACGCCGTCGATCTTGTGGCTGGGAAGTCCCTTCCAGGAGGGCGCGAGGATCTCGACTTCCACTCCGGCCTGGACCAGTCGGCGGACGGATTCGCGCATCCACGGCACTTCGGAGTCGTCGTGGCGGCGTGGATAGACGGAAGTGAGGAACAGGACCCGCATCGCCCCAAGATAGGTGCCGACGGGTCCGATTTGGTGGAGGTAGGTAGATTCCTCCTTCAACTATGATCCACTCGATCCTGCTGCTTCTGGTCGGCGCCGCGTCGACTCCCCATGTCCAGGTCTCGCTGGTCGCCGAGCCGGTTTCCGCCCAGCCCGGGAAGTCGTTGTCGGTGGCGCTCCGCCTCGTTCCCGAGCCGGGATGGCATTTCTACTGGACCAATCCCGGCGATGCCGGCGTTCCCCCTTCGGTGGCCTGGAAGACCCTCTCGGGAGTGGGGAAGGTGGATTCCCTGCAGTGGCCTGTTCCCGAAACCATTCCGGTGGATCCCCTGATGACCTACGGGTACCATGGGGAGACGCTGTTGCCGTTTTCCGTCCAGGTGGATCCCGCCGCCAAGGGGAAGGTGCGGTTGTCCGGGAGCGCCAAGTGGCTGGAATGCAAGGAAATCTGCGTCCCCGGCAAGGCCGAGCTGGACCTGGAACTTCCCGTGGCCGCTTCCGAGGGGGCACCCGACGCGCGTTGGCAGGCGCTCTTCGCCAAGGCACGCGGGGCTCTTCCCGCCGCTCTGGACGGCTGGACCTTCCGGGCGGTCTGGACCGATTCCTTCCTGGTGGTCTCCGGCAAGGGCGCGGCGCCGCTTCCCGCTGGATTGCGGTTTTTCCCCCTGCAGACCGCCGTGGCGGACAATCCTTCTCCCCAGCAGTACCAGGCCACGCCTGACGGATTCCGTCTCACCATCCGCCGCGACGTGGTGGAACGCCGCATTCCGGACACCCTGCGCGGGGTGCTCGTTCCTTCGTCGCCCTGGAAGGGACATCCCGGCGTGAAGCTGGATGCGCCCCTGGGCAAGGCGTCGGCATCGGATACCCTTCCGGTCGCCTCGCCGCCCGCCAAGGGCGCGCAAGTGGAGGGGGGATCGGAATCGGGCCTGTGGAAGGCCCTTTTTTTGGCCTTCCTGGGAGGGATGATCCTCAACCTGATGCCGTGCGTGCTTCCCGTGCTCTCGCTGAAGGTGCTGGATCTGGCGGGCAAGGGTGGACAGGACCGCCGGGTCGCCCTCGCCCACGGAGCGGTGTATTCCCTGGGCGTGGTGGCGAGCTTCCTGGGCTTGGCCGCGGTGCTCCTGGTCCTGCGCGCCGGCGGTGAATCGCTGGGCTGGGGATTCCATCTCCAGTCCCCCCAGGTGGTGGCGGCTCTCTCTCTTCTGATGGCCCTGATCGCCATGAACCTGTGGGGGCTGTTCGAGGTCGGCACCTTCCTCGCCTCCAAGGTGGGCGGCGTCGAGTCGCGGGGATGGGCCGGATCGTTCCTCACCGGAGTCACCGCGACCCTGGTGGCCTCGCCCTGCTCCGCGCCGTTCATGGGCACCGCCCTGGGGTACACGCTCGCGCTTCCCGCCTGGCAGACGCTTCTTGTCTTCTTCGCGCTGGGGCTGGGAATGGCCCTGCCCTACCTGGTCCTTTCCGCGGTGCCGCGCCTTCTGGCCTGGATCCCGAAGCCCGGGGCCTGGATGGAGACCCTCAAGCAGGGCTTGGGCTTCGCGATGGCCGCCGCCGCGGTCTGGCTGGGCTGGCTGGTGGGACGACTGGCCGGTTCCGATTCCCTTGCCATGGTGGCGGCGACCTGGGTGGTCGTGGGTCTGGGGGGATGGATCCTGGGGCGCTACGCCCTGGGGCATCGCGCGCCAGGTACGCGTTGGGCGGCCCGAGGAGCGTTCGTGGCCTGCCTCGCCCTGGCAGGATGGGGCATCGCTTCCGGCGTGGGGGGATCGCCACGGCCGGACCAGGCGGAGTCGTCCACCCAGGAGCTGTTCCGGGAAGGGACGCTGCAGGAACTTCGCGGATCGGGCAAGCCGTGGTTCCTGTACTTCACCGCCGATTGGTGCACCACCTGCCTGGTCAACGAGGGGACGGCCCTGCACCGTCCCGCGGTCCGACGGAAACTGGAGGAACGGGGGGTGCGGGTCGTCAAGGCCGACTGGACCGCGCGGGATTCGATCATCGGCGTGACCCTGGCTTCCTTCGGGCGGCAGGGAGTTCCCTACTACGTGCTTTCCGACGGGATCACCGAACGGGTCCTGCCGGAAATCCTCACCGAAGGGATGGTGCTTTCCGCGCTGGATTCCCTGGCGCGCTGAAGCTCACGAGGCAACCGCGAACCATGGTTTCCAGGTGATGGCGACTCCGCCGGGAACACCGCAGCGCTCTTCGATGCGCGCAAGGAGCCGCCTCAGCCCTTCCTTGCCCAGGGGCTTGCCTTGGGGGGGAGGACGGTTGGCGCCGCTTTCGCGAAGATGCGAGAGGAACGCACCGGCCGAGGGGTAGACCTCGATCCACTCCCGGGTGGCGATCTCCCATCGATCGAAACCGCAGTTCCCGAGCATTTGCGGAAGCCATGCAGGATCGTGGCCGGGTCCCTCGGGATAGGAAAATTCGTCCGAGCGGAGGATCGCGTCCAATTCGGGGAAGTGGTCGTGGCAGAAGCCGCCCACGGCCAGGCGACCGCCTGGAGCCAGGATCGCTCGGCAAGCCCGCAGGTGGGCGGGCAGGTCGGGGAACCACTGCACCATGGCGTTGGATGCGACCACGTCGAAGGGCGATTCCGCATGGCGGGGTTCCCTTCCGTCCAGCACTTCCCATCGCACACCCGGATGACCTTCCATCCGAAGTTCCGCTTCGCGCAGCATCGCCGTGGAAAGGTCCGTGGACAGGATCCGGGTCCGCGGATACCGCTCGAGCAGAGCCTGCGTGAGATGCCCCGTGCCGGAGCCCAGCTCCAGGATCCTGGCCGGCTCCAGATGGATGGGCAACATCCCGGCCAGGGTGGCGGCCATGCGGGCCTGGACGGGGGTGACGCCGTGGTAGGTGGCGGCCGATCGCCCGAATCGTTTCGAACGCCAATCCGTCACAGGTCCGCCAACTCCTGCAGGATGTTTCCGAAGGCCACGGGGTGGCGGAGGAACGGAACGTGTCCGGAACCCTCCGGGCAACGACGGGTGGCCTCCGCGGGGCAGGGACAGGGGGGCGATATCTGGTCGTCCGGCGATACCGCCCAGAGCCTGCGAGGATGGAAGGCCCAGGGGGGGGGCCATCGGGTGGAAAGCAGGGCTACGAGCCCGCGCACCAGGCTCTCCTCTCCAAGCTCCATGGCCTGCGCGAGCCAAGCCTGGCGATGGAGTCCTTCCAGTCCCATCCGGGTGCCGAAATCCTCCAGGGTTCCCAACGGATCGGATTGCACGCGGCGGATCATGCGACGCAGCACCAGTGGACGCCAGGGGCCTTCTTCGGCGCAGAAGTCCAGGAAGGGGCAGACACTCAGGACAGCGATGCGATGTGGGACTTTCCCCTCGCGGAGGAGCCGCTCCACCAGAAGCGCCCCCAGCGACCATCCCACCAGGCAGGTTCCGTCCGGCGCATCCTCCACCAGTCGCTCCAGGCGCGTGGTGGATTCCAGTACCGCGTGGGAATCGATGAACCGGTGGTCGAATCCCGGGTACGAGGAGGCCAGGAGGCCATCCCAACACTGGAGGTCGGATGCCCAACCGCCGATCCAAAGAAGGGGACGGAAGGTCCCCGGTACCTGTTTCACGGGGCTCAACATATCTTATCTGGCCATGCGTCGTGGGCTCCTGGTGATTTCCTGCTCCTTTCTGGGGCTTCTGGCTTCCTGCCGGGATCCCGGTCTGGATCATGCCAGGGAATTCCTGCAGCTGGAGGATTGGCCGCGGGCGACCCAGGTCTACGACCAGTGCGTCCAGCAGGATCCGCAAAGCGCCGAGGCTCGGCTGGGGTTGGCCATGGCCCGCCTGGGGTGGGTGCGGGAGAGAGCGCAGTTCGGGTTGGATTCGTTGGACGAATGGCTCCGGGTGGCGCGCGACCTGGCCATCGTGGAGCGATTGGATGCTTCGCAGAGCACCCGTTCGGATCGCGCCGACGCCTTGTATCGCGGGTCGCTCTGGCTCCAGTCCCACAGTCGTCCGGCTCGCGCGGAGGCGGTTGCCAAGCTCGCCCAGAAGGTGGATCCCGACCACGCGCCCTCCGCCCAGTTCCTGGGCAATCTCGCCCGGGCACGCAACGAATCCACCGACGCGGAGCGCTGGTTCTCCCGCGCCTTGGCCGCCGATTCCGGATTCCTGCCCGCCTACATGGGCCTGGCGGAGGTGGCCGTTTCGGAAAACGATCCGGAAGGCGCGATCCTCTATCTGCAGATGGGGTTGCGCCGGGATTCCACCAACCAATGGTTCCGGGAGCGCGTGTCCAACCTGCGCGATTCCCTCGGATGGAAGGAATGAAGGGGCTGCCGGCGGGTTTCACCTCGCCCATCCCCATGGGAGAAGGAGGCCAGGCGAGGGTTTTCCTGGCTTGGCAGGATGATCCCGGTCGATGGGTGGTGCTGAAGATCGCGCACCGGCTCATGGGTGATTCCCTGCGTCGCGAGGGAGAGCTCCTGTCCAGGCTGGGTGGAGGCGCGGCACCCGCCCTTTTGGGGCAGGATCTGTCTGCTCGGGAGCCGTGGCTGGCCATGACCTGGGTGGAAGGGGTGCCTCTGGATCGCCTGCCCGACGACCTTCCCGCCTCCGATCGTCGCGCCTTGTGCCTGCAGGCGGGACTGGCGGTGGCGCGATTGCACGGGGCGAGGACCGTCCATGGGGATCTCGCCGCGGCGAACCTGGTGGCCAAGTCGCACGGCGAGGTGGTCGCGGTGGATTTCGGGTTGTCTCCGGCCTTGGGTTTGCCATCCACCTTGGAAGGAACCTGGGAAGTCCTGGCACCGGAACGTTTCGAAGGAGCCTCTCCGGATCCCCGCTGGGATGTCTTCGCCCTGGGGGTTCTTTCCTTGAGGTTGATCCGCGCGTTGCCGCCGGGCGAGCACACCCGGGATTCCTGGCGCGAACTCTGCGCTTCTGGGGAGCTGTCCCGATGGGCCCGCGGACGTTCCTGGACGCTGTCCCTCGCCTTGTCCCCGGACCCCTCGCTCCGGCCGGCGGATGCGGCCGAGTGGGTACGTCTATTGGAAAAGGAGTGGGGAGATCCACCCTTCACGCCCGGCGTCCTGGCCGGATGCGTGACCCGGCATGTCGACGGCATGCTGGCTTCCGGGGTGGAGTTCGCACGGGGGCGCCGCGAGGCGGCCTGGGGCTGGCGGATCCAGCGGGAACGCATCGAACGATCCGACAACCCGGAACCCCTCCTGGCCGATCTCGCCAAGCTGCGCGCGATGGAGCGCAGGCCCGCTCGTGCTCTGTGGGCGGGAGTCGCCGCCCTGGTCGTGGCGATTCTCGTCGTCGGCGGTTGGTTGCTGTCCCGTCCGACGGACCGTCCGGAGGAGCTCCTCGGCGACGACTCCAAGCCATCGTGGAGCGCCGATTTCCCCGACTCCGAGACATCGATCTCCGATGTCCTGGTCTTCGATCCACCACCGCCGGGGGCGACCATTCTGGTGGATGGAATCCGTCGCCCGGTTCCTCCCGACGGATTCCTGCGCCTTCCGCCCGGGCGGCATCGCGTGGAATTGTCCGATTCCGCCGGGCGGCTCATGTTCGACACCCTTTGGAACGTGCCGCGCACCGCCCGCGCGAACATCGCCAAGCCGCCCCAGCGGGGCCAAGGAAGGAAGCATCCATGATCTCCGGATGGACCCTGGAAAACCGAAGCGGCAAGGGGAGCTTCGCTCTGGAGCGGAAACTGGTCCTCGTGGGCTCCGCGGCGGGATGCGACCTGCGTCTTCCGGACGTTGCGCCTCGTGAGCTACAGATCCTGTCCCTGCCGGGCAAGGTCGTGCTGGAGGCCCAGTCCAAGGGCGTGAAGCTCGATGGGGCGCCCCTGAAGACCGGAGTGCCGCAAGATGCTCCGGAAGGAGGCCTGGTCACCCTGTCGGACGGATCCACCTGGGAGCTCCACCGTGCGCACCGGGGGAGCGGCGCGATCGAACCGGTCCTGCAGGCGGTGGAGCTTCTGGTGGAATCGCCCGAACCTGCCGAGTGCCTGCCTCGATTGCTGGAGTTCGCAGCGGTGCACCTGGCCGCCGACGAGGGGGTCCTGCTGGGTGGTGGGGAGACCAGCGACGTGGTCTCCACCTGGCCTGTGCAGCAGGAGGTCACCTACTCGAGGTCCGCCGTCCGGGCCGCATTGGAGCGAGGGGGCGCAGTCCTCTGGGCCGAATCCGGCGAGGGCGACGCCCCGCTGGACGGCCCGTCCCTGACACGCTCGCAGATCCGTTCCATCCTCTGCGCCACCTTGAGGCTGCCCGACGACTCCTCCCCGCTGGGCTGCCTGTACCTGCATCGCAAGGCAAACGCTTCCGCGTTCTCCGAACAGGACCGATCGGGATTCCAACGCCTGGTGGGGATGTTCGCGGTCGTCTTCGCCTCGGCCAGGCGCAGGGCCGAGGAACACGCCGCCCTGGAAGCGTTCCGGAGCGCGGAACGGAGCGGGGGCATCCTGGCGTTTTCCCCCTCCATGCTCCAGACCCTGGCCCATGCGAGGAAGTTCGCTCCCGCGAGCGTGCCGGTGCTCGTCCTGGGCGAAACGGGGACAGGCAAGGAGCGGCTGGCTCGCCTGCTCCACGAGGCGTCCCGTCGCGCCGGGCCGTTCATCGCCATCAACTGCGCAGCCATTCCCGCAAGCCTCATGGAAGCAGAGCTGTTCGGGCACGAGAAGGGGGCCTTCACCGGCGCATCCTCGGATCGCGACGGGTTGTTCGATGCCGCCCGGGGAGGCACGTTGTTCCTCGACGAGGTCGGCGAGCTTGCGCCCCACCTGCAGGCGGCGCTCCTGCGGGCCTTGCAGGAAAAAACCATCCGCCGGGTGGGATCCACCCAGGAGAGGCCCGTCGATGTCCGGATCGTGGCGGCCACCCACCGCGACCTGGAAGCGATGGTGCGCACGGGCGCCTTCCGACAGGACCTGCTGTTCCGGCTCAACGTGGCGACCATTTCGATCGCTCCCCTGCGGGATCGTCCGGAGGACATCCTTCCTCTGGCACGGGTGTTCGCCCAGAAGGCCTCCGCGGAATTCGGCGTGCCGTTTTCCGGTCTTTCGCGTTCGGCGGAAAAGACGCTGATGCGCCATGGATGGCCGGGAAACGTCCGCGAACTGGAAAATTGCCTGCAGCGATCCATCCTGGAAGCGGGCGGGGCCCGGATCCAGCCCGAGCACATGGGGCTCAAGGAAGAGGAACAGCCCCTGGGGACGCTCGCCGAAATCCGGGAGGCGGCCGAGCGGCGGGCAACGGAATCTGCGCTGGCGCGGTCGGGTGGGAATCTCACGCAAGCCGCGGGCATTCTGGGAATCGATCGCAAGGTCCTGCGCGATCTGCTACGTAGGCTGGGGATGTACGAGGCCTCTTCCGAGGAATCCTGAAAAATCGAAAGCGTTTTTTGCGATTTCCGACGAGTTCTCTTGTCTTCTCCCCTGGAGAAATTGGTCCAGCATCGACTAACTTTGTAGAGCTCCTGAAACAGGAGAGTCCACAACAACTCTCGAATCACTAGGAATCACTCATGAAGAAGCTCGCCCTCCTCCTCGCCGCTTTCGCCGTCGCCGCCGTCGCCCAGGGCTTGTCCGTGCCCAAGGTCAAGGACGTCAAGGCCGCCGCCACCACCACCAAGGAAGCTGTCGCCACCACCAAGGAAGTTGCCGCCGTGGTCGCTCCGGCCAAGGACACCGCCAAGAAGGACTCGGTCAAGGTCGACACCGCTGCCAAGGCTGCCGTGGCTCCCGCCGCCGTCGACACCGCCAAGAAGATCGAGAAGGCCGACAAGAAGGCCGACAAGGACGCCAAGAAGGCCGACAAGAAGGCTGACAAGGCCGAGAAGAAGGACGGCAAGAAGGACGGCAAGAAGGCCGAAGCCAAGAAGGCCGAAGCCAAGTAATATCTCGTAGCTTTCGGGCAACGAGAATGAAGCGGAACGAATCGTTCCGCTTTTTTGTTTCTTGGAAGGCTTGGTTCTGGTCGCCGCGAGCGTGCTGAATCTATGGTGTATTGTTTGCTAGTGTGCATCGCAGGTTTTCTGAAATGGACTGGAGAAGGAACGATGTCGATGCGATCCATGGGATGGGTATTGTGGAGTGTGGTGCTCCTTGCGATGGGGACGACGAGCGCGGCGACCGCCACGCCCCACTCCGACACCGTTGCCGTGACGGATCCTGTGGAGCGGGAATTCGAACGGAAGCTCCATGCGGTGCGGGAACGTCAGCGGGAAGAAACCCGTGAGATCCAGCAATTGAAGGATATCTCCCCGCAGGAGAGGTTGGATCGCCGTCAGAAGCTCTTCGCTCGGCACCAGTCGGAAATCCAGGCGTTGGAAAACGAATACAAGGAGAAGATCACGCCCGAAGCGCGGGAACGTTGGGAGGAGCGCAAGGCCTCGCGCGAGAAGAAGTTCCAGACGCTCCAACAGAAGACCAAGAGCAAGGGCGCGAAGAACAAGGACGGACAGAAATCGACCAAGTGATCCTGCTCCTGTCCTTGCTGTCGGGGGCTGTTCCGTCCGATTCCTCCGTCCTCGCCGCCGCCGATTCCCTGCTCCGAGGCCAGGACACCCTTTCGGCCGTGGAACGGCTCCAGTCCCACATGGACACCGTGCGGTCGTCGAGGGTGGTGACCGACCTGCTGGACCGCCTGGTCCTCCCCGACGATCCCGAGCCGGTTGTTCCGGCGGGAGAAAATCGGGGAAACGTGGAGGCTCGGGCGGCGCGAGCGTTGCCGCGACGGTCCCGATGGATCTTGTCCGCCCAGATCGGGCGCGACGAAGGGGACGAACTGCCTTTCTGGACAAGTCTGCGCGGGGTTCGTCGATCGTGGCGCAACTGGAGGGGCTGGTCGGGAGTCGGCGAATGGGGGGTGTCGCAATTGCACGCGGAAGCCCCGTCCGGACGTCTTTCACAAGGGGAAGCGATCGCTCGCGGCGAAATCGCGCGGGGACGTTGGCAGGCTTCCGGGAACCTCTGGCTGGGAATGGACCAGGATCTGCGCTTGGAAGGGGGCGTGGGTGGCGCTGTCCTCAGAGTCGATTCGTTGGTCTTCGGCGAGGTCTCCGTTGGACCGCAGTGGAGATGGTCCGCACGCCACGCCAGTTGGATCGGGGCCACGATGCGCTTCGAGGAAAATCATGGTACGAACCTGCTCGGCGGGGTGCGCTGGCGACGCGACCCCAAGGTCCGTGTCGAGGGGGACGGGATTCTTTTCGAGACCGCCGAATCACGACTCCAGGCCTTCGCCGCGTTTTCCTGGTTGCGCACCCTGGGCAGGTGGCGCTTGGGGCCGTCGCTGGAATTGGATTGGAGGTCTTCCACCAACGCCGATCTCTGGCAAGACAGCCTGGGGGTGGTGCGGGAGACGAGCAGGGAATTCACCTGGAGCGCCGGTGCGCATCTGGGGGTATCGGGGGCGCCGAAATGGTCCTTGCGCCTTTGCCCTTCGTGGGTCTTTTCCAACGCGCATTCCCTGTTGGGCGACGAAGACCGAATCGTCGCCGATGGCCTGCGGGTTTCGATGGATGGTGTTTTGGTATTCTGAACGTCTCCAGGGAGGCCATGAGGATGGAAACCATCGAAATCCCCGAATCCGACGACGATCTCCTGGACGAGTGCGACGTCCAGGTCTTTCGTTCGTCCGGTCCCGGAGGCCAGCACGCGAACAAGACGGAATCCGCGGTGCGGATCCTCCACTTGCCTTCGGGCGTCGTGGTCCAATGCCAGGAAGAACGCTCCCAACACCTCAACAAGCTCCGCTGTCTTTCCAAGCTGCGCGAGCGATTGGCCCAGAGGAACCACCGCGATCCTCCACGGGTTCCCACCAAGCCCACCGGAGGCTCTCGTCGACGGGGGCGGATCGCGAAAACCCGCCATTCCGCACGCAAATCGGAACGTTCCAGCCGCCATTGGGACCTGGATTGATTTCCCTGGATCGGGGACTCTCGCATCGTTGGCGAGTGGGACTATATTCTCGGGCTCATTCTGACACGAAATCGTGTACTCCGGAGCACCCCAATGGGCCTGACGAAAAAGGATCTCAAGTTCTTCGAAGACTTCATCAACGAGAAGAAGGACAAGCTTCTTCAAGAGTTGGGGAATCTGGAGAACTCCACCGTGGGCAAGAATCCCCTGGAGCAATCCGGCGATCTTTCCGCCTACGCGTACCACCTGGCCGACCAGGCCGCCGACGCGATGGATCGCGAGCATGCCTTCGCCATGGCCTCGCGCGAGAGTCGGTACCTGCTCTACTTGAATGAAGCCCTGGACCGGATCAAGGGGGGGACCTTCGGCGTGTGCAAGAAGTGCCACAAGTCGCCTCACCCCAAGAATACCGACGCTCCGTGGATCACCCGCCAGCGTCTGGAGGCCGTCCCCACGGCCACCTTGTGCATTTGGCACAAGGCGGAAGCCGACTCCACCAAACAGCTGCAGAAGGAAAAGGAGTAACCTCCCTTACCGGGGTTCGCGCCCCGGCTGCCACTGGATGGTGAGCTTGTAGCCATCCGGGGTGGAAACCAGGTTCCACGACTCGCCGCTGGCCGGATCCTTCCAGACCATCAATGGGAATTCCGGTGGCATGTGCTTGAGGGCGATCAGATCCTGGATGGTCTCCTCGGTGAAGACGCCTTCCACCCGTTCGTAGGACCATTCCGTGCTTCCCAGCATGCTGGGTACCGCGAAGTTGGCCAGACCGTAGAAGCGTCGGAAGCTGTCGCGCAACGCGTTGCGAAGGCTGTTCACCAGAGGGTCGGGCGCCGATAGGATCCGGCTCGCGTCGCTTTGGGCGTTCGGGTCCGGAACCACAAGCTCCAGGCGCGTCCCCTTCTTGGTGGAAATGGTCAGCGAGCCTTTGCCGGATTTGGTGGCGAAGTTGCGCACATTCCCTTGGTTTCCGGTTTCCTTCAGCGTTCCCAGGAGGGATTGGAGGCTTTTGCCTCCCCAAGTGGGGCGGATCCGGCTCTGCGCACCCTGGGTGGCCACGCGGCCGATGTCGCGTTGGCCCGAAAGCCCCATGTCCATCTGGGCCTGGGCCCATTCCTTGGAGGTGAAACGGATCTGGGGGCCTTCCAGCGTATTCTGGAGTTGTCCCACCATTTCGCCACGGGGCGTGGTGAAGTTGATCAGGTTGTTGGCCGCCTGCAGGACGGTGAACGGGGAGGTGAGGCTGGTTCCCTGCTTGCGGAGTTCGAACTTGGGCGATTTTCCGTCCAGCACGGCCCAGAGCTCTTCCTTCTCCCACAGGTCGTTGCCGGGGCGGACCCAGCGTTCTTCCATTGACTTCTCGTTCTGGAACAACACATGCACCTCGAAGGTCTGCCCGCCAAAGCCTTGCTTGCGGGTGACCTTCCAGACTTGCTCGCGGGTGCCGAATGAGCCTTCGCCGGTTCGGTCCGGGCGCCCCCAGGCGGAGACGTAATCGGCCGGAGCCTTGCCCATTCCCGGCACGACTTTCTGGGCCTGGGCACTCAACGCGAGGCAGAGGGCGAGAGCGAACGTTCTCTTCAGCATGGAACTCCCTGGATGCCGTCCCATCGGAGACGGCGGGTGGCGTGGAAGGAAATGCCGGATTCCACATAGGCGGCTTCGCCCAGGAAGACCGGATGGACGGTGGCTCCGCGGTGGAACAGTGTGGTGCCTTCCAGCGGATCGAAGTACAACGGATCCCCGTCGGCCAGGGGCTGGTAGTCCCGGCCCTGCACGTTCGAGTGGATCAAGCAGCGGCTTCGGCCGTCTTTCCCCACCGGATAGCGTTCGATGGACACCGTCTGGAAGAATTCGAAGCGCGCCTCGGATAGAGCGGCGGTGGGATCGAAATCATCGGGAAGGGATCCCAGCGTGGCCAGAAGGTTGCGCACGGTGGTGTCTGCGGCTTCCCAAGCCCAATGGCTTTGGGTGCCGTGGGCCACTGGCCCGATTTCCAGGGTGATCTCGTCCTTGCCCAAGGATGGCAGGAAGATGTTGGACTGCGAGGTTTCCTGCGCGTGGAGGATCCGCACGCGTGGATCCAGCTGGCTGGCCTTCCAGGCCAGGAGCAAGGGCCAAGGCGAAAACGAAGGCAGGATGCAGGTGAGTCCCATGTTCGCGGTGGTGTTGTGGAGATCGACCACCAGGTCGGGGGCGATGCCCTCCGGTCGGATCAGGCCGGCGAGCTCCCGTGCACGGCGACGCTCCCGCTGTGGATGATCCGCGGTCGCCTGGGCGAGTTCGGGTCCGAAGCATCGGTTGAGGTCGCGATCCAGGTAGCGGAGATTCCGCTCGATGGCCTCCGGATTGGCCAGGATGCCGCGTACCTGCAGTCCCGGAGCCGGAAAATCTTCCGGCTTCTCCAGCAAGTGGCGAACGGCCCACACGCCGCCCTTCTCGTTGCCGTGGGTGCCTCCCACGATCACGATGTCGCGTGGCTTTCCTTTCCGTGTTTCCTTGCCCGCCCCCAGCGAGTCCATGCAACCTCCCCTCGGCACTCGTGAAGATAGCCAATCGGGGCGTCCGCCAGGGGCATGGAGGGGTGGCCGCACCCACGGACAGTGTGACGGCCATCACACCCGGTGGGGGAGTGTGATCCAGATCACAGATTTCCGCGGCGCGTTTGGGCATCTTCCATCTCAGAAACGTCGCTGGAGTCCGTTCGAGGGATCCAGCGAACCCCTGGAACCATCCTCCAACGACGGCGTTCGCGCCGGACGTCCGTGAAGGGTCATGCCATGAACTTGCGATCGATGCCCAAGATCTCCGCGCCTCCCGCGATGCCTGCGGCTCCGGCTTCCCCGGCGATCCCCACCCACCTGGGCCAGGACGTTGGCGCCGGTGCCGCGCAGGGAAGCCTGGGGGTTGGTGCTCCCCGGCATTTCGACCCCAACAATCCCTCCGTGCGCCTGGATGGCACCGTCCACAATCCCACCGGCGTGGGTGGCGACCTCCACGTGTCTCGGGAGGTTTCGGTCAACGATCTGAAACAGCGATGCCGTCCGTAGTAGGGGCGATTCATGAATCGCCCCTACGGACGGAATCGCCCCTACGGACGGAATCGGGTTTGTCTGGATTTTCGATGCCGTCGTTGGGGAATCCGTTTTCAGGACTGGACATGCCGTCCATGCCCAGCCTGGGAAACCCTTTCTCCGGATTGTCCGCGCCGAGCCTGCCATCCATGCCCCACATGCCGTCCTTGGGCAATCCCTTTTCTGGATTGTCCATGCCGTCGCTTCCGGATTTTTCGCTTCCCGATCTCCCCTCGGTGGGGACGCCAGGCATGCCGGGCTTCCGCTTTCTGGATCTGCCGGAGATTTCCTTGCCGGATTTCGACATGGGCGAATGGGATCTTCCCGACCCGGATCTGTTTCCCGACTGGGACGGGGAATCGGACGAAAAGCAGGAAGAGCCCCACAAGAACCTGCGGAAGAAGGGTCGCATCGTGGTGGGAATCCACCTGGAGACGGAATCCGGCATCGGGATCCCCCGGGTGGCCTTCCGGGTGACCGGCGTGGATGGATTCGTGGCGGAAGGCGCCTTGGATCGCGAGGGCAAGGCCGAAGTCGAGATTCCCCGCGGGCCCTACCGCGTCGAATACCTGGACGAGGAGGCCATCCAGGCCAGGATCCTGGCCGCGGAGCTGGCCGACGCCATCCGTCGTGTGGATTTCCTGGCCATCCCCGAACTTCTGGACGAGGCGGCCGAATGCATCGGGCCGGTCGGCCAGGCCTACAGCGCCTACTTCGCGGGCAACCCCGACGCGAAGTTGAAGAACGACCTGGAAGACCTCTACACGAAGAAAGAGCGCCGCGAGGAGTTCGATCTCGCATGGAGCCATCTGGGGCTGGGTGGCGGTCGCTTCGAGGTGGTCGGTGCCGAGGAGGACGAGCCGTGACCCTGCGGATCGTGCCCAGTGCGCGCCAACCCTTCGTCGGTGGAAGCCGCGTGGTGTTCTCGGTGGAAGGCGACAATTCCTGCTTGGATCGCGTTCGATCGGAAAGCATCCCGATGGAACGCCGCAAGTGCCACTGGAAAGCCATCCGGCTTTCCGGCCCTCTGAGGGCTCCAACCGGGTTCGAAGTCCCGTCGTGCTTCGAGCCCACCGTGACGGTGGAATTTCCGGTGGAACCGGGAGAATGGTTGCTGACGGCCACCAATTCGCGGAACGAATCCTTTGGCTTGCGCTACAGCGTCGGAGGGTTTCCGGCTCCGGTCCATCCCCGCAAGCCGGTCCCCTTCCGCGACCTGGATCCGGAGGTGGTGCTGGCGCGCATGCGCAAGGCGGTGGGGTACCTGGAGCGTATCGAATCGAACTTTTCCGGTGCTCCCCATGCGGCAGACCACACGGCGGTGGAGAAAACGGCCCCTGCGCAGGAATACGACATCTCCAGGGCTTCCCTGGAAGCCTCCATCCAGGGGTTCGATTCCCTTCTGGCCGCATCGCGAGGGCAGCGCCGCTACGCGCTGCGGGTGCGACACTTTCCAGGAGCTGCCAGGGAGATGGAGGCGGACAAGGGGCGTTCCCTGCACGCCTTCGCGTCCTTGCAGAACGGAATCTGGACGATCACCGATTGGACCTCGCTCGGGAACCAGGGCACCAAGGCGCTGTATGCGCGCGCACCGCGATCCGGCGAGGAAATCCACGGAACGGAGACGCGTGCGGACATCCTTGCCGATCTGGAAGCGGCGGTGGCGGCGTGGCGTGCACGTTGGCCCTACGGCGATGGATGGGTGCGCATCGAGGGGCAGGTCGGGGAGCTGGAGTTCTCCGGAGGATTCCATGCCGAGACCCCGGGGAAGGATGCCGCGAAATGGGCGAGCTTCCTGGATGGCGTGAGCATGATCACCCTGGCGGCGGGATTCGTCGTTCCTCCTTTTTTCGTGGTGAGCATGATCGCCGGAGCCACAGCGGCATCGATCCGTGTGGACGAGAGCCTGAAGCGGGGCGAAGGCATCGAGGACAACCTGCTGGACGTGCTGTTCCTTGTCGTATCCCCTCGGTGAACCCCTCTCTGGGAACTTTCCTGCATGAATCAGGCTTCCAAATCCACCCCTTGGAGGAGGATTCATGGACAGTTTGCCATCCGATCGAGAGCTCTTGGCCGTAGCCTCGTGGCTTGCCGGCTCGGCAGCACTTCGCCAGCGGCTTCGAAAGAGATTGTTGCCCACCTCG
>Ga0209098_1000103_pt1 | contig 91213 bp, 89 predicted proteins | sample AD_JPNHW1_MetaG_FD_184429 | JGI IMG/M metagenome (GOLD analysis project Ga0209098, IMG submission 184429) | Active sludge microbial communities of municipal wastewater-treating anaerobic digesters from Japan - AD_JPNHW1_MetaG (SPAdes) (version 2) | ecosystem: Engineered > Bioreactor > Anaerobic...
CAGGTATCGGTGGTCAAATCTATGTCTGCGGTCAGTGTTACAGTCTCTCCCTCATAGGTGTATCCGCCGTTGACAGCAGCTGCAAAGGCCATAAGCTCTGCCGCACTTCTGATCGACAGTGGCGGAACTGGAGATGCTACATTGACCGTTCTGATTACCTCGTCAGCCGGGTTGCCGGCTTCGTCACTGACATTGTAAGTAATTACATAAGTTCCGACTGTATTTGTATCTACAGTATCGCCACCAATTATTACATTACCAGTAATATCGCCATCCACATTGTCATTGGCGGTATATCCAGGCTCGCTAAACGCATCTCCTACTTTCAGGTCCATGGTAGCATTGCCTGTAAGGTTTATCACTGGTTTTGTCGTATCTGTTAATGCTGTTACGTTAACTGTTCTGGTTACCTCGTCAGCTGGGTTGCCGGCTTCGTCAGTGACATTATAAGTGATTATATAAGTTCCGGCTGTATTTGTATCTACTGTATCGCCGCCAACATTTACATTGCCTGTAATATCCCCATCCACATTATCATTGGCGGTATATCCAGGCTCGCTAAACGTATCTCCTACTGTCAGGTCTATGGTAGCATTGCCTGTCAGGGTGATAACCGGTGCAGTCGTATCAGCTTCTGAAGCTGTCACAACTACTTCGACGGTTGCTGTATAGCCTCCGGTATTGGCATAGCCTTCGGGAATCGTTCCCAGAACTGCTGTAAAGGTGTAACTTCCTGCTTCATTTGAATTGTAACTGTCGGTATCTTCCCATGCTGTAACCGGAACGGTGACTGTACCTACATTGGCAGTCACTTCAGCAGGTAATACTGCTTGTACTGATGCTGCATCTGAATAGGTTGCCTCTCCTGCCGAACCTGCATTTACATCGGTTATAGCATCAAATGCGGTGATTTCAATTGTATCCTCGTCTGCAGTGCTGAACTGCCAGACATAATCTTTCCCTAATGTATCTGTACCGTTGTTCGCTGCAATGGCAGCCCCTAATGTAACTGTATAATCTTTGCCTGGTTCCAGTGCTGTGCTTTTTAAATTCAGCTCCATCTGCCTCAGTTTCACCGGACTATCTGCTTTGGTATAGGTGAAATCCGAACTGTCCAGGACAACTGAAGAACCGCCTGCCTCAGCAAGCGTGACCAAGCCTATATTGGTATTCCAATCTGTGTCGATCCCATTACCGAAATTCCACTGAAAAACGATATTGTTACTGTCCATTTCCTGTTCAACCTGATATGTAACAGTACTACCAACCTCACTTTCCAATGTGGCAGACGGGCTTAAAAGTGCTACGGTCATATCTTCTGCCTGCACTGGCGGTACAGCAATGATCATGGACATAATAAAGAATAATGCCACAATGATTGCTGTTAATGACCTTCCTCTCCTTCTCCCAATCAAAACATTCCCTCCTTAAATTCACTTATCAATATACAAAATTAATCACCGGGTCTATCACCACCCTTTAAACTCAGGCTTTGTTTTTATCCAGTTCAGGGTCAATACTAATACCCCTTGAGTTCTTCTTTACTGCAGGTTCTCCATACCGCTCCCTGGTCTCCGGGAACAGATAATGAATTGACAAGTAAAACGGCTTCCCGGTCTATAAGCACGGCTTTGACTGTTTCCCCCAGCTCAACCCGTTCATGGGGCGGAAGAAATCTCCCGTCTTCCTTATTTCTTATCCTGGTAATGTAAGTTTTCGAGTAAATTTCCTCTACAGTCAGTGACTGCCCCGGCATACCGATAGTAAACTTGCCACGGAAGCGTCCGTCATTGCCGCTTAAACGCAGGCCGGTCCCGGCCAGGGCTCCTACTACTCCGTCGCCGGTGCCGCCGTGTTCAGATAAATGGATGCCCATCTCGGCAGCTAAGTTGTACGCATAATCCTTGTTCAATACTTCATGCTTGGCGGAAAACCCATAAGCGATCAGCCAGCCGGGATGGATGATCCGTTCAGGGATAACCACGCACAAACCGGGATCAGAACCAACTGCTCTTTCACGTTCCAAAAATTCGCCGCCGTATTTTATGATAGCTTCCAGTCGCTGAGGATCAATGTCTGCCGCAAAGCACATGGCACTGTTATGGGAAGTATATGGTACATCCGGATGGACAAACAATTGATGCCGGGTAACCGCCGCGCATTTGGCCCAGCCCTTTTGTTCGATCTCTGCCGAGAGCAACGATGCCAGCTGCCCGGTGCCGCGTTTGATTTCAAGGTTATCGGTATCATCGATACATATTAATGCCAGCAAGATATTTCACCTCCATAATGCTTTTTAACTTTTGCCTTCTCTCATACCCTTGCCGTTTAGTATTTTTTCAATTTCGGTATCGTCCAGTTGCCAGTCAAAAAATTCCTCATAGAAATCCCGGGTGGTTTTTACCATATCCCAGTCATTAAACAGTTCCGGGTAGGCAAGTTTGGCTGTCCATAAAACTGCCAGCGGGGTTTCCAGGGATGAATCATGTCCCCAGCGGGATATGCCGTTGGGCAAAGGTAAAACACGTTTATTTTTCACCGCCTGCAAAGGTGCCCAATGTTCATGTTCCATAATATATCCCTGTACATTAGGATCATTTACCAGAATATAATCAGGATCCCACATAAGAATCTGTTCCATGCTGGCATAATTGTTACCATCAGTAAATTTTAGCTCCTGATGGGTGGAAACATTTATCACTCCGGCTGCTTTGGTCCAGTCATCTGCCAGGCTGCCGTCTGTATCAGTACGGGTTGCCTCGCTGACTGAGTGATAAATGCTTACTCTCTCATCGTCAGGAACCATTGCAACTCTTTCTTTAACCTGTTCAACTGTTTCCTGGTAAAAATCCTGGTACTTCTGTCCTTCAGCTTCACAGCCTATTATTTTTGCGATCATTTGCATGGCGTACTGCTGCTCCGCCATACTGTCATATTGCAAAGCAACAGCCGGTATCTTCACTTTATTTAACTTGTCCATTTCCGCTTGATTACTGGTGGTGTTGCCTTTAACAAAAACCAAATCAGCATTTGTACTAAGCAGTTCCTCAACATTTATCACTTCACTGCTCTTGGGTATTGGCAGTCCTTTTATATGCGGATACATTTCCACCAGCAAAAGGTCTCTTTGCATTCCCCCGGTAGTCGCCACAATTTTATCGCCTTGTCCATATAATGCCAAAGCATATCCGGATTCAGGGCAAAGACAGGCAATACGTTCGGGATTTATCGGGACCTCAACCTCCCGCCCCGTACAATCGGTAATAATCTGCGTTGCTTTTTGTTCCTGATTGTCATTACTGGCCTGCCGGTTGTTACAACCGGTCGCGCAAAAAATTAAAATGAATATTAATATCCAGATTCCATTCAAATATTCTTTTTTTAATATTTCCCGGTTAATTTTCAATGCAATGACCCTCCATCTAAATTCCTGTTAATTATTTAAAGTCCTTACCGGAAGCACCTGTTTCAGCTGCTCCCCTTCATCAAGACTACATTCGATAATATGAGTTTTGATGTTATAGAGCTCGCCCATGGTTTGTTCAGTCAACACTTCTGAAGGCTTCCCCAGTGCCATAATACGATGATCTTTTATTAGTGCCGCACGGGTAGAAATGCCCTGATTCTCAAAATAGTAGCAGTGATTTGGAATATGTGTAGCCATTAAGACTGACAACCTGGAATTTTTAATTAATTCTACGATCGTTTCTAAGATCACCAGTTCATGTTTGTAATCAAGATGGGCTGTAGGTTCGTCCATTATGATCAAAGGAGTGTTTTGGGCCAGTGCACGGGCCACCATTACTAATTGGCCTTCTCCGCCGCTGAGTTGTGTATAAGGACGTTCTTTCAACTTTAACATTCCCACTGTATCAAGTGCATTTTCTGCAATTTTTATGTCTTCAGCAGAAGGCACTTTAAAAGTTCCCATATAAGAAGCACGCCCCATAAGCACAATATCACGGACCAGATAAGGGAAGGTTTTCTCATGAATTTGCGGCACATATGCCATATGTTTGGCTATCTTTCGTGCAGACATCCCGGTTAAAGCATTTCCATTCAGCATGATCTGTCCTGCACAGGGCTTCAGCCAGCCCAGAATACAGTCCAAGAGGGTAGTTTTTCCGCAGCCGTTAGGCCCCAGCAGGCAAAATACTTCGCCCTGATTAATTGTGAATTCTATCTTATCAAGAACAAGGGCTCCCGGATATTTAAAGCTGACTTCTTGTACTTCTATTAAAGAATTCATCTCACCATCCACCCCCTTTGGTTTTTTTCAGCAGATATACAAAGAACGGCCCTCCGACTAAGGCAGTAAGGATACCCAGGGGTATTTCCGCCCCAGTCAGGTTACGGCCAATATCATCAACAATAACGAGGAATACAGCTCCCAGTAAGAAACTGACCGGAATAAGAATCTTATTGTCATTTCCGACCAGCATCCGCCCGATATGCGGAATAACCAACCCGACCCAGCCGATGATCCCGCTGACGCATACTGCTCCTGCTGTTGCCAATGTGGCACAGGCAATTACGATTCCTTTGTTTAAGCCAGTATTTATTCCTAATGTATGGGCTTCCCGGTCACCCATGGATAAAACATTGATTCTCCATCTGATCAGGATCAGCCCGGCAGTCCCGATAAGCATAGGAATACCAGCTGTTATGATATCACTGTACCTTGCTGAAGCCAGGCTGCCCATTAACCAAAAAACGATAGCTGGTAATTCATCCATTGGATCAGCCAAATATTTTGCCAGCGAAATAAGGGCTGAAAATACCGAGGATACAATAACTCCCCCCAAAACCAGCATGATTGTCGGGGTAGCATTATATACCCGGCTGATCAGATAGCTTAAGATAACTGCCAGGATTCCGAATCCGAAGGCAAAAATATAGGTTGCGGCCACCTGATGAAAAAGGATGATCGCCAACGCTGCTCCAAATCCCGCCCCGGAGCTGACCCCCAGTATTCCCGAACTAACCAGGGGGTTCCGGAATAATCCCTGAAAAGCTGCGCCGCTTATGGCCAGACTTCCTCCTACCATAGCCCCTAATACCGCTCTGGGCAGACGAATATCCCATACTACTGTCTGGTAAATATCTTCTGCATTACAAGGCTGCATGGTGATCCGGCACCACAGAATATGAATTATCGTCTCAATATCTACCGGATAACGTCCAATCAACAATGAAATCAAAATCATTATCACGGGAGCCGCAATTAATATAAAAATTATTCCTGGTCTTTTTGTAAAACTCATTTTGTAAATTCAACCAGCTATCATTATTTATTTCTTGTTTAATTTGCGATAACCAAATCTGACAGCTAATACTGCCAGGCCGACAATAACAATCCACATCCCGGCAGTCTTTATGCTGCTCATTTCGTCTTTGCTTTCTTTATTTTGACCCGCAGTTTGATCCTGCTCATCCTCAGCAGCTTTTTTTATAACATTGCCCGCTTCTTGTTCCGCAGAATCTTTTTCACTTTCATCAGCTTTAATATCAGCATCCGTTTGGTTTAGTTCTGTCTCATCATTTATAGTATCTGCTGTCACTTCAGGTTCATTTGCCGTCAGTAAAGAATCATCAGCCTTATCATCACTGGCGGACGCTTCTGTTGCAGATTTACCTGCCATCGTAAAACTGATGACAGCCTTTTCGCCCAGGGTCACACCGCTTTTTGATTCCAGCTGCGGTGCAACTTCCACCTGATATGTTGTTCCGGCCTGGAGCGCCTGCAAAGGTTTTATTAAGACATCATTACGCTTTTCCCGTTCAATCTGATCATCTGCCATTATTATTTCGGCCGGGATTTTTTCCGTCCCCTTCCACAAGGAAAAACACTGTTTATTGCTTTCCCGGACGGTCATATAGACAACATTCTTACTGAAAGTCAATTTGATATACTCCAGATTTTCTACCCCGGCAGATCCGTTGGCCGGCATTGAGCTTACTATTGCCAAGGGATTGTTTTTACCGCCTCCCGACCCGTCACCGTCCCCGTCACCTGCCGTGGCAAGATCCGCTGTTAGAAAGCTTGCTATAAGCATTAACAACGTTGTTATAACAATGATCCCAGCTCTTTTTTTCATATTCCCTCTCCCCTATAAGCAACTCAATAAAAAAAGTCAGCTGCGAAAAATGCAACTGACTTTTATTCACTACAAAATAATACTCAAGCAGTGGTCCAGTTTTCTTTCCACAACGGGAGGCATATCCGTTTCCAGCTATACCCTATCGGTTATTGTCCATTACAATAGTATTAGGTCCAATAACTCGAAAACTTAATTTATTATATTATTAAAATCTATTCGACAATAAATTCTTATTTCCTGTCAACTGTCTATAAATATTCTATAATTATAATCAATTTCAGTATTTCTATTCTTCCCCATCTGGCCGGCCAGCATTTTTTTCCGGCAGGTTTTCAACATATATACTTTGACTGGGAAAAGCCAGCGAAACTTGTTCTTCTGCCAGTATTTTCATCAACATAAAATTTATTTCATTTTTAATGGCCAGAAATTCAGATAACAGGGTGGTCCTGGTAAAACTGTCCACATATATATCCAGACTGCTGTCGCCGAATTTCTCAAAGTAAACACCGATAGTATCCGGATATATATCGGGATGCTGTTTTAGCAGCTGCTTAATTCTTTCAACACATGTTTCCAGCTTATTTATAGAGGTATTATAGGTAACACCCAGGTGAAAATTAAGCCTTCGCTTGCCGATGCGCGTATAGTTGGTGATCGGTTCATTGGCCAGGGTCGAGTTGGGGACTGTTACATATGCCTGGTCAAATGCCCTTATCCGGGTACTGCGGAAGGTTATCTCCTCCACGGCACCTTCCACGCTGGGGGTTTTGATCCAGTCTCCCAGGGAAAAAGGTTTTTCCGTCACTATAATCATGCCGCCAAATAAATTGGCGAGAAAATTTTGCGCTGCCAGGGCAAATGCCAATCCTCCCAAGCCTAAACCGGCAATAAAACCGTTGACATTGTAGTCCCACTCCTGGGCAATGATGACGATGGCCAGGGCAATCATGATGAACTTGATCGCATTATTTAAAAAAGGTATCAGAATCTTGTCCAGATTGAATCTATCCTTGATTTCGTCAGGGAACTGGCTCATATAATCGGTCATTCTCAACAGGCACCAGGCGATGAATATGATCACCAGCGACCGCATAATATTGTTGATGGTGCCTTCATAAGTTGCCGGGAACGGCAGATAAATGACGGCGATGCAAAAACCGGCCCCGATGAAGAATATCCTCAGCGGTTCCTGCAAAGCTTCGAAAATTTTGGCCCAGAAGTCCAGGCGGTTTTTCCTGGCCAGGTTCTGCGCCCAGGTGAGTATGTAGTTTGTGATCAGCCTGCTGAACAGCCAGAACGCCAGGAATATTATTAAAGCCGTTATGATAGCGCTGATCAATTGGTGATCAGACAGGAAATTAACCATAGTATAATAACCGGATGATGCTAATATGTCGGTCATCTTGTAACTACAAACCTCCTCTCAGATCGTCAATAAAGACTAAAGAGCGGAGGTGTTGCGCCCTCCACTCTGCCATCAGTTTATTTCTCTTTTTCTTCTTTATCGTGTTTGGCTTTTTCAATTATTTTATCAACATTTTGTCCGGGAACTTCCTCATAATGGGAGAATTCCATGCGGTATTTGCCGCGCCCCTGAGTCATGGACTTGAGATCTATTGTATATCGGGCCATTTCACCCAGCGGCACCTGGGCTTTGATCACTTGTTTGTTGCCGGCTGGTTCCATACCCTGTACTCTTCCGCGCTTACTGTTCATATCTCCTATAATATCGCCCATATATTGATCGGGTACTTCGATCTCAACATTCACGATCGGTTCCAGTAAAGCAGGTCTGGCCGATTCCATACCCTTCTTAAATGCGAGCTTGGCTGCCATTTTAAAAGCAATTTCCGATGAATCTACCGCATGGTAGGAACCATCATATAAAGTGGCTTTAATATTTGTTACCGGATAACCGGCTAAAACCCCTTCTTCTATAGCTTCCAGCAAGCCCTTTTCAACTGCTGGGTAGTATTGTCTGGGTACCGAGCCGCCAAATACTTTTTCCGCAAAGGCGAATTGACCGTCAGCATAGGGTTCGAATTCGATCCATACATGACCATACTGACCGGCACCGCCGGATTGTTTCTTATGTTTTCCTTCAGCTTTAACAGTAGCTCTGATAGTTTCGCGATAAGGGATTTTCGCTTCACTGCTTATCACGTCAACCCCATATTTCCTTGACAGTTTATCCATAATTATTTCTAAATGGGCATCTCCCATAGTTTTTAATATGGTCTGTTTGGTTTCAATGTTCTTTTCCACGATTATGGTTGGATCTTCTTCCAGTATCCTGCCGATGGCCCCGCTTAATTTATCTTCGTCCTTCTTGCTCTTGGGTTCGATTGCCACACTGAAGGTTGGAACCGGGAACTCGATGTGATCAAATAAAACCTGACTGCCTTTGACGGTCAGAGTATCGCCGGTGGTGGTAACTGAAAGTTTTGCCAGGGCACCGATGTCGCCGGCGTTCATTTCTGCCACCTGCGCCTGCTCTTTACCGGTCATGATCAGCAGCTGGGCAATTTTTTCATCCTTTTCCTTATTTGCATTGTAGACGACGCTGTCAGCTTTCATTTTGCCGCTGATTATTCTGAACATGGTCAGCCTGCCTATATACGGGTCGGCAATGGTCTTGTAAACATGGGCAGCCAGCGGTTCTTTTTCAATATCTTTACCGCCGGCCAGGATGCTTTTGTCCGGGGATGCCATACAGTCGACAATAAAGTCCATCAAAGGGGTTACCCCCATGTTGTTTAATGCAGAACCGCAGAATACGAAAACAGCCGAGCCGCTGGTGGCGGCAGCTTTGATGCCGTCCAGGATCTCTTCGCTGCTCAGTTCTTCTCCTTCCAGGTATTTGGTCAGGAGATCGTCATCGGCTTCGGCGGCAGCTTCGACCAGGGCTTCCCGGTAGGTTTCGGCATCACTTAGCATATCGGCGGGAATGTCCTCCTCCGTTATTTTGCCGCTTCCGGCTTCCGTCAGCAACGCTTTCATCCGGATCAGGTCTACGACACCCTTGAAGTTCTGCTCTGCGCCGATGGGCAGTTGTACCGGTACGATGTTATCAGAGAAATTATTTTTCATTTCATCGAGGGTTTTATAGAAGTCCGCATTTTCACGGTCCATTTTATTGATAAAGGCGATTTTCGGAATGGCGGGAAAATCATTCCAGACGATTTCAGTCTGCACTTCAACTCCGGCAGTGGCAGACAACGTAACCAGCATGCTATCTGTAACATTCAGGGCCCCGATGACTTCAAAATAGAAGTCGGCATATCCGGGTGTGTCGAGGACATTTATTTTATGCTCCCGGTATTCGCAGGGAACAATTGCACTGCTAATGGTAATTTTTTTCCTGATCTCCTCTGGCTGAAAATCGGAGACGGTATTGCCGTCATCGACTTTACCGAGTCTTTTCAATACCCCGGTATTGAATATCATTGCTTCCACCAGCGAAGTTTTGCCCGTACCTCCATGTCCCACAAGCGCTATGTTGCGAATTTTACTGGTAGGGTATTCCTTCAATTAAAAAACCTCCTCATGATTTACTGTAACTAAAAAAAATGGTACTATACTTTCCTTAAAGTATCAAAAATATTTTTATTTTTTCCCGTTGTAAACATAAAAAATAAAATACAGCAAGACTGCTACCGCTATGAATAAGATCAACTGATAAAACATCAGGCCTTTCATGACATCGAGGATGATGGTAAAAACTATTCCCAGAGCCAGCGGGAACAATACCAGCCGGCCGAAAGGCTTCTCCGGGTAATCCGGGTCGATTCGCCGGATTCTTATGTAGCTTAGGTTCAACAACAGGAAAAATATAAAACAGTTAAGGGCCAGGCTAAGATATATCATTGGTATCTCCCGTCGGCACATCGATATATTCTTTAAATTTCACCTTGTATTCTGCGAGCAGCAGGTGATCTGTAAGATCAAGCTTAATGGGAGTTATGCTGATAAAGGAATTCTCTACGGCGGTAACATCGCTCTCCGGGTCCTGCGTTTCCTCTTTGATCCCCCCGCCCATCCAGTAATATGTATTGCCGCGGGGATCCCTCATCTCATCAAACAGGTTTTCATATATGCGGGTACCCAGTCTGGTGATGCGAACGCCTTTTATCTCTTCGGCCTTCAGGGCTGGTATATTTACATTTAATAGGGTCTGTGGCCCAATGCCGGTTTCCGTTAAAGTTCTCACCAGCCGGCGGGTAAATTTGGCGGCAAAGGTGAAATCCATGTCATCAGCAAATGAATCCAGCGACACTGCTATGGAAGGTATGCCCATGATGACTCCCTCGGCAGCGGCGGAAACAGTTCCTGAATATAATACATCGGTACCCAGGTTGGGTCCGTGGTTGATCCCGGAAATGACCAAATCGATATCGGCCGGCACCAGCTTACTGAGAGCCAGTTTCACACAATCCACCGGAGTACCGCTTATGATCCAGGCAGATTCAACATAGTCCATATTCTTCTCAACTGCCTTGATAGGATCGTAATAGGTGATGGAATGACCGGTGGCGCTTCTTTCCCGGTCGGGTGAGGCCACATGCAGTTCTGCGATCAGTTTTAATTCGTTTATCAGGGCGTAAATGCCTCTGGCATCGATACCGTCGTCATTCGTGATCAGGATTTTCACTTAAAAGTTACCTCCCGGTCCAGCAGGGTAATGTGATTTATCGGCCAGTATATCATAAATGCTTTCCCTTTAACATGGTCCTCAGTCAGCCAGGCATTCCACATGTGGCTGTCAAAACTGATATTGCGGTTATCGCCTAAAACCAGCAAGCAGCCATCCGGAACAGTTACCGGTCCAAACTCGTAATTGACTGCTTCGGCAAGATATGGTTCATTTAATGCCTTTCCGTTAATATAAACATTACCATCTTTCATCTCCACTGTTTCACCGGGCAGGCCGATGATCCTTTTCAGAAAATCCTCCGATGAATTCAAGACATCCGGGGGAGCGAGAACTATTATATCGCCCCGTTGGGGTTCAGTAAAACGATATATAAATTTATTTACCATAACTCTGTCCTGTAATTGTACGGTTGGCAGCATGGAACCGGTTGGTATTATTCTCCCTTCCGTTATAAAAGTCCTTATTATCATAGCTAAAATAAAAGCTATAACTATAATACTGATCATTTCTTTAAAAAAATCTCTTATTTCTTCTTTTGACACCTGACCCACTCCAATATATTAAAATTCGTAAATATTAACTGTCATTTCATTTTTCTCTTTGTCCTTGGTCAAACCGAACATTACCCGTTTTTCTTTCAGGCTCTTGTTCAAAAAATCAATGATGTAGACAAAATTATCACTGGCGGGAAAAGTTTTAATTGCAATCAAATTTAGCTTTCCTTTATCTTCTTCCACTTACGGCTCTCCCCTTTCCCTGTATATTTTAAGTTAAGCCTGCGTCATTTACAAGTTTGTTACTGAATTCGTGAGGCATGAGGCGTGAGGAGATTCTTCGCTCATGTGTTCATCGCCCTCAAAAAGTCCCAATACCCTCGTCACATTCACCTATTTACCTATCACAGGAGCATATCTTTGTGTGGAGGAAAAGAGGTAAGGGAGAGGGAGTTACCCAAAGAATAATTCCCTTGCAGGGACTCCTATTCAGCCGCAATTATTATTCAATTCACCAATAGCAGACCGGGTTTTTCCGGAATACAATGATATGCCCCTGGATAAACATTTACTCAACATCCATCAGGATCGCCTCGTTGATGCTCAAGAAATACAGGTAGCTTTCTTTGACCCGCTTGTGCAGGATGCTTTCCAAAGCCCGCTTGTACAGCTCTATTTGTATCCGGTAAGAATTGATCTTCTTTTCCCGGTTTTCCGTGTTGATAAAGTCGGTCTTGTAATCGACTAATACGATTTCGTCCCCTTCCATAAAATAAAGGTCTATTATACCCTGGACCAGCAGTTCCTCATCGGTTCCGGCTGCTGTCCCGGCCATAAATTCACTGGCTTTTAAAAGGAAATTAAAAGGTGTCTCCCGCTTCACCAATGGTGACTGTAAGACCCGCTGCCCGATTTCCCCGCGAAAGAAATTCATGATCCTGCCCGCATCGATGGCTTCCGCTTCTTCATCGGTCAATAATTGTCTGGTCACCATGGTATCGATCTGGCTTTTGATCTGTTCCCGGTTCTGCACCTGTGTCAGATCGAGATGCTGCAGGATGAAATGCATTACAGTCCCTTTATCCTGGGCGGACAAGCCCGTTTTCTCCTCTTTGAACCGGGGCCGGCTGATGAGAGCCGGTATGTTCAGTTCCTCGTTGCTGACATTTTTGTCCTTGAGCTTCTGGATCTGGGTGACCGAAAGTTTGGCCGGTACCTGTCCCGCACTCTTATAAGGATAGACCCAGTTCAAACGGCTGAAAACAATTTCTTTAAAGGAACTGTCCGGCAACGGCGCAAAATTTGTAAGCTGCTGCCATAATGCCTTTCTTGCCATTGCGCTCTTTTGAATATTGCGTTTGATCTGATTTTTGTTGATGACCGTAATGTCCCAGCAGGATCCGTCCGGCCAGATATCATCAGTATCCCATTCCGCGGCTGATATCTCTCTTAACGGGCTGCCGTCGGCATGGCGCATAAGTACGGAAGCAAACCAGTCCAGGCCGCATTTGGCCTGGGACAAATTATAGGGGGCCACGGCTTTGCTCCATTTGTTGACGGCGCTGTCAATATTGGCAACTGCACCGATCATAACCAATTTCTCTTTTGCCCGGGTACAGGCTACATAAAAGACCCGCATCTCCTCGGAAAGATTTTCAAACCTGATCTTTTCCCTGATCACATTGCGCACCACCGTGCTGCTCACCGTTCTCAAACGGGTGTCGATCATGCGAGGCCCGATGCCCAAATCTTTATGGAGCAGGATATCCTGATTGGTGTCGGTCATATTAAACTGTTTGCCCAGTCCCGCCAGTATCACCACCGGGAATTCCAGGCCTTTGCTTTTATGGACGCTCATCAGCCTGACTACATTGTCGTTTTCCCCCAGGGTTTTGGCAGTGCCTATATCAGCCTGGGAAGCTTTGACCTGCTCGATATATTTCAGGAAATTGAATAAACCATGCATGGTTGAGTCCTGGAAATTTTTCGCCCGGGAAAACAGCAGCCTGATATTGGCCACCCGCTGCATTCCTCCTGGCATGGCAGTAACATAGTACAGGTAGCCGCTGTCGGTCATCAGTTCACGGATCAGTTCTTCCAGTGGCAAGTAGCGCGCCATTTTCTGCCACTTGTGCAAGCTTGCCAGGAAACAATCGATTTTGTCTTTCAGTTCCCCGGCGGCAGGATAGTTCCTTAAAGCTGCATAGAATGTTTTTTCGCTGCTTGCTATGCGGATAGCTGCCAGTTCTTCAATGCTGAAATGAAAAAGCGGAGATCTTAACACGCTTATAAGCTCGATATCCTGCCGGGAGTTGTCAATGATCCTGAGCAGGTTTAAAAACATGCTGATCTCAATGGCATCCAGATAACCGCTGTTTATATCGGCATAGGATGGGATGCCTTCCACGTTGAATACTTCAGTAAATACTTCTATCCAATTCCTGGTGGTGCGCAGCAAAATCACGATGTCTTTATATGTGATATTCCTGCTTCTATTCAGCTGTTGGTCATAAACGGAGGTTTGCAGCAGCTGTTTTATCTTGTCAGCCACAACCAGGGCCTCGATCTGTATTTTATTCAGTTCTGCCAATTCATCAATTAATTTTTCACCAGACTCTTCCACCTCGTCATGATTATCCACAATGATCAATTCAACCTTCCCAGGGCTGATTGCAACATCAATATCTTCCCTGCCGGGGTTTAAGGCAGCAGTATCATCGTATTCTATTTCACCCAGGGATCTGCTCATTATATTTTTAAAGATAAAGTTGACCGCATGTAATATGTTGGTGCGGCTGCGGAAATTTCTGCGCAGGCATATCCGCCGGTTCATCTCATTTTCGCCATCGAGATATGCCCGGTATTTTTCCATGAAAAGGGTGGGATCAGCCAGGCGAAAACGGTAGATGCTCTGTTTTACATCGCCCACCATAAACAGGTTGTTATCTTTTTTGACCCGATTGACGACAGCTTCCTGAACCTGATTGCTGTCCTGGTATTCATCAACAAATACAAAAGCAAACCGCTGCCGGTATTCATCCGCAACTTTTTCATTATTCAATATTTCCAGGGCATAATGCTCCAGGTCATTAAAGTCCAGGACGCCTTTTTCCGCTTTCATCTGCCGGTAGTTATCCTTAAAAGCTGAAACCAGGTCCTCCAGGTAATGCATTGCCGGGTACAGGCGGTTCAAATCGGCAATTAAGCCGGCGGCCGTCTTGCCCATAAAACTGTTCACCATCGCATTGATGATCTTTTTGGCTCCGTCACGGTTTTCTTTGGCCGCTTCCTTAAGTTTTAAGTCACATTGACTATGGGCGCTGCTTAAAGCAGTAAATTTCATATTGATCAGTTCTTCGATAAATCGGCTTACAGACTGATTCAGGGCTGCCTGCAGCTGTTCCACCTTTACCATATCTTCTTCCAGCGCTGGGAGGTATTTGGTCGGTCCGTTATATTTCCCGGCGAGGTCTGCTGCTTTTGCCAGTAATTCCATGGCCCCGTTAAGCTGGATGTCGGTCTGCTCCCTGATGGCTGCCGACCAGGGCGATGCATCAAATTCTTCCGGTGTTATGGCCAGGTCAGCGACCTTTTCCTTAAGCCAGGCATATGGTTCAGGTTTGCTCTGGATAAAGTCATAAACGCTTATTACCAGGGCCAGCAGGTTTTTGTCATTTTTGCCGGCTGAGAACATTTCCAGCAGTTCATAAAATAATTCATCGCCTTTTTCATATTCACTATCGAATGTTGCTTCGGCTGCTTCTGTTTTAAGCAGCATCATTTCAGTTTCTTCCCCGACTTTGAAGCCCGGATCGATATCAGTCAGGTGGAAATTATCCCTCACTACCGACTGGCAAAAAGAATGCAAGGTACTGATCTGTGCTTTGTTTAAAAGATTTATCTGACGCAGCAGGCCGGCATCTCTGCCCTGGGTAAGCTCCAGTTTTACCAGCAGCGCCCTTCTGATCCGTTCTTTCATTTCCGCCGCTGCCGCTCTGGTAAAGGTAACGATCAATAATTTGTCTATATCAATCTGGTCATCAATGATCAGATTGATTACCCGCTGTACCAAAACCGCGGTTTTGCCTGAGCCTGCCGCTGCAGTTACCAGCAGATTGCTGTTGCGGGCATTTATAGCTGCTTCCTGTTCACCGGTCCATTTATCCATGGTTGCTTCCCTCCCCGGCCGCCGTGATTTTTCTCAAAACTTCGTCTTTCCTCAGGTTCTTTATATAGCGGAAGCGGTTATCATCAAACAAAACATCAAACTGGCAGACTGACTTGTATTTACAGTACCTGCATGCCGTATCCTTCTGGAATTTTGCCGGTTCTATCCTGATCTCCCCGTTAAGGATGGCCTGGCTGAATTCTTTGACCTGATAGTTAACGTGCCTGATCAAAGCCGCAAATTCTTCTTCCGCCAGGGCATTGGATTTTTCTGCGATTTCATCATCTTTTTTTACCTGTACCGGCAATATCTCTGAATATCCGTTAAGATCGATATCCATTTTGCGTATGATATTAACATCCTTTAAAACCAGGCCGGCCATTTTAAGTTTTTTGAATATCTCTTTTTCAATTGCCTCAGGTTCCTGCGATTCGGTTGTCACCATAGGATCGTCGATTTTAAAATAAAAAATCCCGGCCGGTTTGGCCTGTTTGCCATTATAGGAAGGCATCGCCTGCAATACAGAATAAAGATAAATGATCAGTTGCAGTGAAAAACCATTATATATATCGGATAAATTTATATCCTGATAGCCGGATTTATAATCAATTACTTTTACATAGGCGGATCCGCTTGCTTCCAAAAGATCTATCCGGTCGATCCTGCCTTCCAGATATACTTTTTCCCCTGAATCCAGTTCAATTTCGATCGGCGGCAGCAGGCCCCGCGCACCGAAGGATACTTCATAAAACGCCGGCATAAATTCGCCCCGCTTAAGGTGCAGGGTGAGGGTCCATACGGCCCGGCGGCAAATTCTTTTTAAGCGCTGGACCAAATACTTATAGCGGGGGGAACTGTTTAAGATACCATCTTTATACTCCCGGACCAGATCGTCCATTAACCCGTCCATTAATGTGAAGCATTCTTCTTGTTCGAGGTTTTTCCACGTAATATTCTGCTTATTCAGCTGCCGGGCAAAAGTTACCAGCCCCAGGTGGAACAGTTCGCCGATATCAGGGGCACCCAGTTCGAATACTTTACGCTCCTGGGGTTTTAAGCCGTAATGAATAAAATGGGCAAACTGGCAGCCGTTGAAAGTCTCGAGCCGGGAAACGCTGGCTTTTAATGGGGTTTTATATAATTTACCGGCCAAAGCCGCATCGATTTTATTCTGCTGGTTATTATGACCGAAGCCGGCCAGGACTGCCGCTAATCTGTCCTGCCACTGACTGTTACGGTAATACCAGTCATAGACATCCCACCAGCAGGTTTCTATCTCATGGCCGGCCAGGTGATCCTTCAGGTTTAATATCAGGGGCTCAAAACTGCCTTCCGGGGTACCGATCATATTCAGGTTCTGGTAGTTGAAAAAATATTGCTCCTTCTCAATTTTCAGGGCGGGAAAAATCATCTGCAGGCGGTCGACGATGATGGACTGGTGCAGGGGCTTTCCCTCATCATCAGCCAGGGCATAGCTTATCCACAAATGATCATGGGCTTTGGCCAGGGTCTCATAGATGTTGAAGTTTGCTTCCCCCAGGCGGTATTCCGGGTCAAAGCCTATATCAATGCCGTTATCCTTCATTGCGGTTATCTCTTCTTCGGACAGCAGTTCATGTTCAGCAGGCCTGGCCGGCAGAAACCCGTCATTAGCACCGATCAGAAACAATGCCTTGCTGCCATGGCTCTTGGAGCGGCTGACGCTTCCCACTGTCACTTCATCGATGGTGGTGGGAATGATCCCGATCTCAAAGGAGGCAAAACCGGCCTCCAGAATATCAGCAAATTCTTTCAGGCTGGCGGTTTCCTCCCCCAGGAATTCCACGGTCTGGTCCAGGATCATCATGACGATATTCCAGATTTGGGTGTTTTCATTCACGTATTCAAATTGCTTTTGTTCACTCAACTCAGCAATATAGGCTTCGATCTTTTCCTGGAGCTTTATTTCTTCCAGGTATTCGTAAAGGGCAGCCGCCATTTCCCCGCAGGTCCGATTACCCTTTACCGAACGTTCCAGATCCTTAAGGGGGTTGATAAACATTTCCCGGGCTGCATTGATCTGTTCCATGGGCTCGCCGTTGTCGATGGTAAAAGGCTTTTTCCAGATGGTTCCCCGTATGCCGTAACGCAGTACATAGTTTTCCAGTTCATCACACTGGTCATGATCCAGATTGCTGAAGCCGGCTTTTAAAAAGCGGAAAACTTCATCGCCGCGGTAACCTTTGATGATGATCTGCAGTGAAGCCAGGATGGATTCGATGATGGGATTATTCATAATGCCCCGCTTTTCATCCATGAAAAACGGGATATTATTGTCACTGAAAGCCTGCCTAATCAAGCTGCTGTAACGTTCCATATCGGTGCAGGCGATCATGATATCCCGGAACCGGTAATCTTTTTCCCTGACCAGCGCCAGAATTTCAGCTGTAACATTTTCGATCTCACTCTTGATATTGGCGGCGGCAAAAACCTGCATGTCATTTATTTCATCTGTATATTGATCATAGGGGTAGGCAAACAGTTCCCGCTCCAGAAAAGCAAGTTCCGGCTTTTTCTTCCGGCTCCATTGTGCCTGAGCCCGGTTAAGGTTGATGATCTCTTCCTCTATTCCCAACTCCAATGCTAAGGCATGGATCTTATTGTAAGTCTGGCGGGAAATGTTAAAGATCTCCCCGTCCCGGTCGTCACTGCCAAAGCCCATCGTCAGGGATACCGTTATATGCTGGCAGAGCCTGGCCAGTTCAGCCAGCATTTTCAGCAGCTGCGGGCTGAACTTGTCAAAGCCGTCGATCCATATCCTGGCATTTTGCAAAAAAGAAGTGCCGGCTAATTTTGCCGTCACCAGGTTTATATGATCTTCGGTATCGATATAACTGTCCTGCATATAATTATCAAAGCTGCGGAAGATCAAAAGCAGATCCTTCAGTTTGCCGGTCAGCATCCGGTCTTCCGGCAGGCCGTCAATGTATTGCTGCAGCATATCACTGTTGATATTGTTGCTTTTAAAATCACTTAAACAATCGCTGATTATATTAATGAAACCGGCCTTACGGGCAGCTCCGGCAAAAGTATCCAGCTCCGGGCTTAGCTCAGCTACAATTTTTCTCAAAATCATGCTTTTGCCCTGTTCGTTAAGAGTATTTAAGGTCCTTCCTCCAGCTTCATTCAGGACTTTAAAGGCCAGTCGGTTAAAGCTTAATACTTCGACATGAATTATCCCGTTGCTGCCGATTCCTCTGATCAGGTTCTTTTCCGATTCCAGCGTTAACTGCTCAGGGACCAGCAGGTAAAGAGGCTGATCATTTTTGGCCCGCAGGCATTCAGCAATTTCACTTATTATGTAATCAGTCCCGGCGATGCCAGCCCGCCCGAACACATAGCGAATGGCCATATATTATCCTCCCCCGGTCGCTCGCAAGTTTGTGGTTGTTACCCCAAACATTTATTCTATTATAATTTATTTTTGTTTTATAAACAGACAATAATATTATATGGGCAAAGAAAAGCAGAGACATCAATTCTCTGCAGCAGTTTCATACTCTGTTTAATAGTCATTTTACATTAATTATTGATTAGCTATCCGCTCTTTCGTATATTTGGTCAAATTGCATCATTTAATATTTTTAGTTTAAATATTTTTGCATCCTGCCAGTTTTCATTCGTTCTCTGGCAAGCCCATAAATAACTGCCGTCCCAGGCAAGATCCCAGGTTCCTTCACTGGCAGCGTAAATTCCTCCAACTATTCTGCCTTGTTTGTCTATTTTAGCTATTCCCTTACCACCCGGAGCCCAAAAATAGTTGCCGTCCCAGGTCAAACCACCACCGACTCCGCCGTTTTGAATCGTGATAGTGTCTATTAAATTACCTTTTCTATCAACCTGATAAATTGTGGAAGAAGTCCATCCTAAAATATACAAGTAATTACCGTCCCAGGTTATACCTTTAGCACCGCCGGTCTGATCCGGTACGGCAAATGAAGATAAAACCTTTCCATCCAGATCCATTTCATATACTCTTTTCTCGGCAAAATCGTTTATCCAGAGGTGTTCACCATCATAAGTCATCCCCCAGGCTTGAGGTCCGGGAAATATCCAATGCGTCTTTATTTCTCCAGTATCAGGATCAAGCTTGTAAACATCACCCCATAAGGCAGCTGTCCAAATATACTGTCCATCACTGGCAAGGCTCCAGGTCAGCCCCAGTCCTTCCCCAATCTTTTTTACTATTTGCCGTGTTTCATCATTAGGGTAAACATACATATACCGGTCATTTAAGGAATCACCAGGAATATATCCCAGCTTATAATCCGCAGGCGCAGTATAATCATAAAGCAGGGTTCCAGCTCCGCTTCCCGGAATATCCTCAACTTCGTTTCCTGGAGAAGGGTTGATTCCGCCTCCGTTATTTTTATATAGATTACCCTTGGCTGTTACTTTATTAATTCCCTCTCCTATGTCAATATCAGGCCCGGTATTATTTTCAATTGTATTATCATACGCAATCAATGTGCCGTTATCATCTACAGAAAGACCGCTGGCCTTGTTCTCTTTCAGCAGGTTATGTTCAACATGGGCGGTGGAAGCATCTATGTGTATGCCATGGGTCCCTGACCGCATAATGGTGTTGTACCTTATTATTGCGTCATTGAATTGTTCCATGGCAATGCCATTGTATCCGTTTTCGCAGATAAGATTGTATTCAATAATTGGTTTGCAGTATGATTCCAGATAAATGCCTTCCCAATTGTTCCACCTCACAACTGTATGGGAAATGAGGGGACTGCAGTTCCATATGTTTATTCCTTGCTGTGCAAATTCAACTACTGCATACTTAATAATACTATCGTCACTGGCATTCATTAACCTCAACATATGCCAATCACCGTTAACAGGGTCAGACGCATCTGATGTAAAGATAATTTGCCGCTCCGGAGTACCTATAGCTTTCAGTGTACCGGATATTTCCAATCCGCAGCGTTCTTCAGGCTCTTTGTAACCCCGGTAATGCCTGAATTTTATTTTGGTTCCCGGCTCAATGGTCAAAGTTACCCCGGTAGGAACTTGCACGTATTTATTTATATAAACTTCACCACTCCAGGTTTGGTCTTTGGTAATGACTGCATCGGGCACAAACTGAGATGGAGAACTGCTGGATACGGAGGTAACGGATTGTCTGACTTGCTGCCATATCACCTGAGCACCCAGGGCTTCGCTTACAAATCTCAAAGGTACTATTGTGCGCTCTCCGGCTATTTCCGCAGGCGCATCAAGGGTAATAGGAGAACCATCTTTCATGGCTTTAGTTGAGCCAATCTGCAGTTCGATAACTTTATCAGCTGTTATTATAATGGTCTGGGTTTCTGAATCCCAGCTCACTTGAGCTCCTAAAGCTTCAGACACAAACCTCACCGGAACCATCATACGATCATTGGCAATATAAGGTGCCTGGTCAAAATTTACAGGGATTCCATTAACACAAACACTAATATTCTGTCCGTCTGCTGTCACTTCAACGGTCTGGCTTGCTGCTGAACAAACCGAAGCTACTCCCATCAGAAATATCAATGAAAATACAATCACCATAAATCTTCTCATAACAGCCCCCACAGATGTAATTGTTTCTCCTGGATCATTGCCCAGGCTATTGCCAGCCACCCGACCATTGCTATTACTCCCAGTAGTTTATCCGGCCACGATATCGTTGACCCCTTGGCGATAGTATAAAGTATCATAATAAAGATATAAAAAGCGATCAACCCAAGAGCTATATAAAAAAAGCTGTTCCATCCGGCTAGCAGCCATCCCCCGATGAAAAAGGCTATTAATAAGCTGATCTCGAATATTGCACTGCGCATGATCCATTCCTCCCCCTACGTTTTCCTGACAAGCTTTTTGATCAAACTCAAACTGCATGATTCCACTATAATTCTCAATACTGGCAGCGGATAATCACATCTTCCCGGTTTTTTTCAACTATCTATGATCGAATATTTTTTCTCCTTCTGATTTAAACTTTTTCTCCTTCAATTATATAGGACGCCACATAGTCTTCGAGGTTGTTTTCCGGTGCCCATGACTTAATGATGGTTCTGCTGTTATCTTTGGGTATCAGTCGGGTGTTTTCAAAACCGGCTTGCTCCAGCATAACCTGAATATTTTCAACGTATTCCGCTCCGGCTATACAGCCGGCCAGACTGGCCAGGTCTTGTTTTACTTCTGCCGGTAGTTCTGCGGTAGCCACGACATCCGATGCAGATATCCGACCGCCAGGCTTTAAGACCCGGTAAGCTTCATTAAAGACCTGCTGTTTTTCCAGAGACAGATTAATAACACAATTGGAAATGATCACATCTACTGCTTCATCTGCCACTGGCAAATGCTCGATTTCCCCTAACCGGAATTCAATATTATTATATCCGCTTTCTTCGGCATTTTCTCTGGCAAGCTTTATCATTTCCGGAGTCATGTCAACACCTATCACGTAACCGGTTTCTCCTACCTGCTGCCTGGCGAGAAAGCAATCAAATCCCCCGCCGCTTCCCAGATCAAGTACGATTTCACCTTCCTTAAGGGCGGCAATAGCAATGGGATTGCCGCAGCTTAATCCCATATTTGACTCAAGCGGAACACCTTCCAGATCACTTTCAGAATACCCGAGATTAAGTGAGGCGTCCTTTATATCGATCTGCGTACCGCTGCAGCTGCAGCCACCATTGCAGCAGCCTCCCTGTGAACCTTGCAGGGCAACCTTGGAATAATTACTTCTGATAAAAGCTCTGATTTCTTCTTTACCGCTCAAAACACGTAAACCTCCAGTACTTTTCTGCTGTCATTGTATCGCTGTGGTTTTCTGCTTCGAAAATGACTTGCCCAAAATCAACAACAAGAATTTCCATCCTTATCTACGGAATTCTTGTCAGTTCCCTTTTCTTTTTCATCTTCCGGAATTTCTTCCAGTTCAAAACTGCAACACGAATTCTGTTTCGGTTTCTTCAAGTCGATCAATTTAGCAAACAGCCCTTTTTTCTCATTTTCATTTTTCATTAATGATTACTCCTTTCGACCTATATTACCTCTATATTTATTATAATCCGGATCAGTAAAACTGATGTTAACCGTCAGTCATTTTCATTCTCCTTTGACTACCCTCAATAATCTACGGCAATTGATCCGCTTGATGGAACTTTTATACTGTAATTGACTTAATTATATATGATTAAAGATATATCCGCCGATAACTGCAATGAGGAAAATAACAAACACGATCGCTGCAACCAATTTGGTTTTGAAGATGCCCGCCAGCATGCTCATTTCAGGAATGGCCATCCCTGCCCCGCCTATTATCAAGGCGATTACCGCCCCCACACTCATACCTTTCTGCATTAATGATAAACCGATGGGTATGGCTGTCTCAGCCCGGATATAAAGGGGAATGCCGATTATGGCTGCGATTGGGATAGCAAACAGGTTTTCGGGTCCGGCATAACGCAATACCAGATCCTGAGGCAGATATCCATAAATTACCGCTCCGATGCCGACACCAATCAGTAAATAACCGATAATACCATAGAAATCTCCCCAAGCTTTCAGAAATGCTTTTTTTAATTTATCCTTGAATGCCTTGGGAATTTCATCAACTTCAAGATTGCCTCCTTTGATTCGCACTCTTTTGACCAGTTTTTCTCCGCCGGTTTTTTCCAGGATGATCCCAAAAAGAATGGCGGCTGCAAAAACCACAATAAAATAAGTAACGGCTGTTTTTAATCCAATTAATGCCAGCAACATGGCTAATATAATTGGATTGAGCAAAGGGGATGCGATTACAAATGACATTACCGCCCCAAAAGGGATCCCCATTTCAAGAAAACCAAGTGTCATCGGTATCGTAGAGCAGGCACAAAAAGGCGTCAAGGCCCCAAATAAAGCGCCGATAAAATTACCAAATATGCCTGTACTGGACATCCAGTCTTTGATTTTCTCCCGGGGCAGATACATAAGCAACAACGCTACCAGGGCACTGATGCCAATAAATAATACCGTCAGCTCCGCCGTTATTAACAGAAAATATTTGACGGTTTCGATAAAAGTGTTCACCTTTCTCCCCCTTTCAATTCAAAGGCATCAAATGCTCAGTTTATATAAGATCCAGCAGAAGACCCTTATGCCGTTGCTCTTGTTTTTGTAAAATACTTCTTCTTCCAATACAGTGCTACATTGACCAATCCGATCATGACCGGCACCTCAATTAACGGCCCCACTACCGCAGCAAAGGCCTGCCCGGAATGAATGCCGAATACTGCCACAGCAACCGCAATTGCCAATTCAAAATTGTTGCTGGCGGCAGTAAAGGACAGCGAGGTGGTCTGTTCGTAATTGACGCCGATCTTCCTGGAAATAAAGAAGGACACGCCAAACATCACCACAAAATAGATGAGCAAAGGAACCGCGATCCTGACCACATCCAAAGGCAGGGTCAATATATACTCGCCTTTGAGCGCAAACATGACCACTATGGTGAAGAGCAAGGCATAAAGCGCAATGGGGCCGGATTTGGGAACGAATTTATGATCATACCAATCTGCGCCTTTCACCGGTCTTAAAAAATATCGGGTCAGAAAGCCAGCAGCAAAAGGGATCCCCAGGTAGATGGCAACACTTTTCGCCACTTCCCCCATAGATACTTTTACTTCCATAGTGTCCAGACCCAGCCAGCCCGGTAGAACAGTTATAAAAACATAAGCATAGATGGAATAAAAGACCACCTGAAAAATTGAGTTAAAGGCCACCAAGGCCGCAGCATATTCATTATCACCATCAGCCAGTGTGTTCCAGACAATGACCATGGCAATACAGCGAGCCAGACCGATCAATATGATCCCAGCCATATACTCGGGATAATTACGAAGGAAAATGATCGCCAGTACAAACATAAGCACAGGGCCGATGATCCAGTTCTGTAACAAGGATAGACCCAGAACTTTTCGATTTCTGAAAACTTTCCCCAGTTCCTCATATTTGACCCGGGCCAGGGGTGGATACATCATGACGATGAGGCCGATAGCGATAGGAATAGAAGTGGTACCTACGGACAAGCCGTTTAAAAATCCAGCGAAATTCGGCACCACATAGCCAAGACCAACGCCTGCAAACATGGCTAAAAAAATCCAAAGCGTCAGATATCTGTCCAGAAAAGAAAGTCTTGCTGTAAGTGATCGTTCCAATACTAGCTCCCTCTTTCTCTATTTTTTATATAACTGTGATGCTATTTACAGGAGAACCCGCTGTCTTTGTGCTCCATCAAATGCAGCAAATCTTGTTCAAAAACGCTGATCTTGCCTAATTCATCATTAATAAATACCAACAGGAAAGGATATTTCAGAAATATTTCCTCATTGACCCGGTAATAGACCCATTGGGATTTCTTTATAGCCACGATAAGTCCGGCCAACTTCAGTTTATTTAAATGTCTTGATGCATTGGACTGCTTAATATTGAGAATATACTCAATATCACAGACGCATAATTCCCCCTTTATCAAAAGATTTAACATACGTATTCTAGTTTCATCTGCCAAAGCCTTAAATATTTCTACAATATCCACCAGTACGCTCCTTACAAATTATTATATGAGCATATTGTAATATTATTAAATGTTTTTGTCCAGTTGTTACAAAATTTGATGACCTGGCTATTTTTAAACAACCCAGAGTAAACAGGAGACTCCTGTTACTTTATGCTATATAGGCAAAATAAGCACCCATTACAATGATGATCACACCTGCCACTTTTTCCACAATGTTATTCCACTTTTCAAAGCTTTCCATATGGGTGATAAGTCCTGTAAAAGTACCCACCAGTACAATGGGAATTCCTCTTCCCAGTGCATAAACGAACAAGAGAGTGGCACCATATATCCATTGCCCGCTGGTCATAGCCAGTGATAATATAACCAGCAGAATAAGGGTGCCACATTGTGAACCCACCAGGCCCAGCAGATAACTGCCGCCCATTCCGTGAGCTCCCTTGATGCGGTCAGGAAGATTAACGCCAAAGTTGATATTGAATTTAATAACGCACAGGAGATTAAGACCCATGGCGATACATACTGATGCCACCAGATAATAGGCAATTTCGCCAGTACTATCAACAAATTTTCTTATTATTAAAAAATTAATGCTATTGACTAATACATAATAATATAATTATATATTAATTATAATTATTTAATGACATATACTTATTGATGAGCAAAATACAGTTAAGAAGGGCATATAGAAATGAAAGCAAGTAGAATTCAACAGCTAGTGGAGAAAAATATGACTTATATCATTGCCAGCTCAATTATTTTGGGCACTCTTTTCGGCTTATATTTTCCCTCCTTAACTCCGGCTCTTAAACAATGGATACCGGTAACATTATTCCTTATGCTCTATCCAATGATGGTGGGTATTCAGGTAGAGCAACTGGCAAAGGCAGCTAAAAATAGAAAAACTATTTCCTGGTCGCTATCCTGGTTTTTTACTTTATCCAATTTACGTTTAGTATTTGGCTGGTACGTAGGACAGGTATAAGCAATGCAGACGGGATAGCACTGGTTTATACTGTAGTGGGAAAAGCCGTTGGTCTGGCAGCACAATTTTTCTCACTCTTACTCCAGCACAAATCAAAAATGAATACCAGAATGTAAAACAGGAACTGCTTAAAAAATATGGAGATCAACAGATTGATATTGAGCTTATTGATACAGGCGGGGTAAAATTATCTGATTACCCGGAAGTTGAAAGGGTAATTCGGGCAGGATATTCTTTTCCCATTACCGTAATCAATGGTTCACCGTATTTGGCAGGAGCAATTTCTGCAGATTCAATTATTGATGTTATCAGTGAACTACAAAAACCTGATGTAATATAAATAATTATTTATATTATAGTAGCACCTAAAAAAGGAGACGAGAAATATGTTTCAATTTATTTTTAAGGCGTTGGGTGAGCCAACGCGGTTGAAAATCGTCAAATTGCTGGCTGAAAGGGAGCTATGTGTTTGCGACCTGGAGGAAATTATGAAAATCAGCCAACCACGAATATCTCAGCACCTGAAGGTTTTAAAGTATGCGGGTCTGGTTAACGAGCGTAAAGATGGACAGCGCACCATCTGCAGTTTAAACAGGAGTTTGTTAAGCAATACATTAGAGCAATTTGAGCAGTACCTCGATCAACCATTGGAGACTATACCAGAAATGACAGAGGAATTTTCTCGTATGCCTGCAGATATTGGAGAAGCGTGTATGAAAAAGACCTGTTCAAAAGTATGTTAATGAAATTGAGGGAGGATTAATTATGAGTCTGGGATGGTATCCTATTGTTAACAATGAACTTTGTACAGGTTGCGGGGTATGCTATGATTTTTGCCCTCACAGTGTGTATGAATGGGATGAGCAGGAGAAATGCCCGGTAGTCATTCAGTCTCATGCATGTATCAAGGGCTGCCATGGCTGTGAAAATAAGTGCCCTGCCCGAGCTATCAGATATCATGGTGATTTGCCTGGCCGGATATCAAGCGGGGCTTATCGGTTGGATTTTTAAACGAAATTATTATTTAGGAGGTAAGCAAATGAAAATCGAAGTATTAGGCACGGGATGTTCAAGATGCAAACAATTGGAAAAAGATGTTTACAATGCACTGGCTGAGTTAAACATCGCTGCGGATGTGGCCAAGGTGGAAGATATCAAGACCATTATGGGCTATAAAGTTATGGCAACGCCGGCTCTGGTCATTGATGGGCAGGTAAAGGTCTCCGGGAGACTACCTCGCAAAGACGAACTGCATTCACTACTTAAATCTGCCGGTCAATAATAACAGCTTAAGATAGTTGGAAGAATAAATTACATCATTTAGAAAACACGAGGTGTACCGGCAATGATCATTTTCGAGTGGCTCAATAACCAATTACTTAAAATGGAGTGGCTTTACAATGCCGTAAGGCTGCTGGTGGAAAACGGATTTAATTTAGACATGAGTACCCGTCTGGGGGGCAGTATTCATTTCTTTATCTATGATGTGATCAAAATCTTTATCTTATTGTCCATTTTGATCTTTACTATTTCATACATCCAAAGTTTTTTCCCACCAGAAAGGACTCGTGCCATCATCGGCAAATACAAGGGGGTATGGGCCAATACCTTAGGCGCATTGTTCGGCACCATAACTCCGTTTTGTTCCTGCTCGTCGATCCCTTTGTTTATCGGATTTACCAGTGCGGGTCTTCCGTTAGGCGTTACTTTTTCCTTTTTAATATCCTCTCCCCTGGTGGATCTGGCTTCGGTGATCTTGCTGGCCAGTATTTTCAATTGGAAGATCGCAATCGCTTATGTGATCGCCGGACTGATCCTGGCCGTTATTGCAGGGACCATCATCAGCAAATCCAATCTGGAAGGCTATGTTGAATCCTTTGTTTTTGGTGATGAAAACCCGGAATATGAGCCGGATGTGTTGAGTAGGCGGGAAAGGATCAATTATGCCCAGGCGCAGGTCAGGGAAATCGTTGGCCGGGTTTGGATGTATATCCTGATCGGGGTCGGCATCGGCGCCCTGATCCATAACTGGATCCCCCAGAATATTATTTCTGCCGTACTCGGGCAGGATAAATGGTATTCCGTATTAGTGGCAACCATTGTGGGTATACCGATGTATGCAGATATTTTCGGGACCCTGCCCATTGCTGAAGCGCTGGTGTTAAGAGGCGTAGGGGTCGGCACGGTCTTAGCCTTTATGATGGGTGTAACGGCCTTATCACTCCCCTCCCTGATCATGCTGTCACAGGTGATCAAGCCCCGGCTGCTGGCCATATTCTTTAGCCTGGTCGCAGTTGGCATCGTTATAATTGGCTATACTTTCAATGCCCTGGGCCATTTCTTCATTTGAGCCAGCCATAATGAAAACTTTACAGATAAGCTGCTGATTTTAACATCAGCAGCTTAAATATTTAACTTCCATTGATTACAAGTCAATCTCCCCTTTTTATTTCATCAAAAGAATGCGAGCTCCTACCGCCAGCAAGACGATCCCCAGGATATCCAGGTATTGAAAGCCGATCTTCTTCACCCCGAAAATCCCCAGGCAATCAATAAGAACTGCAGTAGAAATCTGGGCCACGATGATGGCTGTCGTGGCATTTCCTACGCCGATCAACGGGATCACTCTTACCACTGCATAAATGATGACCACATTAAGTACCCCGCCTAAAAGCGCATAATATGGGGCACTGCCGATCTTGTCAAAACTGCCGAAGCCGCAGCCGATGATTAGCATAATGATCAAAACAGTTACCGTTCCGATCACATGCACAGCCAGAGTGGACTGCCAGATTCCCAGCACTTTGCCCAGTGCAGCATTCCAGCTCCCCTGCACCGCCATCGCGCTGCCTGCCAAGGCAGCCAACAAAAGATAGATCCAATTCATAATGTTGGAATTCCCTTCGCTTTTAGCCCTATTTTCCGAAATCTGCTGCCTTTTTATACTAAAATTATATAAAAGTAGCGGCAATTATAATTATCATACCGGCTAAAAACCCCAGCCATCTTATTTTAGGCCCTTTCCGGCCAGCTTGCGGCCATAATTGAAACGCGACCAGGTAAATCATGATCCCGGAAGCAAAACCTAATAAAAATGGCATGATGTCCGGAACATTATCGACTGCCAATCGTCCCAGCAAAGTACCGGCAGGCGTTACCAGCGCAATCAAAAGTATTTTCAGCAAAATCTTACTCCGGCGCATGCCTCCCATAATTAATGGCGCAGCAATAGCCATTCCTTCGGGGATATTATGGATAGCTATCCCTATGGCTATTACGGCACCGGTCCTGGCTTTCAATTCATTTCCCAGCGCGATAGCCATCCCTTCCGGCAAGTCATGCAAGGCAATTCCCAACATAATCAAATAACCCAGGCCAATTAATGATCGGTTGTTACCGGTCATATTGGAAAACAATATATTGTCAGCCAGCAATAGAAGTCCGGTCCCCAACATGATCCCGGCCCAGACATTCAAACTTCGATAATACAAAAACGCTGACGGCAGCATATCAAAAAGTACCACAGCTGTCATTACTCCTGAAGCAAGGCCTAAAAAAACCGCCAGGCTCCTGTTGCTCCAATTGCTTTTTATAAAAAGCAATATTGCTCCAACTGCCGTACACAATCCAGCCAGGAGGCTGACAAGAATTAAATCAGACATCCGGTAACCACCTAATTACAAGAATCTGTCTAATTCTATGAAAGGTAACTTTATTTTATTAATTATTTTAGTATTTTCTTCCACGATGAATTGTAGATATTGGAATATTTTTAATGAAAATAAAATATAAAATATTATTAGAATATTCTGCCATCAACATATTTTATATGTTAGAATATTTTTAATGTTTTTAAAATATTTACAAAATATTGGGGGGATATTTAGTGGAGTACAAAAATTTCCTGTATACCAAAGAGAATGGCATCGGCATTATGACCATGAACCGCCCGGATGTATTGAATGCGTTCAGTTATGAAAGCTTTGGGGAAACTGCCCAGTGCTTTACCGAAATCGCTGCTGACCCGGAAGTAAAAGTTTTTGTTATCAGAGGAACTAATAATGTCTTTGCCGCCGGAGCAGATATCCGTAACCTTATCGAGTACAATCCACTGCAAGCTGCAAAATTTCTTGAACGTGCCCAGGCCTCGATGTTGAGTATCGCCAATATGAACAAGCCTACAATTGCTTCCATCGGTGGGTTCTGTTTGGGGGGCGGCCTGGAATTGGCTTTAGCTTGTGATTTTCGTATTGCCGGCGATAATGCAGTTTTTGGACTTCCGGAAATCAATCTGGGTATATTGCCTGCCGGCGGAGGTACCCAAAGACTAACCAAGTTCATAGGCTGCGGACGTGCCAAGGAAATAATGTTTTTGGGAGAAATGTTTAATGCTCAGAAAGCCTTGGATTTAGGCCTTTTGTACCAGATGGTGCCAATAGCTGAATTAGAGGAAAAGACCATGAAACTGGCCAAGAAACTTAGTTTCAAACCGCCTCTGGCAATTAGAGCCTTAAAAGAATTGACTCAGGTCAGTTTGGATGTTGATATATTCACCGGTTTAATGATGGAAAAAGAAAAATTCGCCAACCTGTTTTCATCCAAAGACCAGGTAGAAGGAATGACCGCATTTGCAGAAAACAGAAAGGCAAATTTCATTGGGGAATAGAAGGTGCGGGGGGCTCCCCGAAAGGGGAGTTACCCTGTATTAATCAGCCTTTCTGACGTTTCAGGGCAAACAGATGTATTCAGTCTGTTTGCCTTATTTTATTTGCAGATCAGTCTGGCATTCAAGACTTTCAACGGTTAATTTCATCTTGAGCGTATTTCCCGGCTGAAATCTTATATTCATAAAATCCTGGGGGTCGGTTGAAATAATATTAACTATCTGCATTTCATAATTACCGGAAGGTTTTGCCAGAATGAAACCGCCGGATGGCAGTTTGACGGTAATAAAATTGGTCGGTTCCTGTTCGCTGAGTAATTGCAGCGGATCCGGGTCATAGAATATCATTGCAGCACCCCCGCAGTTCGACTTTTTAGTTCATTTAGTTTTTGAATAGCGTCTTTAAGGCCGCCAACCTGATCGATCAATCCGCATTTAACTGCATCTTCACCCACCAGGACTGTACCTATATCCCGTGCCAGATCACCGGTTTTAAACATCAAGTCGCGGAAAGTTGCCTCTTTGATATTTGAGTGTCCAATAATGAATTTAACCACTCTGTCCTGCATTTTATCCAGATATTCATAAGTCTGCGGTACTCCTATCACCAGGCCCGTCAAGCGGATCGGGTGGATCGTCATGGTGGCCGAAGGAGCAATAAATGAATAATCAGCACTAACTGCTATGCTGGAGCCAATTGAGTGTCCTCCTCCTAAAACTATTGAAACTGACGGTTTTGACAGACTGGCGATCATTTCTGCCAAAGCCAGCCCTGCTTCCACATCGCCGCCCACGGTATTTAAAACTACTAACAGCCCTTTTATATTGGGATTTTCCTCTACTGCCACCAACTGCGGAATAACATGCTCGTATTTGGTAGTTTTGTTCTGAGGAGCTAGGACCATATGTCCCTCTACCTGCCCGTTAATGGTCAAACAATGAATTTCACTCTTATAACCGGGGATTTCCATTTGGCCAAGTTCTTTGATATTCTCAAGTTTTTCTTCCTGATTGGCTTCCGAGGTATTGGTATCTGCGCCCAAAATATTAACTCCTTTCATACGAAAGACTTTTGTTATGTTTATATAGTTTCCCGCCTAAATGAAATCATGCAAACAATGCTTAAAAACCAAAAAGACAGATCGTTTTGGTGATCTGTCTTAGAGTATTATAAAGTCATATCCTATCAGAGCGATCAAAAAAGGTTAAGAGCAACGCAACCGGAAGGGACGTGATTGAGGCGCACATTAGGTACGACGATTAAACGGGCCTTCCGAGTTAACGCAGCTTTTTAGCCGTTTTTGACGCTCTGGTTAGATTTCCATAATGATCGGCAAAATCATCGGCCTTCTGCCGGTTCTTTCAAACAAGTATTTACCCAGTTTATCTTTTACCTGCGATTTGATTACTGCCCATTCAGTAATATGTTTTTTGGAGCAAATATCTAATGCTTCCCGAACTTTTTCTTTGGCATCCTCGATCAATTCCTCTGATTCCCTTACATAAACAAAACCTCTGGTCACAATATCGGGACCGGATATTACTTCCGCCTTTTCCCGGTCGATCGTAACTACTACGATCATTATTCCATCTTTTGATAATTGTTTGCGGTCCCGCAAAACAATATTCCCAACATCACCGACGCCCAAACCGTCAATTAGTACTTTTCCGGCCGTAACTTTTCCGGCAAAATTTCCCTGGTCCTGTCCCAGTTCAATAACCTGGCCATTTTCGGCCACAAATATTCTGGATTTACTGATTCCAAGGCTGACAGCCAGTTTGGCATGTTTCATCTGATGACGGTATTCCCCGTGCACCGGAATAAAAAATTTGGGGCGAATCAGGTTTATAAGTATTTTTAATTCTTCTTCTGCAGCATGTCCTGACACATGGACTCCCTTGCTTTTGTCGTAAATGACTTCTGCTCCCTGCTTGAATAGTAAATCAACTGTTTTGGCAACCAATTTTTCATTTCCGGGTATAGGAGTGGCGGAAATTATTACTGTGTCGCCAGGTTGGATCGAAACCCAACGGTGATCTCCGGTCGCCATACGGGTCAGAGCTGACATCGGCTCACCTTGAGATCCGGTAGTAACTATCACAATTTGGTTGTTGGCATATTTGCTGATATCCTCAATTTCGATCAGAATGTTTGCGGGTATGTCCATATAGCCTAATTCACTGGCAATTTTAACATTATTAACCATACTGCGGCCTACTACAGCAACTTTTCGGCCATATTTTTCCGCGGTTGTAATTACCTGCTGAATTCTATGAACGTTGGAGGCAAATGTAGTAGCAATAATTCTTCCTTCGCATTTAGCGAAAAGCTCCATAAATGTATTGCCAACTATTTTTTCCGACATTGTATAACCTGAGCGTTCGGCATTGGTACTGTCGCCCAGCATAACCAATACGCCTTTTTCCCCCAGTTCCGCCAGTTTCCTGAAATCTACCAACTCCCCATCAACCGGGGTCTGATCCAGTTTTATATCACCGGTATGCAATATAATGCCGATCGGTGTGTGTATGGCTATGCCCATAGAGTCAGGTATGCTGTGGCTCACCCGGAAAAATTCAATTTCCATATTGTCAATTTTTATCATTTCCCGGGGTTTTACTACATGGTATTGAATATTATCCATGTTATTATCTTTAAGCTTGGCTTCTACCAGGCCTAAAGTAAGTTTGCTGCCGTAAATAGGCACATTCAGCTCTTTCAAGACATAGGGCAACGCCCCCACATGGTCTTCATGCCCGTGGGTCAGCAGAATAGCCTTAACTTTTTCTTTATTTTCGATCAAATAAGTTATATCGGGGATAACGATGTCAATTCCCAAAAGTTCTTCTTCCGGGAACATTAAACCGGCGTCAATGACAACAATAGTGTCCTGGCATCTGATTGCTAGCATATTCTTCCCTATTTCCCCCATACCGCCCAAAGGAATTAGGTGTATGCGTAGATCATCCTCAGACATCCAAACACCTCCTTTATATATTCAGTTTTTTATGTAAATCCGCTCAAATTGTCTTTTAATATTATAAGCGATATAAAAATATCTTACAACTTATTAAGCCTGTCCTGGTATGTATACCAAGAAATCAGGCATCCCAACTTTTTGTTATACTATATTGTTCTTCAATGTCTATTTTAATAAACCCATATCTGAGATTAATTTTTTAATAAATTGTTTTTCTTCTTCATTGGCACTTACCAAAGGCAATCTTAATCCTCCGGCGGGAAGTCCCATCATGTTCAGCGCTGCTTTTAAAGGAATAGGATTGCTGGTAACAAACAATCCTCTGAATAAAGGGAATAGCCTTTGATGTATGGCTCTGGCTTTTTCAACCTCACCGGCGCAAAAACTTTCCATCATTTGCCGAATATCGTTCCCAATCAGATGGGATGCTACACTTACTACTCCCTGAGCACCCAATGACATCATCGGTAGGGTCAGTGAATCATCCCCGCAATAAACGGCCATTCTTTCCGGGATCAATGAGATTAATAATGAGACCTGATCCATATTGCCGGACGCTTCTTTAACCGCAGTAATATTTTCTACTGCGGATAATTTTTTAATGGTATCGGGCAACAGGTTACAAGATGTCCGGCCCGGAACATTATACAACATTACCGGTAATGATATACTGTCGGCAATTTTTTTAAAATGTTCATAGAGCCCTTGCTGGTTGGGTTTATTATAGTAAGGAGTAACCAGCATGATACCATGAACACCGCATTTCTCAGCTTTTTTCGCTAGTTCGGCGGAAAATTCCGTATGGTTTGTACCGGTACCGGCCCACACTTCAGCTTTATGCCCAACTTTATTCTGTATGACCGTATAGAGTCCAAGCCGTTCTTCAACCGAAAGGACCGGGGCTTCTCCGGTAGTCCCGCACACTACTATCCCGTCACTGCCGTTGTCGATCAAGTACTCAGCCAGTTGTGCTGCCCCGTCAAAATCAACTTCCAGATTATCTTTAAATGGAGTTATCATTGCTGTATAAAGTCTTGGAAATACCAATTGTTTCACCGCCATTCCTGATTCTTTAACAGCCTAATTCAAATTTGTCATGCAGTGCTTTTACTGCTTTATACATATTGTCTTTTTTTACCAGACACCATATATTAGTATATGAATCACCTGACTGTAATATTTCAATATCATTTTCCACCATAGCTTCTGCCACTTTGGCCATAACACCTGGTATTCCTGTCATTGCGGCTCCAACTATCGCAACTTTTGCACAATTCAATTCTATCGCCGGTTTTAGGCTAATGTCTTCTAGAACTTCTTCGGTTTGGGCAGCCTGATTATTCATAACTGTAAACATGATGATATTGGGCTGTACATTGATAAAATCAACGCTGATCCCGGCTGCGGCCATAGCTTTAAATACAGTCAGTTCAATGCCTTTTTTGTTTTCCAGATCGCTTATGTCAATTTTGACCTGGGCCAGGTTGGAAGTGTGCGTAATTCCGGTTATAAGATTATCCCTGATCATGTGTATGTTGTTTTTCATATCAATATTCTGGTTGGTAACCAATGTTCCTTCGGAACTATTCAAAGTTGACCTGACCCGAATAGGAATATTATACTGCATCGCTATTTCGACCGCCCGGGGATGAATTACTTTCGCCCCATCGCGAGCCAGCTGGCATATTTCGTTATAGGTAATGGACTGCAGAACCCGGGCATTTTCAACAATACGAGGGTCTGCCGTCATCACTCCGTCCACATCGGTAAATATATCAATTATTTCCGCATTTAAAGCCACACCCAGGGCACTGGCAGTAGTATCACTGCCGCCTCTTCCCAGGGTGGTTATGCAGCCTTTTTCATCTGCTCCCTGAAACCCGGCTACTACCGGTACTATATCATTTTCAAGACATTCAATGATCCTTTGCGGCTTAACATATAGGATATGTGCATTGCCGAAGCTGCTGTCAGTCACTATTCCAGCCTGTTCACCGCTTAAATAGCAGGCTTTGATTCCGTTGGCAGTAAGATAATTGGCCAGGATCACTCCGGATATCAGTTCCCCACAGGACATTATCAGGTCAAGTTCCTCCAATGACGGCCTGGCATTTACCTGTTTAATTAAATTAATCAGGGTGTCGGTCGCATAAGGGTCATTTTCCCTTCCCATGGCTGATACCACCGTAACAACGGCATAACCTTCCTTTTTGGTTTCATCGATTATTTCCCTGATACGGTTCTTCAGTTCCGGAGTCGCAACAGATGATCCCCCAAACTTTTGTACAATTACTTTCAATTCCCGCACCTTCTTAATAAAGACTATGACTTACAACATATTCGGCTATTTGAATAGCATTGGTGGCAGCGCCTTTTCTGATCTGGTCTGCAGCTACCCATAATACTATCCCGTTATCGGCAGAAATATCTTTTCTGATCCTGCCTACATAAACTTCGTCAGTATCGGCAGCAAATAAAGGCATAGGATAAATATTATCATCCGGTTTATCCTGGATGATTACCCCGGGGGCAACAGCTAAAATATTTCGCACCTGTTCTGCAGTTATGTTAATTTTGGTCTCTATATTAATGGCCTCGGAATGACTGCGATAAACTGGTACTCTTACTGCAGTAGCAGCAATATTTATCTCACTGTCATGCAAAATCTTTCTGGTTTCAAAGACCATTTTCATTTCTTCCCGGGTATAATCATTTTCTTCGAAAATATCAATATGAGGAATAACATTAAAAGCAATGGGATGTTTAAATACTTTCGGTTCCAGTTTCATTTTGCTCTGATAAGCTGCCACACTGTCAGTCAATTCAATTATTCCGGCCGCACCTGCTCCTGATACTGCCTGATATGTCGATACTACTATTCTTTTTATACCGGCAGCTTTATGGATCGGGTTAATGGCTACCACCATAATTATGGTAGAACAGTTGGGATTGGCAATCAACCCCTGGTGTAAACTTATATCTTCGGGATTTACTTCCGGGACTACCAGTGGCACTTTATCATCAAGCCTGAAAGCATTGCTGTTATCAATAACCAGACATTTATTTTTGACCGCCATAGGGGCAAGAATTTTACTGATACTTGAGTCGACCGCAAACAGTGCTGCATCTGCCTGAGCAAATATTTCCGGACTGGCTGCCTGTACGATAAGATCATTATCTTTATATTTAACTGTTTTCCCTGCTTCTTTTGGGTCAGCAAGCAGTATTAAATCCTTCAGCGGGAAATTTCTTTCGGCCAATACTTTTAACATTTCCTGCCCCACTGCACCCGTTGCTCCAACTATTGCCAAATTAATTCCGCCAGCCACAATAAAAACCTCCTGCAATAAATATCTATGCAGTATTGTAGCACAATAAAAGCGTTATTCTCAAGAAATTATGCGGGCCCCAGTAAAACAGGCTGAATTTGTTTCCCTTGCAGGGCTAAACATATGGTATCTGTAATTTTCTCCATATCGAATAATATCGAATTGGCTTTCACTTCAGGATTATCCTGCCTGAAAGGTATAAAGTATATATTTTTCATATTTAATAATAACCCAATATTTTTGGCATTGAGGCTTAAAGCATCATTGGTCGATATTCCGATCACAACCGGTTTTTGATTTCTCAGCTGGGCTTTGATTGCCATTAAAGCAGGTGTATCAATAATTCCATTGGCCAGTTTGGCAATGGTATTTCCAGTTGCTGGTATTACCGCAACTATATCAAGATAATTGACTGGCCCGATAGGCTCCGCTCCGGTTATAGTGTTGATGATTGGTTCATCAGTAATGGCATTGATTTCATTTTTAAGATCTTCTGCCTTATAAAAGCGATTATCGGTATTATCGACTGAATAAGACATGATCGGAAATATCTTGGCACCTTCATCTTTCAGCCGCTTGATATGTGGTATTACATCAGCTATGGTACAGTGAGAACCAGTCAAAACGATTCCTGCTTTAACTCCTCTTAATCTGTTCCTGTACAGTTTTTTCACCTCCTGCCCCTAATTCAAACCGAAAAGCAAATTTTTATCTGATTTTGACAACTCCTCAATGATCAAATCGGGAATAATTTCAGCCAGAATCTGACCGGCAGAAATCGGCGCAACCTTTCCCGGCAAACCAGGCGCCAGAATGGCTTTTAATCCGTAACGGTTGGCGGCTTCAAAATCTGTCCCTCCCGGCTGACTGGCCAGATCAATGATTATTAATCCCGGGTTGGCATGTTTCAGTAATTCTTTATTTAATATCATGGCCGGTACTGTATTGAAAACAAAATCTACTTCATTCAGGATGCCTGGCAATTCACTGTAGCCTGCTTTTATACAGCCTAATTCAACGGCCCTCGCCAGTTGCCCCCGTTTTCTTGCTACTACGAAAACATTGGCGCCTAAAGCTTTCAAGGTGCGGGCCAGGGTGATGGCAATTCTGCCAAAACCGATAATACAGGCCTTGCTGCCATGCAATGTGATTTTGCTGTTTTCCATGGCAATTTGTATTGCTCCTTCAGCTGTAGGAATAGAGTTGAGAATAGCTATCTCATCCAGTTCGACTGTTTCTACCAGATTAAACTTATATAATTGAGCCCAATCTTTAAGATACTGGCGGGCAGAGCCGATCAATACCAGTGCATTTTCCGCAATACTGGCTATTGCCTTTTCAGTCAGTATCAGGCTTTCTTCTGCATATACCGCTCTTATTCTTCCTTCCGCATCTGTTCCCGGTAATGGCAATATGATCACTTCTGCATCTTTACAGGCAGTTTCAACTGAATTTACCGCAAAAGCACCCTGTACCATTTTTTCCCTGGGGAAACCAGCTACTGCTATGGTTGCTCCCATTTTTACCAGCTCACTGATCAGAATCAGTTCACGGTCGTCTCCGCCTAATACCGCTATCTTGACCCCAGACAGAACCGAGCTCAAATCAAATCCCCCCATTGAAAAATTTACTGCCCATAATTAATAGCATTATATGTATATCGGTCTATTGCGGTGCTTGTCTTGTTACCACAGCTTTTTTATCAGAAAACAAAAAGCGGGAGTTTCCTCCCGTCAGAATATCGAAAATGGCTTAACGCAACCTCAACAGCAGCTCTTTTGCTGAATCAGTTGCGGCATTGAGTGCTGCGTTACCTGTATCGCCCATTAAATTATTTAATTAAGTTTACATCAACTTGTCCATGCCATGGATCAACCCTTTATAATTAAGAATCTTTTTGGTTACCATAACAACTCCCGGCATAAAACAGGCCCGGTCAATAGTATCATGCCTGATCGTCATAGTCTGGCCTGCACCTCCGAAAATTACTTCCTGATGGGCAACCAGCCCGGGCAAACGGACACTGTGGATCCTTACTCCATCAACATCTCCCCCGCGGGCTCCGGCTATTTTTTCATACTCTTTTAAATTTTTCGGCGCGGTCAGACTCCTTGAGTCATTTATCATTTCCGCAGTTTTGATAGCGGTTCCTGAAGGTGCGTCCAGTTTTTGATCATGATGCAGTTCTATTATCTCAACATCATTAAAATAGCGGGCTGCTTCCCGGGCAAATTTCATCATCAAGACAGCGCCGATCGCAAAATTAGGTATAATAGCAACTCCTGCGCCTTTATCAATTGCCATTTTCTCCAACTGTTCAATTTCAATATCGTTTAAGCCCGTTGTTCCCAAAACACAACTTATACCGTTTAACAATGCAGTTTTAGCATTGCTGAATACTGATTGGGGATTGGTAAAATCGATCAATACATCCGGTTTGGTGCGATCAATTACTTCAATCAGGTCGTTATCTATTGGGGGCAGGTTTTTTATTGCCGCAGCAGTAAAAATATTAGTATCACCTGGTTTTTTGACATCAACCAGCGCCACTAATTGCAATTCTTCGTCATTCAAAATGGCATTGACCGTTTCCTGTCCCATTTTCCCCAGCGCACCCGCAATTACTACTTTGATCTTATCAGCCATCATTTACCTCCCATATCTCTTAACAATTAGTGTTATCCATTTCTGAGCAGCAGTCAAGCAAACCAAATGATACGCAATTTAAATTAAATAAGTCTTATTATACTATAAATTACAGCTCCTGAATCTTGTTTGTATTACTTGGCTCATAATGATATATTCATTCATATACCGAAGGAGGAATGGCTTGTGCCTTTTGATGGCTTAACTATACGGGCGGTCACTGACGAATTGAAACCGACACTTTTCAATGCCCGTATCGATAAAATATTTCAACCGGAAAAAGATGAGTTGGTTTTCCTGATCAGACAGGCAGGCACCGGCAATCATTTACGCTTATTAATTTCCGCCAATGTCAACTGGGCCAGGATCCATCTGGATAACAACAAAAAACCTAACCCGGTAACTCCCGCCGGTTTTTGCATGCTCTTGCGCAAATACCTGGAGGGCGGTAAAATCAAGGCTATTGAACAGATTGATTTTGAACGCGTTGTTCATATTACTATAGAGGCCCTGGATGATTTCCGCGAGTGGAAAGAAAAATTATTGATATGTGAATTCATGGGGCGGCATTCCAATATTATTCTCATCGATCCGGCCAATAATATCATTCTGGACGCCATTAAAAGGTTCGACAGTGATGTAAATTCATACCGCGAAGTTATGCCGGGGAAAATATATGTGACTCCACCCGAACAAGGTAAACTTGATCCCCTGATTACCTCGGCGGAAGAATTCAGCGCCCGGGTCTGGTCCTTAGAGAAAGACAGTAAGCTGGGAACAGCCTTATTCGATATATTTTCCGGCATTAGTCCGGTGGCATCAAAAGATATTTGTTACGCTGCCGGTCTGGATCCTTCATTGCCCGCTGAACAATGCGGTATCTATGAACTGGATACTCTATTTATGTTCTTGCAGAAATGCCTGAACAATTTAACTGCAGGGTTAACAGAACCAACATTTATATATAAAAAGGACCAGCTGGCGGATTACTCCCCTTTTGATCTTCTGCAGCAACGAACTGCTGATGAACCTTTGACCATGAATCAGGTCTGCGATATTTTTTATAGCACTAAATGGCAGATTTTGCATCTGGAATCATTTCGGAGCAATTATCAGCGCCGCATAAAAGAATTGCTTGATAAAGCCAATAAAAAAAGGTTTTTTCAGGAAGGCGACCTTGCCAATGCTCTGAAAAATGAAAAATACAGAGTCTGGGGTGAGTTGCTGACTTCCTATGCCCATACTGTCACTAAAGGAGAAACCGAAGTTACACTCAACGATTTCTATACCGATATGCCGGAAAAAATCGATCTGGATGTTCGATATACACCTATTCAAAATGCGCAAAGATATTTTAAAATTTATAATAAGAGCCGCCGGGCAATACTAAAGCTGGAAACGCTTCTGCAGCAAAATGCGCTGGAGATCGAATATCTTGAATCGGTCAGCCTGGCCTTATCCCAGGCCGAATCAATGCTGGAACTGGAAGAAATCGTTGAGGAACTGGTAAAGGAAGGCTACCTTAAAAGTAAAACCGTCAAAACGGCGCTCAAAGAAAAAAGTACTCCCCGCCGATATATTTCCAGTGATGGTCTGGAGATATTGGTGGGCAGGAATAATCACCAGAATGATTTGCTGACCTTAAAGCAGTCCGACCGGAACGACCTGTGGCTGCATACCAAAAATATTCCCGGTTCCCATGTAATTGTGCGCCTGAACAATAAAATCAATTCGATCAATGATGTACCTGACAAAACTATTGAGGAAGCGGCTGCCCTGGCTGCCTATTTCAGTAAAGCCCGGCTGTCGAATAAAGTACCGGTTGATTATACGTTCCGTTTAAATGTTAAAAAACCGGGCGGAGCCAAACCCGGGATGGTTATTTATGATAATTATTGGACGATAATGGCCGATCCTCAGGATCAATCTGTTATAGGAGAGATGTTGCATGTATGAACCAGAGAATTTCAATAATAAAATCATTGATCTTAAAAAATTCATATCTCTTATTAAACCCGGGAACAGGATCTTCTTCAGCAGTGGCCCGGCAATACCTGCACTAGCGGCCAAAGCTATCACAACATCAGATAAATTGAAGGGTTTTGATCTTGAAATTATCCAGGTCTTCTCTTCAGGTTTCTATTTTAAACATGAGTCATCTGACTATCATAACTACCGTTATAAGACTTTTAGAAGCGGAGAAACTGCTGTTGAAGATATATCGGACGGAAAAATCGATTATTTCCCCGCCAATCTTTTGGAAATCCCTTATATCTTTGCAACAAAAGCCATCGAGATCGATGTGGCAGTAGTATCTGCATCCCCGCCTGACAAACGAGGTTTTATGAGCCTTGGTGTTGCCATCGACACAGCAGATACGGTCATAAAAAACGCCGCCATTGTAATTGCGGAAGTAAATCCGAATATACCTGTTACTTACGGTGAAACTTTAATTCATATCGATCAGGTAGATCATGTGATCCTGAGCAGCGAACCTATCATAGAGCGGGAACGAAAGCCGTATGACAGTGTTCAGGCCAAGATCGGCTGGCATATAAGCAATCTTATTGAGGACGGCTCAACTGTTGTTCTGCATGCGGGGAGAATCTTTGACGCGATCGCATTTCATCTGCGCGAGAAGAAAAATCTTGGTATTTTCACCAATGTAGTATCCGACTGGATAATTGACCTTGTTGAGGCCGGCGCTGTTTCAATCGACCGGAAGCGAGAATATGGCGGACAGATATCTACCAGTTACTGTTACGGCACCAAAGAGCTTTATGAATTTGTTAACAATAATCAACTTTTTGGATTTTATCCGATTTCGAGACTGGCCAATCCGCTTGAAATAAGGAGCATTTCAAAACTTATCAGCATAATGAATGTTGAGAAAATCGATATTACTGCTGCCAGGGTACTGGTGTTTGCCGGCGACGATCTTCTGTCCGGATATGAAAGTAAATTCAATTTTGCTGTCGGGACCGCCTATTCCGGAAGCGGCAAGGTAATTTTCGCTTTAAAGTCTGTTGGCCAGAATGGTGAGAGCAACATAGTAATATCCCATGACAAGGATCCTGACCGGGTCAGGTCAACATTCAGCATTGCCAGATATGTTGTAACCGAATACGGCGTTGCTTCTCTCTTCGGCAAGTCAATCAGAGAAAGGGCTCTCTCCCTTATTGAGGTCGCTCATCCCGATCACCGGGAAGCTCTTTTCAAACAGGCGAAAGAAGCAGGTTATCTTTATCCTGACCAGATATACCGGTCAATAGCGGCCAACTATCCGACCCAAATCGAAACAGTTAAAACTTTTAAATTCGGACTGGAGCTTAAAATCAGGCCGATAAGGGCATCCGATGAAGACATGATGAGACGGCTTTTTTATAAGTTCTCGGACCGTTCCAAGTATTACCGGTATTTTACCCCGGTCAGGGTAATGCCGCATGAAAACATGCAGAAATATCTCAGCGTTGATTATGAAAAAATTATGTCCATAGTAGCAGTCCTGCAGCACGGAAACATTGAGAGAATCGTAGCGGAAGCCAGATACGCAGCTTATCCCAAAGGAGACAATTATGAGATGGCTTTCCTGGTTGATGAGGAATTTCAGGGTCGGGGGATTGCAACATTTATGGCAGAATTCCTTATCATGTTTGCCCGGGGAAGAGGGATCAAAAAGCTCAGCGCCCTGGTTTTGACCCAGAATACAAAAATGCTGGCGGTTTTTGATAAACTCTCTGTCAAACCCCGGAAGCATTATGATGGAGCTACCGTTGATCTGGAATTCAATCTGTAATTATTTTAAATATTAAATCTGTTAATTGAGTTTAAAACATAATAAATGATTTTTAAAACCAGGAGCGTTCTGCTCCTGGTTTTTTTGGCAAAGGCACTTTACCTTTGCGAATTAACAATAAGGTTATAAGATTTTACTGTCATCAGGTAATAAATATAATAGAAAACCGTAAACACAAAGATGGTTATGATCGTTGATGTTACCAGATCGGTTACCAGCAGGTCAGCCAACGCCATCAAGGCTGCCCAGCTGTGGGCGATACCAATCATCAGCGGGAAAAGGAACACATAAAGCAGCTGTTTTCTAATGGCGGTGTGTATTTCACTTCTGCTAAGTCCTATATTGCGCAGGATCTGATAGTTCAGCTTTTCTTTCTGGGCTTCATTTAACTGCCGGAAATAGATGATACTTCCGGTCGCCAGCAGAAATACCAGCCCCAGGAAGCCGCCGATGAACATGAGCATGCCCCGCTGCTCCATGTTGCGCATGTATTCGGAGTAGAAAGCATTCCAGGTATAAGCAGGAAGAATCTTTTCCAGTTCCGCCGTTAAGGCCTGGCTGTTTTTTTGATCGGCCACCATCAATACTCGCAGAGAATCGGGCTCCTGTGTTTTGGTAAGCTGTGCAAAAGCTGCCTCGCTTAACACCATAGATGTCCAGGTATTGGTATTATTGGTCAGCTTACAGGGGCGGCGGTCTGTGATATAGAAATCCTGTTTACTTTGTGTATCCAATGCCAATGACACCGTTTTATTCACGTAATCTTCCCGGGTATCATAGTCGGAATGGACGATTACTGCATCTTGCTGCCGGGTGATATCCACCTCTTCCCAACCTTTTATCCGCGCCAGTTCATTATAATTACTTTCCGGAACTAAAGCCAAATGCATATTATCAATACCGGGCATACTTGCCTGAGCCGAAATCAAGCTGATCTCGGCCGAATGGAGCAGAGGATTTTGCGGGTATCTGGCCAGCACCCGGTCAACTGCCTGATCCCGACTGTCATTGCTCCAATACACATAACTGAAAGGATTATGGTAGTCGACAGCCTTGTTGATATCCTGATATATCCCATAACTCATCCCCATAGCCGTCAGCGTTGTGGCATTAAGTATGGCGATGGTCGCCAGGAGTGTGGCATTGCTCTTGATGCGGTACAGTAAATTGGAAATGCTGATCAGATTCAGGCCCCGGTAGTATCGGTGTGAATTCTGCCGGGCCCTTCTGATGACAAAAACGATAAAAGAGTGGAACAGGCCATAGCTTCCTAAGATTACCAAGGCCAGAACCATAGGGGCATAAAGATTGAAGTTATTAAATAAATGAAATGCCATAACATAACCTGCCCCAATGGCTGCGATCGACACCAGGGCCAGAAGAGGTGATGCCTTAGGTTCGCTTTCTCCGCTCTGTTCGGCATAGAATAAATCCACCAGTTTGAAACGATATATAAGACTGTAAGCATACAGGGAAATCACCGTAAAAATCAATAAAAAAACCGCCGCTGTTGTGAGTATGGCTTGTGGGGAAATAGCGAAATAGACCTGCACAAAATGGCCCATCAGCCGGAAGAAAAGCATCACAAAAAGTTTCGAAAACAAACTCCCCACGATAATGCCCACCCCAAGTGCCACAACCCCCATGACCAGATTTTCATAGAAAAGCATCCGGGCTACTTGTTTTTTTTGCAGCCCCAGTAATGAATAGAGTCCGATTTCCTTTTTTCTTTTGCGGGTAAAAAAAGCATTGGAATAGCCCATAAAGATGGCTGAAAAAACAGCGACACATATGGCACCCAACTTCAGCATAGTTTTGGTGGTTTCCCCTATTGTCTGAGCTACCTGCTGGTTGTATTGAATGGAGACGAAAATGTAGAAAACCACGATACTGAAAACCATGGAAACAAAGTAGAGAGAATAGTTCTGCATGTTTTTCCTGATATTCCTGGTGGTGAGACTAAATAATGTCACGATTGTCACCTCCCATAACGGCCAGGACATCCAGTATCTTTTGGAAGAACTCCTTGCGGGAGCCTGCTTTATTCAATTCAGTAAACAGCCTGCCGTCTTTGATAAAAATGATCCGCTTACAGTAACTGGCGGCAAAGGCGTCATGGGTCACCAGCATGATACTGGCACCCTGCTTTTCATTTAAGTAGCTCAAACACTGCAGCAGTTCAGCTGATGATTTGGAATCCAGGGCCCCGGTCGGTTCGTCAGCTAAAATCAGGCTGGGTTTGTGGATAATGGCACGGGCGGCGGCTGCACGTTGTTTCTGCCCTCCGGAAACTTCATATGGGTACTTGTTTAAAATGTCATCGATCCCCAGCATCAGGGCAGTTTCATGTCCCCGCCTTTCGATTTCAGCAGCGTTTACCTTGGCCAGGGTCAGGGGGAGGATTATGTTCTCCTTGATGGTCAGGGTATCTAAAAGATTAAAATCCTGAAAGATAAAACCCAGTTTATTGCGCCGAAATGAAGCCAGCTGCTCTTCGTTCATTTTATTAAGGTCGGTGCCATCGATATATATGCTTCCCCCGGTGGGCCGGTCAATGGTGGCGGCCAGATTAAGCAAGGTAGTCTTCCCTGCCCCCGAAGGCCCCATGATACCAAAAAACTCACCGGCCTCTATATCCAGATCGATATTATCCAGAGCCGGATAAAGAGCGCCCCGCGATCCGTATACCTTTTTCAGATTCCTTACCTGTAAGACTTCATTCATTTATTATTCCTCCTCTGCCATTGGCCGTACTATTCTTGGTCTCGTAAATTATCTCTGCATTACGCTTCAAACTTCCAAATATTTTAATGTTATACTTCACGGTAATGATCTTTTTACTTCTCTGCTATTATCTTGCCACATCCAGGGGACCCGATACCATTTGTCACCATGACAAAACGACCTTTATCCTTACATTTTTGTAACCCAGCAGATCAAAGGGCCCTTCTTTCCGATCATCAGGGCTTTTCCCGTATTCATGCAAATCGTCATAATCTTCGCAGCAAGGCAAAAGTAATGATACAATAAAAAAGAACCGGCAGGACTAGAGTCTTTGTAAGCTGTCAGGAACGGGGGATGGCCTTGTTTAAGATCATGATCGTAGAAGATGATCCGAAGATGAGTGAGATCGTTTTGGAAAATATAAATAAATGGGGTTTTGAAGGATTTGCCATAACTGATTTTACCGCAGTTCTCAGTGAGTTCATAAAGTTTGAACCTCATCTGCTGTTACTGGATATCAATCTTCCTGCTTTTGACGGCTTTTATTGGTGCAGCAAAATCCGGGAAATATCCAGAGTCCCCATCATTTTTATATCTTCCCGGGAAAGCAACATGGATATCATCATGGCCATGAATATGGGTGGGGACGATTATCTGCCCAAGCCCTTTTCCCTGGAGGTGTTAATGGCCAAGATCAATGCTCTGCTGCGCAGGACCTATTCCTATACAGAGCATGAAGCCAGCGCCGTGGAACATAACGGAGTGATCCTGAACCTGAATGATGCCCACCTGCAATATGATAACCATAAAGCAGAGCTTACCAAAAATGAATACCGGATCGCCTATATCCTGATGAAAAAAGCCGGCCAGATCGTGAGCCGGGATGAAATCATGCGGGGTCTGTGGGAAGACGAAAGCTTTGTTGACGATAATACTTTGACTGTCAACATCAACCGCCTGCGCCGCAAACTGGGAGATATCGGCCTGAATGAATTTATTCAGACCAGAAAAGGACAGGGGTATATCATACCATGAAACTGAAAGAATATCTGTCCGACCAACTGAGCCTGATCCTGTTTTTTGCTTTACTGATGACCTTCATTACATGGGTCATCTTACTGGATCCGTCCTTTCAGGTGTGGAAACATAACATCGTATATATCAACCTCATCGCCTTCTTCCTGTTTGCCCTCTACTTGATGATCATCTATCTGCTGAAAAATCAGTATTATATCCAATTACAAAAGGCCATCGCTGAGGAAAAAGCCAGCCCGGCATCCTTGCCGGCACCTCGCAGTAATGAACAGAGACTGTTTCACAAGCTCTTAACTCAAACTCAGGATCAGCAAAACGCCAGGATCGAACAGATCTATGGGGAGAAAAAGGACAACTTCGAATTTATTTCTGCCTGGGTCCATGAAATAAAAATCCCCATCGCCGTCATCAACCTTTTGATCGAAAACAACCCGGGCAAAGACAAGGCTGAACTCTTGTCAAGCATCGGGCAGGAAACCGACCGCATCGACAGATTGGTGGAACAGGTCCTCTATTATTCCAAGATCGATGACTTTTCCAAGGATTATTTTGTGCAGGAACTGGAGCTGAAAGCTCTGGTTAACCAGGTGATCAAAAAACACGCCCCCACTTTTATTCACAAAGCGGTAAGAATAGAAACCCGTTCCATGGATCTGCAGATCACTTCGGATAAGAAGTGGCTGCTGTTTATCCTGGACCAGATCATATCCAATGCGCTCAAATACACGAACCAGGGCGGTAGAATAGAGATCCATGGTGAAGAGGATGAGCGGGAGAAACGGCTGATCATTACTGATAATGGGATCGGTATCCGGCCGGAGGATCTAAGCCGGGTCTTCGACCGCGGTTTTACAGGGTACAATGGCCGGGAGTTCACCAAATCCACCGGTATGGGACTATACCTGGCCAAAAGACTGGCCCACAAGCTGGGCCATGACCTTTCCATCGATTCTGTTTACGGAAAATACACCCGGTTCACCATTCATTTCCCCAGGCTGGGCGATTATTACAGGATGACAAAGGATTAAATTCAGGAACCAAGGAAGCAGAATATCCAAACCTTATTAAAATCCGAAACGCATTCACCTTAGGTAGAAATAATGTGGAGATTTTCTAAAGTCACTAAGATTACTAAACAGAATAATAATAACATTAAAATCTTTTGTAGCCACGATATTAAGGAAAAGCTAATCAATACACAAATTGGCTTTCCGGTAATCAAGGAAATAATAATTTTGATAATATAGAAAACGGCCAATATTACAGCATTAACTCCATATATCATTGGATATGGAAGAATTAGCGAGGGAAAAATTGTATAAATATATAAGAAAACGAGTATTATACCTACACAAACGCCGATGAGTACTTTTTCGGGTAATGAAGTGGCTATTTTCGGTAATTCATATCTCTTTTTTTCATTTATTGAGTGAAAAGCAACAGATGACCCCATAAGAAAAGGCATTAAAAACAGCCAGAGGAAAATTGCAAATCCCGTAAACACGCTGTACCTCCATACTATTACAAAATCCATATCATTTTGGATCAAAAATCCTTATTGTTCTATAATTCCATATCATCCCAGCTTTTCCTTGCCAGATGATAAATAATATTTATAAAAGAAGAAAGTGCCCAATCATTATGTTTGATTGAGCACTTTGTCGTTTAAACTACATTACAGAGTCTGACTTTTAAGGAACATCCCCAGGTGTCACAGGATCTCTATGCTGCCGTCATCATTGGTCTTATATTTAGTATCCGCTTCCAGGATATATACTTGTTTATTCTTTATATCGACAGCTACTTCCCGGTTAATGATCGTGGCGATTTCTTCCGGGGTGACCAGGGTCCTGATCTGCACTCCGTTATCATAGATCTGCAGATAAAGTTCCCCATGTTCGCGTTTTATTTTTTCGGAAGCGTGTTTTTCATAGGGTTTTACAAAAACATATTTATAGCCGCCGTCGACAAACGGCATTTGTTTGCCGTTTAAAAATACCCGCAATGTAATCCTCCTAGCTTCTGCTGCCTGGTTTGATCGCTTCGGTGTTTCCTTCTTTACACAAGGGGCAGTCTTCCGGTTCCCAGGAGGTTATATCCAGGGTAAGCACTGCCGTTTGTTTGACCCCGAAGGTAACCTTGCCCGCGCTCCTGTCCACCAGCACTGCAACTCCGGCCACAACTCCGCCGCTTTTTTCAACTACTTCTATTACTTCCCTAACTGAACCTCCGGTAGTAATAACATCTTCAACCACTAAAACACGTTTTCCGGGATCAATTTTAAATCCCCGCCGGAGTTTCATTTCACCGTTTTCCCTTTCGGTAAAAATACCCGGTTTACCCATTTGCCTGGCTACTTCATAAGCTACGATGATTCCTCCCATGGCGGGGCCGATTACTATATCAATATTATCGTCCTTAAAATTCTGAACAATGTTTTCTGCAACTTTTTCCGTCAAATCAGGGTACTGCAGCAGCTGGGCGCACTGCATATACTGGTTGCTGTGGCGTCCGGAAGTAAGTTTAAAATGCCCTTCCATCAAGGCTCCGGAATTAATAAATATTTCCAATGCTTGCTGGTTGTTTAACATAAATCTCAACTCTCCAATTCTTCGATTATTTTTAAGGCAGCTTGCTTGGGATTTTCCGCTTTGGTGATCGGCCTTCCGATCACCATGTAATCGGTTCCCTTTTCCAAAGCCTGTTTGGGGGTGGTTATCCTTTTCTGGTCCCCTGCTTCCGACCAGGCCGGCCTTATCCCCGGGGTTACAATTTTAAAACCAGGCCCGCAGGCTGAGCGTATCAGCTCAATTTCCCTTGGAGAACTTACGACCCCGTCCATACCAGCTTTTTGTGCCAATAAAGCCCATTTTACCACTAAATCAGCGACCGACAAATCCTTTACCATCATTTCTTCCTGCAATTGCTGCTGGGCGATACTGGTCAAAACAGTTACGGCCAGCAGTAAAGGCGGCGTAATTCCCAGTTTCGCAGCTTCATCAGCCGATTCAGTTTTAGTTTTCTGCATCATTTCAAAACCGCCGGCAGCATGAACATTGAACATGGCACAGTTGAGCCTGGTAAGAGCTCTGCCGGCTCCGCCTGCGGTGTTGGGAATGTCATGCAGTTTCAAATCGACAAAGACCTTGCCGCCCAGGTCATTGATACGTTTGACGATATCCGGCCCGGTACTGTAATATAGCTCCATTCCGACTTTAAACATGCCGACATGATCTTTCAGTTCCCTGACTAAATCTAATGCTTTTTCTAAATTGTCAACATCCAGAGCGAGAATAATTTTTTCTTTTGCCTGCAATTTGCTGCCTCCTTTAACTATTAAATCACTGCCGCCCCTTTTATTTCTTCCAGGCTGGCAATGCTGTTTTCCGCCATATAATCATATAAACCGTCTATAATCGCCTGCGGCAGGCGCGGATTTACAAAAAGGCCGGTGCCCACTGAAATGGCTGACGCCCCGGCCATGATAAATTCCAGGGCATCCTCAGTGTTCATTATGCCTCCCCCGCCCAGGATCGGTATATCAACCGCCTTATACACCTGGTAGATCATACGCAGCGCTACCGGCTTGATGGCCGGGCCGGACAGTCCGCCAAAAACATTGCCTAATACCGGCCGGCGCTTTTTAATATCAATTGCCATCCCCATCAGGGTATTGATCATTGAAACCGCGTCAGCTCCACCGGCTTTTGCTGCCTGGGCTATTTGCACTATATCTGTAACATTGGGTGAAAGTTTGGGAATGATCGGGATCGCTGTTTGGTTTTTAACAGCTCTTACCACCTGTTCGACCGTATCCGGATCAGTGCCAAACTGCAGCCCTCCTCTGGCGACATTGGGACAGGAAATATTGAGCTCAATGGCCAGGATATCTTCGTGCCCCTCAGCCAGAGAGCATATTTTTGCATATTCATCAATCGTATTACCGGCAATATTAAGAATGATATTTACATGGTTCTCCCGCAGCCGGGGAAGATGCTGCTTTAAAAAAACTTCTATGCCCGGGTTTTCCAGGCCGATTGCGTTGAGCATCCCGGATGCAGTTTCAATTATACGCGGTGGAGGATTCCCGGCTCTTTTCCCCAGTGTAGTGCCCTTGACGATGACTGCCCCCAGCTTATTTATATTAAGATAATCCTGGTATTCCGTACCATAACCAAAGGTTCCCGAGGCTGCCGTAATGGGATTATTTAGTTTAACCGGCCCCAGAGTTACTGATAAATCAGGTTTAACTGACATTTTTTCATCTTTTTTCATCCGGGCACCCCCTGTATTTTTGAAATTCCACTTCGTTTATATCAAATACCGGCCCGTCTTTGCATATTTTAACATAGTTTTCATCACTGCTTTTCAGTTTGCGGGCGCAGCCCAGGCAGGCTCCTACCCCGCATGCCATATGCTCTTCCAGCGAAACCTGCCCCGGTATTCTATTTGCTGTAGCATATTCTGCTGCTGCCGCCATCATCGCTTCGGGTCCGCAGGCATATATATAATCAACTTGCCGGGGATTTATTTTTTTTATCAGCAAATCGGTCACAAATCCTTTAAAGCCTGCACTGCCATCGTCAGTGGCCGCTAAGAATTCTGCACCGATTTCCTGCAGTTTTTCAGCAGCGACCAGGTTCCGGCGGCTGTCCGCGCCGTGCAATACTTTTATCTGGTAGTTTTTTTCTTTTAATACCCGGGCCAGATATACAAGCGGTGCAATGCCGACCCCCCCGCCGATCAAAACAATTCGCCTGCCGGAGGGTTTTGTATTAAACCCTTGCCCAAGCGGCCCCATAACATCAAGATATTCTTTGCTGCGAATCCTGGTAAGTAATTCTGTGCCCTGACCGACAACTTTATACAGCAAGATTATGCTGCCCAATTTTTTGTCAACATCGTAAATACTCAGCGGTCTCCTGAGTAACGGAGCATTTAATGTATTTACCTTTACATGGATAAACTGCCCAGGTTTGCACCTGGCAGCCATTTCCGGACTGATAAATTCCATCTGGTACATGTCACTGCCTATTTGATTATTTACAATTACTCTGCACTTTTCCAAAGGCATTTAAAGCCCTCCTGACATTATCTGTTTATCATGGCGGTGCTGAATTAAACCTTACTGCAGCTTTATTGTCTGCGTTTATGAGTCGGCCGGAAATATCCTGCTGTTTTCTAAAATCAGTTACCCTTGAGCTTTTTTCACTCCTCGATCATCCTGCCATCTTCAGCTATAATTTTACCATTCACGATGGTCATATAGGGCCAACCCTTCAATTTTTTTCCGGCGAATGGTGTGTTTTTGCCTTTGGAGTAAAACCTGTTGGGATCTACGGTTTTGATTTTCTCCGGATCCAGTATGGTCAGGTCCGCAGTATCACCAATACCCATACTGCCTTTATCCAGGCATAAAACTCCCGCCGGCCCGGCCGTAAACAAATGAATCATTTTATTGACCGTAAATTTCTTGTTTACAAGACTCATTGCCAAAGGCACTGCCGTCTCCAGGCCTGAAATACCAAATGCGGCAAAATTATATTCACAATCTTTACTTTCCAGTGCATGGGGGGCGTGGTCAGTGGCTATACAATCAATGGTTCCGTCCACGATCCCTTCCATTAAAGCTTTTATATGCTCCTGAGACCTTAACGGGGGATTTACTTTGGTATTGGCATCATAAGTACCTGTCGCTTTATCAGTCAAAGTCAGATGGTGGGGAGTAACTTCGCAGGTGATATTGACCCCTTCGGCCTTGGCTTTTCTGATCATATCGACCGTACCCCGGCTGGAAACATGACATATGTGTATATGTCCGCCGGTCAATTTAGCCAAAATGATATCCCGGGCGGCCATAATCTCTTCAGCGGCTGCCGGTATGCCTTTATAACCATAATAAGTTGAATAAAAGCCTTCATGTATCTGACCGTCCTTTGACAGACTGGTATCTTCGCAATGGGATAAAACCGGCAAATCAAACATTTTGGCATATTCCAAAGCATTACGCATAATTTCCGCCTTTTCGACCGGTTTGCCGTCATCAGACACCGCAATACAACCGGCAGCGATCAGATCCGCCATCTCTGTAATTTCTTCACCTTTTTGATTTCTGGTAATTGCACCGATCGGCAAAACATTTACTACGCCGCTTTTGGCTGCTATCTGGCGAACATAAGCGGCAACTGCAGCATTATCTATGACCGGTTTGGTATTGGGCATACAGCAGATCGTGGTAAAACCCCCTGCTGCAGCTGCCCTGGTGCCGGAAGCAATTTCTTCTTTATACAGATAGCCGGGATCACGCAGATGAACATGCATATCTATAAAACCCGGGCAGATAATTTTCCTGCCGGCATCAATGATCCGCTCATTTTTGCCCGCCGCCAGATTTTTTCCGATTTCCGCAATCAGGCCGTTATTTATCAAAACGTCCAGTTGTTCATCGATCCCGTTCATGGGATCGATCACCCGGCCGTTTTTAATTAGTAATTTCATCGCGCGTTCCTCCCATCATCAGGAATAATAATGCCATGCGTACTGCCACTCCGTTGGTAACCTGTTCATTTATCAGCGATTGGGCACCATCAGCAATTTCACTGGCAATCTCTACTCCCCGGTTCATTGGCCCCGGGTGGAGCACCAGTACATCTTCCCTGGCCCTTTTAAGTTTGTCCTTGTTTACCATATACAAATTGGCGTATTCATCAAGAGTGGGAAACAAGCCGGTATGCTGCCTTTCTTTCTGGATCCTGAGAATATTGACAACATCCGCTCCAGCCAAAGCTTTTTCCAGGTCGTAGTAGCATTTGACCCCTAATTTTTCTATTTCCGGTGCCATCAAAGTCGACGGCCCGACTACTCTGATCTCACAGCCGAATTTACTGAGGCCGTAAATATTGGAACGGGCCACGCGGCTGTGCAGGATATCGCCTACTATAGTTACCGTAAGCCCTTCCAGTGTCCCCTTTTTCTCCTTAATAGTATATAAATCCAATAAAGCCTGGGTCGGATGTTCATTGGCACCATCCCCGGCATTGATTACCCGCATGTCAGTATTGCGGGCTACATAATGAGGGGTCCCGCTCATTGAGTGTCTCATTACTATTAAATCGAAGCCCATCACTTCAATGGTTTTGATGGTATCCTTCAAACTTTCACCTTTTTGCACGCTGCTGGTAGCAACGGCTAAATTGACCGTATCGGCACTCAGGTATTTGCCGGCAATTTCAAAAGATGTTCTGGTTCTGGTGCTGGGCTCATAAAAAACCGTTACCATGGCTTTCCCTCTTAGTGTTGGAACCTTTTTAATATCTCTTTTGATAATGTCTTTCATAGGTACGGCCGTTTCCAGAATCAATTCGATTTCTTCTTTGCTCATGTCTTTCAGTCCCAGCAAATCCTTCTTTTGGGCTAAATTCATTTTTGTCTGCGTCCCCCTTTCAATATTTTATATACCAAAAGCCTTCCTTTTTATCGTGCAAGGAAGGCTTTCATCCAGTCGTTTACTCCCTTGCCAGCCTCCCGGACCAGTTTAAAGGGCTTTTATTGATCTATTATCTCCTGTATGATCACAGCATCTTTATTATCAAATTCCTTAACCAGTACTGCTACAATTTCCTGTTTGGCGGTAGGGACATTTTTACCTACATAATCCGCCTTAATAGGCAGTTCCCGGTGCCCCCGGTCAACCAGCACTGCCAATTGAATGCATTGTGGCCTGCCGATGTCGATCAGCGCGTCCATAGCAGCTCTTACAGTCCTTCCGGTATATAATACATCATCTACTAAAATAATAATTTTATTGTTGATATCGAAATTGACTTCAGTGCGGCGTACCAATGGTTGGGATGCCATAGTCGTGAGATCGTCACGATAGAGTGTGATGTCTAAAATACCAACAGGAACTTTTAATCCTTCAATAGCTTCGATACGTTCTGCCAGGCGATATGCCAGGGGACCGCCCCGCCGTCTGATACCTATTACCGCTACATCCTCCACGCCTTTGTTTTTTTCGATAATTTCGTGGGTTATGCGGGTCAGGGCTCTTTTAATATCCATCTCATCCATCAGGACATGTTTTTCTCGCAGTTCCAATTTTCAACCTCCTTACTGCATGACATAAAAAAACCTACCAATTGAGCAAGGCAAAGGCAGGTCACAGAATTATATGCTTTTTGCCTTGCTAACCTCACAGGGCCAACTTAAAGGAACTTTACTGATACTGATTCTAAACAATGGTAATTTGTATGTCAATTTATTTTTCCAGATTATTAATGATATTTTGCATATAGGGCGGAATGTCTGAATGAAATTCCATGTACTCTCCGGTAGATGGATGAACAAAACCTAAAACACCAGCATGCAGCGCCTGCCCGTTAATATCAAAATGTTTTCTGGCCGGACCGTAAAGAGGATCGCCGACAACCGGGTGGTTGATATACGCAAAATGGACCCTGATCTGATGAGTGCGGCCGGTCAATAATTTTACTTTGACCAGCGAATAGTTTTTAAATCTGTCCAGTACCTGATATTCACTGATTGCCATTTTGCCGTCTTTATCAATCGCCATTTTTTTTCGGTCAATTTTGCTGCGTCCGATAGGCGCTTCAATTCTGCCCAGTTTTTCGCTTATTATCCCATGTACCAGGGCAATATATTGCCGGTTAAAAGTATGGTCTTTGATCTGTACCGCCAGATGGCGATGGGCTATGTCATTTTTTGCCACCGCCAGTAAACCCGAAGTATCTTTATCCAAACGATGTACTATGCCTGGTCGTAATTCTCCGTTTATGCCTGATAAGTCCTTTACATGAAATAACAAGGCATTGACCAGTGTATTGTCCCAGTTGCCTTGAGCCGGGTGCACCACCATCCCCTGAGGTTTGTCGATGATAACCAGATCACTGTCCTGATAAACAATCTGCAAGGGAATATCCTGCGCCACTATTTCCACTGCTTTTGGCTCAGGAATATTGACTGTAATTTCTTCCCCTTCTTTGATCCGATAACTGGCTTTGTGTTTTTGTCCATTTATTGTGATCTGCCCATCGTCCAGCAAGGTTTTAACCATGGAACGGGACAAATATTCCAGATGCTCGGCCACAAAAGCATCCAGCCTTTCCCCTTCCATTTCTTCATTGACTATCAATAACTCTTGTTTAGTCATTTAATTTTTCATTCTCCTCATATTTATAGGTATATATGATCAACAGTATACCTCCGCAAACTAATGCCATATCAGCAATATTGAAAACCGGCCACCAGCCGAGATCAAAAAAATCGATAACATACTGATGGAAGAAGCGGTCGATGAAGTTTCCGCTTGCTCCCCCGGTAATAAGCCCCAGGATGATTTGCATACTGCCGGGCAACGGGTGCCTGAAATTATATATACTAATGGCTGCCACTACTACAATGGCACATATAATAAACAGCCAGATGCTTCCATCAAAAAGGCCAAAAGCAGCACCCCGGTTTTGCACGTATGTAAGGTCAATGATTCCTTGTATAAGCGGCAGGCTTTGGCCTGGTTCCATATTGCTTACTACCAGCCATTTAGAGAGCTGGTCAAATAATATTATAATAATCATAGTAAAACAGAATCGCACGGTTGATTTCCTCTTCATATCTTTATACTTTCATCTTTTTTATTACCTGCTGATGAGCAAACCATTCAATATCATCATTAAGCTGTTTTTCCAGTGTTAATCCTTTACGGGCGGCTATGGTTTTTATAAAATAATCGGCTATATGAGGATTCTTGGGTAAAAGCGGCCCATGCAGGTAGGTGCCGATCAAATTTTTGTACCATAAGCCTTCACTGCCGTCCTTCCCATTATTGCCAAACCCTTTTATTACTGTGCCGAATGGATGCAGATCATTATCATTGAGCCAGGTTCTGCCCCCGTGGTTTTCGAATCCAACCACACTATACTTTTCCCCGCTTATCGCGCTTTCAATCAGGATATTTCCAATTAAGCGATTTTTCTGCCCTTCTGTATAAAGGTCAAAAAAGCCCAATCCTTTCATGATGCTCCCGTCAAATGATTTATAATATTTGCCCAATAACTGGTAAGCCCCGCAGATACATAGAGCCGGCAATCCATGTTCTATTTCCTCCTTTAACCGTTCCGCTTTGATCAGCAGGTCATTATAGACCAGCCCTTGCTCGCGGTCGGAACCGCCACCCATAAAGAGCATATCGACCTTCTTGAAATCAATTTTTTCTTTGAGATAAACAGGGCGTATTTCACAATGGCAGCCGTAATCATTGAGGCGTTTTTTCAAACAGATCAAATTGCCCCGGTCACCATAAAGGTCCATTAAATCAGGATACATATGTGCTATAATAATTTTCTCCACTAAATTCCCCTTCTAAAATTCGTTCTCCGGTCAACTGTCACGGCCCAATTTCTGATCAATAGTTCCTGGCTCCGCTGCGTCGATACTCCGGTACTGCATCCGAATCATGCTGCATTTTGATTAAAATTTTGCGGCATTCAAATAATGCTGTGTAGGTACAAAGAATATAGGCTGTTTCACTTTCAATTTCCAAAGTTTGCTCTATCCCTGCCTGTAATCCGGATATGATCCTTATATATTCAGGAGCGAATCCGGCGTACTTGATTCTAAGTGCCATATCTCCGCTGCGCTGTCCTGCGCATACTACTTCCGCAACTCCTGCTTCAGTACGAGCGATGATCTCTGCCTCTGTATCCCAGATCCAGGAAATATCCCGGCCATCTGCAGCATTATCGTTTAAGGCAATAAACAGACCTTTACGGGCAGGATCCTGCGTCATCATATTAAGTATCTGGTTAAAGCCGGCGGGATTTTTCACCAGCACCAGCAAACATGGTTTGCCGTTTATGAAAAATTTCTCCATTCTGCCGGCCCGGGGACGGTAATTCATGATCGCTCTTTGTATAACTTCATCATCTATGCTCAGTCGTTTACCCATGCTGACTGCCGCCAATATATTATAGGCATTGTAAAAACCCTGATAGGGGCTGGTTATTTCCATTTCATTTATTTTAAAACTTATTTCAGGTGTCATCTTAATGTCATGCCCCGTAAAATCACGGTCAGGATTATGATTATCACAGGCAGGGCAATGATATTTTCCTAGTTGGGCATAATGATAACGCTCATAATCAAGTTCATGTCCGCATAATACACAGTAACGGCCTTCGCGGGTGTTGTTGCCGGCAAACTCATCATATGCCGTATCATCAAAACCATAATACCATGACTTCAAGCCGCTGTACCGTTCAAAATCTGCCAGAAGCGGATCATCAGCATTTAAAACCAGTTCCAGATCTTTCTTTCCTTTTATTGCATCTCTGATCAGTCTGATGGTATTGTCCAGTTCTCCATACCTGTCCAATTGATCGCGAAAAAAATTGGTTACGAGCAGGGCTTGAGGCTGAATTTCTTGCAGCAGCAACGGAACATTGGCTTCATCAGTTTCCAGCAGCGCATAGTCACATGAGCAGCGGCCAAAAAGGCTGGCGGAGGAAATAAACGCGGTAGTTATACCGGTGAGCAAGTTGGCCCCTTCCGTATTATGTACCAGTGAACAGCCGTTTTCCCGAATAATTTCAGCGATCATATTGCTGGTGGTAGTTTTGCCGTTGGTGCCGGTTATAATGATTATTTCACGCTTGATATCCCCGGCTGATTCAGACAGGATTGGCGGATAAATTTTACGAGCTATACGCCCGGGAAAATCAGTACCTTGATTCCCGGCAATACGACTTAGAACGATTGCTGCTTTACCGGTTATAACAGCAATAAACTTAAGAAATTTCATGCTATAATTCCCTCTCCTTAAGCCCAGCGTCAGTGATTTTTCCCATATCAAAACTGGAGTATGCCAGGCACCCCCAGTTTAAATAATACTTTAGCATTAATTATATATAACAGAAGCTAATTGCTAAACCAGGAACTGACATCCATGAAACGATGCGGCCGGTAGAATTTTTTTGACAACAGGTTTTCATATACTGCTTCCTGTTTCAGAGCCATGTTCTGTGATGACAAAGCCTGGGCTTTCAGCAAAGCATTGGTTTTAAAATAATTATAAAGGTTTTCATCGTCCATAACTTTACATATAGCTTCGGTCAGCTGATTAATATCCAACTCAGTTAAAATTCCATCGACACCATCATCTACCATTTCCTGTACCCCGCTGGCCCGGACTGCAACTACCGGCAGCCCCGCCGCCATTGCTTCGATCAGAACCAGCCCCTGGGTTTCGGTCAGTGATGAAAAGACAAACAAATCAGCCGCATAATAGACCTGTATCAACGTATCATAAGGAACTGCTCCGGAAAATATAATATCCTGCTCCAGATTTAATCCTAGTTTTAATGCTATTTTTTTCAGATGTGATTCCAGCGGCCCCTGAGCAGTAATGACCAATGTAGTATGCGGCCGTTTTTCATGCACTTCTTTAAAAGCATTGATCAAAAATTCCAGATTCTTTTCCTTGGTAAGCCGGCCAACAAATAACAGTATTTTATTTTCGGCCGGGATAGGGAAATTGTCCCGCAGCCAGTTCCCCTCTTTCTTAACATACTTGTGCAGCGGAACACCGGTAGGTATGACTGATATTGGAGTAATAATATCATACGTACTGAGCAACTCGAGTGTTTCATGGGCAGGTACTATGACATGATCACAATCATTGCAGAATTTGCTGCTGAATTTTACGGTCATATCTTTGGCGAATACCTGGGCCACAGGTAGATAATGGGTATATTGCTCATATAAAGTATGATATGTAAAAACGATCGGCAAACGAAACAGCCTGGCATAGTGCATGCCGACTCTGCCCATAATAGCCGGTGAGTGGACATGAATTATATCAAGGTTAAGCCTTTTTATCTGCTGCCTCATTCCAGGTAAAACCGGAATTGCCAGTGTGTAATCCGGGTTAGTCGGTGCCGGTACAGAGTGGTATCTGAAGACGTCCGGCTCTTCTTCATGATAGTTGTGATAACTGGGAGCAAAAATATAAACCTTATGTCCTAGCTTTTCCAACTCAGCTTTAAAAGTACAGATCGAAGTTACTACCCCACTGGTATATGGCTTGTAGCTGTCAGTAAATATTCCAATGCGCATCGCGACTTTCCTCCCTGGTATTTGTGTGTAATAACAATTATTAGGTTTACGGTCAAAAGAATAAAAAACATTATCCTCATAATTGATCATTTTATACTTCTATCTTTCTAATAGACCTTCTGTAAATATTCCTTGCATATCATATTATTAATTATTCTTCATAAAATTCATAACCGGCGGTTTGAAAAGTTTTGCCGAATTCCATTGCCTCCGGTGAGTCATTATAATTATACTGATATATGCCCGGACTGTTTTCTTTACTTTGTCGGGCGCAGGCTATACAGAGCGCAGTGCCCGGCAAGCGTTCGAGACGGCCTGATTCTATCGCTTTTCCGCAATCAGCGCAAATCCCGTAAAGTCCTTGTTCAATTCTTTCCAGGGCCTGCTCAGTTTTTTTAAGTTCGAATTCCAGCAATTCCAGATAGGCAAAATCTTTTTCACGTTCATATAATTCCGAACCGCTGTCAGACGGATGTTGATCATACATCGAAAGTTCATCAGTCATTTCTGCCATGGGGACTCGAAATGCCTCCCGCTTTTTTTGTATGATCGCTTCAAGTTCAGTTTTTCTGGTTAAAAGTTTTTCCCTGTAGTCCACAGCTGCACCTCTATTTATATTAAAAATATGTAATAATCGCTCCTATTCTCAGCTGCATCTGTACTATTTCCACCAAATCAGCAATGAATTCTCCTATTACCGGCACATTGATCAGAATTATTCTCTGCATTATATAAACGACGATGGCAGCCAGTATGGTAAATCCGATTGCAGTGCCAAATCCGCGTGATATTCCCTGCAGGAAATTTATATACAGCAGCCGGCGCGGATTATTTAACATATCAACATATTCTGCCAACTTCATTTTTTCCATATTTATTGCCAGTTCATCAATTTTTTCTGTTAACAGATCAAGCTTGCTCTTTTCCTCATTTTTCGATACTATTTTATACTTCAATCTACTCCCCTCCTGTTAACTAATAGTTATTATTGCCATGATGGATATATAACATTCATTTCACTTTAAGCTTACCAGTTTGGGATTGATACTGCAGATAAAAATTGCTCCTTAAAAGAATTAATTATTTAAAGCATGAATAGGAGCAGGGATCCTTCCCTGTCTTTTAATAAATGCCTCTGACGAAAAATTGCTTACTGCCATGACCGGTGCTCTGCCCAACAGGCCGCCATATTCCACCCAGTCGCCGACTTTCTTGCCGGGAGCCGGAATAAGACGGACAGCTGTAGTCTTGCGGTTTATCATGCCAATTGCTGCTTCATCAGCTATAATTCCGGAAATTGTTGCAGCAGATGTATCGCCAGGTATAGCTATCATATCAAGACCTACTGAACAAACTGAAGTCATGGCCTCCAGTTTATCGATATTTAAAGCCCCGGCAACTACTGAATCCATCATTCCTGCATCTTCACTCACCGGTATAAAGGCTCCCGACAGACCTCCTACATTAGAGGAAGCCATGGCCCCGCCTTTCTTTACTGCATCATTCAGCAATGCCAAAGCAGCAGTACTTCCGTGAGCCCCGACCATCTCCAGGCCCATTGCCTTAAGTATTTCTGCAACGCTGTCACCTATAGCCGGGGTAGGTGCCAATGAAACATCTACGATCCCAAACGGGACTCCCAGTCGTTCTGAGGCTGCTCTGCCCACCAACTCTCCCATGCGGGTAATTTTAAAGGCAGTATTCTTGATGATATTGGCCAGGTCGCCAAAACTGATATCCGGATGCTTTTTAACTACATTCAGTATAACCCCCGGCCCGCTGATACCAATATTAATTGTTGATTCGGGTTCACCGATGCCATGAAAAGCGCCGGCCATGAAAGGATTATCTTCTACTGCATTGCAAAATACCACTAATTTTGCACAACCCAGACCATTTCTGTCCCCGGTCAGCTCTGCAGTTGCTTTAATTATATGTCCCATCTGATAAACAGCATCCATGTTGATTCCTGCTTTAGTGGTGCCGAGATTTACTGAAGCACAAACTCTTTCAGTAACTGCCAATGTTTCAGGTATTGCTTCAATCAAAGCTCTGTCACCATTACTGAAACCTTTATGGACCAGAGCAGTAAAGCCGCCGATAAAATTCACTCCTACATCCTGGGCAGCCTGGTCCATATAACGGCCGATCGTAACCATTTCCTCCCGGGAAAGTCCATTCCCGACAATAGATACCGGCGAAACTGCTATTCTCTTGTTTATAACCGGTATTCCATAGATCTTTTCTATATCATCTCCGACTTGAACCAGGTTTTTGGCATAATCAGCTATTTTTGCATATACTTTTTTGCCGGTTTTAATCCCATCAATATCACGGCAATCCTGAATATTGATTCCCATTGTTATAGTGCGTATATCAAGCTTTTCGGTCTGCAGCATTTTAACCGTTTCAAGTATTTCATCTTTACTGATACTAAAAGGCATTTTCCCACCTCTTTATACGTAATCAGGGGAAGAAATCTTCCCCCTTGCTTTAAATCCGATGCATAAATTTAAATATATCTTCATGCTGGACAGCTATCTCAAGATTCATCGCTGTGCCCTGTTCCTGCAACAGCTTTTTCAAATCTCCGACATCCAGCTTGCTGCCGGCTATATCTGCTACCATTACCATAGTAAAGAATCCCTGCAAAATCGTTTGACTGATATCGAGTATATTAATATCATTTTGCGCCAATATAGCTGAGATTTTCGCTATTATTCCTACCTGATCATGGCCCAGCACGGTAATTATTATTTTTTCTGTTTCTCCCAAGGCATTACCCCCTATCTGCTTTTCAGTATGTCAACTACCTCAGAACACCTTTTGCATAAACATGTCCCGCTGTCGGCAGTTATTTTCTCAATGATCCAGCAGCGTTCACATTTCTCCCCTTCGGCAGCTTCAACCTTGACCCCAATGCCACTTACATGTTCCAATTTTACAACATCAGCAACTGGTGCCTGGGCTCCGGTAATTTTTACTGCTGAGACTATAAAGAACTTCTCCGGATCAGTGGTATTTTCAAGCAGATCGAGCCAATTTTCCCCGGCATAGACAGTTACGCTGGCTCCCAGGGAATGGCCGATAACTTTGGCTACCCGTGCTTCTTCCAATGCCTTGGTCACCACTTCGCGGACCTGCAGTAATCTGTCGATCCTGAGTTCCAGTTCATCATTGAGATACTTGTCATCAGGCTGCGGCCATTCCATGAGCTGTACACTGTCAGGCTGATCATCCCGCCTTATATGACTCCATATCTCTTCCGTGGTAAAAGCCAGTACCGGTGTTAATATCAGCACCAGCGTATTGATCAATTCATACAACACCGTCTGGGCAGCTTTTCTTTCCGGATCATCCGGCAGTGAACAATATAGTTTGTCTTTTAAAATATCAAAATATATATTGCTCATGTCAACCGTACAAAAATTGTGCACGGAATGAAAAGCCACATGGAACTCATGTTGTTCATATGCCTGGGTCACTTTGCGCAGTAGTTTATCCTTTTTAAGCAGAGCCCATTTATCCAGATCAGTCAGCTTTTCATAAGGGACGGTATCTGTTTCCGGGTTAAAATCAAACAAATTGCTCAGCATAAAGCGGCAGGTATTACGGATTTTCCGGTAGGCTTCCGCACTTTGTTTAATAATATTATCCGATACTGATACATCATTACGATAGTCAGCCGAAGAAACCCACAGCCTTAAAATATCTGCACCCATCTGCTCGATCATTTTCAAGGGGTCAACTACATTACCTAATGATTTGGACATTTTCCTACCTTGTTCATCTACAGTAAACCCATGGGTCAACACTTTTCTGTATGGCGCAGTTCCCTTGATGGCGACCGCAGTAGATAATGATGAATTAAACCATCCCCGGTGCTGGTCACTGCCTTCCAGATACATGTCAGCCGGCCAGCTCAATTCTTTATATGTTTCCAGTACCGCCATATGACTGGAACCGGAATCAAACCATACATCCATAATGTCAGTTTCCTTGCGGAAGCTCTTACCGCCGCAGGATGGACATTCGAGCCCTTCCGGTATTAATTCCTCAGCCGTTCTGGCAAACCATACATCCGAGCCGTACTCTTTGAATAAATTACTGATATGATCGACAGTCTGCTGATTAATGACCGGTTCCTGGCATTTTTCACAATAAAAGATCGGTATTGGCACCCCCCAGGTACGCTGCCGGGAAATACACCAGTCACCGCGGTCTCTGACCATGTTATAAATACGATCTCTGCCCCAGAACGGGATCCATTCCACATTATCTATAGCTTCCAAAGCTGCCTGACGGAAGGAATCGATTGAGGCAAACCATTGTTCAGTAGCCCGATAAATTATGGGATGCTTGCAGCGCCAGCAATATGGGTATTGGTGTTCGACCCGGGCGGTTTTCAGCAGCATTCCTTTTGCTTCAAGTAACTCTATTACATCTTTATTGGCGTCATTGACCAGCTTGCCCGTAAATGGAGCAGCCTGTTCAGTAAATCTGCCGCTGTTGTCGACCGGCGAAATAACTTCCAGGCCGTATTCTTTGCCGACATAAAAGTCATCTTCCCCGTGACCGGGAGCAGTGTGAACACAGCCGGTACCGGCCTCCAGTGTAACATGGTCTCCCAAGACTATCAAAGAATCCCGGTCATAGAATGGATGGCGGCATACTCCTCTTTCCAGTTCGGAACCTTTAAATTCCTTTAAAATCTTATAGCTGCTCCAACCCAGTTCTTCAGCGACCCTGGTGAGCAATCCTTTGGCTGCTACATACTGGTTTTCATCAACTGATACCAGGACATAATCCAATTTGGCATTTAAAGCAATACCAGCATTGGCAGGAATCGTCCAGGGAGTAGTAGTCCAGATTATTACAAAAGCAGTCTCCGGAATGATCCCTTTACCGTCCTTTACCGGGAATCTGACATAAATTGAAGGTGAAGTTTTATCATTATATTCAACTTCCGCTTCAGCCAAAGCCGTTTCACAGTCATAACACCAATAAACCGGCTTTAGGCCTTTGTATATATAGCCCTTGAGCGCCATTTCGCCGAATACTTTTATCTGAATAGCTTCAAATTCCTGGTTCAGGGTCAAATATGGATGATCCCAGTCGCCCCTTACGCCCAGGCGTTTAAAACCTTCTCTTTGGATATCTACATACTTTAAGGCATAATCCCGGCAATGCTGCCTGAATTTCACTATATCAGTTTTATTGCGGTCCAGCCCCAGTGCTTTTATAGCCTGTTGTTCGATGGGCAAACCGTGGGTATCCCAACCGGGAATATAGGGAGTATCAAACCCGGTCATGGAATGATATTTAATAATTATGTCCTTTAAAACTTTATTTAAAGTGTGGCCTAAATGAATGCTTCCGTTGGCATACGGAGGCCCGTCATGTAAAATAAATTTTGGCCGTCCATTATTTTTCTCCTGTACCCGTGCATAAATATCAGTTGTTTCCCAGTTTTTAAGTATTTCCGGTTCCCGGGCCGGAAGATTAGCCCGCATGGGAAAGTCTGTTTTGGGTAAATTTAAAGTATCATCATATTTGCCCTTGCCCATTAATATTTCACCTCATTACTCGATTTTGTTATTAAAAAACAAAAACACCTTCATCCCTAGGGACGAAAGGTATTCTTCCGCGGTACCACCCTTATAACATCATTGCTGATGCCTCTTTAAGCTCTTAACGCGAGCGACGTTCAAACCTAAATAATTTCGGAATGAAAGCTCCCGGGTGATTTTCAGCGAAACTGCATCAATCTGGCTTCCACCATTCCAGACTCGCTTAATATTTGCCTTCATCGCATACTGTCCCGATCTCTGCTTATCACATGTTCACTTTTCTATAAAAATCTTATTCATTTTAGCATACCGCACCCTTGTAAACAACTATTTATCTGCTATCATAAAAAACTCACTCTTAACTTTATGAGCCTTTTAATATATCTTTTAATTTAATATTTTCCTGCATTCTTCATTTATTATACATTCCTGGCAATCAGGCTTGCGTGCCGTACAGATTTGGCGGCCATGCGCAATGAAAATATGATGGGCTTCTCCCCACAGCTCTTCCGGTATCAGCTCTTTTAAAGCCTGCTCAGTTTTTTCAGGATTTTTGGCCGACACCAGACCTATCCGGTTAACCACCCGGTGCACATGGGTATCGACCCCTAGTCCAGGTTTGTTAAATCCAACCGCCAGAATCACATTGGCAGATTTTCTTCCTACTCCGGGCAGTTTTAGCAATTCGGCAAATTCATCAGGTATTGACCCCCGGAAATTCTCTATTAAATACTGAGCCAGTTTTTTTATGTTGCGGGCTTTGGTCCTGTATAAACCTACTCCATAGATAAGCTTCTCCAGTTCAGCAGTATCCATCGCCGCGATTTTTTCCGGAGCATTGTAGTCTTGAAATAATTTTTCAGTCACAGTGTTGACCTGGTTATCTGTAGATTGAGCAGATAAGACTACTGCAACTGTTAGCTCAAAAAGGCTGTTATATTTTAAGCTGGTTTTAGCATCGGGATATTTCTCTTTAAGTTTGGATAATATTTTTAAGGCATGATCCTGTTTTATACTTAAACACTCCAAATCTTTATTTCTGTCTTTCCCTTTTAAATATTTAAGACCGTGGCCGCTGAGCAAGTAACAGGACTTATTTAAGAGCCGGAAAGATCATCTTATAATACTTTACTTAAAAATGCCTTGGTTCTTGGGTTTTGAGGATTATCAAATAATGGGCCGGGCAGTCCTTCCTCAACAATAAGTCCTTCGTCCATAAACAATACCCGGTCACCGACTTCTCGCGCAAATCCCATTTCATGAGTAACAACTACCATAGTCATCCCTTCCAAAGCCAAATCTTTCATTACTGCCAGCACTTCTCCCACCATTTCCGGATCCAGGCTGGAGGTTGGTTCATCAAATAACATGGCTTTGGGCTGCATGGCCAGCGCCCGGGCAATCGCTACCCTTTGCTTCTGCCCGCCTGAAAGTTGAGCCGGATAAACTGAGGCTTTATCGACTAATCCAACTTTACGCAGCAATTCCATGGCCATGTCCTCGGCTTTACGCTTATTCATGCCTTTAATATGGATAGGCGCCATAGTAATATTCTGCAGAGTCGTGCGATGCGGAAACAGATTAAACAGCTGAAAAACCATGCCCACCTGCTGCCTGATTTTATTAATATCAGTCCTGGGATTAGTCAATTCCTGTCCGTCAATAAATATTTGTCCGGAATCCACCTGTTCCAATTGATTTACGCATCTTAAGAAAGTGCTTTTACCGGAACCGCTGGGACCAATTACACACACAACTTCACGGGGTGCAATCCTGCAGCTGATCCCTTTTATAACTTTCAGGTGACCGAAGCTTTTGTGCAGATCTCTTACTTCAATCATTCAGTTGCCAATCTCCTTTCTGCATAGTCACCCAATATTGACAAAACTTTGGTCATTATCAGATAAATGACGGCAACACCGCCCCATACCCATACTGCTTCATAATAGGTTGAATAAACCAGTCTGCCTCGCTGAGTAAGTTCTTCGGCCGCTATAGTTGAAACCAGGGAGGTATCTTTTAAGAGCATGATGAATTCGTTGATCAAAGGAGGAATTACGATCTTATAGGCTTGCGGCAGTATAACCATCCACATGGCCTGTACCTGATTCATCCCCAGAGAGCGCGCAGCTTCCATCTGGCCTTTGTCGACCGCCTGTATGCCTGCTCTGACAATTTCGGCTATATATGCTCCGCTGTTAAGTGAACAGGTAATAACTGCTGCTTCAATGGGAGACGGTTTATCCATTATCAATGGCAATACGCCAAAATACATAAGCAATATTTGTACAAATAATGGGGTGCCGCGAAAAAAATCAATATAGATAGCTGCGATAAAACGCAGCATACGGCTCCCGGACATTTTGAACAAACCGAAAATTAATCCCAGCAGCATGCCAAAGGCGACTGACAAAGCGGTAATTTTCAGAGTCAGCAGGGCGCCTTCCAATAAATAGCCTAAATGCGATGTGAGAATCACGAATCCTCTGATATCCATTAAATATTCGTAAATACTCATGCCGGTTATTACATTCAGTACAGCAGCATGCATAAATGGTATCCTTCCGATATAAAAATTAAAGCGCGGGTTTGCCCGCGCTTATTTTAGTCAGGCTGAATTAAACTATTTAAACCATTTGGTATAAATTTCGTCATATGTTCCGTCAGCTTTTATTTTTTCCAAACCATCATTAAGTTTGTTAAGTAATTCTGTATTGCCTTTCTTTACAGCGATCCCGTAGTTATCCTCAGCAGCAAATACTTCCCCGACAGTTTTAACTTTATCCTTGCCTTCGGTGTTAACATAATACATAGTAACCGGATGATCATTGATGACGGCATCAACCACACCATTTACCAGCGCCATATAGGCCTCACCGGTACTGTTGAAGATGCTTACTTCGGTCGCAGCATTCTTTTCTTTCACGCCATTGCAGGCGTCGGCTCCGGTAGTCCCAATCTGGGCCGCGATCTTTTTACCTTCCAGATCTTCCAAACCCTTGATATCATTATTATCAACTTTTACAGCCACAATGAGGCCGGCCTGGAAATATGGTTCGGTAAAGTCAACTGATTCTTTGCGTTCATCAGTTATGGACATTGCCGCAATGGAACAATCGATTTGACCGGTTTGAATTGCCGGTATCAAGGCATCGAATCCGAGACTGCTGATTTCAACTTCCATATTCTCAGCTTCAGCAATAGCTCTGATCAAATCCATATCAAAGCCGACATATTCTCCGCCCTCCATAAACTCCATGGGCGGGAAAGTAGTTTCAGAACCTACTACCAGCTTGGTTTTTTCCTGTTCCTGGGGTTGCGCTTTTTGATCTGCCGGTTCATTATTGCCACAGCCAACTACGGCGAATACTAATCCCAAAATAATCAGCCCAGACAAAATCAATCTCATTTTTTTACTCATTAAACCTATCACTCCTTTACTTTCTTCAAATTCTATTTCCGCAATACATTATATCGATATTATAACGAGTTATAAAATAATCGACAATGTTAAATTCAAATATAAGTATTTAATTACCAGTTTATATTCTAATGCATTACTTTTCAGAAATCCGTAAACCTGTTGATCAAATGCGTCATTATTTATGGGGAAAGGTAATTTTTAATTGAATAGTTTCGCTTTTGGAATTATGTTAAACTATGTCGGTTAATATATGAGAAAAGAGGTCTGTTAATTGTCAAACTTCAGCCCAAGAGCCCAGGCAGAATTGGCCATATTATTAGTAGCTGTTATTTGGGGAGCTACCTTTGTAGTTGTCAAAGAAGCTTTGATTGATATAGGACCTTTTTTGTTTTTAGGTATTCGTTTCATTATCGCCTTTTTTGTTTTGGTTCTTCTCTCATTTCATGATATCAGGCAGATCAAGCCTGCTACCCTATCGGCAGGATGTCTGTTAGGCTTCTTTCTTTTCATCGGTTATATCTTTCAAACGGTAGGACTGAAGTATACCACCGCCTCCAATGCGGGTTTTATTACCGGGGTCAGCGTGGTACTGGTTCCTGTCATTTATGCAATTATCAATTTCAGATGGCCTGACTTTAAAACAATACTTACAGGATTAATTGCGGTAATAGGCCTATTCTTAATGTCCATCCAGTCTGGTACTTTTACGCTGGCACACGGTGATATCCTGGTGCTCATATGTGCCTTTGGTTTTGCTCTGCATGTTGTTTTTGTGGCCCGGCTGTCCCATCGCCATAATCCGGTGGCCGTAACCGGAGTACAAATTCTTTTTGTCGGTTTAGTGTGTTTAGTCATCGGTATTTTCGTTGAACCCATCCCCGATCGTTTATCTGCAAATACCATAATTGCAATATTTATTACTGCTGTTTTTGCCACAGCTCTGGCCTTTTTGATCCAAAATGCCCTGCAAAAACATAGTACCCCTTCCAGATTTGCTATTGTATTGGCTTCGGAACCGATTTTTGCCGCTCTGGCAGGTTACCTTTGGGCTGATGAAACTTTTTCAACCCGTACTTTGACCGGAGCAGGGCTAATATTACTGGCCATGCTGATCTCCATACTGGTACGCAGACCCAGGAATCTGGTGGGACCAACTCACTAAATAACCAGGCTGGGATTTTCATTATCGTGTGGATTAAAAGAAAGGGTAGCCATTAACTCATTTTATATCAGCTTAAAAACTTTTTGAGTGCTTGAAGTTCCAGTAACTGAAGTGCTCAATTAAAGAACAGCTTTATTGCGGAAGCTTATTGATGAATTCTTCACGGGTAATTCCCTGCAGCTCAATCAGTTTATGGGTTGAAGAATCACCTTTTATAATGGTTATACTTTTTTTCGGCAGTTGAAAATAATGGGCTAAAAATTCGATCAGCATCTTGTTGGCTTCCCCTTCAACGGGAGGCGCAGTTATTTTCAATTTAAGCTTGCCGGCTTGTTCTCCAACTATCATATTCTTTGCAGAGCGAGGCTGAACTTTGATTTCCAGGCGGATACCACCTGAAGTATCTGTTATCTCCAACATATTTATTTGCCCTTTGACTCAACTTTCTCAAGGTTTTCCAATACTTCTTTGATATCTTTGCCAAAAAAGAAGTCGGTCATTTCTTCAACTTTTTTCTGATTCTTTTCCAGCATTTCCAGTTGCCCTGCTACCTGGCCCTTCAATTCAAGGTTAAACATATTCAATCGTTTTATGATATCCTGATATAATAAAAATATTTCTGTAATCTTTCTTTTAGCATCATCAATAAGCTTTTCAGCATCCTGCTGGGCATTGGTCCTAATATTATCAGCAGTCTGCTGCGCTATTATCAGGCTGCTGTTCATCGTTTCTTCCATCTTTCTGAATTTCACCAATTCATATTCAAGCCGCTGGATTGCTTCCCTAAGTTGTGCGTTTTCAACATATAGAGCTTCATAATCCCCGGAAATGACAGCTATAAAGTCTTTTACTTCTTCCTGATCAAAACCACGCATGGATTTTTTGAACTGATGGTTGTTTATTTCCATCGATGTAATCAAATGAATGCCTCCTGTCTTTATATTATTTTTCAATAAATAAAGGTAATGAAGTTAACCCTGAGGGAAATAAATCGATCAAGTTATTATAGTCATCCGGCACCCATGGTTCACCATTATTAATCCTGTCTATAGCTTGTCTGTAAATAGCAGTGACCTTGCCGGTAAGACTGCTTTCATAAAACTGGCCATCGATGCGTACATATTGTAAACCACTTTTGCCGAGATAAATCAAGTAGTTATAGAGACATAAGTCAAACGGGTGGAATATATAATTCCTGCAGTTATAGTCGGTTTTGATCTGATAAGATTGTCCCTTTAGATCCAGCAATTTATAAGGATTATCCCGGCATTTGACCCCGCAGTTGCTGCCATTATTATCAGGTGCTGCCAGACAGTAATCTGTAATGATTCCGCAAATAGGCCCATGCACTGTCAACTCAACCTTAAGGTCTGCTTTAAGCAGTGATGCCAGGATGTCTATATCAAGTTCCGGCGAGGCAGTGATCCTTTGCAGACCTTGACTGGTTCCCAGTATAGCTGCGGCCTGATTAATTATATTTAATCCTGCTCCCCCTAAAACCTGGCAGCCTTTATCTTTAAACAGTTTTAAACTTCCATAATCATTGACCATCACCCCGTCAATATCCTGAAGCGTAATTATATCAGTAATGGAACTGAGGTGATCAACATCCTTTTGTGTTACTATACGAGGCGTTTCCAGCCATACCGGCACTGATTCATGACGGCCCAGTTTTAAGATTTCGGTAATATTATAATTATCCCTTTTAACATCAGTCTGCCTGAACTTTTCCAAACCGACAATTAAATTATCAGCTCCGTTCTTGATAGCCTGGACTGCACTTTCCAAACTGTTTACTTTCACAGTAAGTTCTTTAATATTTATTTCAGCCCTTAAACCTTCAGTCTGGATAATTACCGGCTTATCTGTAAAAGTCAGCGGCTCTAAATCAACTGTTTTACTGGGGGGAAAAGGTTCTCTGCCGCCGGTCGTATCAACATAGTCATGGTATGGCTTTCCCAATAGATTTCCTGCAGTAAAATTCCTTATTTTCCGCTTTTCCAGATTTTTAACTTCATCATTATCAATCGTATAACTTTCCGGATCATTAATGATCCGATCCAGTGCCCGGCGATAAATCTTAACCAGGTGACTGATGTATTCCTTATCCCTCATCCTGCCTTCAATTTTAAAAGACATTACCCCGGCTTTGATCAATTCAGGCAGGTATTGATAAAGGCATAAGTCGTTGCTGGCCAGCAAATACCGGTAATTGACATCATTATCATCAGAATACAAGCTGTACTGCCAGCGGCAAGGTTTGATACATCTCCCCCGGTTTGAACTTTCTGAAGTCAAAAAGCTGCTTAAATGACATTGGCCGGTATGAGATATACACAAGTCACCATGGACAAAAAATTCGATTTTTAAATCAGTCTTTTGATAAATAGCAGATATTTCTTCAATACTCAGGTTTTTTGACAGGATAGCCCGGCTGAAACCCAGATCTTCCAAATATTTCGCTGCCGGCAAATTAGCTATGCCCATTTGTACACTGGCATGCAGCGGAACAGAAAGTTTTAATTCTTTATATAACTGAACGATCCCCATGTCCTGGACAATAAAACCGTCAACCCCGGAATCTGCCAAGAAGAGCAAATAATCTTTTATTTGATCAAGTTCCCGGTCGTTATAAAGATTATTAACTGTTATATATAGCTTTCTGGCTTTTTCATGAGCCAAAGCGATTGCCGCTATTATTTCCTGCTCGGAAAAGTTGAAATCAGGCCTAAGCATGCGCATATTGAAGCCTTTCCCGCCTAAATATACTGCATCTGCACCTGAAGCAATTACCTGCTCTAATACGTCCCATCTGCCTGCCGGCGCTAAAAGCTCAAGTTCGTGATGATCCATTATTTAAAACCCCGTTAGCAACATGTATAATATCTCGTGTAAAAGTCTCTGGGCTATTGTCAAAGCAAAAATAACAATAATCGGGGAAAAATCAATACCTCCTACCACAGGGACTAATTTGTAAAATGGTTTCATTACCGGTTCGGTAACATCATAGATAAATTTGATGATCGGATTATACGGGTCATGCCGTATCCAGGACAGCAGAACTCTGATAATAACCAGCCATATAAGAACCTGAAAAGCTATATCAACAATCTTAACGATCTGCAAAGCTACATATGTCGCCAAACTGCTTCCTCTCCCTATATTTTATTCACCTAATTCTTTAGCCCGTTGCCAGGCTTTCTGCACAGCCTCAAAATATGCCGACCGGATCCCCCGGCTTTCCAATTGAGAAATAGCGGCGATAGTAGTCCCCCCGGGAGAAGAAACCTTATCCCGCAAAACCGCCGGATGTTCTCCGGTTTTTTCCAAAAGTTCAATGCTTCCTTTTAAAGTCTCGATGACTAAAAAGTTGGCCAATTGATGGTTAAGGCCGATGCTTACAGCAGCATTGACCAGTGCTTCGACAGTAAGATATAAATACGCCGGACCGCTTCCGGAAATAGCTGTAATAGCATTTAAATAATTTTCTTCGATGATTATGCATTTGGCAATATTAATAAATATTTGTTCAGCCAGATCAATATGTTTTTCTTGTGCAAAACTTCCGCCTGAAATAGCAACAACTCCCATACCTGCCAGGCAGGGAGTATTAGGCATGGTTCTCACTACCGGAACTGGTCCGGTTTTTTCTTCTAAAAACTTTATGGTTATACCTGCGGCTACAGATATCAGCAGCTTGTTTTGGTTCCAGTATGGTTCAGAATTCTCAAGCACTTCTTTTACCTGCTGGGGTTTTACTGCCAATAATACAATATCACTGTCTTTGATCAAATCAGGAACTGGCTGAAATTTTGCATTAAATTCCTTTTCAAACAATCCGATTCTTTCCTGGCTTATATCATTTATGATTATATCCTGTAAATCGATACTGCGGTTTTGGGTAAGCCCCTTAATAATAGCGTAAGCTATTTGCCCGCATCCGATAATACCCAGCGAATAGGGCACTATTTGCCACCCCCGTATGTATTGAAAAGATTACTTTTCCTCATCAGGCGGTGATCTTTGGAGATTTCTACATTACTGGGAGTAAAAATAAATATTGTTTTACCTAATTGCTGGCTGTTGCCTTCCAAAGCGTAAGTAGTTCCGCTTATAAAATCCACTATCCTTTGGCAAGCATCAGGAGGAGTGTTTTCCAGGTTTAAAATTACCTGCCTTCTGCTTTTAAGATGGTCTGCCAATGCCTGGGCTTCATCAAAACTGTCCGGTTCGCATACAACTACTTTCATGTTCTTGTTGGTATGTATGCTGACGACATTAGGTACGCCCCGGGAGCTGCCCTCATTGTTTTCAGAGATTTCGAGCACTTCGTTACCTGATTCATTGTTATCTACGCCAAACCATGCCCAAAACTTGTCAATTAAAGACATAAATCAAACCTCCTCATATATAATACAAATTTCTATTTGAAACCTGACTTTCAGGTATTGAAAAGGGAACTGCCGATCCTTACAATATTTGCCCCTTCTTCAATAGCAACTTCAAAATCCTGGGACATACCCATGGATAAATATTTTAAATCACAATGTTCAAAAGCCTGTTTCAGCATCTCCTGCCTTATGTTCCGCAGTTCCCTGAATATATTTCTGGCTTCCCCCGGCTTTGCATCAAGAGGCGCCATAGTCATGAACCCTTTGATTTTTACCATCTCAAGCTGCCCAACCGCGGCAAGAAAACTTCTGACCTCATCAGGTGCCAGGCCATACTTCTGCTCTTCACCGGAAATATTGACCTGCAATAATACATCAGTTTCTATATTCATTGCCAGTCCTGTTTTATTGATTTCTTCAGCTAGTTTCCAGCGATCCAGAGAATGGATCAGGTAGGTTTTGCCAAACACATCTTTGATTTTATTGGTCTGCAGATGACCGATTAAATGCCACCGTGCCTCAGGTAAACTGCTCTGCTTAATGTTTAACTGCTGAGTCCGGTTTTCGCCGAAATCATTGATGCCTAATTGATAAGCCTGCAAAACAGTCTCTGGATCTACTGTCTTGCTCACTGCCAAAAGCTTTATATCGGCAGGATTCCTTCCGCTCCTCAAAGCAGCCTGTTTGATACGCTGATTTATTTCGACGAAATTTTGTCTTAACTTTTCCATAATTTCACCTAAAAATCTCCCATATATAATATTACCATAGTTTTGGGATTTTATATAATGAAATCTACCTTTTTTATGGATTTATATCCATAAAAATGTAATATATTATAAAGAAATCGATTATTTTCATGCCAAACCTATTACAGCCGCCATTCTGCCGGTATCTCCCGCCTCACCGCGATAAGAAAAAAATATGTCGGTATGACATTTTGTGCAAAGCTCACAAACAGCAATATTATTCGCTTGGAGTCCCGCCCTTCTGAGTAAAAGATAATTGGTTCCGGTCAAATCCCAGAAGTTTCTGTCGTTGTTCACGTGCATAATGTTGTCAAAGCCAGCAAACTCATTACTTACCCTGTCGGCCAGTTCCTGATTTATCTCAAAACAGCATTTGGCTATACCAGGTCCTATTAATGCCTGTATGTTTTTCGGTTCCGCCCTGTATTGGCTATTCATCTTATCGACCGCCTGCAGGACTATTTTCCCCATAGTGCCTTTCCAGCCACTGTGAACCAAAGCTATAACTTTATTTACCGGATCAAAAAGAAACACCGGCAGGCAGTCAGCAAAAAACAATGCCAGGTAAAGGCCGGGTGTATTTGTAATCATGCCGTCATGACCAGGCATGGAATCATTATGTTTCAATGCTCCCCGGCCACGCACAGAATCGTCAACAACCGCTACTTTGTTTCCATGTATTTGTTCACAGCAAATCAGATCATTAATGCTTCTGCCCCAGATACTCATAATCTTTTGGCGGTTTTTGATTACCTTGTCTGCTTCATCTCCCACATGCAGGCCCAGATTCAGGGAATCATAAGGAGCAATACTGTATCCCTGGTGACGAGCGGTAAACATCATATCGGCACCTTGTTTTCCCCATTCAGGCACAGTGATATATTTAATTCCGTCAGAATCCTCCCATTTCCAGTTCAGCATTTGTCCTGTCTCCCTTTTTATCTTACAATTATTCTATGGAGGTGCATTAATATGGATTGTCCCAACTGTAAAATTCCTTTAAACAGTGATTATCATTGTTCTTCATGCGACTTTAATTTAAACAATATCAATTGGGTAATTATTAAAAAAGTCTATACCCCTAATGAAATGATTGTCAAAAGTGTTTTAGAGTCTTACGGAATCCCGGCCAGAATCATTAGTAAAGAAGTCGCACAGATGCCGGTTTCAATCGGCCCATTAGCCGAAGTCAAAATTGCCGTGCCAGAAACCGAAGCAGATGCCGCTTTAAAACTTTTGGAAGAATTGACTGTTGAGGAATAGTCAGCATATTAAAATTGATCAGTAATTCCACCGCTAACTATAGATAAAACCGTGTCAAAAAGCAATATTTCAAATCAGAAAATGTTGAAAGAAATGTCCCTTTTGCTCACTGGGAACATTCTAATCAATACACTGATTAGCTTTCTGATAATCAAGGAAACTATGCTGCCTTCCTTGCTGTCCTTTGAAATAATTCTGATTGTTGCTGCAGGCATTTTGTGCGGTTTTAACGATGTGATTATTCTTGTTTTTTGAGTTGTTCAATGGTATTGATAAAACTGTTTAAGTCGGTAAACTGCCGGTAAACAGAAGCAAAACGGACATAGGCTACTTCATCCAGTTTTTGCAGCTTGTCCATAATTTTTTCTCCTATTTCCCTGCTGCTTACTTCGCGGTCAAAATTATCGCGCAGTTCTTTTTCCAGATCCGACACCAATAATTCAATCTGATCCATGCTTACCGGTCTTTTTTCACAAGCCCTGGTCAGACCTTTAATAATTTTATCACGGTTGAACTGTTCCCGGTTGCCGCCTTTTTTGACCACTAACAAAGGACGTTCTTCTATTCTCTCGTAGGTTGTGAATCTTCTTTTGCAGGCAACGCATTCCCGTCTTCTTCTGGTGATGGAATTGTCTTCGTTGGAACGGGAATCTATCACCCGGCTGTCATCTTCGTTACAATAAGGACAACGCACCTGCAGCTCACCTCATTTGTTATAAAATATTAGCTTGTCTGCCCTAATTATGTCTAAAAGCCTTCCCATTTGCAACTTTTATACTTAATATTGCTCATCATCACTGATGTAATCGCGTCGGTAAGCATCAATTTCGCTGGCGACCGGGACTTCTACTAAAATCACATCCCTTCCGATCCTGATGATCTTGTTCCAGGGAACCGTCATTTCTTCTCTTTTGGAGAAAATAAATCCTTTTGACCTCCCTGGCAGTACCAATCCCAGCACTCTGCCATTATCCAGATCCAGGTCAATATCAATGATGTTGCCTAATTTTTTCCCGTCAAGGACATTGATCACGTCCCGGGCCTGTAAGTCAGATATTTTTATCATGTTCTCACCTCTTTGCTAATAATGTGTCCAATTTTAATATATGAAAAGCAAAGAGGAATATTGCCTGAAGTATTAATTTTCCTGTTAAAAGATATTTAATTTTTTATTCTGCCGCTGCCAGTAATGTCGAAAATAGGGCCTGCCTTTTATGATCGCCTTGATCCCGCTGCCGGATCTAATCGTGTTTTCGACCAATTCCTGTTCTCTTTTCACCGCATAAAGCATAATTTCCAGCAGCTTGTGTTCGGATACGTTTTGTCCTTCTATGGCTTCTGCTTTTTGCAACAGCTCGCCCTGCAAAAGGTCTCTTTCCCGGTAGTATTTATCCAGATCAGGGATTTGATTCATCAAGACCATGCGGTGAAGAGCCTCCCTTTGCATCCAGTACTGGATGGCATTGATTTCTTCATCTTCATTGAATGTGACCGGTTCTCCATCGATCAGCCACAAAGGTTTGTAAACTGCAAGACACGGAGTCGAACAGCCAGTCACCCAATACAAACAACGGCTTTCACTTAATGATGCAATGTAGCTGCCGGTGGTATGATCTCCAATGAGCCCCCCGCCATGCATGCAGACGCTCTTAAGACTTGCCCGGTTAAATTGCTTTCCTTCTGTTTCCGTGTCATGTGAGCGTAAAATACTCATCATATTTTCCACCGTAACCAAAGGTTTCTTATTTCCCAAACAGTTGATGGTTTCCTGGCCCCGGTTTTTTGAACCGCTGAAATAGGTGTAAAGCGGATCACTGAATGAGCGGGAAAAATTGAAATTCTCGCCTGCTTTACACCAGCCTTTGGCAGTGGCATGTTCATACAACTCTGGATGTGCGTTATCAAAAGTTTCACCGATGGTCAAACCATTTGAAATACTGCGAACCTCAGTGACTTTTTCCGCAGCCCAGTATTTCCCTGCTGTTTCCAACACCCAGGCTGAATGCAGATCTGCTATCAAGAAGGAATTATGATAGGTAAAAGGCTTTTCAAAGCCGCAGTTTCCTCCCTGCCCATACCTTTCCAACAGCGCTACGATCAATTCCAGGGCTTCTTGGCTGGTTGAGCAGCGCTCCAGAGCCAGCCGCACCATATCCATGCCGGTAAGGCTTTCCGGTCCGTATTTTTCCCGTGTGAAAACCGCTTCATTGCCGATATTCAAGCCGAATTCATTACAGCCCATTTCACATCCCCAGATCCAGGACGGTTTTAGCATCAGCACCTCATTGGTCTCTTCCGCCTGGTCGATCTCAATATAGGTCAACTTCACTCTGCTTCCCTTTTTATATGTTTTGCGCGGCACGCGGATCATAATGTGGGGTTCATTGGGCTGGCGGTCACTGTTCTTGCCGAATATCACTGCGCCATCCCTGGTTGAATTTCCTAATGCCACCATGGTGTCACACATTAAATGTCCCCCTCTGCTATGCTTGCATCAAAATCACTCCTCTTTATAATACCTAAAATAGCTTGCTGATTATATCTATACAAAAAATTATTTTAAATTTTTTCTTACCCCAATTTCAAAACTTACGTCTTTAAATTTGGAATATTTATGTATCGAAGCGAAAATATTGTATAATAAAGAAAAATCTAAAGGGGGCATGCTTGATGGATTATAAGCAAATTTTAGAAATGGCTATTGAAAATGAAGTCGAAGCTTATGAGTTTTATTCCTCAGTAGCTGCAAAAGATCTGGAACCTTCTTTGAAAAAATTGTTCACTGAATTGGCCCAGGAAGAAGCGAATCACCAAAAAATATTGGAAGCATTTTTTAAGAACCCTGATAAACCTCTTCAATTTAAGCAGACTGATGATTACAAAGTTGCGGAAACCGTTGACAGACCTGCTTTAAGTACCGCCATGAAGCCGGTAGATGCCCTGGCTTTAGCCATGAAGAGGGAACAAGAAGCCATGGAACTGTACAATGTTTTCGCCCAGGCAAGTGACACGGATGAACAAAAAGCAACTTTTCTTGAATTAGCCAAAATGGAACAAGGTCATAAGACCCACCTGGAAACCTTATATACCAACGCCGCTTTCCCGGAATCCTGGTAAATCAAACTCGTATCAAGCCTGCCGACCTTATGTCAGCAGGCTTTTTTTTGGATGCTTCGAGCTGATCCTAAAGTTCCAAAATTTTTCCGTCCAGATAAATAATTTTTTCCAGAACATTTGTTTGCATTTAATATTTTTGTTATACTGATAATCAAGAAAGCAGGGATCATCATGAGAACCGGAACTGCCGATCTTCCTTTGCATGGGGGAAAATGTCCGGCCTGGCTGTTTATTCATATGAAGGCCTTATGTGCTGCTATTACGGAAGTGATTATTGAAGACCAGGGCGCAGACGAAGTTTTGAAACGTTTAAGTGATCCTTACTGGTTTCAGGCCCTTGGCTGTGTGGCTGGCTTTGACTGGCATTCCTCAGGAGTCACCACCACTGTCTGCGGTGCCTTGAAAGAAGGCCTGGCAGAGATTGGCCCCCGGGCGGGATTATTTATAACCGGCGGAAAAGGCAAAGTCGCGCGCGGCACCCCGCAGGAAATCATGCGGCAGGCGGACAAATTCCCTTTGGCAGTGGATGCTGATCGATTGGTATACGCCAGCAAAATGTCTGCGAAAGTGGATAGTGCTGCGGTTCAGGATGGCTATCAAATTTATCACCATTGTTTTGTTTTTACTGATAAAGGCCGATGGGCAGTGATCCAGCAGGGAATGAACGAAGATAATCTGCAGGCCCGCCGTTATCATTGGCTGAGCTCCGCTATGACTGATTTTACGGTTGAGCCTCAGAATGCCATTTGCTGCAACGGGACTGGGGAAACTTTAAATCTGGTGTCCAAGTCCAATCAACTGCTGAATCAAACCAGCTGCGAGATGGCAATGATAAATCCGGACAAGCTGATAAGGGAAATTGTTAAAATCCAGAGCCAGCGGTTACAATTGCCACGATGCCATGAAATACCCAGAACCGCTTATTTAAATAAATCCCTTTATGCGGCTTATGATAAACAGCCGCAGAATTTTGAACAGCTTTTGCAGATTCCCGGAATTGGTCCTGGGACACTAAGAGCTCTATGTTTGGCAGCAGAAGTTGCCTTTGGAGTGGAGGCCAGTTATACAGACCCGGTTCGTTATTCCTTTGCCCACGGCGGCAAAGATGGTTTCCCTTTCCCAGTTAACGAAGCAGACATTGAAAACAGTTACCAGGTATTAAACCGGGCTCTGCGCCGTTCCCGGGCTGGTCACGGTGAGCAGCTGCAAGCTCTGAAGAATCTGGCCAAATGGCATATTGAAACCCTTAATGCCAGCCGCCTTAACTGTACCCCGCAAGCTAACTCCCCGGCGGCCATAGCAAGCCCCACAGAAAGAAAATATCCATCTGCCTCCAAAGCTTCTCCGGGAGAAGCAATGATCCAGCCCAGTTTGTTTTGACAAGAGCTTTATTACAGAAATGCTCAATGCAGGTTTTCCCACAAATATTCTGCTACATCCATCACCGGAACATTTTCATCCTTTGAGACTTTTACCCCGTCGGTAAGCATGGTCAAACAATAGGGACAGTTGCTGATAATTAGTTCCGGGCCTGTTTCCAGCAGCTGGTCGACTCTGGTTTCATTGATTCGCTTATACCCCTTAGCCGCCTCTTCCTCCAGAAACATGCGGCCCCCTCCCGCGCCGCAGCAGAATCCAAACTGTTTGGATTTCTCTACTTCTGTTAGCATTCCGCCTGATTTACTCACAATGTCCCGGGGCGGTTGATAGATTCCGTTATGTCTGCCCAAAAAACAGGAATCATGGTAACTGACTTTTCTTTTGTGGTCAACTGTGACTTCTAATTTACCCTGGCCGACTAAATCTGCTAAAACTTCTGTATAATGGAATACTTCGTAATGGCCGTCAAGAGCAGGATATTCATTTTTTATGGTGTTTAATCCGTGTGGACATAAGCAGATAATTTTCTTTACTTCGTAGTTATTAAAAGTTTCAATGTTTTGTTTTGACAGCGTCTGAAATAAATATTCATTGCCCAATCGCCGGGCCGGATCCCCGCAGCATACTTCCTCTGTTCCCAGATAGCCAAACTTTATGCCCGCTTTGTTTAATATTCTGACCACGGTTTCCCCTACTTTTTTATAACGGTCGTCGAATGCTACTGCACAACCTCCATATAATAAATATTCAAATTCACCTTTATCTTCACCCAGCAGATTGACCTGATCTCTTATCTTTCTTTCTGTAAGCCACTGCGACCGGGAAGCCCAGCCAACTCCCCAGGGGTTATAGTTGCGCTCAAGATTGGTAAAAGCCATCTGGGCTTGCGATGGAATATCCCCCTGCCACATCACCAGATTTCTCCTCATTTCAGTGATTTTGCTGATGTGCTCGATCTTCATCGGACAGTGGACCACACACGCACGGCAATTGGTACAAGCCCACAATACCTCGGGGCTGACAATATCATACAGCATATTTTGATCCCAGGGCTCCTTCTGATCGAAAGCCTGGTCTACATCATCTACCTCATCCACGGTCATGGCTAAAGTGCCCGTGTCCTCTGGTTCGCCCTTCTTTTCCAATAAATATGGAGCCTTTTCGTCCAGATGTTTTTTCATGGTCTGGATCACTGTGATTTTGGGATTCAGCTTTTTACCGGTATTGTATGCCGGACATGCTTCCTGGCAGCGGCCGCACCTGATACAGGCATCCAGATCCAAAAGATCTTTCCAATGCAGGTCCTCGACCTGTTCCACTCCGAATTTTTCTGCTTCTTCAATGTTTTCCATGAAATTGATATCCGTGGGTTCCAGATTGCTGAAAAAGTATGAAGTCATGCCGGTAAATATATGCCAGAGCTTGGTGTAAGCAACAATGCTAATAAACAAAAAGGAAATCGCCATGTGAAACCACCAGCCGAAGCGGTGCCAGGCTAAAATACTATCAAGATCCATCGGGGCAAACAGCCCGGCAAAAAGCCATCCCATCGGTGAGGCAATTCTTTCATAAGCGATCTGTTCGATCAGGGGAGATAATACGATCTGTCCGGCGATCCTTAATCCTTCCACAAGGTAACCAGTAAGTAAGATGGCAGCGATCAAAAACAGGATCCAGCCGTCTAATGGTTTGGTATCATTCAGGCGGCCGGGGCGCTGTACATATCTGATGATGGCCAGTATGATGACCGCTGCCAAAGCCAGGGCGCCCATAATATCAATGAAAGCTGAAAAGTAAACATAAAAATCACCCACCAGGGGAGGAAATCCGGTCTTATCCCAGGCAGCAAAACTGGCGGTAGCGATGAGCAATACGACAAAACCCCAAAACAAAAAAAAGTGCGATATGCCCGCCACTGGTTTCCTCAAAATTAGTCTTTGCGTAAATGTATTATAAATAAAATCTCCCAACCTTTTTCCGGTTTTATCTCCTCGGGAAGTTTCCCCTTGTGCCAGCAGCCACACTCTGATCCTTTTTAAAGCTCCATATATAAAAAACCCGATCGGTATCAGCATGATGATATAGATCAACCATTCATAAGGAATATTGGCCCCTACCACCCGCATGGGCACCTCGTATCCCCCCTCCAGGGGTCTGAAAGCATAAATCATGAATAACCTCCTCAATTATTTGGTTTAGTTTTCCTGATAAGTGATAAGTATATTCTCCTCAGAGCAGCCATTTTGTTAAATCATAAATCACTGCTCAATATTTTATATTTGCCTTGAGCCTAACGATCTTGAATTTTGTAAAGTTAGCTTGACATCATATTCATTTACATTTAAACTTAATGTAAAGCTAGCTTTACTAATAGGTGGTGAATAAAATGGGAAATCGCCTGAAAGAATTAAGGGAAAAAGCTTCTATGACCCAGGAGGATTTAGCCATTCGGGCACAAGTATCGAGACAAACCATCATATCCCTGGAAAAAGGTAAATATAACCCTTCAATCACATTGGCATATAAGTTATCGCGAATTTTTGGGGTAAGTATTGAAGAGTTGTTTCGTTTAAAAGAAATGGAGGAGAAAATAAATGAGTAAACCAATGACATTTATCAAGTATTTCATTTTAGCCTTGATCGGTGTAATAGCGATTTGGCAGATCATCGACGGCAGTTCCGCTTTTGGGGTCGGTTTGCTGGCAGGTATCGTTTTCTCAGCTGTTGCTTTGGGGATAAAATCCCGGCAATTGAATCATATGGTTGAAAAAGGTATAGAACCTTATGATGAACGAGTCTGGATGATTGCCGGGAAAGCATCCTACGCATCGATGAAGATTTTTGCCATCATTATTGCACTTATTGTTCTGTTCGGTTCGATCTGGGGGCCCCAGACCTTAGTGAATCCCTATAATCTGCTCGGCATCTGCCTGGCCTGCCTGATGCTGCTGTACGTCGGCTTTTATTACTACTACAGCAGGATCATGTAAACAATAAAAGCAGGGCATAATGCCTTGCTTTTGTTGCAAGCCGCAGTATTATTTTGGTATTGAAAACCAACCAGCCTCGGCATGCTATAATTAAATAACAAACTTCTATTTGTCGTCTTTTAACAGTAAGCTTCCTTAAAAGATTCATTATTTAGCAAGCAGGTGTTTAGTTTGGGTTCTGAGCTTATACGCATCAAAGGATTTATGCAGCAACTTGTTCAATCAGTATCTACCCTGATCAAATTGGAGATTCAGGTCTTTGACCCTGAACGAAACATTGTAGCCGGCACCAATAATGCTAATGACCAGTTGGGCCTTCAATATAAAGGCAGGTTGACCTTCCAGACGGTAGAGACTGGAAATACTATCGTTGCCCGCTCACCAGGCCATTGCGCGGAATGTTTAACCTGTAAAAAATTTCGTGACTGCATTTATTATTTTGTCATTGCCTCTCCCCTCATAAATCACAATGGAATTCTAGGCAGTTTTTGTTTATCGGCCATAACCGAACAACAAAAGCAAGCGATTCTAAATAACGAACAAAGCCTTGTTTATTTTTTAGATCGAATGAGTGCGCTGATTGTCAATGCCATCAATGAAAAACAAGCTGAAAAGGAATACTACACCCTTTTAAAAAGATATTATAATATCGCCAATAGTGTTCAAGAAGGACTCATTACGACTGATACTTTAGGTAAAATTATTGATATCAACTTATCAGCCGCCAATTTGTTAGATATAAAAGCGGAACAGATTACCAGCAAAAGCTTTATTTCCCTGTTTCCTGATTTTAAAATGTCTCTGGCTGAGGAGATCCCCCCAAATACAAAACTTTCTTACAGGACCAGAAGCGGTAATAAAAATCTCATAACTGCCGTAGTTCCGATTTATAATCCAAACTTGCATGATAGCCCGAATTTTATCATTTCTCTTAAGAACTCTGGCCAGGTCAAGTCTTATACCCCTAAGCAAGCGGAGTATACCAGTAAATATACTTTTGAAGATATTAAGAGCGAAAGCCCTGCTATTTTCCAGCTCAAAGAGAAGCTTAAGAAAGCATCACTGACAGATTCAAATATTCTTATCTGCGGCGAGAGCGGAGCCGGTAAAGAAATGTTTGCCCATGCAGTTCATTCGGCGAGCAAAAGAGCGAATAACAATTTCATTACTGTCAATTGCAGTACGATCCCTGAAAATCTGCTGGAAAGCGAGCTGTTCGGTTATGAGGAAGGTGCATTCACCGGGGCAATGAAAGGCGGTAAACCAGGAAAATTCGAATTGGCCGAGGGAGGAACTATTTTTCTGGATGAAATAGGTGAAATTCCTCTCTGGCAGCAAAGCAAATTGCTCAGGGTATTGGAAAACCGGGAAATTGAAAGAGTCGGAGGTATTGAACCTATTGCGGTTGATGTTCGGATAATCGCCGCTACAAACAAGCCCTTGGAGCAAATGGTAGAAAGCCAGGAATTCCGGCGCGATCTTTTTTATCGTCTGAATGTGATCCCTGCGTTCATACCTCCTCTCAGGGAAAGAGCGGAAGATATTGATTTACTGACCAGCTACTTTCTAAATAAGTACACTACTCAGTTTGGCCGCCCAGCGCAATCATTGGATAGCTGTACCAAAGAATTGTTAAATGATTACTCATGGCCCGGCAATATTCGGGAACTGCAAAATACCATCGAATATGCAATTAATATAAGCGAACCCGGGCAAATAATTACTTCGGATTATCTTCCCCAACGTATCCATTTCAATTTCATGGAAGAGAATAAAGAAACCCCGCCTAACGAAACATTGAAAGATAAGAAAGACCAAGCTATTCTTGAAGCGATTGCCCGTTTTGGAAATACGACCAAAGGTAAAAAAAGAGCGGCGGCTTATTTGGGAATAAGCCTTTCCACAATAAAACGACACTTAAAAAATATAAGACAACTTCAGTAGCTATTGTCTACTGGCCCGTACATTGTTAAAGGTATGAGGCGCTGCTTCTTCATGTTTTAATTCTTTCAAAGTGGATGAGTTCTCCTCACTGTTTGCTTCAACCTTAGTTCTGCTCCTTCAAATAGTAAATCTCCGGGCCGGATATAATATCCGGCCCGGAGGCTACACTTAAGCTATCGCTTTGCTTATTGCTTTTTTGGCAAATACTTTTACCATATCTTTTTTATATTCGACCGATGCCCGATAACTTTTCCTCGCGTTAGTCTCATCAGCAGCTGCTTGAACGCATTTGTCAATTAAGGCTTCATCAATTTTATTACCTCTTAGTATGCTTTCAGCATTATGTGCCCTCATAGGTGTCGGGGCCACATTGCCCAGAGCTATTTTAATATCCTGACAAATCTCCTTTTGGGAATCCAAGGTTATTACTACAGCAACTCCAACGATAGCGAGGTCACCTTCACCCCTCTTTGAAAACTTATAATAAATTCCTCTGGTATTTTCCGTCTGTTCAGGGACCTGAATCTCTACCAGTAACTCATCTTTTTGCAAAGCTGATTTCTTCGATTTCACAAAAAATTCTTCCAGAGGAATTACTTTCTCACCTTCGACACCAGCAATTTTCACTTTAGCTCCAAGTGCAATTAATCCTGGTGCCATATCAGATGAAGGTACCGCCGCGCACAAATTACCACCCAAAGTAGCTACATTGCGTATAGCGATATTGGCAAACTCAAGGGTAGCCTGTTGAATGATGGAGTACTTTTGAATAATTACATCGGATTTTTGTAATGCCGCAATAGTTGTCAATGCACCAATTTTTAATCCTTGCCCCGGTTGATATTCAATATAATCCAGGTTAGGGATGTTTTTAATATCAATGATATATCTAGGGTTTTCGTTTTTTTTGTTCATATCGACAACCAAATCAGTTCCACCGGCAACTATTTTTGCGCCTTCAAACTTTGCCAGTAATGAACTTGTTTCTTTCACACTGGTTGGTTCAAAATAATCAAGTACTCTCATATTCTTTTGCCCTCCTTTTCCTTTAGTGCCAGCAAGACTTTTTCCTTGGACATTGGTGTCGATGTGATTCTTACTCCTACAGCATCATAAATAGCATTTGATATTGCCGGTACAATGGATCCTATTCCAGGCGATTCGCCTCCGCCTTTACATCCGTATGCAAACACCGGTTCTATAGATTCAACAAAAATTCTCTGAATAGGAGGTACGTTATGAGCAAGCGGTACCTTATAATCAGTGTAATTGGGGTTAGCTATTTGACCTTTGTCATCCCATATTATTTCTTCAAATAACGCAGCCCCAATGCCCTGCACAGTTGCCCCATCAACTTGTCCCTCGAGCTGCCTCCTATCAATCACCTTGCCGCAATCATCAGCAACTACTACATTTAGTAAATGTACCTCACCGGTTTCGGTATCTACTTCAACTTCAACAGTAACGGTATCATAATAAGTTGAGTCAACCCCACGTCCGTAATGGGTTGGATGGGTTATCTTTAATATCAACTCCGTATCCCAGCGTTCGTCTACCCCTTCACCAATTATCATCGACCCCCCGCGCTTACGAATGGCATATTCGGCAACTTCAGCTAAAGATATTGATTTATCCGGTGAACTGATGACATAGATTTTCCCTCTTTTAAACTCTAACTCTTCCGGCTTAACTTTTAGCATGTCTGATGCGGCATTAATGACTTTTTTTATAACATCCTGACAGGCTAAATATGTGGCATTTACTCCCTGAGCCATTACCCTGCTGCCTGTAGCCCCCTGGCCCCAGGGGACCCTATCAGTATCATGTGCTACGACATCAATCATGTCCGCGGGTATACCAAGCTCTTCCGAGATAACCATGGCAAAGGCATTATAAGCACCATTTCCATATTCAGCTTCACCTGCTAGCAACTGGGCTCCGCCGTCTTCCAACAGTTTAATTAAGCTTACAGAACCTCCAAAACCCTCAGTTGAACGATCATCGGTTTCATGGCAGGTACAAGCAATTCCTACTCCCCGTTTGAATCGCTTGTTTTTTCTCTTTTCATCCCAATTAATGGCTTCCGTGGCTTTATTAATACACTCGGTAAGGCCGCAGCTTTTTATATGCCAGCCATTTACAGTTACATCACCTGTTTGCATGGCATTTTTTAATCTGATTTCGGCAGGATCCATGTTTATCTTCTCGGCCAGCATATCAATTAATATCTCGCGCGCCCAGGCCATCTGAGCATCTCCAAAACTTCTATAACAACCGGTAGTGTTTTTATTGGTGTAAACGTTCTTTATATCATGTCTTACATTTTTAAAACGATAAGTAGCGTCACTTCTTTCCAACTGGTGAAGTGATCTGCGTCTGCCTAAAAATTGGTAGGCGCCGTTATCCATTAAAATTTTGGTTTGTTCTGCAGTTATGGTACCGTCTTTTTTAACGCCAAGTTTCATCCATAACTTCATGTCGCCCCGTGAACGTACAAGCTCGAAATCCTCAGTTCGTGTGCGGATAAGTTTTACTGGCTTTCCGGTCTTCATAGAAAGCAATGCACTAATATGATGCAACTGGTTAGCCATGAATTTAGAACCAAAGGCTCCACCGGCAGCATTTTGAATAACTCTTACTTTGTTCTGGGGAAATCCCAGGTTCCGCATTATATTATCTTTGATATTTGCAGGCCATTGAGTGGTTACATACAAAGTAATCTTTTCCTCTCCGGCATGATAATCAGCAACACACCCATCAGGTTCCATGTAGGCGGCAACTACATGCTTATAAAAGAATTCTTGTTCAACAATTGCATCAGCTTCGCTGAAACCTTGGTCAGGATCGCCGCGATCATAAGCTGCATGGTAGGCTATATTATTTTTAACTTTGCCCGGCACTAATTCGCCATCGGGCCACCCTTCATATGTTAATATTCCATCATGAATCTGAGGAGCACCATCTTTGATCGAATCATCTGCATTAAGCACCCCTGGCAGTTCCTCGTAATCAACTTTAATCAGGCTAAGTGCTTCCTCCGCTATTTTTTTCTCTGTAGCTGCCACGGCTGCAACTTCCTGTCCTATAAATCTAACTTTGCCATCCCACGCCAATAATGGCTCATCTCTACATTCGATAGCGGCCATATATACTTGGGGGACATCTTTGCCGGTTAAAACTGCTTTAACGCCGGGCAGTTTTTCAGCTTCGCTGGTATCGATGTTAATAATTCGGGCATGACAATAAGGAGATCTAAGGATTTTAGCATGCAACATACCAGGCAGCATCACATCTTCTACGTACATAGCTTTTCCGGTTGCCTTACTTTTTGCGTCAATCCTGGTTGTTTTTGTACCTATCACATCGTATGAATCTTTTTTTTCTGTCCATTGCTTTAAACTTTCCAGAATCTCTTCAGTCATTACTACTTCTTTCTTATCCATAAGCTCACCTCCCGTTTTAATCTTTTTATTGCCGCATTTCTTCAGCCGCTGCTTTTACTGCGTCAATTATTTTCACATAGCCAGTACATCGGCAAATATTTCCCGCCAAGGCATTTCGTATCTCGTCTTCTGTCGGCTGTGGATTATCATCTAAATATGACTTAACAAACATAATCATACCCGGGGTACAAAAACCACATTGTATGGCACCATGCTCAATAAAGGCTTTCTGTATGGGGTGTAACGACTCAGTCCCTTTTGACAGACCTTCAATAGTAGTAATTTTCTTACCTTGGGCGCTAATGGCAAACATTAGACATGATCTCACTGCTTTACCATCCATAATAACCGTACAGGCCCCGCATTTACCATCATCACAGCCATGTTTGCAGCCTGTTAGACCTGCCCTGTCTCTTATTGCATCCAAAAGTGTATCATCCGGCAACACAAATACTTCGTAATCCTCACCATTTAAATTTAAAACTATTTTTTGCTTCATCATTTTACCTCCTTATCTTTTGGAGCCTTAGCCACCAATTTTTGATAATGAACATTGTCACGTTCAAACAATGTGTTCATTCACGTGACCGTATCACCAAATATATGGTCATAATCGTTTTTGATGTTTTCTCCTAGAAGATATACCCATTTTGGGGTAGCATTGATTCTAATTCATCTCCACCTCTCCGAACAAAATGTAAAAACATTCGCCGATTGAATATTTACGTTCTCTATTTTTCCTTTTTGCATAATTCATACCATGTAAATAAAGTAACTGCAGAGGGAAGATAGCAACAAAAATAAACTAAATAGTTTGTTTTTATCAATATTTATCATTTTGTGAGTCCATTTTGATAGTTTTTATCAATCTTTTAAAGGAAACTATACCTGACAGCAAACTGATCCCGAAAATGAAACTGCAACCATAAACAGTAGACCGGGCTTTACCGGAACACATTGATATGCTCCGGTAAAATAAAAAAGGCCTTGCAAAAAGCAAAGTCTTCTATTCACATGGATTTTAAGTTTAAGCAGAAAAATATAATTCCTGGCAACGACCTACTCTCCCACAGAATCTGCAGTACCATCGGCGCAGGAGAGCTTAACTGCCGTGTTCGGGATGGGAACGGGTGTGGCCTCTCCGCTATTATTACCAGGAAATTTAATATCATATTTAATTGTTTTAAGATCTCTGATAACTGCACATAGAAAGAATGTAAGCAAATTGTAATTTAGGTCAAGCCCTCGATCTATTAGTACCGGTCAGCTTAATACATCACTGCACTTACACTCCCGGCCTATCAACCACCTAATCTTGATGGGATCTTACTTCCTTAATGGAATGGGAGAACTCATCTTAAGGCTGGCTTCGCGCTTAGATGCTTTCAGCGCTTATCCTTCCCAGACATAGCTACCCAGCGATGCTCCTGGCGGAACAACTGGTACACCAGCGGTCTGTCCATCCCGGTCCTCTCGTACTAGGGACA